>OGPR01000033.1_pt1 | contig 165606 bp, 142 predicted proteins | sample 1552981 | NCBI WGS metagenome assembly OGPR01 (sample SAMEA2580260, study PRJEB22360) | human gut metagenome | biome: human gut; feature: human-associated habitat; material: faeces | place: Denmark | collected 2008/2010 | reverse complement strand
TCGATTTTTACGCATGTTACTAAATAAATTGTGTCAACTTATTTAGTACACTACACTTATTTGCACGATTCTATACATCAATAAACAGATGATCTAAAAAACCATTTTTATTCGTTCTTAGGGCTTGATATTGCCGATTCTGCAAATCATAAGAACAAGGGCCGAATCCACAAGATGGAAACGGCCCTGAGAATTCGTTTTTCTAAGACAAAACTTTATTTAATCACCAAAATCGGCGTATTGGAATGGAAAATCATCCGACGGGCAATGCTGGGATTAAACAAGCGTGCAAAGACGTTCCGCTTGTAATTTGACAGACACAGTACATCGATGCCTTTTTCCTTGACATATTCGTCCAGATTGCTGAGCAGACTTTCTCCACCTAACATGTCGTAATCAATTGTCAGCTGCGGATATTGCTTCTTGAAATATTCCTGGATGCCTACCAGCTTGATTTCATTCCACGTACGCTTCTGCGCATTGTCGCTCAGATGGATGAACGATACTTCAAAATGGTAGTCCTTGAAAGTTGTTACCAGTGAGTCGAATGCAATCAAGTCACGCTGGTCAAAGCTGGTAAAGAATGCCACCTTATGGATTTCATCGAAGTTTTTCTTCTGTGCATTTTTGGGGATGGCATAGACAAATACCGGACTACGGTCGATGATTTCGGCCGTTACACTACCGATAAGATCCATTTCCTTCTCACCTTTTCCGCGCGTTCCCATAATGATTATGAGCGGCTTTTCCTCGCGGGCAAAATGCAGGATTTCTTCTTCCGGTACACCTTCTTTTAGAGTGCAAGTGTACTTCACATCAGGAAGTTCTCCTTTCTGAATTCGTTCTTTAATACTGTTTATCAGATTATTAAGCTGTTCGTGGATACTATCAAGCATGCTCTTGATGCCCAGTTCATGCTCCATCGGCAACCCATAGTTTTCTGTCGCATACTGCAAACTCGGCATGTATACCGGACTGAAATACACGTGCATCAGCACTACTTCTGCCTGTATCTTGGCTGCAAAATTGAAACCGAATTCACAGGCAGCCATTGAATAATCGGAAAAGTCGACCGGTATCAGCACCTGCTTGCCATACTTTTCTTCCGTTTTTTCCTCATTGACCACATCTTCGGCCAACCACGCAGAACTTTCAATGATTTTCAATGCCCTGGGCAGATCACTTTCGCGGATGCGTATTCTCACGCCCGAAGAAATGACAGGCTGAATCAGGTTGACATTATGGATGCAAGCCTCAATTCCTTCATTTTCAAGCACATTCTTTAGAATCTGGGCTTTAGAATAAGTAAGAATGGCCAGTGTTACAAGTTTTTCTTCCATGGCTTCTGCATTTTTAGGTTAATATCATATTATCAGATAAACAATAAGGGCCGTAACAGGAACGGATACTCTCCCACTCTCTTGTTACAGCCCTTATCTTATATCAAGCGCGTTGTTCTTCCTTCAGAATGGCTATTGCCTTATCGAGTACCGTAGTATCGTCAAGCATCACCAGCCCGCCGTCAGGCCCTGGTTCGAGATGGATACCTACGCTTTTTCCGTCCTTGAAGTTATGTCCGCCAAAGAAATTACGCACCGTTTCCACGCTGAGGTTCAACTCATCCGCAATGCGATGCATGCTTCCCGTGGGCAAAGAATCTTTGATTTTACGAAGTTCGTTAAAGGTTATTGTTCTGTTCATAGTAGTCATAATTAAGTGTTAGACAAAATGTTGTTTTTAATATCGATTTAAATATAGCAAAAGATTGTGACAGCGCAAACTTTCCAACTGTTTTTTTCGAAAATATCTTACTTTCTGGTCAGAAATGCAGACCTTTTGCCACTATCATTCCTCCGATTATCGCATAGAGATAAGTCAGCAGCAATGTAGCGTGCAGAATGGAAATGTCATCCTTGGTATATCCGCCCTTGGTGTATTGGCTGGAAATATACTGTGGACAGTCGAAGAATTTCTTGCGCAGACGTGCGTACAACAGGTACACAAGCACACCGACAACCGATCCGGCCACTGCCCCGCACAGAATATCGCCGGGATAATGGACACCTAAGTACATGCGTGAGTACGAGGGAATCATGGCCCACAGAAACATCATGCAGGCGAAAGGCAGATAGCGCACCAGCAACGAAGCAAACATTGCTACGGCAAAGGTATTGGCGGCATGGCTGGAGATAAATCCATACAAACCTCCCCGATAGTCGTTCACCGTCTGCACCAGATACATCAGTTCTGGGTCTTGAGTGGGACGAAAACGGGCAAAATAAGGCTTGCAGAGTCCCGACGCAAACTGATCGGCCAGCGTAACGCACAAAGCAAACATCAGCGTGATGACTATTCCTTGCGGCACACGGTTATTCTTAAACACGACATACAGCAACACCAGTACGGCCGGAATCCATGTCTTGGTGTCTGTCACTGTCCACATGAATCCATCCCAGAACAAGGAGTCACTTCCGTTAAGGGAAAGTAGCAAAGCCTTGTCGGCCTCTATGAGTTGCTGTATGTCTGCCATTTATACTTATCTGAATTAAATGATTTCAATTGCTTCCGTCTTCACCCAGCCTTTGTTGCCGTCTTCCAGACGGATTTCCTTCCAGCCTTTCATCGAATTGTCTTCGATGAAAACTTTCGTACCTTCATGCAACACAAACAAGTCAGTTCCGCTCTCGTTCGGCGTACTCTTGACATTGATTGTCGGCTCCATCACAATGGCTCCCGTACGATCTACCAGCTCCGCTTTCTGCTCACTGGCAAAAATATTGCTGCACACTGTCACAATCAGGAATACCACCGCTCCGATGAATCCGGTTTTCTTTATCCAAAGACGGTTGCCGAAGATATAAAAAGATACCCCTATCAGCAAAAGGATAAACGAGAAAATTCCCACATATCCCCAGCTCTGTTCGCTCATCATATTGACCAGCGATTTGTACCATGTCACGATGAACACCTCGGCAGTAGGCGTAATCTTGTCTACCGTCTTGCTGCGTGCCATGTCCAGATTAAAACGGATATCCGCATCTCCCGGATTCAGGAGAAGTGCACGTTCGTAGTTGAGCACTGCCTTGGCCGTATTCTTCAGCTTGAAGTACGCGTTTCCAAGATTATAATAGATGTCGGCCGATTCTCCCTGCGTCTGCAGGATTTCTTCATACAAGGACGCTGCCTCGCTGAATTTTTCTTTCTGGTATGCTTCGTCAGCTTCCGCCTTAGTGGGAGCTGCCACGGCAAACTGAATATACCCAATCAGGCCTATCAATAATAAAGATAATTTCTTCATATTTAGTCTGCTCTCCTATCCGTTTTAATGTTTGATACTGTTTTCCATTTTACTGATGACTTCCACAGAAGCAGAATATACCTTGTCCATCGCCTCGTTTTCGTTGCCCGGAGCATAACGTGCATATTCACATTCGTTGAGCACACCGATGAACTCGGCAATCAAGGCTTCCTGCACGCCGTAGTTGGTCAGTTCGGCTTCAATGTTGTCTTTCGACAGCTGAGATACCGGAATACTAAGCTTGTCGCTGATGTATCCCCACAAAGCTTTCAGTACTTCGTCATAGAACTCATTCTTCTTGTTTTCTGCCAGCAACTTACCAGCCAACTTCATACGGCGGGTAGCCACCTTGTTGGCTTTCTTGGTCTTCACCTTCGCCACGTTGGCATTGTCGAGGGCTTTCTGGCGATAAATCACTGCAAAGACAACGAACAGCAGCAACGGAATCAGGTAGCACAAGTAATATCCCACGGTACCGAAGAAGAAATCTCCCTTCGGACGAAGTGAAGAATCGCCCAACTTAATGAAGCGGATATCCTTACCCAGCATCTTCACGCTCTCCTTGTTGGTGAAGTCTGAGATTACCTGATCGGCATTTCCCTGTCCTTTGGCCACCTTCAGGTTGTAAGCCTCTGTTTTCAGAGTCTTGTAGCTGTTGCTCTTCAGGTCGAAGTAGGTAAATTCTACTGCCGGAATCGTAAAGTTGCCGGCATGACGCGGAATTGCTAGATATTCGAATGTCTTCGTACCCGTCAGTCCGCTATTGGTCAACTTATAATCATCGGTCACTTTCGGGTCATAGATTTCGAAATCCTGCGGGAATTTCACTTCCGGCGTACCGATAAGCTTCATGTTTCCTGTACCGCTCAGTGTCAGTTTGATGGTCACGGCATCGTTGGTTTTTACGTCAGTCGCATTGATAGACGATGCCAGTTTGAACTCACCCACTGCTCCAGAGAATCCGGCCGGTTTGGCAGGAAGCGGCTGCACGTTAATCACTACTTTCGGAGTCGTGATTTTCTTCTTCACTTCCACGTATCCTCCGCCATTGAAGAAAGCATCAAACGGGTCGTCCGAAACGGTCTGCTGGGCAACCACCCCATCAAATGTAATGGAAGGGATTTCCAGTTTACCCGTCTGCTGCGGGAACAACACATATTGGCTCCATACAGTCGTATTGTAATTCCGTCCTTTATAATGTTCCAGCGTGAAAGTCTTCTGCTGCGGCAATTCTACCTCCTGCGTATGGAAACCCTTCAAATCGGGCATCTTGCCATACAACTGACGCAGATTCACCACGGTATATACCTTATAAGTCAGCAGAATGGCTTCCTGCTCGTGTACGGTGGCTTTGCTGGCTGTAGCCGTGATAAACAAATCATTAGACGAGATACGGCTGCCTGCTGCCTGGCTGCGTGAAGAAGAAGCACTTCCTCCTCCGTTGTTGCCACTATTTCCCGAGTTCTGGTCCTGCGGAAGCACCTTGATGGAAATGGCATTAGAAAAGACTTTCTCTCCATTTACCTCTACACTGGCTGCCGGAATGGTATACGTACCGGGACTTCCTGCCAAGAGGATATAAGTGAACGCCGTAGAGCTGTTCGATGTACGCTTTCCGTTGATAATCTGAATACTGCTCTGCTGAGAGCGGCTCGGTCCCATCAATACGTCAAAGCCCTTGATGGAAGGAGCACGGAAATCCTTGATGTCTTGCGAATTGACCGTAAATACCAGGCGCACCTGGTCACCGCTTACCACCACGTCGGCAGCTTCTGCCACAAAGCGTACCTTGTCGGCAGCTTTCACCTGCCACGCCGCAAGTATCGTAAAAAGTAAGAATATTATCTTTCGCATTATTCTGTTATTTATGATTATTCATTTGTTCTTCATTGCTTCCAGCCTTACCAGTCTTTTTCCAGCTTGCGTCCCTGCACCTGAATCTGCTTCTTCACCTTATCCTGCACGTTCTTTTCGTCCTGCATCACGGCGTTGAGCAACTGCTGGGCATTTTCCTTCGACATCTGGTTCTGGTTTTGCTGCTGTTGCTGCGGATTCTGCTGCTGTTCTTTCTTGTTCTGGTCTTGCTGGTCCTTGTTCTGCTGCTTGTCATCCTGCTTCTGGTCCTGCTTGTTTTGCTGCTGGTCCTGATTCTGCTGGTTCTGCTGCTGATCTTTCAACTGCTTCTGTGCCAGTGCCAGGTTGTAGCGGGTTTCATTATCCTTCGGATTGTTGCGCAAGGACTGCTTATAAGCTTCAATACACTGCGGCAACTGTTTGGACGACTGCAAAATGACTCCCATATTGTGGTAAATCTGTGCCAGCTTCTTCTTGTCCTTTTCCAGACGAGACGCCGCATCAAACTGCTCCATAGCCTCTTTGGCCTTTTCCTGCATCATCAGCGCATTTCCCAGATTGTACATGGCATCGGCCGACTTGGGATTCAGCTCCAACGCCTTCCGGTAGTCTACTTCCGCCTTGACAAACAAACTGTCCTTGTAAAGCTTGTTGCCGCTTCGCAGATAATCACGGTCTGTTTTCTGTCCGTATCCGGCCACGGCAGTCAGGGCCAGACACATACACAGAATATATCCTTTCACTTTCATCTCCAGTTTCATTTAAAGAGTTTCACATTCTTGAAAAGCGGATTCTTGCGGTTCAGAATCATCAGGTCAGCAGCCAGCAAAAGAATAGCCAGCCAAGCCAGTACCTGGAACTGCTCGTCGAACTCCGTAAAGACCTGTGTCTCTACATCCGCCTTCGCCAGTTTGTTTATTTCCGCATTCAGCGCCCTTTCGGCATTGTTGGTATTGTCCACACGCACGTAAATACCGTTTCCGGCTTTAGCAATCTCCTGACACATCTGCTCGTTCAGGCGGGTCACTACCACATTACCATCCTTGTCGCGGCGGAATTCATTGGTACCTTCCACCGGAATAGGTGAACCATCGGGTGAACCTACTCCCAAAACAAATACACGCATACCTTTCTTGGCAGCTTCCTGAGCAGCCTCGATGGCTCCTCCTTCGTGGTTCTCACCATCGGTAATCAGCACGATGGCACGTCCTACCCCTTCGTTCGGAGTGAAACTCTTCATGGCCAAGTCGATGGCTCCGCGGATGTCCGTACCTTGTGTAGTAATCAAGGAAGGAGAAATCGTCTCTAGAAACATCTTGGCCGATACATAATCGCTCGTAATCGGGAGCTGTGTGAAAGCTTCACCTGCAAACACAATCATGGCCACCTTATCGTTGTTGAAGGTCTCTACCAGACGGGAAATCAGCTTCTTCGATTTTTCCAGACGGCTGGGAGTGACATCCTGTGCCAACATGGAGTTTGAAATATCCAGTGCCACCACCGTTTCCACACCCTGACGCTTCACCGTTTCCATCTTTGAACCGAACTGCGGACGAGCCAGCATGAAAATAACCATGGCCAGCGCAGAAAGCGTCAGCCAGAATTTTACGTCCGGACGATATTTCGACACATCCGGCATGAGATGTGCCAGCAACTCCGGACTACCATATTCGCGCAACTTCTTGCGACGGCGATAGTTCGAATAAAAATAGAACACAGCCAGCAAGGGCAGCACAATCAGTAAATACAAATATTGAGGTTCTCCAAATCGAAACATGACTTCTTATTTTAAGGTATTTTCTTCAAAACTGTATTCCGCAAAAGAATTTCAAGCAAGATGCTCAGGAATGCAATCAGTGCAAAGACCGCATAGGCTTCTTCACGTTTGCTGAATTCCTTCACGTTCAGTTTCGTTTTTTCCAGTTTGTCAATTTCACGGTACACTTCCTTCAGCTTCGTATTGCTGGTAGCACGGAAATAGTTTCCATTAGTTGTTCCGGCAATCTGGCTCATAGTCTGTTCGTCGATTTCCACCGGCATCTGTACATACTGCACACCGGCGTACGTCTGCATCGGATAAGGTGCCGTACCGTTAGTTCCCACACCGATGGTATACACACGGATACCAAACTGCTTGGCTATTTCGGCCGCAGTAAGCGGAGAAATGTCTCCCCGGTTGTTCACACCATCCGTCAGCAGGATAACTACCTTTGACTTGGCCTTGCTGTCTTTCAGACGACTCACTGCGTTGGCCAATCCCATACCCAGTGCCGTACCGTCTTCAATCATTCCGCGCTGTACCATGTCGCAGCTCACACTTTGGAACAGATTCAACAGCACTCCGTGGTCTACTGTCAGCGGACACTGCGTAAATGCTTCTCCCGCAAAGATAGTCAGACCGATATTATCGTTCGGACGTCCGTTGATAAACTCTGCCGCTACCTGCTTGGCCGCTTCAATACGGTTCGGTTTCAAATCTTCGGCCAGCATACTGGTCGACACGTCGACCGCCAGCATAATGTCAATACCTTCAATCTCCGTGTTCTGCCAGTTATCGGTAGTTTGCGGGCGTGCCAGTACCAGCACAATCATCACAAACGTCAGGATACGAAGCACAAACGGCGCATGCAGCAAATAAATCTTCCAACTGCGCGGAGCCTGCATGTACATCCGTGTGGTAGATACCTGCATGGTCGGTTCCGTCTTCTTGCGGCGCATCACGTACCACACGATATACGGAATCAGCAGCAAGAGCAGAAACAGATATTCTATATTCGCAAAAATCATAGTCTCAATTCATTATTAAATTAGAAAAAGAGGTCGATGATATGGCGCACAGACAAATACAAAGCAATCAGTGCGGCCACACCCGTAATGGCAATGCTGCACAGCAAGGCAATTCGTCCCTGTTTGGAACGCTTCTCCTCCACTTTGATTTCCGTCGGCTCCTTCTTGGCGTTCGGATCTTCCTCTATCTTAGTCTGGTTGATGAAATCTACCGCATTCACCAGGTTCATGTCGTTTTCATTCATCAGCGGTGCATATTTCGCAAACTTCACCAGGTCGGCTGTTTCAAACATCACCTTCAGGTCATGGATAGATTCCTTGTCCTTCTCCTCCAACAGACGCTCGATAATTTCCGCAGACGTCATTTCCATGGCATTGAATCCGAAACGCTCCTTTATATATATACGGATGACATCGGTCAGCTCCGTATAATAAGCTTTCGGATCTTCACGCTTGGCCACTTTGTCTGCCTTGATGGTTTCAATCTTCTTCATGGCAGCCAGGTGAGGCGGAAGCTTAGGTTCTACCTTGATAATCTTGATGATAGGCTTATTGTCACGATAGCGAATGATAAAGAAAGCCGTCACCACTCCCAAAGCAATCAGCAACAGGATAGAATATACCATCGGTGCCAGGTCTTCCCAGGTAAGAGGTACTTCCTGAATGGACTTCGGACCAAAGAACTGGTCGGGATGCAAGGTATCCACCGGAATGGAGTACACTTTCAATGCCAAAGCCTTTGAACGGTAAGCCTTGTCATTGGCCAGCACCTCAAACGGCGGAAGATAATACAGAGCCGAATCAAAAGAAGTCACTGTATATTCCTGTGACACCAGCCAGCGCTTGTTGTCGTTCAGCAGCTGCGTGTCGGGCTTGGCCACATCCAGAATCTCCACTCCCCTGACCAGCGTATCACGCAGCAACGGCAGACGCAATTTCTGGTTGGCATCCATGCTGACCTGCAATTTGATTTTCGCCTGCTCGCCAATGAGTAGCTGCAAGGAGTCGATGGTAGCTTCCACCGTCACCTGCTGGGCTTTCAAGCCCGTTGCACAGCATAAAATCAACACAGCACAGCAACATGCCTTTACCATTTTTGAGTAGTATAATAAGAGATGTCTCATGTCAACTGTCAGTTTCGTTTTGCAAATAAATTCAGCAATGCCTTCACATAATCCTGATCTGTACGTACAGATACAGAATCCACATTGCTGTGAGTAAATGTGTCATTCAGCTTCTGCTGCTTTTCCTTCCACCAGGCATGATGTGCATTGCGCAATGCCTTCGACGAAGTATCAATCCACTGCTCATGACCGGTTTCCGCATCACGCACGTGCATCAGTCCCACGTCCGGAAGTTCTTCCATACGACGGTCGTACACCTGCACAGCCACCACATCGTGTTTCCGGTTGGCAATCGTCAACGCATTCTGGAAATCACGTTCGTCAATAAAGTCGCTCAGCATAAAGGCCGTACAGCGTTTCTTCAGTACATTCGTCAGGTACTCGATGGCACACTGCAAATTGGTGCGCTGACTTTCCGGCTTGAAATCAAGCAGTTCACGAATGATATACAAAATATGCTTGCGGCCCTTCTTGGGAGGGATAAATTTCTCAATACGGTCGGAAAAGAAAATCACGCCGATTTTATCATTGTTCTGAATGGCGGAAAAGGCGATTGTAGCCGCAATCTCCGTCACCATTTCTTTCTTCAGCTGCTGAATGGTACCAAAGTCCAAACTGTTGGACACGTCCACCAGCAACATGACCGTAAGTTCACGTTCTTCCTCAAAGACTTTCACGAATGGTTTGTCGAAGCGAGCGGTCACATTCCAGTCAATATCGCGCACGTCATCCCCATACTGATACTCGCGGACCTCTGAAAAGGCCATACCACGCCCCTTGAAGGCCGAATGATACTGACCGGCAAAAATATTGCTCGAAAGTCCCCGGGTCTTGATTTCAATCTGACGGACACGCTTTAAAAGTTCACTTGTCTCCATTCCTTTAATATTTGACCGTGTTCCCCTGGAGCAACCAAAGGAACACAGCTTAGTCATTTATAATCATGCAGCCTTCCGACTGCGAATAAAAGCCGACGGGAACTCTCTTCCCCGTCTGCAACCGTTACAGGGTATCAGCGCATCAGGGCACTTCAACCTTGTTCAGAATCTTGCTGACGATTTCATCAGAAGTCACGTTGGTAGCTTCTGCTTCATAAGTCAGTCCGATACGGTGACGAAGCACGTCATGAGCTATGGCTCTCACATCTTCCGGAATTACGTATCCACGACGTTTGATGAAAGCGTAACTGCGTGCAGCCAGTGCCAGATTGATAGAAGCACGAGGAGAACCTCCAAAGCCAATCAAGCCCTTCAGTTCTTTCAAGTCGTATTTTTCCGGATAACGGGTAGCAAATACGATATCTGCAATGTACTGTTCAATCTTTTCATCCAGGTATACCTGACGAACTACTTCGCGGGCAGCAATAATGTCTTCAGCCTTCAAAATAGGACGAACCTCCGTACGTTCTCCGTTGATATTCTGACGGATAATCTTCTTTTCTTCTTCCAGCTTCGGATAATCAATAATCACCTTCAGCATGAAACGGTCTACCTGTGCTTCAGGCAACGGATAAGTACCTTCCTGCTCAATCGGGTTCTGCGTAGCCATTACCAGGAAAGGCTTCGGAAGTGCAAAAGTCTGCTTACCCAGTGTCACCTGACGTTCCTGCATGGCCTCGAGCAAGGCACTCTGTACTTTAGCCGGTGCACGGTTAATTTCATCGGCCAGTACAAAGTTGGCAAAAACCGGTCCTTTGTTGGCAACGAACTGCTCATCCTTCTGACTGTAAATCATCGTACCGATAATATCGGCCGGCAGCAAGTCAGGAGTAAACTGCACACGACTGTATTTTGAATCGATCAATGAAGCAAGGGTTTTGATTGCCAAGGTCTTTGCCAATCCCGGAACACCTTCCAGCAGAATATGTCCGTCAGAAAGCAACCCAATCAATAAAGATTCGATAAGATGTTTTTGACCTACGATTACCTGATTCATTCCCTCCATCAGGTTTGTCACAAACGCGCTCTGGCGTTCGATTCGTTCATTCAATTCACGAATGTCAATAGCTTCAGCCATAATTTTCTTCTATTTTAGTTCTCTTTTTTTTCATTAAAAAATGCCCTTTCAAAACATATATCTAAAAAGACACCCCAAAATTAAGGTATTCCCTTAACAGGCACAATAAATTTTGATAAAAAAATATAGACGGGTTTCGCCTTTTAAGGCTTATTGAACTAAAGAAAATTAAAAAGGCCTTGTTTGAATTGAAACAAGGCCTCTCGTTATTTTTTAGGAGTAAGTTGCGGAATCTGAATTGTGGTACCCACCGGCACGTTATCCGGATTTTTGATAATAGCCTTATTGTGCTTCACCAGATAAGGCCATAGTTTTTTATTTCCGTAGAATTTCAGGGCCACACGTACCAGGCTCTCCCCTGGTTTAAGGGTATATGAGCCCTGATTTCCAGTTATCTGGTATTCAACCGTATCGGCTAAGGTTTCCCTTTTCGGTACAGGCGTAGGTGCTACGGGAGTTTTTTCTTCTTTCTTCGCGACGGTTTTCAAGGTATCCTTCTTCTGTACCAAAGAAGAATCTTTTTTTACAACTAAAGTATCAGCCACCTGCAAGGAGTCCGAAACCACAGGCGCAGGCGTTTTCTGCGTTTCATTCATCAGTTTCTCTACCACCTGTTCCGGAATATACCGTCGACCCGAGGTCAATACCCATGTCACGATTCCTCCTATGAAAATACCTGCCAGCAAGATGGAGGCAATCATACACCACGGCACATTGGCTTCTTTCCCTGAAGGAGTCATATCAGCAGCGGGAATCCTTTCTTCCTTTTCAGGCAACGTATCTTCCTGCTTTTCTTTCACCTCCTCTTCCTCAGAAATCACCTTCTCCGTTATTGGCGCCTGAACAGGTTCCTCTTCTATCGGAGAAGCAGTTTCCGTTTGTGGCAATACTTCATCAGTTTCTTCCGTAGCCGGCTCTGTTGAGGATTCGATTACAGCATCGGTTTCTCCGGTCTTCTCTTCCTCGGTTACCGTCTCTTGAGATTCTACCCCGGTTTCGCCCTCAGGCAAGTCTGTAAAATGCACTTCATCTTTCAGCAGTACCGGCTGGAAATGCGCAAAAGGCTTATTCACCAAATCCTTCAATCCGGTTTCCGGGATAAACGAAACACGCGTATGCGACTGACCATCCGTGGTTTCCGGTCCGTTGGAAGCTGTTTCTTCCGTAGCGTCTACCGTAATCAGCTTAAACGTACCCAGACCTTTTACCTTTACATACTTGTCCCTTGCCAAAGCTTCTTCTATCAATGACAGAAACTCCTTGGCAAAGAGTGCCGCATCAGCCTGGCTCAACTGGCTTTTGCGAGCAAATAAATCCACAAGTTCATGTAAAGTTATTTTATCATTCATCCGACAAGACGTTTTTAACCCTTCCTTTTAACGAAGTAGCCGACTTAAAACTGACAGCCAGTTCGGGGGGTACCAGAAAGCGCTGTTTGGTAACGGGATTCACAGAAATATACTCCATCTTTTTCTCCACCTCAAACGAGCCGAAGTCCTGTAGCACCACAGTCTTGTTTTCCTGCAAAGACTGCGACACACACTCCGTGAAAGAAGCCAGCAAAGACGCTGTTTCCTTTTCAGTTTTCTCTAAACGACGGGAAAGTTCTTCTATGAATTCCTTGTTGGTCATTTTATTTTACGATTGTAGCATACAAATCAAAATCATCTGCATCGTACACCTTTACCCGATGGAAACTGCCGATTCTCAGGCGGTGATTTTCCACGTTTATCAATACCTCCGGATCGACTTCCGGTGAATCAAACTGTGTACGGCCGATATAATAATCACCTTCCTTACGGTCAATAATTACCTTGAATTCCTGTCCAATCTTGCGATGAGACAGGTCGGCAGAGATTTCCTGCTGCAATTCCATCAGTTTATCCAGACGCTGCTGCTTGACTTCCTGCGGAATCTCATCTTTATAATGCTTGGCAGAATAAGTACCTTCTTCTTCCGAATAGGCAAATGCACCCATACGGTCAAAACGTGCCGCGCGGACAAATTCCATCAGTTCCTCAAAATCCTGCTCCGTTTCACCCGGATGACCTACCATCAATGTAGTACGCAAATGAATGCCAGGCACTTCCTTACGGAACTTCTCTATCAGCTGATAGGTTTCTGCCTTCGTCACATGGCGACGCATCTTTTGCAACATGTTATCGCTGATATGCTGCAAGGCAATGTCCATGTACTTACATACATTATCGTTTTCACGCATCACGCGGAACAAATCTTCCGGGAAATGAGCGGGATAAGCATAATGCAGACGAATCCATTCCACACCCGGGATATGTGCCATCTGTTCTATCAGCTCCGGCAACATCTGTTTTTTATACAAATCCACTCCGTAATAAGTCAGCTCCTGTGCGATGACCTGAAATTCTTTTACCCCTTCGGAAACCAGCAAGCGCACTTCGTCAAGAATTTCTTCCATAGGACGAGACACATGTTTACCGGTAATGATAGGGATAGCGCAATAAGAACACTTACGGTCGCAACCTTCTGATATTTTCAGGTACGCATAATGCTTCGGAGTCGTCAGATGACGCTCAATGGCAAATTCAGAATGATAGGCCTTTCCTAAATCGGCCAAAAGTTCATTCCAGTTGAACTTCCCATAGAATTTGTCGACATGCGGAATCTCCATCTGCAAGTCCTTCAAGTAACGTTCCGACAAACAGCCCATTACATAAAGTTTCTTCAAGCGTCCTTCTTCCTTTGCCTGACAGAACTCCAGAATCATGTTGATAGATTCCTCTTTGGCATCGCCAATAAAGCCACACGTATTGATAACGGCAATTTCTCCCTGCGGATGGTCGCTGTCATGTGTCACCTTGTAGCCATTAGCTTCCAGCTGCTTCATCAGCTTTTCGGAATCTACCAGATTTTTCGAGCATCCTAAAGTAATTATATCGATTGTATTCTTTCTCATTTTTCAGTGGTTGAGCCAAACAATGAATCTACGAACTCACGGCGACGGAATATCTGCAGGTCTTCCATACCTTCTCCCAGACCGATGTATCTCACCGGAATCTTAAACTGGTCGGAAATTCCAATCACCACTCCACCCTTGGCTGTTCCGTCAAGTTTGGTGATAGCCATGGCGGTTACTTCTGTAGCCAAAGTAAACTGTTTGGCCTGTTCGAATGCATTCTGCCCGGTAGAGCCGTCCAGTACCAGCAACACTTCATGAGGTGCATCGGGCACTACCTTCTTCATTACATTCTTGATTTTTGTCAGCTCGTTCATCAAGCCAATCTTATTGTGCAAACGTCCTGCCGTATCAATAATTACCACATCGGCATTATTAGCCTTGGCAGAGCTCAGCGTATCAAAAGCTACTGAAGCAGGGTCGGCTCCCATTTTCTGTTTCACCACCGGCACACCTACGCGTTCTCCCCAAATGTCCAGCTGCTCTACAGCTGCGGCACGGAAAGTATCTGCGGCACCCAGATAAACCTTTTTCCCGGCTTTTTTAAACTGATAAGCCAGCTTACCGATGGTCGTTGTTTTTCCTACTCCGTTCACGCCTACCACCATAATCACATAAGGAGTCTTATCCTGAGGCACATCAAAGTCGGCAGCATCCACCGTATTGTTTTCCATCAGCAACGCTGCAATCTCCTCACGAAGGATATTGTTCAGTTCCTGCGTATTCACATACTTATCCTTTGCCACTCTGTTTTCAATGCGCTTGATAATGTTCAGCGTAGTTTCTACTCCCACATCAGACGTGATAAGCACTTCTTCCAGATTGTCCAGCACCTCATCATCTACCTTCGATTTTCCGGCCACCGCACGTGCTATTTTTCCAAATACACTTTCTTTGGTTTTAGACAATCCTTTGTCTAATGTTTCTTTTTTTTCCTTTGAGAAAAAACTAAAAAATCCCATACAACTTACTTTTATCAGTTTCCGACAACAAAGATAAGATTATTCTCGCTTTCACACAAAAAAAGTTCCTTTCATATTTGAATGAAAGGAACTTTTATTTAGCATTTTATATCTCAAAAGATAAATTATTTCTTGAAGAAGTCCTGTACTTTTTCGTTAGGAACCATTTGTTCGTCAAAAACGTAAGCACCAGTTTTCGGAGACTTAACCATTTTGATAACCTTAGTATAAGAACGTCCTTCTTTACCTGTCTGAAGGGTTGCGACTGTTTTCTTTGCCATGGGTTATAATTATTTAATTTCTTTGTGAACTGTTACTCTTTTCAAAATAGGATTGTACTTCTTAAGTTCCAATCTTTCAGTGGTATTTTTTCTATTTTTTGTTGTAATGTAACGAGAAGTTCCCGGCATACCACTATCCTTCATTTCTGTGCATTCAAGGATTACCTGTACTCTGTTTCCTTTAGCTTTCTTAGCCATAGTCTTTCTCTCCTTTTAATTAACCAATAATTTTGATAGTTTTCCAATCACAATAACCTTTTGCTACCGCTTCGTTCAGCGCTGCATCCAGGCCTTTTTTGTTAATAACTCGCAAGCCGTTAGCGCAGATGTTCAGGCTAATCCAGCAATCCTGTTCTACATAGTAGAATTTCTTTGTAAACAAGTTCACATCAAAAGTTCTTTTTGTTCTTCTCTTAGAGTGTGAAACGTTGTTGCCTATCAAGGCTTTCTTTCCGGTAATTTGACAAATTTTCGACATTTCTATCTAGTTTTTATAGTTTTATTCCATGGTTCTCTCAAACGGAGTGCAAAGTAAGTGATTTTATTTTATATAAACAAATCTTTTTCCAATAAATTGAACTTTTACTCCTCTTTTCCCTGATTTTGGCATAATTCCAACAACAATTGGAGGGTTTTTGCCGTTGCAGCCTGAATATTTTTCTCACGGCCTTCATCTTCGGTCAATTTAGCTGTAAGCACCGCATCTTTTGTTCCGGCTGCTACCCAAATCGTACCGACCGGCTTTTCCGGACTTCCTCCGCCAGGACCGGCAATTCCGGATGTAGCCATTGCATAATCCACATCCAAAGCCTTAATGGCACCCTTTACCATTTCCACAACGGTTTCTTCACTTACCGCCCCATGCTGTTCCAGTGTTTCGGCATTTACATATAAATGCGTTTTCTTTACCTCATCTGAGTAGGCAATAACCCCACCTTTATAGAAACGAGAACTACCTGGGATAGCAGTTATGATGGCTGCCACGTTACCAGCCGTACAACTTTCTGCAGTAGCCAATGTATAGCCTTCTCTCCAGAAAATTTCACTTATCTCCTTACTTAGTGTTTTGGTTTCTACTGACATAATCTGTTTTCTCTAAATTGTTACTTAATGGTTACCCGTGAATAAGCGGGTTTGTCTATAGTGCAAAAATCCTTGTCCAAAAACTTATAATATCCCGTAATGGCGATCATGGCCGCATTGTCGGTAGTATACCCGAACTTCGGTATGAAAATGTTCCAACCATATTTTTTCGCATGTTCACGGAAAGCGTTTCGCAGACCGTTGTTTGCCGATACTCCTCCGGCTACGGCCACTTCCTTGATGCCTGTATCCTTTACTACCTTACGTAATTTATCCATCAGAATGTCTACAATCGTTTTTTCCAACGAAGCAGCCAAATCCGTCTTATGATGTTCTACGAAATCGGGATTTTCTTTCATCCAGTCTCTGAGCGAGTACAGGAAAGAGGTTTTCAGTCCGCTAAAGCTATAGTCATAGCCCGGGATATGCGGTTTGCTGAATTTAAAGGCTTCCGGATTACCCTGACGTGCCAGTTTGTCGATAATCGGACCACCTGGATAGCCCAGCCCCATCACCTTGGAGCACTTGTCGATAGCCTCTCCTGCCGCATCGTCGATGGTCTGTCCCAACACCTCCATATCATTATACGCATTCACACGGATAATCTGAGAGTTTCCTCCTGACACCAGCAGGCAGATAAAAGGATATTTAGGCTGTACGTTTTCACCGTCGGGCTCCTGAATAAAGTGCGCCAGCACATGGCCCTGCAAATGGTTCACCTCTACCATCGGAATATCCAGCGAGCGGGCAAGTCCTTTGGCAAAAGACACTCCTACCAGCAAAGACCCCATCAGGCCCGGTCCGCGAGTAAAGGCAATGGCACTCAAATCTTCCTTTGCCACTCCGGCACGTTTCAATGCTTCATGCACCACCGGAACAATATTCTGCTGATGTGCACGCGAAGCCAGTTCCGGAACCACTCCTCCGTAAGCTTCGTGCACCGCCTGGCTGGCAATCACGCTCGACAGCAATACGCCATCCTTTATCACTGCCGCAGAAGTATCATCACAAGAAGATTCTATTCCTAATATTATTGTACTCATAACGTTCTTCTATTATTAATAGGTCAATATTTCAAGTCCCTGTTCCGTCATCACGAAGGTATGTTCCCACTGTGCGGAAGGAAGTTCATCCTCCGTTACCACGGTCCATCCGTCTTCCTCGTCAATGAAGACTTCCCAGGTTCCCATATTAATCATCGGTTCGATGGTAAACACCATGCCCGGCACAAGCAACATGCCTGTACCCTTCTTGCCAAAGTGTTCTACATCCGGTTCTTCGTGGAATTCCACCCCCACACCGTGACCGCACAAATCACGGACCACTGAGAATCCGTTCTTCTTCGCGTGTTTCTCTACGGCATGGCCGATATCTCCCACAAAGCCGAAAGGACGGGCTGCTTCCATACCGACTTCCAGACATTCTTTTGCCACACGCACCAGTTTTTCTTTCTGCGGAGTGGTTTTTCCGATAATGAACATACGTGAAGCGTCGGCATAATAACCGTCCAGAATCGTCGTACAGTCCACATTAATAATGTCGCCTTCTTCCAGAACTTCCTCTTCGCTCGGAATTCCATGGCAAACCACCTCATTGATGGAAGTACAACAGCTCTTCGGAAATCCCTCATAGCCCAGGCATGCCGGAATGGCTCCGTGGTCCCGGGTATACTCATACACCAGCTTGTCTATTTCGGCCGTACTCATTCCAGCATGGATTTCCTTTTCCACCAGGTCGAGCACCCCCGTATTGATTACGCCGCTACGACGAATTCCTTCAATCTGTTCCGGAGTCTTAATCAACTGGCGAGTCGGAACCAAATGCCCTTTATCCTGATAAAACAGCACTTTCTTGTCCAATTCCGTCAGTTCCGCCCCTTTGGGCACCCTCCAGTTTATCTTATGTCTCTTCATAATCGTCTTTTTTACTTATGTGCAAAGGTATAAGAAAAAAATGGAATAGCGTACGGGAAGCGATATAAAAAACGCTGGCAATTTGCAGGCACATTGTCACATTTCTGTAATATTATCATTAAAACAATTAAGAGAAAAGAAAAACACGCAATTCCAATATTATTTTGTTAGCATAAGATTTGTTACAACAACAAATTTTTATATCTTCGCTCAGCTACTACATTACAATAACTACATTATTTTTGGAATTATGATGAACAAAAATCAAATCGGAACAAATGCGGGTATCGTGTGGAAACTCCTTTCCGACAATGCCCACTGGGAGTACGACAAGCTTAAACACGCATCCGGTCTGTCAGACAGAGACCTGAATGCGGCTATCGGATGGCTGGCCCGTGAAGACAAAATAGACTTTGACATTGACGAGCAGCACGACCGCTTGTTTTTACATGTCAATGTCTATATCGGCTAACACAAAATACCATCAGAGAAAAGGCTCTGGTGGTATTTTGGTTTTATGTCAGACAATCCGGTTCACCGTCACATCGGGAAACTCATGAAGCATCATCAAGAGCAATCCTTCCTCATTCACTCTTTTTGCCCTGATTACCATTGTAATGCGATAAGCTTCGTGGTTGTTCTCATACACCTTGTTCATCTCGTAGGAGGTAATCTGAAAATTCTCGGAACTGAACTTGCCGGAAAGGGCTTTCAAAGCCTCGGAATTCTCTGCCGTAAGCTCGATAATCATACTTCGCATTCCTATACTTTTAAAACAGTAGCTGAGAACCTCCAACCCTGCCAATACCAGAAAAGTAGCCAGAATACCTATCATATACATGCCCGACCCTACCGCGAGTCCGATTCCGGCCGTGGTCCACACACCGGCCGCCGTAGTCAGCCCACGCACCACCTGCTTCTGCAACAGGATAATGGTACCCGCCCCAATAAAACCGATACCACTGACCACCTGAGCAGCCAGACGGCTCGGATCCAGGCGCACCAAATCCTTCTCCAGCACATCCATAAAGCCGTATTGCGACACAATCATCAGCAACGCACTGCCCAGTGCCACCAGGAAATGCGTGCGATAACCCGCCTCCTTTGCCCGGTATTCCCGCTCAAGCCCGATAAGCACTCCCATCAGGCCGGCCACAAACAACCTTAATGAAAAATCTACGTAAATGTTCATATACTTCCAGCTAAAAGTTCTTTCCGAAAGATACGAAAAAACATCTGAAAACCCAAGCACACGGACAAGAATACGTATTTGTTTATTCTATGTTTTCCAAAGCGGAGACATACGTTTTCCAACGCAGAAACATACGTTTCCCGTCCGGAAAACATGCAGTTTCGCCCTGAGAAACATAGAATACGGACAAACAGTTTCCTCACATTCCCCTGACATTTTCTCTATTACAGAATATCCAAGCGGTTTCAGGTCAAATTCTTCCGCTTCTTTTCACCACACCTTTCTTTTCTTACATTTCCGTAGTTTCGTTTTTTTCCGTAATTTTACGCTCGATTTTACAGCATAACTTTATGAAATATAAATTATTAGTATTAGACCTCGACGGAACGCTTACCAACAAGCAGAAAAAGATTACCCCTCACACCAAAGAAACACTGCTCAAAATTCAGGAGCAAGGAGTGAAAATTGTACTGGCCTCGGGAAGACCCACGTACGGCATTGCCCCGCTGGCCGAGCAACTGGAATTACAAAAATATGAAGGCTACATTCTGGCTTACAACGGCGGAGAAATCATCGACTGGAAAACGAAGGAGCTGATGTACAAGAACCTGCTCGACCACGATGTGCTTCCTTACCTTTACGAATGCGCCAAGAAAAACGACTTTGCCATTGTGACTTATGACGGGGAATACGTGCTGACCGAAAAACCGGACGATGAGTATGTGCTCAAAGAGGCGTTGCTCAATGTCATGAAAATAAAGAAGGTAGACAATTTCCTGGATGCCGTGAAACATCCGATTGCCAAATGCCTGATTGTGGGCGAACCGACCCGACTGGCCGAACTGGAGAAAGAGATGTACGAGCACCTGAAAGACCGCATGGGTGTTTTCCGCTCAGAGCCTTACTTCCTGGAACTGGTCCCTAAGGGCATCGACAAGGCCCAGTCGCTGGCCGTTCTCCTGAAGGAAATCGGACTTACCCGTGAGGAAATGATTGCCATCGGCGATGGATTCAACGACCTGTCCATGATTCAATACGCCGGACTGGGTATCGCCATGGCTAATGCGCAGGAGGTAGTAAAAGAAAACGCCGACTTCATCACTTTGTCCAATGAAGAAGACGGCGTGGCCTACGCGGCTGAAAAATTTATTCTGTCTTAGGCTTCCGGTCGAAGAACGGATTTTTGGATGATGCACTCACGGGTATGGCGTACACCTGGGTGCATCCATCCAGCCAGTCCAGTTGCTGGGCCGCCAGACCGGCCGAGAACATCACACGCGTATCTACCCGATGGTCGGCCGCTACCGAACAAGCCGAACCGATGGCAATTCCTACATCCACACTATTGATGGCACAGGGCACTCCCTTTTTGCGGTCTCCGCAATGTTCATATCCGCAATGTCCGCAATCCAGCCCCTGCGGAAGCGAGCGCGTACCTATCAGCACCACACACTCTGCCTGGAGAATGTTATCCGCATCGCGCAGGAAAAACTTAAAACCATTGTCTTCGTACATCTGCTTCATCGTATCAGAAAGGATACGGATGTTGCTTTCCGTCACCATGGCCACTTCAATAATGTCTACCCCCTTTCCTTTGGGAGCTGTACGTGCCGCCGTCATCATTTGTTGCGCCACCTGCAACACTTGTTCATGACGGCTGTCTCTTTCATTCAGTATCATATTCCATTAAAGTTAAAAACATACATGCAAAAAGGGTTATATCCGAGCTTTTGCCATAAGGCATCAGACGCTCTAAATATAACCCTTTCTCGATAAATCCGCTACGGATTTATTTCTTTTTTCCTTTTTTCAGGTCATTTTCATGAATGGCCTCTTCTACTTGATAAGCCGGAGCATGTTTTTTATGCATACCCTTCGGTTTTTTATTACCGGCAGCTCCCATAGTAAATACCTCCTTTCAATTCCTTAAAAAGGTCAATGTAAAAATGTGATTATTTAAGTATATCCAATTGTTTGAAACACTTAATCAATTTTTCAATAGCGAAGTCCACCTGTTCTTTGGTGTGAGTAGCCATCAATGCAAAACGCACCAGTGTATCCTGAGGAGCACAAGCTGGAGGAATTACCGGATTGATAAACACTCCTTCGTCGAAGGCCAGCTTGGTTACTTCGAAAGTCTTGTCCGTGTCGCGTACGTACAAAGGAATAATCGGACTTTCTGTTTCACCGATTTCAAAACCTGACTCACGGAAACGTTTCAGAGAGTAGTTGGTGATTTCCCACAAACGTTCCTGACGTTCTGGTTCTGTTTTGAAAATATGGATAGCTTCTCTTGCTGCAGCCGTAGCAGCCGGTGTGTTACTTGCCTGGAATATATAAGAGCGGGCATTGTGGCGCAACCAGTTGATTACGTCCTTGTCACCTGCCACGAAACCACCGATAGAAGCGAGTGATTTACTGAATGTACCCATAATCAGGTCGACGTCTTCCGTTACGCCGAAATGGTCGCACACGCCTCGTCCCTGTCTTCCGAATACACCCAGACCATGTGCTTCGTCCACGTAGATGCTGGCATTGTATTTCTTCTTCAGGCGAACAATTTCCGGCAAGTTAGCCAAATCACCTTCCATAGAGAACACGCTATCCACCACAATCAGTTTGATGGCATCCGGTTCACACTTCTGGAGCTCTTTTTCCAGGGCATCCATGTCGTTGTGTTTATACTTCAGCTGGGTAGCAAAAGAAAGACGACGTCCGTCCACGATAGAAGCATGGTCACGGTCATCACAAATGATGTAATCGCCACGTCCGGCCAACTGAGGAATCACACCTTCATTAACCGTAAATCCGGTAGAGAAACACAATGCTTCATCTTTACCGACGAACTCTGCAAGTTCTTTTTCAAGTTCTACATGAATATCCAGCGTTCCATTCAACAGACGAGAACCCGCGCATCCTGTACCATATTTGCGAGTAGCAGCAATAGCCGCGTCGATGATTCTCTGATCATGAGTCAGACCCATATAGGAATTTGAGCCGAACATCAATACTTTCTTTCCGTCCATCATTACCTCTGTATCCTGGGCACTGTCTATTTCACGAAAGTACGGATAGACACCTCTTTCCATGTACATCTGAGGTACTCTGAATTTACTTAATTTTTCTTGTAATAATCCCATATTCTAATATCTGGTAAGCATCCCAGCTTACATTAAACTTCATTACTTTTGCAACCATTTCGTTACATCATTTTCATTAAGAACGTGCAAAGATACAAAAAACTCAAAATTTCGACACGAATCCCTGAAAAAAAATAACAAGAACATCAATTATAGGGGCAATATACCCTAAACTATGAAAGATAATATTATTTTTGTACTCCCAAATTTTAAGGAAACAGGTTTATGGAGACAAAAAAGCGAATCACCTTTGTGGTAAACCCCATATCCGGCACTCACGGAAAGGAATTCATCCTACGACTTATTGAAAAAGAGCTGAACCATTCTATATATGATTATTCTATCCGGAAAACAGAATATGCAGGTCACGCTTTCGAGATAGCCGCACAAGCCGCCGCCGAACATACGGACATCGTAGTGGCCATCGGCGGAGACGGTACCATCAATGAGATAGGACGGGCGCTTATCCATACCAATACCGCGATGGGGATTATTCCATGCGGATCGGGCAACGGACTGGCACGCCATCTTCATATTCCTATGGAGCCGAAGGGAGCCATCAATGTGCTCAATGCCGGAAATGTGAAGACGATAGACTACGGTATCATTGACAGCCATCCCTTCTTCTGCACATGCGGAGTGGGATTCGATGCCTTCGTGAGCCTGAAATTTGCCGATTCCGGGAAAAGAGGTCTGCTGACCTACCTGGAAAATACCCTTCATGAAAGCCTGACGTATCAGCCGGAGACGTACGAAATAGAGAACTCTACGGGTACCGTACGCTACAAGGCATTCCTGATAGCCTGTGCCAATGCATCACAATATGGCAACAATGCCTACATCGCTCCGCAAGCCTCGCTGACCGACGGAATGATGGACATCACGGTGCTGGAGCCGTTTACCGTGCTGGATGTGCCTTCTCTTTCATTCCAGTTGTTCAACCGGACACTCGACCAGAACAGCCGTATCAAAACGATGAAGGACAAGAGCATTATCATACACCGTACGCAGGAGGGAGTGTTCCATTTTGACGGAGACCCGATGATGGGCGGAAAAGACCTGAAGGTGGAAATCATTCACCAGGGGCTACACGTTATCGCGCCGATACGCCCCAAACAGATGCCTTCTCCCCCGCTGAACATTCTCCAGCACTTCACCGACTTTATCGGACGACGTCCCATCACTTCGGCCATTGCCCAGAAACACAAGCAACTCCTGATGCTGAATCATCACATCCTGAGACGCTTGTCGAAGAAATAATCATTTCATCTCACAAGGCCAGATAGAAATCTCTGGCCAGTTCACTTAACTCCGGTGTATAGACATGACGCTCCGTCTCGATGGGAAGGTGCGTGATTTCCGTCTGCGCACAAGGATGCTTCACGAACGCCATCAGCACACGTTTGGCGGGCAATTCCTGGCGGGGATGCACCCAGGTCTGGCGTGAAAGATACAGGCCTTTTCCGAGGGCTAAGGCCACAAAATCGGCCGAAGCCGTAGCCGGAAGCACCACCGAAAAGCTACCTTTTTCGGACAACAAAACCGAAACTTTCGATAACAAGGCGTCAAAGTCCAGTTCATCGGTATGGCGGGCTGTATTTCTCTGCGTCTGAGGGCATTTCACTGACTCCACAAAGTACGGAGGATTCGACACGATGGCGTCAAAACACCCGTTCCATTCTTCCGGTGCCTTCCGTATATCAAGTCGTTCCACCTCCATCCGGTCAGACCAGGGCGTACGGGCCACGTTTTCACGGGCCTGCTCCACGGCCGCTTCGTCAATATCGACGGCGGTTACAAAGGCATCCGGATTCCGCTGGGCCAACATCAAGGCAATCAATCCGCTTCCGGTACCAATGTCAAGCACCCTCCGTGCCCCGTCCACTTGCGCCCATGCGCCGACCAGCACGCCGTCGGTGCCTACCTTCATGGCACACTTATCATGAAAAACTACAAATTGCTTGAATTGAAAATATGGATTTGGCATAACTTATGTCTAAAAATTTACGCCAAAATTAGTGAAATCCCCATAGAAAACGCTTCAACCTGCCATTATTTTACATAATAAAAGAGGTATTTGACACAAATAGTTTCCAAATTACATGCGGAATGATTAACTTTGTGCCGTTTTTGAGTAATAAAAAAGCTTCTTAATTCAGAAGAGAAAACAAGTATGGTAAAAAAGACAAAAAACAACGAGATTCTGGTAAGTGCAGAAGGTAATGACATTCCGATGATGGCAGAAATTGAAACGCTTCCGGTGGACAATGCAACGGATGACCTCACGGGAGAACTGCCCGTCATGCCCCTGCGCAACCTTATGATATTTCCCTCTATTGTCATGCCCGTCAGCGTAGGCCGGCAACCCACATTGAAATTAGTCAACCAGGCACTTCAAAGCAAAGAGCCTATCATCATTACCACGCAGAAGGTGAGCGAGGTAGACTCGCCCAAGCAGAAGGATTTGTTTCCCATTGCGGTAATCGGTAAGGTGCTCCGGGTGTTCGAAATGCCGGGAGGAACCATTACGGCCATCCTTCAGGCTACGGGTCCGAAGGTGCAACTGGAAGAAATCACTTCTACCCGTCCCTTCCTGAAGGGTAAGGTTTCGGTGATTGAAGAGGACATGAAGGACGAGAAATCCGATGAATTCAAGACACTGATTGACACTTGCAAGGAGTTGAGTGCCAAGGTAATTGAATTATCCGATGAAATTTCGCCCGACACTTCTTTCGCCTTGAAGAACCTGGACAACAACGAGGTGCTGGTCAACTTCATTTCCGGCAATTTCCCCTTCCCTATCAATGAGAAGTACGAATTGCTTCAAACAAACAACCTGAAAGACCGGTTGTACCGCCTTATCCAGTTGCTGAACAAGTACATCCAGCTGGCCACTCTGAAACAGAGCATTCAGATGCGTACGCGTGAGGAACTCGACCGCCAGCAACGTGAGTACTTCCTCCAGCAACAAATCAAGAACATTCAGGATGAACTGGGCAACGGACAGGATGACGAAATTGACGAACTTCGCAAGAAGGGAGAAAAGAAACGCTGGAAACCGGAAGTGAAAGAGACTTTCGAGCGTGAGCTGTCCAAACTGGAACGTATCAACCCGCAATCGCCCGACTATAACGTGCAACTGACTTATCTTCAGACATTGCTCTCACTTCCGTGGGGCGTGTATACACAGGATGTCATCGACATTCCGAATGCCAAGAAGATACTCGATAAGGAACACTACGGACTGGAGAAGGTGAAAGAACGTATTCTGGAGCACCTGGCCGTGCTGAAGCTGAAAGGTGACCTGAAGTCGCCGATTATCTGCCTCTACGGTCCTCCGGGAGTAGGAAAGACTTCTCTGGGACGTTCCATCGCCACGGCCCTGAAACGGAAATACGTACGTATGTCACTGGGTGGCGTGCACGATGAAGCCGAAATCCGCGGTCACCGTAAGACGTACATCGGTGCCATGCCGGGACGTATCATCAAGAGCCTGATCAAAGCGGAAACATCGAATCCGGTCATCATTCTGGATGAGATTGATAAGTTGAGTAGCGATAGCCACGGCGACCCGAGCTCGGCCATGCTGGAAGTGCTCGACCCAGAACAGAACAACACGTTCCACGACAATTACGTTGACATTGACTACGACTTGTCGAATATCATGTTCATCGCTACGGCCAACAACCTGGGCACCATCCCATCGCCGTTGCTCGACCGTATGGAGCTGATTGAAGTGAGCGGTTACATCACCGAAGAGAAGATTGAAATCGCCCGCCGTCACCTCATTCCGAAAGAGATGGAGAAGAACGGGCTGAAGAAGGAACACGTGAAGTTCAGCAAGGCGGCCATTGAATACATCATCGAGAACTATACCCGTGAAAGCGGTGTGCGTGAGCTGGAAAAGAAAATCAGCAAGGTGATGCGTAAAATCGCACTGGAAATTGCCAGTGATGAGTTTACCGGCACACATGAGCTGAAGCCGAAAGACATCGAGAAGTTCCTCGGCGTACAGGAATATTCCCGCGACAAATACCAGGGCAACGAATATGCCGGCGTAGTGACAGGACTGGCCTGGACGGCCGTAGGCGGTGAAATTCTGTTCGTAGAAACCAGCCTGAGCCGTGGAAAGGGACAACTGACCCTGACCGGTAACCTGGGCTCGGTAATGAAGGAATCGGCTATGCTGGCACTGGAGTACCTGAAAGCGCATAGCCACCTGCTCGATTTGCCCGAAGGTATCTTCGACAACTGGAACATCCATATCCACGTACCGGAAGGAGCTATTCCGAAAGACGGACCTTCTGCCGGTATCACCATGGTTACTTCGTTGGCTTCTGCGCTTACCCAGCGCAAGGTGAAAGCCAACCTGGCCATGACGGGAGAAATCACCCTTCGCGGAAAAGTACTTCCCGTAGGCGGTATCCGGGAGAAAATCCTGGCGGCCAAACGTGCCGGCATCAAGGACATCATCCTGTGCGAGGAAAACCGCAAGGACATCAATGAAATCCAGCCGATGTACCTCACCGGAATGACTTTCCACTACGTGAAGGACATCAAGGAGGTACTCCGCCTAGCACTGACCGACGAGAAGGTGGCCGATGCCATCGACTTTACCATCAAAGAAGATAAAAACAAAGAAAACCCTGCACAATGAAATTTGAATTACAATATACGGACCCCAAATCGAATGCCCGCGCTGGTCTGATTACAACAGACCACGGGCAGATTGAGACCCCTATCTTCATGCCGGTGGGCACACTGGGTACGGTGAAAGGCGTGCATCTTCACGAACTGAAGAACGACATCAAGGCTCAGATTATCCTGGGAAACACGTACCACCTCTACCTGCGCCCCGGACTGGACATCATCGAGGGGGCTGGCGGACTCCATAAGTTCAACGGATTCGACCGTCCGATGCTGACCGATAGCGGCGGCTTCCAGGTATTCTCTCTTTCCGGCATCCGCAAGTTGCGCGAAGAGGGCGTGGAGTTCCGCTCGCACATTGACGGCTCGAAGCACTTGTTCACTCCCGAACGGGTGATGGACATCGAGCGTACCATCGGTGCTGACATCATGATGGCTTTCGACGAGTGCGCCCCCGGTACTTCCGACTACAACTATGCCAAGAAGTCCATGGAACTGACTCACCGCTGGCTGGACAGATGTTGTGCCCGCTTCAACGAAACGGAGCCCAAGTACGGCTACAACCAGTCACTCTTCCCCATCGTGCAGGGATGCGTATATCCTGACTTGCGCCGCCAGTCGGCCGAATATATCGCCTCGAAAAATGCCGACGGTAACGCCATCGGCGGACTGGCCGTGGGTGAGCCTACCGAGAAGATGTACGAGATGATTGAGGTGGTCAACGAGATTCTGCCTAAGGACAAGCCCCGCTACCTGATGGGTGTAGGTACTCCGGTCAACATTCTGGAAGGCATCGAACGCGGTGTGGATATGTTCGACTGCGTGATGCCGACCCGTAACGGACGAAACGGCATGCTCTTTACCAAAGACGGCATCATGAACATGCGCAACAAGAAATGGGAGAACGACTATTCGCCCATCGAAGCCGACGGAGCATCTTATGTAGACACGATGTACAGCCGTGCCTACCTGCGCCACCTGTTCCACGCACAGGAGCTGCTGGCCATGCAGATTGCCTCCATCCACAACCTGGTCTTCTACCTCTGGCTCGTAGGTGAAGCCCGCAAACACATCATCGCCGGCGACTTCTCTACCTGGAAACCGGCCATGGTGAAACGTTTATCTACCCGATTGTAATTGTAGTTTACGACGATAAATATGAAACACAATGTGTTCCAGTTGTTCCGTTCCTACCTGCAAGCCGGAAAGGAACAACTGAAAAATTTAAAAGGAAACCCGTTCAAGAAGAAATGGTTGAAACGGCTGGACAGGTACATCATCGTGAAGTTCCTGGGCACCTACTTTTTTGCCATCGCCCTGATTATCTCCATCGCCGTGGTGTTCGACATCAATGAAAACATTGACGACTTCATCAACAACAAGGCGCCTATCAGTGCCATCATCTTCGACTATTACCTGAACTTCATTCCTTATTACACGAACCTCTTCAGTCCGTTGTTCGTATTCATTGCCGTGATTTTCTTCACGTCGAAGCTGGCAGAGAACTCCGAGATTATCGCCATGTTCTCCACCGGAATGAGCTTCAAGCGCCTGATGGTGCCCTACATGATTTCGGCCGCCATCATCGCACTGGTCACCTACGTGCTGAGTACCGAGGTGATTCCTACCGGTAGCGTCACCCGACTGAAGTTTGAGCAAGTGTACAAGAACAAGAAGCGGGCAGACTACGTGCGCAATATCCAGCTGGAGGTAGATACAGGTGTCATTGCCTACATGGAGCGCTACGAGGACTACAACAAGACGGCTTACCGCTTCTCGCTCGACAAGTTTGAAGACCACAAGCTAGTATCACACCTCACGGCCCGCCGCATTACGTACGACACCACTACCGTGCACCGCTGGATTATTAAGGACTACATGATCCGTGAGATGAAGGGCATGCGTGAAACCATCACCCGTGGCGACCGTATGGACTCTATCATCAACATGGAGCCGCAGGACTTCCTCATCACGCGCGGCCAGCAGGAAACGATGACCAGTCCCCAGCTACGGGAATACATCGACAAGCAGAAGCAACGAGGCTTCGCCAACATCAAGGTGTTCGAAGTGGAATACTACCGGCGCATCGCCACCTCGTTTGCGGCCTTTATCCTGACGGTCATCGGGCTCTCGCTTTCGTCACAAAAACGAAAAGGAGGTATGGGACTTCACCTGGGAATCGGTATCGCACTGAGCTTCTCCTACATCCTGTTCCAGACCATCTCGTCCACCTTCGCCATCAACGGAAACGCGCATCCGAACCTGGCTGTGTGGATTCCGAACATCCTGTATCTGTTCATTGCGATTTATCTCTACCGCAAGGCACCGAAATAAAAAATCTCCTCACAAATCACCACGAGACATGGATTTGTGAGGAGATTCTATATTATAAAGATTCAATCGCTTCTATTGAATGAAGTTATTAACCTGACTCTGCGGATTAAGAGGAGTCTGATCCGATAACACCAGCGTTTTGATCATGTGCCTTGTCCCTTGTTTATATTTCTGAAAATGCTCCGATGCAATATGTAATTTATAAGCCTGCTCACTTGCATAGGTTTCAAGAATCGTAACCTTACACGGATTTTCCTTTTCGGCAACGGCATACATGGTCAATACCCCTGGTTCAGTGCGTAATGAAATCTCACCCACTTCCATCGCATATTGCATATATTCACTTATAAACTCCGGATACACTTCTATTCTCGATAACCTCACAATGCCATCGGGCGACATCGGAAGTTTGGCACACATGCCAGGCTTCTTGTCTAAGTTCAAACACTTCCCGATTATTTCTCCCGTAGCAAGATACGAGTACGTCGGAAACTCAAACAACACAGGTTTCAATCGGGTATAATCCAGTTTCCCATCTTGACCGAGCACTTCTGGAGCTGCATAGGTATTGGCTATGGAACAAATAAAATTGTCAAATCCCTCGGTTTCATAAATATCCACCACATCACATTCCATGGTTAATGGTGATTTGTCAATAACCGGAGTACCATTCTCTCCAAAATGATAGTCAAACACCGTCGATTTATCCACTGAATTTCCACTTACACTTCCCACATAATCAGCTGCAGGCAACATTTCACGGCTCACAAGGTTTACTGACAATTTCTTTGACCTCCTTATTCCCTGATTGGTATAATGATGTTTACTCATACTCAGAAGAATACGGTCATGCCCAATAATTCCGGTATGTCCCACTACAAGCCAGTTTACTGTTCCATTGACTACCGCCCCAACCACCGTCATCGGTTTGGGATAAAGCGCCAGTACCGAACCTAAATTTTTCTTTTCCATATCCGTTTCATTTTGCAATATCACACTTTCTTCATTCCTCGTGCTACAGGAGCACACAAGGAACAACAAACATACATACTGAATAAATTTTAGCATAGCATTCTTATTATTTCTGTTACTTATCAATCTGACTCTCGGTAAACGGGTCGGCACGATGCCCCATAAGGTCTATTTGTGCATACTCCCTGTCAAATTCCTCCATCTCGTAAGCCGTAAGCCGCACATGAGCCGCCCCCAGGAAATCATCAAGGTGGTTCGGATTCGTTGTGCCGGGGATGGGAGCAATCCATGACTTACGCGAAAGCATCCACACCAAGGCAAACTGGGCAGGAGTAATATTCTTTCGCTCTGCCCATTTACGCACAAGTGACACAAGCGGCATATTATGCTTCAAGGCTTCAGGCGTGAATTGCGGCAATGTGGCCCGCCTATCAGGTTTCTCAAAACGGCTTTCCTCATGAATCACTCCCGTAAGAAAGGCCCGCCCCAACGGACAATATGGAACAAAACCAATGCCCAGTTCTTCCAGCGTAGGGAATATTTTGGTCTCCGGTTCGCGCCACCAGATGGCATACTCGCTCTGTACGGCCGAAAGCGGACAAACGGCATGTGCCCGACGAATAGAACGTGCACTGGCTTCCGACAATCCCCAGTGCAAGACTTTTCCTTCCTGCATCAGCTTCTTTACCGTGTCTGCCACCTCCTCCATCGGCACCTTCGGGTCTACACGGTGCTGATAAAGTAAGTCTATGTGATCCGCACGCAAGCGTCGCAATGAACCTTCCACTGCCCGACGAATGTGGTCAGGCCGGCTATTCAAGGCTGTGGGCTGTTTCTCTTCCACCCCGAAACCAAACTTCGTACCGATTTTTACTTTGTTACGAAAAGGAGCAAGTGCCTCGCCTACCCACTCCTCACTGGTATAAGGGCCGTACACCTCTGCCGTATCGAAAAAAGTAACTCCCTGATCATAAGCCCGACGAATCAAGGCAATCATATCCTTCTTTTCATATCGTCCGCCATAGTAGCCTACCATGGGAAGGCATCCCAGCCCGATAGCCGATACATCCAGTCCGCCCAAATTGCGACGTTCCATATCTCCACGTACAGACTGATCCTTACTATCCGATGACTGGGAGAAAACCTTCGATACACCGGTCCATGCACATACCGCAGAAAAGGCGGCTACAGACGACATCTTCAAAAAATCTCTTCTATCCATAATCTGAATCTTTTTTACGAGCCACTGCGGCTCAACAATCCTCGTAATATTTCCATTTCGTTATCCGTGAGGCGGAAAGGAAAGCTCTCCTTTTCGGGCGCAGGAGCCCCGGCTTCCTGCACTAAAAAGCATTGCATCACTCTTTCCGTAGTCGTGCGATAACGGTCGGCCATGAAGCAGACCACTTCATCCTCATATAAATTGGCGGGAATGTCTATTGGTTTATCCATCTTTCTTGTTTTCTTGATACGGCAAAATTACCCCTGCACGGGCAGAAGGCCGTAACAATACCACGGAAGGTCGTACCGTTTTTACGGATTTTGCCTGCTCACGTGCGGCCAATTGGCTGAGATAATGTATTTTTGTGAAGGGACATCCCGACGAAAACAAAAGAATGGTTATGAGCAAGATTTTGAAAATAAGGAATGTAGGCGACTATAGCCAGTGGGTGGGACACACGGACACGCATCCGCTGGTCAGCGTCATTGACTATGCAGAAGTATCTCCCGTGCGTCATTGCCTGAACAACTATAGCGTGTATGGCATCTTCTTTCACGACGAGGCGAACATCGACCTGGCCTACGGTTGCGGAAAATACGACTACAAGGAAGGAACCGTCATTTGTGTAGCTCCCGGACAGATAGGAGGAAAGGAAGACAACGGCGAGCTGGTCAACCTGACGGGATGGGCCTTGCTCTTCCACCCCGATTTGTTGCAGGGCACGGCACTGGAGAAGCACATCAGGGAGTATTCATTTTTTGACTACCGCGTGAACGAAGCCCTGCACATGACCAACGAGGAGCACGACATCCTCGTGTCGCTGATGCGCCAGATAAAAGATGAGCTACAGAAAAAGCACGATGCGCTTCAGGATGCCATCCTCGTAGGCTACATCGAACTGATGCTGAACTTTTGCCAGCGTTTCTACAACCGCCAGTTCATCACCCGCAAGCTGGTCAATTCGGACATGCTCATGAAGTTCGACCAGCTTCTGCGCGATTACTACGAAGAAAAAATCCAGCTTACCTCGGGCATGCCCACCGTGCAATACTGTGCCGACAAGCTATGCATGTCGGCCAACTATTTCGGCGACCTTATCAAGAAGATGACCGGAGACACGGCCAGCAACTACATCCGACAGGACCTCATCCAGCGGGTGAAGAACGAACTCGCCAGCGGAGCAAACATCTCGCAAGTGGCCTACGAATTAGGCTTCGAATACCCCCAGCACCTGAGCCGTATGTTCAAGAAGTTCTGCGGATATACTCCGACCGACTACCTCAGACAGATACAGAAAAAGCCCGGCTGCTGATTGTTTCGGCAACCGGGCTTTCCCGTCTCTGTACACATGGCACATCACTTCAGGTACCTCTGGAAGAAGTGCGTAATCTTGTCAAAAGGAATCACATCCAGCCGGTCGTACAGGTCGACATGATTGGCTCCCGGAATAATCAGCAACTCCTTGTTGTCACCCTTCAGCTTCTTGAAGGCATCTTCGCTAAAGTAGCGCGAATGGGCTTTCTCTCCGTGAATCATGAGCACGGCACTACGTATCTCGTCGCTATACGACAGGATGGGCATGTTCATGAACGACAAGGAGGAAGTCTTGTTCCACCCGTTGTTGGAGTTCAGCGAACGCTTGTGATAGCCGCGCGGTGTCTTGTAATATCCGTAATAGTCTTTCACAAACTGGGGAGCATCGTCGGGAAGCGGGTCTACCACCCCACCGGCCAGCGCATACGTGCCCTTGCGGTAGTCTTCCGTACGCTGGGCGTTGAGCTGCTTGCGAAGTTCATAGCGCGCATCGGCATCCATAGCATCGAAATAGCCGTTGGCATTCACCCGGCTCATGTCGTACATCGTAGCGGTGACGGTAGCCTTGATGCGCGTATCGATGGCTGCCGCATTCAGCGCCATGCCTCCCCATCCGCAGATGCCCAGTATGCCGATACGGTCGGCATCTACCTGCTCACAAGTAGAAAGAAAGTCCACCGCCGCACAGAAGTCCTCCGTATTGATGTCCGGAGACGCTACATAGCGGGGTTCGCCCCCACTCTCACCGGTATACGAGGGGTCGAAGGCAATAGTCAGGAATCCGCGTTCGGCCAGTGTCATGGCATACAGGCCCGACGATTGTTCCTTCACCGCTCCGAAAGGACCGCTCACGGCTATGGCCGGAAGTTTTCCTTCAGCCTGCTTGGGCACGTACATGTCGGCCGCCAGCGTAATGCCATAGCGGTTGGTAAAAGTCACTTTCCGGTGGTTCACCTTGTTGCTCAACGGGAACACCTTGTCCCATTCATGTGTCAAATTCAAACTCTTTTCCATCTTCATCTCCGATTTTAAACCGTCCGTTGTGGCAAGCAGGCTGCCCGTAGTCAGAAGCCAGGCCGCCGATGCCGCGCACAACGTCTTCCACAATATATCCATATAGTTATCACTCTATTATTCTACGAAGGCAAAAATAACACAAAAGCCCCACAGAGACATTTCTGTGAGGCTCAAATATCGTTTCTGAAAAGTTCAAATGCACGAGGGAGCGGCCAGTGCCGTGGGCGGGATGCCGTAGCGTTTCTTGAAGGCCGTAGAGAAGTGCGAGGGGTTCTTGAAGCCCACCTCCGCATAGACATCGACCACCTTCCGCCGTTCTTCCTTCAGCAGGTGATAGGCCACTTCCAGGCGCTTGCGAATCAGCCATTTCTCGGGTGTCAGCTCGCTCACCTTCTTGAAGTCGCGCTTGAAGGTGGCCAGGCTACGGCCCGTGTAATGCGCCAGCTCCTCCAAGGTGAACTCGTACATGTAGTTCTCGTTCATGAAGTCGAGAATGTCCATCTTCCACGGTGTGCTGAAGTCGAATAACGCGGTCATAAAGCGCTTGTCGGTATGAAGCAGGGCCAGCAATCCTTCCTGCAACTTCAGTTGCATCACGTCTTCCTGCGGTTTCACCTCCGGGTTGAAGTAAGGTGTCATCGAAGCAAACAGGCTCTCAATCTCGGCCGAAGGTGGGAGCTTCATCACGCCGGGCACAAACTTCTCCACGAGCTCTTCCTTATCCGTGTGCCGGGCATACTTTCCGTACATCTCCCGAAGAAAGGAACGGGTGAAACACATGTAAATTCCGCAATACTGCTCTCCGCCCGAGGCTTTCTTGTACATGGTCACACGATGGTCACGCGGAATGAACACGCACTCTCCTTTTTCCACGTGTATCTGCCGGTGCCCGTCGTCGAGCACCATCTCGCCCGACAAAACATAGTTCATGGCGTATTCCCTGGAACGGTGCACGCACGCATCGGCATCGTCATAGAAAAAACTGAAGAACACATTCTGGTAATTGAATATGACTTTCATGGGATTATGGCGTGAGGTTGTAGGTTCTGTTGTCATCTCTTTTCTCGTTTTTGTGAATGGGGTTGCACAAAGATACAAAAAACGTCGCGGTTATCATCACGGCGGAGCAAAACAAAAACTCCTTTGCGGGCATCGTTCTAACCACGCAAAGGAGTTTCTTTAGGGTTCCCAAGGTTTGCAAACCACTCGTCTCAGACGGGCGGTCCGTATACCTTATTATATATTAATAACCCAGTTCTTTTTCAAGAGCGTTGTATTTTTCCTTGTCAAGCTTCCAGTAGATGTTCAACAGGTACTGGCCCCACAACTGACGGTTGTCTGGTTTAGCTTCTTTTGCTTTTTCGTAGAAAGGAAGTGCTTTTTCGTACAGTTCCTTAATCTTAGCTTCGTTAGCAGCATACTTCGGATCGTCCATAGAAAGCTTAGAGTTTTCTTCTACGATTTCCTGAGCCGGGAAGAATGAGCAATCACCAATCTTAGAATAAGCTTCAGCTACGAAATCCTTACCTTCTGCAATAATCTGGTTGAATGTAGCGATGGCACCATCGTAGTCTTTCTTTTCATACTGAAGTACACCCTTCACGTACATGAAGTACGGAGTAGAGTTCTTAGCCAGTACGGCATCCATCTGAGCCAGACCTTCGTCAATCTTACCTTTCTGGATGTAGTAGTCCATCAGGTTACCGATGAAGTATTCCTGTGACGGGAATTTTTCTACACCTTCCTGGATAGCAGTCAACCATTTTGCTGAGTCAGGAGTTTCACCTTTTCCGTAAGCTTCTGCCAGGCACATCAATGAACGGTAACCTTCTTCTTTGTGTTCCTTACCGATAGTAGCGTATTTGATTACGGCTGCATTGTCTTTCAATGAGTTAGCGGCAAGAGCAGCATAGTTGGCAATCAACGGAGTCAATGTGTCGTTCTTTACGGCATCTTCATCGGCGAACAACGGGTTCTGCGGAGCGTCTACATACAAACCGAAGAACTTCAAAGCGTTGGCATAGTTACCTGCATTGTAAGCGTCAGAACCGGCGTTAGTCAACTGAGGACGTACGGTAGCCAATGTCTTAGCCAATTTCTTTCTCAATTTCGGTTTCTTCAATTCGCCGCTCTGTACCTTAGCCTGTTCTACTTCGTCACACTTTGTGTAGTATTCGAACATTTTAGCCAAGCTGTTATACAATTTAGCGGTATCAGCCTGACCACCCGGCAAATACAATTTCATGTTTTCGTCGTCATAGATAGACTTCTGGAAATCACCAGCCAGCTTCCATGTTTCAGGATCATTGGCAGTAGAAGGATCTGTCAAAGCAGGTTCGATGATTTGTGCTGCCTTCACGGGATCGCTCTTGGCAGATTTAGCTTCCTTTACCACGCTTTCCTGAGCAGAAACAGCGCATGCGGTAAAGAACAAAGCGGCTGAGAATAATACTTTTTTCATAAGGTTTAAATTTAGTAATACAAATATTCAAGTTAGTTTTTGTCCGGATTATTCATTCGGTTCGTCCGTAGCAGGCTGAATGGTTTCTCCGTCGGCGGGCTGAATGTCCGTTGCCGGAGTTGCTTCGTCCTGCACTTCCTCTTCTTCGTTCTCAGAAGCTACCTTACATACGGAACCAATCTGGTCGTTACGCTTTTCAAGGTCAATCAGGCGCACACCCTGTGTGGCACGTCCCATGATGCGCACATCGGCCACCTTCAGACGGATGGTAATGCCCGACTTGTTGATAATCATCAGGTCGTTTTCATCGGTTACCGACTTGATAGCTACCAGGCTTCCAGTCTTATCCGTAATGTTCAGTGTCTTCACACCCTTTCCGCCACGGTTGGTCTTACGGTAGTCTTCAATGTCCGAACGCTTACCGTAACCGTTTTCAGATACCACCATGATGGTTTCCGTTTCAGGGTCTTTGATACAGATCATTCCGATTACTTCATCCTGACCGTCTTCATCGAGTGTGATACCGCGTACACCGGTAGCCGTACGTCCCATTTCGCGTACCGCGCTTTCATGGAAACGGATAGCACGACCGTTACGGTTGGCAATCACGATTTCATTGTTTCCGTTAGTCATACGTACTTCAATCACACGGTCGTCTTCGCGGATGGTGATGGCGTTCACACCATTCTGACGCGGGCGGGAATATTGTTCAAGCAACGTCTTCTTGATGACACCGTTCTTCGTACAGAAGAGCACATAGTGACTATTGATAAATTCCGTATCATTCAGGTTCTTCACACGCAGGTAAGCCGTTACCACATCGTCTGCATCAATGTTCAGCAGGTTCTGGATGGCACGTCCCTTCGAAGTCTTGTTGCCTTCTGGAATTTCATACACCTTGAGCCAGTAGCACTTACCCTTCTGCGTAAAGAACAGAAGCGTGTTGTGCATAGTAGCCGGATAGATATGTTCAATGAAGTCTTCGTTACGGGTTTCACTTCCCTTCGAGCCTACGCCGCCACGGTTCTGCGCACGGAACTCAGAAAGCGGTGTACGCTTGATGTATCCCATGTGCGAGATGGTGATGACCATTTCGTCATCGGCATAGAAATCTTCCGGATTGAACTCTTCCGAAGCATATACGATTTCCGAACGACGGTTGTCGCCGTATTTTTCTTTCACTTCGAGCAGCTCGTCCTTGATAACCTTCTTACAAAGTTCCTCGTTGCTCAGAATTTCTTCGAAGTAAGCGATTTGCTTCATCAGGTCTTCGTATTCGGCATGGAGCTGGTCCTGCATCAGTCCGGTGAGCTGGCGCAAGCGCATTTCTACGATAGCACGAGCTTGGATTTCGCTCAGGTTGAAGCGGGCCATCAGGTTCGTGATAGCTTCGTTCGGAGTCTTGGCGGCGCGGATAATACGGATTACCTCGTCAATGTTGTCCGAAGCGATAATCAATCCTTCCAAGATGTGCGCACGTTCCTTGGCCTTGCGCAAGTCGTAACGTGTACGACGGATTACCACTTCGTGACGGTGTTCCACGAAATATTTGATCAGTTCCTTCAGGTTGAGCAGGCGTGGACGGCCATGAACCAGGGCCACATTGTTCACACCGAAAGAAGTCTGAAGCATGGTCATCTTGTAAAGCTTGTTGAGCACCACGCTGGCGTTGGCATCACGCTTGATGTCGATGACGATACGCATACCTTCGCGGTCGGTTTCGTCGTTCACATTCGAAATGCCTTCGATTTTCTTGTCGTTCGACAAATCAGCGATGCTCTTGATCAGCTCAGCCTTGTTCACACCATACGGAATCTCGGTCACAACAATCTTATCGTGTGTAGGATGCGATTCGATTTCGGCCTTGGCACGCATTACCACACGTCCGCGTCCGGTTTCGTAGGCATCGCGCACACCACTGATACCATAAATATATCCTCCGGTCGGGAAATCAGGTGCCTTGATGTACTGCATCAGACCGTCTATGTCGATTTCATTATTATCGATGTATGCCACGCAAGCGTCAATGACTTCACGCAGGTTGTGTGTCGGCATATTAGTGGCCATACCTACAGCAATACCCGACGCACCGTTCACCAGCAGGTTCGGAATGCGGGTCGGCATGACGGTAGGTTCCTGCAACGTATCGTCAAAGTTGTTGGTAAAGTCTACAGTCTCCTTATAAAGATCCTGCATCATTTCCTCACCAATCTTTTTCAGACGAGCCTCCGTATATCGCATAGCGGCGGCACTATCTCCGTCGATAGAGCCGAAGTTACCCTGACCGTCAACCAGCGGATAACGCATCGCCCAGTCCTGTGCCATACGCACCAGGGCACCATACACAGACCCGTCGCCGTGAGGGTGATACTTACCCAATACTTCACCTACGATTCTGGCTGCTTTTTTATACGGTTTGTCGGATGTATTTCCCAGTTCCATCATTCCGTAAAGAATACGGCGGTGAACCGGCTTGAATCCATCTCTTACATCAGGGAGGGCGCGTGCCACGATTACTGACATGGAGTAATCAATGTACGACGACTTCATTTCCTCTTCGATGTTGATTTTTATAATTCTGTCTTGTTCTTGCATTTAATACATTATTAATTATACTTCCTTTCAAGGCTTGTAAAAAACCATGCTAAAGTACGACTTTTAGCGGATATACAAAAACTTTTCCACCAAAAAATACGTATAAGCCTGCATTTGGAGACACTCATAGGAAATGTGGCACGCATTTTGTTAAATAGAAAGAAAGACTTGATGAAGAGTCTCTATAATAATGTATATTTGCAAGCCTATTTTGAATATAAACGATTGGAGAAGATATGAATTTGATGAGCAACGAATTTACACAACAAGTGTCCGACATCGTCGTTTACGGAAAAGAGGAGGCCAACCGCCTTCAGAACGACCATATCGAACCGGAACATCTGCTATTGGGCATCTTGCGCGATGGAGAGTGTAAAGCCGCCGAAATATTGAAATCGTTCTACCTCGACCTGAAAGGTATCAAGAACGAACTGGAAACACAATTACGGGAGAAGTCCATACTGGAGAACTACTCACAGGACATCTCATTCAGCGAGGAAGCATCAAAGATTTTGACATTAAGCAAATTAGAGGCACGATTGATGAATGACGAGAAAGTGGACACCCCGCATATTTTATTGGCCATTATGAGAGACAACCAGAATAACGCATATAAGATATTGGAAAAGAACGACGTAACTTACGAAAAGATAATAGACCGTCTGAAGCAGGAAGAAGCTCCTTTTGACGGACTGGATTTCAATGACGACGAAGAAGAGGAAGGCATCGGACGTCGCGGAAACGCGGACAAGAACAACGATGGCTTCGGTTCTTCCGCCAACCGCCAGACCACGCAGACCGAACAGAAACAAGCGGACGGCGGCACACCCTACCTCGACAATTATGGTATTGACCTGACCCAGGCCGCCGAAGGTGGGAAACTTGACCCCGTGGTAGGCCGTGAGAAAGAAATTGAACGTATCGCACAGATTCTGAGCCGGCGCAAAAAGAACAACCCGATTCTGATTGGTGAGCCGGGTGTGGGAAAATCGGCCATCGCCGAAGGGCTGGCACTCCGCATCGTGGAGAAACGGGTTTCGCGTGCCTTATTCGGCAAGCGCATCATTTCGCTCGACATGACGGCGGTAGTGGCCGGGACCAAGTATCGCGGACAATTTGAAGAGCGCATTCGTGCCATTCTGACAGAGGTGAAGAAACACCCTGACGTCATTCTGTTCATCGACGAGATACATACCATCGTGGGAGCCGGCTCGGCAGCTGGTTCCATGGATGCGGCCAACATGTTGAAACCAGCGCTGGCGCGTGGAGAAATCCAATGCATCGGAGCCACCACCCTCGATGAGTACCGCAAGAACATCGAAAAAGACGGGGCACTGGAACGCCGTTTCCAGAAAGTGCTGGTAGAACCGACCTCACCGGAAGAGACCTTGCAGATTCTCCGGAACATCAAGGATAAATACGAAGAGCACCATAACGTGACATATACGGACGAGGCACTGGAGGCTTGCGTACGCCTGACCGACCGCTATGTGACCGACCGCTATTTCCCCGACAAAGCCATCGACGCCATGGACGAAGCGGGTTCTCGCATCCACCTCACTCACATCTCCGTACCTCAGGAAATTGAGGAGCAGGAGCGATTGATTGAGGAAGCGCAACAGCATAAGAATGAGGCCATTCGCTTACAGAACTTCGAGCTGGCCGCCAGCTTCCGTGACCGTGAAAACCAGTACACGGAGCAATTGGAACGCCTGAAGAATGAATGGAAAGAAAAGTTGAAGGACAATCGCGAAACGGTGGACGCACCACAGATAGAGGAAGTGGTGTCCATGATTTCGGGTGTGCCCGTGCAACGTATGGCGCAAGCGGAAGGTGTACGGTTGAAGGGGATGAAGCAGGCATTGCTTTCGAAGGTTATCGGACAGGACAAGGCGGTAGAGACACTGGTAAGAAGTATCCAGCGGAGCCGTGTGGGACTGAAGGACCCGAACAAACCTATCGGTACGTTCCTTTTCTTAGGACCGACGGGTGTAGGAAAGACGCACCTGGCGAAAGAGCTGGCCAAGAACATGTTCGGCACTACCGACGCCATTATCCGTATCGACATGAGCGAATACATGGAGAAATTCACCGTGTCACGTCTGATCGGAGCTCCTCCGGGATACGTGGGTTACGAGGAAGGCGGACAACTGACGGAAAAGGTACGCCGTCATCCCTACTCCATCGTATTGCTGGATGAAATCGAGAAGGCTCACTCCGACGTGTTCAACATGTTGTTGCAAGTGATGGACGAAGGCCGGTTGACGGATAGCTTAGGACGGACCGTAGATTTCAAGAATACCATTATCATCATGACGTCCAACATCGGTACACGCCAGTTGAAGGAGTTCGGCAAAGGCATCGGTTTCACGGCACAGACCGGTGAGAACGAGAAAGAACATGCCAATAGCGTGATTCGCAAGGCCTTGAACAAATCGTTCGCTCCCGAGTTCATCAACCGTCTGGATGAAATCGTGACCTTCGACCAGCTGGACATCGCGTCACTGGAGAAAATCATCGACATCGAGCTGGCAGGACTCTACAAGCGTATCGAAGGTTGTGGCTACCATCTCCTGCTCGACCAGGAGGCCAAACGTTTCGTGGCAGAAAAAGGCTACGACGTACAGTTCGGTGCCCGCCCGTTGAAACGCTCCATCCAGAACCACCTGGAAGACGGACTGGCAGAGCTGATTATCAACGAAGAACCGCAGACGGGCGATACCTTGCATGTGTACATGAACGCCCAAGGTGACGGAGTAGAAATGAAAGTAGAAAAAGCATAACGGAATTCTGACAGAATTTCGGCATACAGACAAAATGTCAGGTACAAACGTATCTGGCATTTTTTTTGTGTAGGAACTGGAAAAAAATTTATTCGAACAATCATAAAAAAACAAAGAGATATGCAAAAAGGTAATATCGGGGTTACAACAGAAAACATATTCCCCATCATAAAGAAATTCTTGTATAGCGACCATGAAATTTTCCTCCGTGAACTGGTTTCCAATGCAGTGGATGCAACTCAGAAACTGAAGACACTGGCCGCTACGGGCGATTTTAAAGGTGAACTGGGCGATTTGACGGTACGTGTAAAAGTAGACAAGGAAAACGGTACCATCACCATCAGCGACCGTGGTCTGGGTATGACAGCCGAAGAAATCGACAAGTACATCAACCAGATTGCCTTCTCTGGAGCAAATGACTTCCTGGAAAAATACAAGGACGATGCCAATGCCATCATCGGTCACTTCGGTCTGGGATTCTACTCAGCCTTCATGGTAGCCAAGACGGTAGACATCGTAACTCTTTCTTATAAGGAAGGTGCCAAAGCCGTGAAATGGAGTTGCGACGGAAGTCCTGAGTTTACCCTTGAAGAAACAGAACGTAGCGACCGTGGAACCGACATCATCCTGCACGTGGATGAAGATTGCAAGGAATTCCTGGAAGAATCTCGCTTGCAGGGCTTGCTCACCAAGTATTGTCACTTCTTGGCCGTACCGGTAGCCTTTGGCAAAAAGAAGGAATGGAAAGACGGCAAGCAGGTAGAAACGGATGAAGACAACCTGATTAACGACACTTGTCCTATCTGGACCAAGAAACCGTCGGACTTGAAGGAAGAGGATTACAAGAAATTCTACCGCGACCTGTATCCGATGGCCGACGAACCTTTGTTCTGGATTCACCTGAACGTGGACTATCCGTTCAACCTGACCGGTGTGCTCTACTTCCCGAAAATCAAGAGCAACATCGACTTGCAACGTAACAAAATTCAGTTGTATTGCAACCAGGTATATGTGACCGACTCAGTAGAAGGTATCGTGCCCGACTTCCTGACCTTGCTTCACGGTGTCATCGATTCTCCGGACATTCCGTTGAACGTATCTCGTTCTTACTTGCAGAGCGATTCGAACGTGAAGAAGATTTCTACTTACATCACGAAGAAGGTATCCGACCGCTTGCAATCTATCTTCAAGAACGACCGTAAGGAATTTGAAGAGAAATGGGACGACCTGAAGATTTTCATCAACTACGGTATGCTGACTCAGGAAGATTTCTATGAAAAGGCTTCCAAGTTTGCTTTGTTCAAGGATACAGACAACAAGTATTACACTTTCGAAGAATACCAGACATTGATCAAGGATAATCAGACCGACAAGAACGGTAGCCTGATTTACCTCTACGCCAACAACCTGGACGAACAGTACACTTACATCGATGCGGCCAAGAACAAAGGCTACAACGTATTGCTCATGGACGGTCAGCTGGACGTACCGATGATCAACATGCTGGAACAGAAGTTCGAAAAGAGTCACTTCACCCGTGTGGATAGCGACATCGTAGACCGCCTGATTGTGAAGGAAGACCAGAAGGGTGAAGAACTTCCGCACGACAAGCAGGAAGTGCTCAGCTCTTTGTTCAAGGGACAGATGCCGAAGGTAAAGAAAACAGAATTCCACGTAGAAGCACACGCACTGGGCGAAAACAATGCGCCGATTGTCATCACACAGGCCGAATACATGCGCCGTATGAAAGACATGGCCAGCATCCAGCCGGGCATGAGTTTCTATGGTGAAATGCCCGACATGTTCAACCTGGTATTGAATAGCGACCACCGCCTGATCAAGCAGGTATTGAGCGATGCCGAAACGGCTTGTGCGGAAAAACTCGTACCGGTAGAATCTGAAATCGCCATGCTGACTCTCCGTCGTAACGAACTCCAGAAAGCACAGGAAGGAAAGAAGGATGAAGAAATCCCGACTGCCGAAAAAGACGAACTGAGTGATGTAGAAAAGAAGATTGAAGCGCAAAAGACCGAAAAGGAAAACATCCTGAACGGTTATGCTGCCGGCAACAAAGTGGTTCACCAGCTTATCGACCTGGCCTTGTTGCAAAACAACATGCTGAAGGGTGAAGCCCTGACCAACTTTGTAAAACGAAGCGTGGAAATGATCTGATTTTCCCCCATAAAATAAAGAAAGCCATTCTTGCAGGTATGCAGGAATGGCTTTTTTTGTGCTTTTTATGCCCGTGGATAGAAGATAATTTGTACATTTGCCCAGAAACACGCAAGCAAACAACCATGGAAAACAAAACCGAATTGATATTAATCCGCATCAGCGGAGTGGACCGACCGGGACTGACCGCATCGGTGACTGCCATCTTGTCTAAATATCAGGTAGACATTATGGACATCGGACAAGCTGACATTCACAGTACCTTGTCACTGGGTATTCTTTTCAAATGTTCCGATCAGGATTCCGGAAATATCATGAAGGAATTGCTTTTCAAGGCTTCTGACTTGGGTATCAATATCCGCTTCTATCCTATCAGCGACGAAGAGTATGAAACGTGGGTCAACCTGCAAGGAAAGAACCGCTACATTCTGACGCTACTGGGCAGAAAGCTTACGGCACAACAGATTGCCGGCGCTACCAAGCTTTTAGCAGAACAACAACTGAACATCGACGGTATCCGTCGTCTGACCGGACGTATTCCTCTGGACGAGAAAAAGGCAAACGTAAGAGCCTGCATCGAATTTTCGGTGAGAGGTACTCCCAAAGACCGTGAAGAGCTACAAAGCCAGCTCATGCAGCTCAGCGCTTCACTGGGCATGGACTTCTCGTTCCAGCAAGACAATATGTACCGCCGTATGCGCCGACTCATCTGCTTTGATATGGATTCCACCCTCATTGAAACGGAGGTCATCGACGAACTGGCCATACGGGCCGGTGTGGGCGACCAGGTGAAAGCCATCACAGAAAGAGCCATGCGCGGCGAAATCGACTTCTGCGAAAGTTTCAAGGAACGGGTGGCCCTGCTCAAGGGACTGGATGAAAGCGTGATGCGCGACATTGCCGAACACCTCCCGATTACCGAAGGAGTGGAACGCCTGATGTTTGTCCTCAAGCGCTACGGATACAAGATTGCCATCCTGTCGGGAGGTTTCACGTATTTCGGCAACTACCTGAAAGAGAAATTCGGCATTGACTATGTCTATGCCAACCAGCTGGAAATCGTGGACGGCAAGCTGACCGGCCGCTATTTAGGTGACATCGTAGACGGAAAACGAAAGGCGGAATTGCTCCGCCTGCTGGCACAGGTAGAAAACGTGGACATCGCACAGACGATTGCCGTGGGCGATGGAGCCAACGACCTGCCCATGCTTTCTACGGCAGGGCTGGGAATCGCCTTCCATGCCAAGCCGAAGGTAGTGGCTAATGCGCAACAAGCCATCAATACCATCGGACTGGATGGCGTGTTGTATTTCTTAGGATTCAAGGATTCCTATCTGGACGAACGCGGCAAATTATAATGACAAGATAACATTACTATATGAAGTTTTCGGAACTGAACTTAGAAGATAGCGTCCTCGATGCCTTGGACGCAATGAATTTCCAGGAATGTACGCCCGTGCAGGAACACACCATCCCTGTCATCCTGGAAGGAAAAGACCTGATTGGCGTGGCCCAGACAGGTACGGGAAAAACGGCGGCCTACCTGCTTCCGGTGTTGAACCAGTTGAGCAAGGGAGGTTATCCGGAGGATGCCATAAATTGTATCATCATGTCGCCCACCCGCGAACTGGCCATGCAGATTGACCAGCAGATGGAGGGTTTCTCCTATTTCATGCCGGTGTCAAGCGTGGCGGTGTACGGAGGAAACGACGGTATCCGTTTTGAGCAGGAAAAGAAAGGGCTGACTTTAGGAGCGGATGTGGTGATCGCTACTCCGGGACGTCTGATCAGCCACTTAAGCTTAGGTTATGTAGACTTGTCGAAAGTATCTTTCTTCATCCTCGACGAAGCGGACCGTATGCTCGATATGGGATTCTCGGACGACATCATGCAGATTGTCAAGTATCTTCCCAAGGAACGGCAGACCATCATGTTCTCTGCCACCATGCCGACCAAAATCCAGCAACTGGCCAAGACCATTCTTCACGACCCGGTGGAAGTAAAACTGGCCGTATCCAAGCCGGCGGAAAAAATCATTCAGGCCGCTTACATCTGTTATGAGGCACAGAAACTGGGTATCATCCAGTCGCTATTCCAATCCCAGCAACCGGAGCGTGTCATCATCTTTGCCTCTTCCAAGCTGAAGGTGAAAGAAGTGACCAAGGCCCTGAAACGCATGAAGCTGAACGTGGGCGAAATGCACTCCGACCTGGAGCAAAGCCAGCGCGAAGAAATCATGCACGAGTTCCGCAACCGCCGCATCGACATCCTGGTGGCTACCGACATCGTGGCCCGTGGTATCGACATCGACGACATCCGCCTGGTCATCAACTACGACGTGCCGCATGACAGCGAGGACTACGTACACCGCATCGGACGTACAGCCCGTGCCAATAACGACGGATGCGCCATCACTTTTGTTAGTGAAACCGAGCAGACCCGTTTCAAGCAAATCGAAACATTCTTAGGAAAAGATATTTACAAACTCCCCGTACCTGAAGAACTGGGCGAAGGTCCGGTATATGCTCCCCGCACTTCCAGAAAAGAAGGAGGCAAACAGGTGAAGAATTTCTCCCGCAACAAAAAGGGCGGATGGAAAAAGAAAGGGGGAAACCATGCAAAAAAGCAGGGAGAAAGAACGGTCAAGAACTGATTGCCACATCTTCCTGACAGCATAAAAGAAGCCCGTACAAGTTCAATGAGAATACAAGAACTTGTACGGGCTTTTCTTATGCGAGATTCTTCAGCCGCCCTGACAAAGCCAACTCTCCTATCCCGTATTCTTAATGTGAGTCCTCAAAACGCTTTTTCAGAAAGTCTGCCAGGTTATGGGTTCCAACCTGCTCCGTTGAAATACTTCCGTCCTTCTCTACCACCACATAATGAGGGATACCGTTAAATTGGAAGAGTTCTCGCATATACTTGTATTCCGTATCCGTGAGACGGAAACAAGCTTCACCTTTCAAATGCGTTTCTACATATTCCGCATAAGCTTTCTCTGGAGATTCTTCTTCGCTCGTGATGTAAACAAACTGAAATTCGGGATGATTGCGATATTGCTCGCGCAACTTTGCCGTGGCTTGTATACCCTGCCGGCAGGGAGCACAAGTAGTAGCCCAGAAATCCACAAACAGTACCTTGCCCGCATAGGGTGCGATGATACGGCGGAAGATGTCGGTAGCTTTTCCTTCAGGCAGCCGATACGAAGTTTGCTTCGTTGCAGAATGCAACTTTTTCTGCATCTCACGGACCGCAGCTCGCAGATAAGGATGACTTACGGTCTTTTCCAGTTGACTGACAAATATTTCAGCATCCTGGGACCGCTTCAGCACTTCAGACAAGACATAGCGCAAGTTACGCACACGGGCTATCTGCCAAAACAAAGACGAAGAGGCACCACACAGACTGTTGACGATACTATCTTTTACCTCACTCATTTTGAGTTGCAAGTGTAACTTCTTTTCATCCTCAGACAGCACCCTGAAATCTTCATCGCTCTGTAATGCTATCTGAATGTTGTAAGCAGGTGCGAGCGGGTCCATGAATTCAAACCGATTGATGAAAGAGCCCACATTGGCATTAGCCAGTGCAGACTGCTCGTTCAAGGGCATTTCCTTCAAAAACTTATAATAGGAGGCGTCAGGCTGCACTTTCAGAACCTGATTGGTGGTATCTTTCTGTGCATAGTAATTGCGGGCTAACTGGAACTCCAGATAGGTATATCCCGTCTGTAAATTCACCTGGTTATGTATCAACGAAACTGCTTTCTGTGAGAGGGCATAGAGACAACTGAGCGAGTCGGCCTGCTGCTGCCATTGAGCGACAACAGGAGTCAGTTGCTCTTGAAATTGGGCCGGCGTCAGTGTTTTCTGCGCCTGAGCCAGTGTGTCATAGGAATAATTGAAGTGCCCGCTCAGCATCATGGCAAGGTATGACAAACCCGCATTCTTCCCCATGTAGGCAGTGTGAACAAGTGGGTAGTTATGGTCACGCGCCCGACTGCGGGCCATAAGGTCCTCCCAATCAAGATAAAGAGTGATCGTATCTCCCGGTTCGGCATAAAAAGGAATCCAGGCATTGTTTATCATCAGATTCTGGCAGACTGGATGCGGCAGAACAAACTTGCACTGAAAACTACCGTCGGAGTTAATGGGAACTACCGTGGGATAATCCTTACCAATGATTTCATTAGCCAAGTAGAGGATGCCACTATCAAAACCCAGTCGCGTGTCATAACCGTTCAGATAACCTTGCAAACAAACGCTGTCATTACGAAAGAAATCCGTACCATAGCCGTTATCGGCTTCCACAGCAGGTATTTCCGGACGAGTACGGACATAACGCTGTGCCTCCCCATGGTCGAGAGCGATAAGGCAGGAGCCATCTTTACGAGGCGTCAACTGTAGCGTGACAGCGGAGCCATTGCTACGGTCCAGCGCATTCAGTATCAACCGTTTTCCTTTCTTTCGGCATTCAGTCAAGTCGTACAAGCGGTTATTCAGGATAACGATAGAATCATGAATACCATACACCCAGTGGCCTTGTGCATTGTCGGCAAACCAGTTTCCTTCTACCGCTTTCAGGAGAGACTGGTCTTTCTTCTTGGCCGGAACTAACGAAATGTCATAGGTATTGCTTTCGTTACTATCAGGAGCAATGAGGTGAATGGTCTGCACTTCTTCAGGAAGTGGCTCGAACAACAGAACAAAATCTGTTGACCCTGAATCAGGCATGAAAATTTTCTTCTTCAGTTCAATGCCCTCAGCACCTATCTGTGAGTAACGCTTGCCCGTGGCAGCATCTTCCAGATAACTGTCACCGTCTTCCATAATCCACCAGTGCGGACGAAAGATGGCATGAATATAAACTTTAGTACACTTGGATGTACGTTCGATACGGGTAATATTACGGATACTCCCATTACGGGCCTTGAATACGGGACTATCGACAGTTTGTGCTGTCAATAGTCCCGACATGAAGACCAAAAAGCAAAATAGCAGTGTTTTCATGTATTATATTAGCGATTATATATTCCGAAGTCTTACTTTTTCTTGGTAGTGATGAGAATCACGCCATTCTTTCCTTTTTCGCCATATTTTGCGGTAGCGGCTTCATTCTTCAGCACACTGACGGATTGTATCTTTTTCGGATTGAGCTTCTTTATCACATCGTCAGACACTTCCAGCCCGTCCATAATGACAAGCGGAGACACTCCGGAGGCTTTGGTACTACCCACTGAATCTATCTTGAAATCTCCTGTAATGAACAATTCATCCATAGGATTATGGAGTTTAATAGTAGGCACATCTACCGATTCCTCGCTTTTCTGGACTCCATACCCCACTACTACGACATCATTGTCGCCTGACTTCGGCTTGTGGTTGGTTCCCTCCAGCATGAAAGTCACCGGGAGAGTAAATTTCACGCTGACCGGATTTCCGTCCTGCATGCCCGGCTTCCATTTCGGCATGGTGCTGATTACGCGGATAGCTTCTGCATCCAGCCATGGGTCGACCGGACGGAGCACCTTGAAGTCGCTCAGCGAACCGTCTTTCCTTACCACAAACTGCACGATGACACGTCCCTGCTTACCGGCTTCCTGTGCCTTTGCAGGATACCTGAGATTGCGTGCCATAAATTCCAGACCAGCACGCATACCGCCCGGATATTCGGGCATCTGTTCCACTACGCTAAACGTCTGGCCATCCGATGTCACAGCTTGCAGAGCAGGCGCTACCACCTTCACATCTTTCTTTGTGTCGCTTTCAGTCAAGACAATTGTCTGGTCGGCTTTCTTCAGACAGTCTTTGACCGACATGGTAACCGTACTCATACCGATGTAGGCCACCTGGATGCTTTGGTCGGTGCCGACTTCCAGCGTGAAATTGCCGTTTTCGTCGGTAATGGTACCGTTGGTCGTATTCGCCACAAGTACAGTTGCCGCGATGATGGGTTTTCCTTTCTCATCCACCACCTTCATCTTCAGTTTGGTCTTTTCGGCAGGGTTCGACACATTTTTATCGGCATACGTTTCCAGAACTGCCGATAAATCATTAACTTTGACACTTGAAATCTCGTCGAGAGGTTTGGAGATTTCAGGACGGGCAAAAGCAGCTACGGTAACGGCTGCCAACGGAAGTACATAGAGGTACTTGGCACGTGCCCACGGATTGGATTTTTTTCGAATCATCATAGTGATACGTTTTTTAAGTGAACTGTGATTAAAGCTGTTGGCAATAGAGTAGAGCCTTGCGCCAACGGCTTTTTTTATTAATAGCATTTGATATTCTTTCGCATTGATGCCCTGACGGAGAACTTCTTCGTCGGCTTCGTATTCGTGGATGTTCTGCAACTCCTGCTTGAGCAGCCAGATGGCCGGATTGAACCATTGTAGCCAGGCACAGGCTTCGGTCAGCAACAAGTCCCATGAGTGACGGTAATGGATGTGGGCCATTTCGTGCACCAGAATGTGATGTCCGCTTTCCTTCAGGTCTGTTTCCGAAATCACGATGTAGCGCATCCAGCTGAAAGGAGCCAGTTTACGACGGTGGACTACCAAGCGGATACCATTATCCAACCTTTCACACCGGCTGTGACGAATGAGATAAAGCATGCGTCCCAGCGACCAGAGGTGACGGACGATGACAAAAAACAAGCCCGCAAAATAGACTAACACCAGCCCTTCCTGCCAGTGGAACGGGCGACTTCCCTCTTCCACCACTACCGCTTCGCTATTCCATTGATACATCAGCAGCAAGTCTTCCATCGACATCACTTGTGCATTTACCGGCGAAGCCTGTTCTACCGTCACCTTTACCAAAGGCAGCAGGCACGAGAGCAGCATTACTCCCAGCAAAGCCATCCGGTTAAAACGGTGGAAAGTTTCTTTGCTGAGCAGCAGGCGATAGAACAGATAGAACATCGCCAGGCAGACAGCCGACTTGAGTATATAGACTAAAAAGGTTCCCATAGGCAGAAGTGTTTTATTGCGGTTTTTCGTTCTGTCCCTCTTCCACCTGGCGGATGAGTTCTTTAAGTTCCTCCACCGAGATGTCTTCCTCTTTCACCAGCGAGGAAACAGCACCCAAGAAAGAGTTGTTGAAATATTTGGAGATGACCCCACGCAGGGTTTTCCGCCGGAACTCCTCTTCCGACACTACGGCATGATACTGGTAGGTATTACCAAACGCAGTATGCGACAGGTACCCCTTTTCTTCCAGTCCCCTTACAATGGTCGACAGAGTATTGAAGTGCGGCCGGGGTTCTTCGTAAAGTTCCACCAGCTGTTTGACGAACATCGGACCTTTCTCCCAGAAAAATCCCATGATTTCTTCTTCTTTGGCAGTAAGTGTTTTCATATCCGTTTCAATTGGTTACTGCAAAGAACTAAAACTTTTAGTTGATAAACTAATTTTTATAGTTAATATAACTAAAGAGTATAGTTAGAAATGAACAACTGTTACCAACTCATAGGAGTAATAGGTTACGAATTAGTTAGCTATCTGCTATTTTATTCTTCTGCGCATTGCGTAACATTCAAAGAACTATTCGCATACAAAAGCAGCACTTTAATATATATTGAAATAAAAATCCAGCTTTTTTAAGCTCCACAGACAAGTTTTTCTGTTAAAGCGTATTTAGACGGTCCTTATACAGCTGTTACCTGTTAATATTCTTTTTTTTTGCCAGTTCTTTTAATCGTAAACGGGAGTCATGGGTAACTGCACCTTCCATAAATGAAAAGTGTCGACTACGTAAAATGGGTTGGTCAGTAATAATCGTATGGAAGTGTCAGTTGGAACCTATGGTAAGACAGCAGACGTTGATGGAGATCGAATATTACATCAACCATACGTATTTGGAGTGATTCAGGTCGCAATCTTCCATGCTCAATGAAACACCGGAAAACAAAGCCCCCGGTATAGTGGCCGAGGGCAAGGGAGATATGAGAAAAGGTGATTTATACTGAATAGATGGGGGCGCTGCTTTGTTTTAATTTAACCATTTCGATGAATGAAGCCAATGTTTCAATTTCAGATTGAAACTCTTTATCAAATGATGTCCGGTAAGGGGCAGGAACGACAAGTTTAAGGTGTTCATGTTTCATTTCCCGAAGCTGATTCTTGGAAATGCCTTGTTGCAAGGTAAACAAATACTTGGTCTCGATGCGGTCTGCCTCATTCAGGATTTGTCGCCAGCGGTCTTTACAAGTTGTTTTTGCTCCAAGAAATACCAGCTTATTAGCAGGAAACAGTATGTCATGGTAAGCTTCTCCATTGGGAAACAGGAAATCGGGCTTTTTATTGTCTTCTGTTACGACTTGTTCTTCGTACTCCAATTGTGCCGCCGTGAATATGGTTGCAAGGTGATGTTCCAAGGATTTGCCTGCACGGGATTTGCGACGGTTAAGAATGATATTAGAGAATTTAACCAATTCTTGACAGCTAGAAAAAGGTACATTGTAAATAGGTGCATAAACTTTCTCCTCGAAACTGCGGAATAAACTGTACTCCGTATCAATCCATTTTAATAGCTGTTCATCTGGAGACTTACAAATATGAATGTCCGTGATATGATGAGCTTTGTTGTATATGTCTCTGGCGAACTGAGCCATTTGCCGGGTTTCTGGAAAATCGTCGTATAAGGCAACAAGCTCTTGGATGCCGATTTCCAATTGCTTTTCCGGTGTACTTGCTTGTGTAATATCAATCAATTGATTTGTTTTCTCCGGAGAAAGGTTGAAATAGGCAAAGAAATCGTCAATGTCCTGATCTGTTTGCAAAACGAAACCATAATAATAATCCTCACTCTGTTGGGCAATAATGAGCAAATCGCCTACATTGTCTTCCTCAAAAAAAGGAAAGCCCTTACCGAAACGGGTTATTCGGTATTCATTGCGTGTCCCTTGCCCATAATAGATAAAACGACTGTCGGTTGTAAAATCATCTTGCCATTTGACCTTTACCATTTTATCTTTGTTCTCCCCTTTCACTCCCGGAGTATCGAACAAAAGTGCTGCTGCGCATTTGGGGATATAGAAGCCAGCTTGATGTGAACCGTTTTTTCCGACATCATTAGCTGTAATGAAACGGCAAAATGCATATTTGGCATTTTGTACTTTGACTATGGCATTATTTAGAAATTCACTCATAACAATTAATCATTTAACATGGTTTTTACTAATTGTTCTGAAACAGCTGTGATAAGAGGCACCACAACTGAATTCCCACATTGCTTGTAAGCTTGTACGTCAGAGACTTGGTTAAGACGATATTCATCTGGATATCCCATTAGCCGGGCACATTCACGGGGAGATAATCTACGAGGATTCTTTCCTCCTGTTTGTGGAATAAGGATTTCTGAGCCATCCTTATAGTAACGAGCACTTAACGTACGAGAAATACCATTCAGATCCACCATTCCGAAACCAAATCCATTTCCTTTGGCGCGATGCTTTTCTGCATAGTTTTGCAGATAGTTCCAAAGTTTATCACTCAATGTGTATTTTTCGTCAATATCAGGGTCAAGTATCTCTTTGATACTCCGAGTTGATTGTTTCTGCTCGGGAAAGGCGAATTGCTCTTTTCCATGAAAGATATCTTGGTCAAAACCTACTATCATGATACGTTCCCGATGTTGTGGCACATAGGTTTGTCCATCCATGACAAGATAATGGAGCGAATAACGCAACTCCTCTAATGTGCCTTTGATTACCTTGAATGTGTTGCCTTTGTCATGTGACATCAAGTTTTTTACATTCTCCAAAAAGAACGCTTTAGGACGGTGACGACTGATAATGTCTGCCACATCAAAAAACAACGTACCTTGCGTTTTATCCTTGAACCCCGTTTCCCGCCCAAGACTTTTTTTCTTCGAAACTCCGGCAATAGAAAATGGTTGACATGGAAAACCAGCGCATAACACATCAAAATTTTGAGGAATATAACTTTTTGTCATTTCTTTCGTAATATCGCCAAATGGCATTTCTCCAAAATTTGCCAAATAAGTCTTTTGAGCATACTTGTTCCATTCTGATGAAAACACACACTTGCCACCTTGCGCCTGCATGGCCAAACGGAAACCTCCCATTCCGGCAAATAGGTCAATGAAAGTGAATTTTGGTTCTTTAGGGGCGGGAAACGGCACGTTGAAGAATTCCAAGAACAGACCGTATGCGGCAGGATCTTCTGCGACCTTAGTCACATATTCATCCGTTATTTTATCTTCTTTGTTCTCTTTTTTCTGCTCTAAAAACTCACGGATGGCATACATCACTTCCAACTTACTTTCTTCACCTTCGATGCAATTGTTGTTATGCAGATAATGGCTGAGTACAGCCAATTGATTTTCCCAACTGGTTTCTCCATAGACTTTAATGTTGTTTTGTCCGTCAATTTCCTCGGGGAAGTCGACGAGCTTAATATCTTGTATGACTGTTTTTTTTGCCATTATTCAAATTGTGAATTAATTAATGAGGACAAAAGTACTGTTTTTTATCGAAAACAGCGAATAACAGTTTTTTAAAAATCATGACATCAGTTCTTTTATCATCATCTTAATTTCTTCCGGCACCCTCTTTTCATCTATTGTATCAAGATGAAACCCATGATAAGTGTTCTCACTTTCACGCTTGAACTCTATATACCGGTTGTGTGTCTGGTCGAAAAAGTAAAGAACCCGCAAATCTGTACCAATGGCTTTCAGAAGCATGTTCTTTGCATCTTCTTTACTTTAAATTATTTATGCTCAAATGGGTTATCATAGGCTTATTGTTTCCTTTATTAGTGATTTTACCATCGTAAAACGTAAGTCTACATTATATTTTTGCCCCGTTCCTGTTGATATAGAAAAGTTGAATCTTTCATCATTAAATAAACGAATCATACCAGTTCTAAATGCTTCTGCATTTTTCAACAGCATAAGCTGTTCTTCGTCGCTCAACCAGGCTATGTTTACACTCAATGTATCATATACCGATTTGGATATTGGCCTCCTCTTATCAGTAACACTATATCTTTTCCGGAATGTATCATTTTTGAATATCTCATAACAGCACTTCATCGCCTTGTCAAAAGAGACACGTATGTCATCTCTTTGCTCAGAAGTCATTTTGTTCAATTCCCCCATCTTATCATTCAGGAACATGTCCAAGTCGCCCATATAGTCCTGATAGCCAATAAAGAAAGCGATAAATCTATTTACAAAATCCCGGTCTTGCATTCGCTTGCTTTCCACAGAATAATTGGTAGCCTTTTTAAAAGACTCCATATCAGCCAGTTCCTTTATAAATATCGCCGCAGGCCCCTGATTCAATGCATGACGCATTTCTTGTGGAGTTAAAGGTACTCCAGCGGTATTCACTCGTTGGAATATGATGTATTTCACATCCAGCGGAGTACCTTTACGCAATGTATTCATCGTGATTTTAAGCGACTTAATACGCTTCACTTCAGGCCGTGCCAATTGTGAGAAAGTAAATCCGTCAAAATTTTTCAAGAATTGAAGCCCCTCCAGTTTCAAAGGGTTCTCCTTCTCCAATACAAAATCCCTTATCGCGCAAATTCGCTGTAACCCATCTATGATGGAAAGTTTTTGACTTACGGGATCCTCACTAAAATAGAATGAAGGCAAAGGAAGTCCCAGCAAGATTGATTCTATCAACCTGCTCTTTTTCACGTTATCCCACACGTCAGTCACACGCTGAAAATCAGGCTGCAAATCTATCTCGTCGTTTTCCAACTGGTCTATCAGTGAGCCTAAATTCACAGTCGATATATCCACATCAATCTCGTTGGGATTAAATGGTTTGGTTATCTCTTCCGTCGACTTCCCACCATTGAGATTTTCCACTTCAACTTCCTGATTGTCTTGCATTTGAATATCCTCCATACTCATAAAATCTCATTTTATTTTAGCCAGATTCTCCAATATCAGTTTGTTCAACCGTTCTTCTTCCTTCAACTGTGCTTCAAATTCTGCTTTTAGTGCTGCAAACTGTCCTCAAAATTGAAGTCATCATCTTCTTCCGGCAAGCCTACATAACGGCCAGGAGTCAATATGTGATCCAATTCAGCCACACACGACACAAAATCCAACAACCTAAATTGACCTGCCTGCCATTTCCCTGTCTTTTTCTTTTCAACAAACACAATCTTCAGCAGATAATTTGAATCATATACAAAGATAATGATTGCTTTTGACTAAAAAAGCATATTTGACTTTTTCATTCGAAACTTTCCAACCCAAGAAAAGAAAACCTACGTTTCGGCCACGAGAAACGTAGAAAGCATAAAAAGATTTATCTATTAATTCCTTTACACTTTATATATATCTACAATTGAGGAGGAAGATGCTTACGATGTCCGGGAGCATCAAACTTTGCAGATTTCTTACCGCGTATTTTTTTCGCATGGCCAGGAGGGATCTCCTTCTTATGTGGTGGCTTAGGTGCATGACGATGTACCACACAAGAACTTCCGCCCAAACACAAAAGCAGACCAAACAGGGCAATCAACAATTTTGTTTTCATAACTTTCAATGGTTTTTACAAAGTTAGAAAAAAACACAGACATATTCCCCTGCAAACCTCCCCAATTGCAGAAAATAAAAGCACTCTCAACTCTTAAAAAAACGCAAGTTCATTCAACTCAAAACGCAAGGCCGTTTGAATCAAAACGCAAGTACATTCGAGCCCAAACGTAAGTGCGTTTAAACTAAAACACAAGTGCATTTGAACCAAGACGTAAGTGCGTTTTTTCACAAAGATATGCAAATGCAAACAGATGTAAAACCAACACGAAAAAGCGTGTGAAAAGGCTTTAAAATAAAGACCTCAAGCAATAACAAGGGAGAATGGAAGAAAAAACCATACTTACCTGATTTACAAATATTAAACCCTCAAATAAGCATAAACTAACAGCGGAAAGCTTGACGGGTTGACGGGTTGGCACCGGTTTTTCAAACTTCCTATATATAGGTGTGGAATAAGTATGACACACTTGTTCCACACCCCGCGTATATATACTTTATAAAAATGCCTGCCAACCCCGACAACCCGTCAAGCACACGGCCGAAAACGGACAATAAAAAACCTCCTTCACTTCATCTTTCCAGAAGCAAAGGAGGCATTCAAATTTCCGTATTCATTTAGAACGGCAGGTCGTCTTTCTCGTCTGTCATGGAGAAGTCGGCCGGAGCTGCATTTACCGGAGGGAATGGAGCTTCTACCGGAGGCATCTGAGGAGTGGCTCCCACACGTTCCACCTTCCATGCACGGATACTGTTGAACCAGCGTCCTTGCCATTCGCGGGCATCAATGTCGAACGATACGTTCAATTCCTCGCCCACCTGAATATTAAACTGTTTGATTTTGTCGTCACCAAAGACATCAAAGCACATGCGACGCGGATACTGGTCGTGTGTTTCGATGACATATTCTTGTACCTTCCATTCGTTGCCGTTCCGCGATGTACCGCCTTTCGGTTCCAGAACCGCAATCACTCTTCCTGCTAATTCCATAAATAGTATTTTTAAATTCGGTGACGAAATTACGACTTTCCATAGAAGAAAACTAATTTTTAAGACCTTTTTTTGTGGGGTGTATGCAATCTTTTCGTAACTTTGGCAATTGGTTTAGAGCATCCGTAGATGCATTTAATAACAAAAACAGAACAAAAACAAATATAAAAACAGCTATGAAGTTTATCGTTTCAAGTACTGCTTTATTCAGTCATTTGCAGGCTATCAGCCGAGTAATCAACTCAAGAAATTCGTTACCCATTCTGGACTGTTTCCTCTTCGAACTGAGAGACGGTACACTCTTTATGACTGCTTCGGACAATGACACTACGCTGTCTACTTCCATCGAAGTGAACGAATCGGACAGCGACGGCCGTTTTGCCGTTTCTTCCAAGACATTGCTGGAAGCATTGAAAGAGATTCCTGAGCAGCCGCTGAGTTTCCACATCGAACCCAGCAACATGGAAATCACCGTGGAATACCTGAATGGGAAATACAGTCTGATGGGACAGAATGCCGACGAATACCCGCAGGCACAGGCGTTGGGAAGCAATGCCGTACAGGTGACCATGGGAGCAGAAATCTTGATGAACGGCGTGAACCGCAGCATTTTTGCGACAGCCGACGACGAACTTCGTCCGGTGATGAACGGTATTTATTTCGACATCAGCACAGAAGACATTACACTGGTTGCTTCCGACGGTCATAAGCTGGTACGTTGCAAGACTTATGCCGCACGGGGAGCAGAGAAAGCTGCCTTCATCCTTCCGAAGAAGCCGGCCAACCTGCTGAAGAACCTGCTGCCGAAAGAACAGGGCGACGTACAAATTGGTTTTGACGACCGCAATGCCATGTTCACTCTCGAAAACTATCAGATGATCTGCCGTCTGATTGAAGGACGTTATCCGAACTATAACTCTGTCATTCCGCAGAACAACCCGCACCGTGCCATCATTGACCGTGCGCTCTTCATCAGTGCCCTGCGCCGTGTGTCTGTGTTCTCTTCACAGTCAAGCAGTCTGATCAAGCTGAGCTTGTCGGAAAACCAGATGAAGATTTCTGCACAGGACATCGACTTCTCTACTTCGGCCGAAGAAACCATCGCTTGCCAGTATGGCGGCAACCCGATGAGCATCGGTTTCAAGTCGTCGTTCCTGATTGACATCCTGAACAACATTTCTGCACAGAACATCATCATCGAACTGGCCGACCCGTCACGCGCTGGTGTCATCGTTCCTGAAGAACAGGAGGAAGACGAAGACCTGCTGATGCTGCTGATGCCGATGATGCTGAACGACTAATCATTTTTTGTTACACACAGACTCATGAAACTGAACTTGAAAAATCCGCTCGTGTTCTTCGACCTGGAGACCACGGGCACCAACATTAATACAGACCGTATTGTAGAAATCTGCTACTTGAAGGTTTATCCTAACGGTAACGAAGAGGCCAAGACCTTGCGCATCAACCCGGAAATGCACATTCCGGAGGCATCGACTGCCATTCATGGCATTCACGACGAGGATGTGGCCGACTGCCCTACTTTCAAGGAAGTGGCAAAGGACATTGCCCGCGACATTGAAGGGGCCGACATTGCCGGTTTTAACTCCAACCGCTTCGACGTGCCGGTACTGGTAGAGGAATTTCTCCGTGCTGGTATCGACATCGACCTGACCAAGCGGAAGTTTGTCGACGTGCAGGTGATTTACCACAAGCTGGAACAGCGCACGCTTTCGGCTGCCTACAAGTTCTACTGCGGAAAGAACCTGGAAGACGCGCACACGGCAGAAGCCGATACACGGGCTACCTACGAGGTGCTGAAGGCACAGCTCGACCATTATCCTGATGTGCTCCAGAACGACATCAACTACTTGTCGGAATATTCCAGCTACAGCAAGAACGTGGACTTTGCCGGAAGAATCGTGTATGACGACAACGGCGTGGAAGTGTTCAACTTCGGAAAATACAAAGGTATTCCGGTGTCGGAAGTGCTCAAGAAAGATCTGGGCTACTACGGTTGGATTATGAACGGAGACTTCACGCTGAACACGAAGAATGTATTGACAAAAATCCGCCTGCGCGAAACGGGGCTGGTCAAGTAAACGGAAGGTAGCATGAATACACTACAAGGCAAAAAAATTGTACTGGGTATCACAGGTAGCATTGCGGCCTACAAGGCGGCCGTGCTGACACGCGGACTGATTAAGAAAGGTGCGGAGGTGCAGATTGTCATCACGCCGGCAGGAAAGGAGTTCATCACTCCTATCACGCTTTCGGCGCTGACCAGCAAGCCGGTCATCAGCGAGTTCTTCTCACAGCGTGACGGCACATGGCACAGCCACGTGGATTTGGGATTGTGGGCCGACGCCATGGTCATTGCCCCGGCTACGGCTGCTACCATTGGAAAGATGGCGCACGGGGTAGCCGACAATATGTTGGTGACGACCTATCTGTCAATGAAGGCTCCGGTGTTTGTGGCTCCGGCCATGGACCTGGATATGTTTGCCCATCCTTCTACCCAGCATAACCTCGACATTCTGCGCAGCTATGGCAATCATATTATCGAACCGGCTTCGGGCGAGCTGGCCAGCCATCTGGTAGGAAAAGGACGTATGGAAGAGCCTGAGAAAATCATCGAAGTGCTGGAAGCGTTCTTTGCCCGTCAGCAAGATCTGGCCGGACGGAAAATCGTCATTACCGCAGGGCCTACTTATGAGAAAATTGACCCGGTGCGCTTTATCGGCAATTACTCTTCCGGAAAGATGGGTTATGCCCTGGCCGAAGCGTGTGCTTCACACGGAGCGGAAGTGGTATTGGTGAGCGGTCCGGTTACCCTGCAGACGGTTCATCCGAACATTCAGCGCATAGACGTGGAGAGTGCGGCCGAAATGCACCGCGCAGCTGCCGATGCCTTCAAGGATGCGGACGCAGGAATCTTGTGTGCGGCCGTAGCGGACTTCACACCGGAGCAGGTGGCCAACCAGAAAATCAAACGGGAAAAGGACGACCTGGTGCTGCGGTTGAAACCGACTTGCGACATTGCCGCTTCCTTAGGAAAGGAAAAACGTCCGGGCCAGTTGTTAGTGGGATTCGCATTGGAGACTTGCGACGAGGTAAGCCACGCCCAGGATAAGCTGGCACGCAAGAACTTTGACTTCATCGTGCTGAACTCGCTGAATGACAAAGGAGCCGGTTTCCGTTGCGACACCAACAAGATCACGATTATAGACCGTACTGAGGCTGTTTCCTACCCGTTAAAGCGCAAGCAGGAAGTGGCCGAAGACATTGTGGATAAACTTTCCAGTCTGTTTCATTCCTAAACCGTTATGCTACAGTCTATCTTTATACAGAACTATGCCCTGATTGATAAGCTGGACATTGACTTTACGTCCGGCTTTTCGGTGATTACCGGTGAGACCGGTGCCGGAAAGTCCATTATCTTAGGGGCCATCGGACTCCTGTTGGGACAGCGCGCCGACGTGAAATCCATCAAGAAGGGGGCTTCCAAGTGCATCGTGGAGGCGACTTTCCGGATTGCCAACTACGGCATGGAACCGTTCTTTCAGGAGAATGACATCGAATTTGAACCGGACGAATGTATCCTTCGCCGTGAAGTGTCGGCCAACGGGAAGAGCCGTGCTTTCATCAACGATACGCCGGCTTCGCTGGCACAGATGAAAATGCTGGGCGAGAAACTGATTGACGTGCACAGCCAGCACCAGAACCTGCTGCTGAACAAGGAAGGGTTCCAGTTGAACATTCTGGACATCCTGGCACAAGACGAGCAGGCATTGTCGGCCTATCAGTCGGTATACCTTTCCTATAAGAAAGTGGCAAAGGAACTGGATGACTTCATTGCACAGGCTGAAAAGAGTCGTCAGGATGAAGATTATATCCGCTTTCAACTGGAACAGTTGGAAGAAGCCGGACTGAAAGACGGAGAGCAGACGGAACTGGAACAGGAAGCAGAAACCCTGAGCCATGCCGAGGACATCAAGGCCGGACTCTATAAAGCCAGCCAGCTGATTAACGGCGAGGAAGGCGGTACGGTTTCACTGACCAAGGAGTGCATGCAGACTCTTCAGAGCCTGACACAGGTATATGCGCCGGCTAAGGAATGGATGGAACGGCTGAACAGCTGCTACATTGAACTGAAGGATATTTCCCGCGAAATCGGCAATGCGGAGGAAGAAGTGGAATTCAATCCGGCACGTCTGGATTTTGTCAACGAACGGTTGAACCTGATTTATTCCTTGCAGCAGAAACACCGCGTGCAGTCGGTAGAAGAACTGATTGAACTGACGGAAAACTATCGCAGCCAGTTGAATGCCATCACTTCTTTCGACGACCGGATTGCAGAGCTGGAGGGAGAAAAGAAGAAATTGTATGCCGAGGTGCTACGTCAGGCCGAAAAGCTGACCGCGCTTCGTACACAGTCGGCACGGCACATTGAATCGCAGATGGAGTCCCTGCTCATTCCACTGGGTATGCCTAACGTGCGTTTTGCCGTGGAACTGACTCCCAGAAAGGAACCCGACAGCAAAGGGATGGACAGCGTGACGTTCCTGTTCTCGGCCAACAAGAACGGAACGTTGCAGAACGTGGCTTCCATCGCTTCGGGAGGTGAAATAGCCCGCGTCATGCTTTCACTCAAGGCCATGATTGCCGGAGCCGTCAAACTGCCGACCATCATCTTCGATGAAATTGATACCGGTGTATCAGGCTCCATCGCAGAGAAAATGGCACTAATCATGCAGGACATGGGACGCCAGAACCGCCAGGTAATCAGCATCACCCACCTGCCCCAGATTGCCGCACGCGGAATTGCGCACTACAAGGTGTACAAGGAAGATACCGACACTGGAACCAACAGTCATATCCGCCGCCTGACGGATGAAGAGCGGGTGCAGGAGATTGCCCACATGCTCAGCGGTGCCACCCTGACAGAGGCTGCCGTACAGAACGCCCGTGCTCTGTTAGGCTTTAAACAATAACAAGAAACAAACAAGACCATGATAGAAAAGAACGAAATGATTTTCGGCGTACGCGCCGTTATCGAGGCTATCCAGGCCGGAAAAGAAATTGACAAAGTATTAATCAAGAAAGACATCCAGAGCGACTTGTCGAAGGAGCTTTTCGCCGTGTTGAAAGAAACGTTCATCCCCGTGCAGCGTGTACCGGTGGAACGCATCAACCGCATCACCAAGAAGAACCATCAGGGAGTGGTGGCCTTTATCTCGCCCATCACTTACCAGCGTACGGAAGACATCGTGCCTTTCTTGTTCGAGCAGGGCAAGAACCCGCTGCTCATCTTGCTGGACGGCCTGACCGATGTGCGCAATTTCGGAGCCATTGCCCGTACGTGTGAATGTGCCGGTGTGGATGCCATCATCATTCCGTCAAAAAACAGTGTCAGTGTCAATGCGGATGCCATCAAGACTTCTGCCGGAGCCTTGCATACCATCCCGGTCTGCCGCGAGAACAACCTGACGAATACCATCAAGTTCTTAAAGGACAGCGGATTCAAGATTGTAGCAGCCACAGAAAAAGGGGATTATGACTACACCAAGGCCGATTATCAGGGCCCGACATGTATCATCATGGGTGCGGAAGATACCGGTGTGCCTTACGACCACCTGGCACTTTGCGACGAATGGATCAAGATTCCGTTGTTCGGCAACATCGAGTCACTGAACGTGTCCGTGGCAGCAGGTATCCTCATTTATGAAGCCGTGAAACAAAGAGGATTCGGAGAAGAATAAAACAATAAAACATACATACTACCATGAAAATAGGAAAAATTACCCTCGTGCTGACATGCTGTGGGATGGCTTTTCAGACCGGAATGGCTCAGGAACTTCCCAAATGGGCCAACAAAGCCAGAAAAGCTGTGTTCTCTGTCATCACGTACAACAAGGAGAATCAGATTCTCAATACCGGAAACGGATTCTACATTGATGAAAACGGTACGGCCGTATCCGATTATACGCTATTTAAAGGAGCCGAACGTGCCGTAGTTGTAACTGCCGATGGAAAGGAACTTCCGGTGGAATACATTCTGGGAGCCAACGATATGTACGACGTAGTGAAGTTCAAGACTGCAGCCGATAAGAAGACCGTAGCCTTGCAGCCGGCATCCCGTCCGGGAGCAGTAAGCGAAACGGTGTACGTACTTCCCTACTCTACACAGAAAGCGGCTTCGGGCACACACGGCACCATTTCCAAAATCGATACCATCAGCAACAACTCTTTCTATTATACACTGAACATGAAAACGGGAGAAAAGACCGTAAGCTGTCCGGTAATGAATGCAGAAGGAGAAGTTGTGGCACTAGTACAGAAGAACAGTGACAAGGAAAGTACATCAAGCTATGCCATCGGAATAGGCTATGCTAAGAGCCTGTCTATCACCGCTCTTTCAGCCAACGATTTTACACTGAATACCATCGGCATCAAGAAAGGATTGCCGGAAGACGAGTCTCAGGCACTGGTATACCTGTACATGTCTTCTTCCAGCCTGCCTACAGAAGAATACCTGAACCTACTGAATGAGTTTATCCAGCAGTATCCGAAAAACAGTGAAGGCTATTCCCGCCGTGCTCTTTGTTACATGGGATACGGTGACGATGCACACTATGCACTGGCAGAAAAAGACCTGCAAACCATGGTGGAAGTGAACGAAAACAAGGGAGACGCTTACTATAACCTCTCCAAACTGTTGTATAATTATGTACTGAGCTTGCAGGGAGCCAAACCGTATGGCGACTGGACCATGGAACGGGCACTGAAGGAAATCAATACGGCCTTGGAGAACGACAAGCAAGGACTGTACTATCAGCTGCAGGGAGACATTTATTTTGCCATGCAGAAATATCCGGAAGCATTTGCCAGCTACGAAGAAGTAAACCGTTCACCGTTAGCCTCTGCTGCTTCTTTCTATGCCGCAGCCAAGACCAAAGAACTGATTGAAGGTGCTTCAAAGAAGGAAGCCATTGCCCTGATGGACAGTGCCGTGGCGAAATACAATCCTCCCTACGGAAAAGAAGCAGCTCCTTATCTGTACGAACGTGCCCGCATGAAAGCGGAAGACAAGCAGTTCCGCGAAGCAGTGGTAGACTACAATCTGTTCCACGATGCCATGATGGGCCAGGTATCGTCTGACTTCTATCTTATTCGTGAACAGACGGAAATGCAATGCCGCATGTTCCAGCAGGCCATCAATGACATCAACAAAGCCATTGAAATGGAGCCGAAGAACGCAGAATACTGGGTAGAAAAAGGAAGCGTACATTTGCGAGTAAACCAGCCGGAAGAAACGGTAAAAGCCTTGAACAAAGCCATTGAGCTGGACGCGAAGAATGCAGCTGCCTATCGTATGCTGGGTTACTGCCAGGTACAGCAGGGAAAGAAGAAGGAAGGTATGGCCAACCTGGAAAAAGCAGTAGAACTGGGTGACACCGTAGCCAAGAACCTGATTGAGAAATATAAAAAATAACTGACTGATATGCAGAACAGAGTCTGTCACCTTTTCGGCATCCGCTACCCCATCATTCAAGGTGGAATGGTATGGTGTAGCGGATGGAGACTGGCCTCAGCCGTAAGCAACGCCGGTGGATTGGGGTTATTGGGGGCTGGTTCCATGCACCCGGAAACCCTGCGCGAACACATCCGCAAGTGTAAGGCGGCTACCGATCAGCCTTTCGGAGTCAATGTACCGCTGATGTATCCGGAGATTGAAACCCTTATGGAAATCATTCAGGAAGAAGGCGTAAAAATCGTATTTACGTCTGCGGGAAATCCCAAGACATGGACTTCCAAGCTCCAACAGGCGGGCATCAAGGTGGCTCACGTGGTATCTTCCAGCCGTTTTGCCATGAAATGTGAAGAAGCCGGAGTAGATGCCATTGTGGCAGAAGGCTTTGAAGCAGGCGGACACAACGGACGAGAGGAAACTACGACTTTCTGTCTGATTCCGGCCGTCAGAAAAGTGTGCAGTGTGCCTCTTATTGCGGCAGGAGGAATTGTATCGGGCGAAGGCATCTTGGCCGCCGAAGCGTTAGGCGCAGAAGGAGTACAGATGGGTACCCGGTTTGCCTTGACGGAAGAAAGTTCGGCACATTTCAATTTCAAGGACCGCTGCCTGCGATTGAATGAAGGAGATACTCTTCTGACGCTCAAGCAGCTTTCTCCTACCCGTCTGATTAAAAATGATTTCTACAAGCTCATTGAAGAAGCGGAACAGAAAGGAGCCTCAGCAGACGAACTGAAGGCTTTGTTGGGAAAAGGCCGGGCCAAGAAGGGAATCTTCGAAGGCGACCTCTACGAAGGAGAACTGGAAATAGGACAAGCCGCTTCACAACTTCGCCAGTTGCAGACGGTGGATGAGGTGATGAAGGAGCTGGTAGAAGACTACCGGACAGCGCTTCGCCAGATGCAGGACAGACAGAGCTGGTAAATTGTTTCTCCGAAATTCCTGTCTGATTATCCAATAAACATTCTTCCACAAGTTTCTATATGAAAAATCCCCGGTGCATCACTGCAGCGGGGAAAGTTAAATAGATGTATAGAAAATTCGGGGGTTCAATTATACCAATCAGCTAAAGTCACATTAATATAGTTCAATGTTTCATCCCACACATCTGCTCCCTGGTAATTGTTATTGAAAAGATAATCTGCATCCAGTCGAAGCAGTGTCCACTCGGATGAACCATCCGGCTTCCAGTACAGATGAATTACAGGAACCGCATATGCATTACCATAGCTGTCTGTCGGCTTTGCATAGTATTTAGTTACCTTACACTCCATGACTCCTTTCCAGTAGCGGATACCTGGCTGAATGTCCACACTCACCCTGCCGATTTCATCCGCCCACTGCACATCATTTGTGGTATTCTGTTTCTGGGTGCCGGGCCGATATGAATTTGACTTCAGCTTAAATTCACGTTCCCAGACCGCCTTGATTTCACCTTTCAAGGCCTTCTTTCCTTTATTGGAAAGGGTATACACTACATTAAATGATTCATTGTATGGAATATTATAGCCTAAAAAGTTAGTATTATCTCCTTCTTTCTCCAGCAAAATATCCCTTAAAGCCGGCAGATTATCCGGAGCAGGAGCCTTCACCTCATACATCCATTCCGCGGCTGAACCATTCTGCTCATAATCAATTGCCTTGAACCAGGTAGATTCACCTTTTCGCTGGAACAGCGGTACAAGCTGGTATGTACCCGGTGCAGCCGTCACATAGCACTGAATCTTTTTCCCGTCCCAATCTCCCTGAACTTTGATATCAATGGGCTGGAACTTCTCCACAATCTGACTGCCTTGCATAAACACAAAACGCAACTTTCCCTCAAACAGTTCACTTCCCCAATGCGTATAGAAAAGGCCGAAGGGTTTCCCCTCATTCTGGTAACAATCGTATCCGAACTCTGTATGATTAGTATTAATCGAAAACTGGTTTTCGAAATCAGAGAAATCCACTTCTCTAATAACAATATCATCCGTTTTCCCGAACTGGCTCCAGTATTCCACATCAATGGGCACATCTTCCTTGTTAACCTCACCATTATACGCACCTTTAATCTTGATGGAATAGGTATAGATTTTTCCAGCTTCCCATTCATGATAGGATGGGAAGGTATAACTCATATCCTTTCCGTCCAGCTTGAAGGATACAGATACGTCCTGCGGATGATAAAGCGGGGGCAAGATAGCTTCCGGAACTGTCGGATTGGCATCATTCAGCATATATCCGCCACCGATAGGTATATCACTTTTTTTATCCTGTCGCCATACAGCTCCGTCCTGGATATTCATTCTCAAGTAGGAAGTCACATTACGAATGGTCACGTCCGTAACCTTTCCTTCACCCAAATATTCGTCACGCAGAATCTTTACCCTGATAAGTGAAAGCGCATGATTCATTTCCGGCTTTGCAGTCGGGAAATCAGACGTAACCACACACTGGCCATACATCACATCTTCCTGTTTCGTCACATCAATGTCCAGATACATGTCCCTAATGTTTTCCGAATAGGGATGATAAGCGTAAACAGTCTGTTCCTTCTGCACCTCGTACGGTTCAGCGGCTATCCACTTGCTTCCATTATAGGTATATTTCAGGTTCTTGTCTTCCGTGTACAAGCCTATTTCATTGCCAGTCTGCCAAACATTGATTACTCCGCTGCGGGACTCAACAAAATTTTCCAGTGTTGCATCCAAGCCCAGCAGTAACTCTTCATTTATTGGTTTATCAGGTTCTTCTTCCGGTTCCTCTGGCTCTTCGGGTGTTTGTTCCGTATTACCATTTCCTTCTGGAGGTACAGTAACTTCATCAGTCTGACAAGCCGTAATACAGAACGGCAAAAGTCCAATCAGCATGTAGTTTCGCATATTCATAATTTCTTCTATTTAATTTCTTGTCCAAATGTACAAAAACTTTTCCATTTAGCACCTAATCAGACGCAGTAATATTTATGTATATAGTCTTTCTGAATTTCCATCGCAACAGATATTACAAAAGAATAATAACATTATTATAGTAAAAGGATATTATCATTCGTAAAAACAAGTTGCCTTTATGATTTTTCTATGCAATATTCTATGCATCTGATTTGCTGCATTAAGAAAAGGAATTATATTTGCAATATGAAAGAAAAAGAAGAATATAAAATAGGAAAATTATTAGCCTCCATCCGGAAAACGATGGGATTGAGTCAAACAGAAGTGGCAGAAAAAAGTCACGTCACAAGACAAAACATCTCAAGAATTGAGTTGGGAAAATATAGTCCTGGTGCCGACGTTGTACAACGTATAGAAGAGGCATTAGGAGTAGAAAGAATATACATAACTAAAAACAACGTCATTATGGGAGAATCATTATCTTTAATTTTGGGAGCAACAGATGTACAAGAGCTTTATAAAGTCGCAAAAGTTTTACCATGCTTCCGCTTAGTTGAATTATCGAAAGACAAAAACTTTGTTTCTGCAATATGGGATGATGAATACGAGATGGATTATGAAGAGCCTGAAATGGAACTTGACAGCATACTTACTAATTTGAATTGGTGCTGTGGTGACCCTGAAGAATATCCGCTAGGTTCCAAATGCTGGTGGTTTGTGGAGGGGTTAGAACCAGAACTTTGATAGATTTCAACACATGTGTAACTTTGCGTATAGTGCAGTTTTCTTTCCAGAAAAAAGAGAACTGCACCATATCACTTTTCTTTTACTTATTACGTTTCAGAAACAAAGAGTTCGTAATGGTAGCGGGCAGTTCCTCCTGATAGTGGGTTACCATAATCAGGGTTTTATCCTTCCGCGCACAGAATGCTTCGATGACATCCTTCACCAGTCGGCGGTTACGCATATCCAGTCCGTGCAACGGTTCGTCCAGAATCAGGAGTTCCGGGTCTTTGACAAACGCACGGGCCAGCAACACCATACGCTGCTCTCCGCTGGAGAGTTGCAGAAAACTACGGTCTTTCAGGTCGGCAATGCCGAAAATATCCATCCACCACACGCACGTATCCACATCCTTCTCCTGCGTCTTACGGTACAGTCCGATGGAATCATGCAATCCGCTGGCTACAATGTCAATGGCTGGTAAGTTCTTCAGATAAGCGCGATGCATTTCGGGACTCACATAACCGATGTGCTTCTTGATTTCCCAGATACTCTCGCCGCTGCCCCGTTTGCGACCGAACAAAGAAATATCGCAGGCATAGCTTTGCGGATTGTCGGCGCAAATCAGACTCAGCAAGGTAGACTTCCCAGCTCCGTTTTCGCCACTGAGCGCCCACTTTTCGCCACATTTCACCGTCCAGTCAAGTTCTTTCAGAATCACCCGTTCTCCGTAACGGATGCTTACCTTGTTCAAGTCTACGATATGCTCCGTATGGAAAAGGTTATCGGCATACGGCAAATCCAGTATCCGTTGCCGTTTCTCGTCAGACAACACATGAGCAGGGTCTGGTTCACGGTGTGCCAAGTACTCCTGCAAGGTGATTTTCGGCCCGCAATGACGGTCTTCCACCGGTATCACATGTGTTATAAATGTCGGGATGTCGTCTGTCTTCGACAAAACCAAAATCACCTGCAGGTTGGTCATTTCAGTCAGTTTCCCCAACAATGTGTGCAGCAGTCCCCGAGTCCGTGCATCCAGTCCGATGAAAGGATTGTCCATAATCAGTACTCTCGGACCACTCAACAGGGTCTTGGTCAGCTGAAACTTGCGGAGTTCTCCGCTCGACAGCAGAATAATATGTTTGCTGAGCATTTCCTCAATGCCAAACAAATCGTACAGCGCTTTCCGCAGTTGTTCGTCCTTGCAGGGAGGAAGCAAATCGGCTACGATAGGCGTATCGTCCAGGTCCTGCGAATTCCAGCGCTGCTGGTAATAATAGTTCCCGTCGGCATCCCCGTACGAGTCACGGAAGGTGATGTATTTGATATTGTCACAAGCCATCTTCGATTCCGAAGGCGAGAAGTCGTATTTCACCTCATTCATCAGCAACGGATAGCGTCCGGTAATGGTGTCTACCAGCAGACTCTTTCCGCCGCCGTTCGGTCCCACGATAGCCACATGTTCTCCTGCCGCAATCTGCAAGTTCACAGGCTCTTTCATCCGATACAACGGATGACGAGTCACACCGTTCTCAATTGTAATTACATTCTGCATTGTCTTTCTCTGTTTTTATTTTGTTTCTTTAAGTAGTTGTTCTCTTGGTTTATTGATGCACAATCATAGCCGTACGAGGCGCTACCACCAGTTTGTTGCCGGTCAGCGTGCCCAGCCCTAACACATTGTCTATGCGTCCGTCACGACAAGCTATCCAGTAACGTCCCTCAGGTACGTCAATCTGCACGGGTTCCGTACGGGCATTGAGCACCACAATCGTATTCAGCCATGAATCACCCGCCGGACTTCCCTTGATACGGAAAGCCACCACGTTGCTGGCCGGTACCGGCAAGAACTCCAAGTGTTTGGCAATCAAATCCGCATCGCCCATACGGAAAGAAGGATGCGCCTTTCGCATGGCAATCAGGCCCCTCACATAATCAAAGAAATCACGCTGCGAAGTCTTCCGTCCCCAGTTGATGGCATTGATTTCGTCCGGACTCTTGTATGAATTGGCTACTCCCTGCTTGTCGCGCAGAATCTCGTCACCTGCATACCAGAACGGAATGCCCTGCGAAGTAAATACTGCCGTAGCAGCCAGTTTGGCCAAGGCATTCATCTCTAATGCAGAAAGTCCCGGCAATGTCGCTTTCAGACGGTCGGCCAGACAAAGGTCATCGTGACAGCTCACATAACTGATCATCTGTTCGGGTTGTGCAGCCCAGAAAGCCGGAACGGCAGATTCCTTGTCGCTGACCAGCTGCGGATGTGCAATTCCTCCCGCCAGTCCGAACTTCACGCCTGCAGCGTATCCCATGCGTCCGATGACGAAGGCTCCCTTGGCATCGTTTCCCCACGGACCACGCAGGCTGTCGCGCATTTCATCGCAGAACATGCCGATGTGTGGCAACTGGGCCGCATGCTTTTTCATGGCCAGCAGACTATCCGGCAGTTGTGGTTTTCCGGCTGCCCAGCCTTCTCCATACAAGCATATTGTAGGGTCAATCTTGTCGAGTGCCTTACGGATGGCATTCATGGTTTCGATGTCATGAATCCCCATCAGGTCAAAACGGAATCCGTCTATGTGATACTCTCTGGCCCAATAGCAGACTGACTCTATCATGAAACGCCGCATCATCGGTCGTTCGCTGGCCGTTTCATTGCCACAACCTGATGCGTTGGCCCATTTCCCTTCCTCGTCCGTGCGATAGAAATACCCCGGTACCGTCCGTTCAAAGTTACCTCCTTTCGTGATAGCCGTGTGATTATACACCACGTCCATCACCACCCGAATACCTGCCCGATGAAGCGCCATGACCATCTGCTTGAACTCACGGATGCGCACTTCCGGCTGATAGGGGTCGGTAGCATACGAACCTTCCGGCACGTTGTAGTTCTTCGGATCATATCCCCAATTGTACTGCGGTCTGTCAAGCTTGGTTTCGTCCACCGAAGAAAAGTCGAACGAAGGCAACAGCTGTACGTGTGTCACGCCCAATTCCTTCAAATGGTCAATGCCCGTTTTCTCGCCCAGATACGTATGCGTTCCTTCCTCCGTCAAAGCCAGGAACTTTCCTCTGTTCCGGATACCGGAGATGGTATCGATAGAGAAATCACGATGGTGCAGTTCATAAATCACCATGTCGGAGAAGCGTTTCAGCGGCGGACGCTTGTCTTCGTTCCAGCCCTCCGGATTCGTTTCCTTCCAATCGATAACGGCCGCCCGGTCGCCGTTCACTCCCACGGCCTTAGCCATGAGTCCGGGCGTATCTCCCTGCCATACATCGTCTATCTTGACATTGAACGTATAGAACTTTCCTTTCAGGTCTTCGTCCACGCGAGCCTGCCATAAACCATCGGATGCCGGTTCCATCTTCACCATACGATAGGCAGAACCTCCCTGTCCTTTTTCGTACAGCAGCACCCGCACTTCCTGAGCCGAAGGAGCCCAAAGCGAGAACCGGGTTGAAGCAGGTGTGTAAGCCATTTCCACCCATTCCCCCTCGTACACCGGATATTCATCAAACGGCGTACTGGTATGCTGCTGTGAAGAAGTACATCCGGTAGCCACAGCCACGGCCGACATCACTACAAGCTGTTTCAAATTCATGGTTATAATCTCCTATTTCTTTATGCGTCCCGGATTCTTGGCGATAAAGTCCTTCCAGCTGGAATAAGCTTTCGGCATTTCCGGACGTCCCATCTGCAAATAATGGCAATAAGCCGCTCCCAAGGCATCCGTCGCATCCATAAAGGGCCCCATTTCCGAGTCGGGTATGTGCAGCATACGCTTCAGCATATCGGCCACCTGCTCCTTGCTGGCCTGCCCGTTGCCGGTAATAGCCATCTTGATTTTCAGCGGGGCATATTCCGTCACGGGAATGTCACGCGTCAGTGCGGCCACGATGGCTACTCCCTGTGCACGTCCTAACTTCAGCATGGACTGCACGTTCTTCCCGAAGAACGGAGCCTCAATGGCCAGTTCATCCGGGAGGTACGAAGCAATGATGCCCTGCACCCGTTCGTAGATATGCTTCAGCTTCAGGTACGAATCGGTACATTTGCGCAGGTCGATGACGCCCAAGGTCATCACCTCCGGTTTGACACCTGTCACCTTCAGCACTCCATATCCCATGATGTTCGTACCCGGGTCGATGCCGAGAATGATTTTTTCCTTGACCGGCTGTATCACCTTATCACCTCCATTAATGTGGGGAAACCGATAACCTTATCCTTGAACACCTTCATCATCTCTGCATTCAGTGTCGCCCCCTGCTTTACGTGCCAGCGGTGCAATGCAGCACTGTCTTCCACTTCCCACTGAAGTGAGAAGCATTCACTATCCTGCTCCTTATGGCTCAGAATACGCAGAATACGGGGATTCTTCAGTTCACCCAGATTTTCCACTTCCGGAATGTAATATTCGTTCAGCCAAATCACAAAGTTACGGGCATCGCCCATCTCTACATGAAAAGTAGTATTATAAATCAGCATATATTTTCTGTTTTAGTTTGATGACAAAATTAAAAAATCCGGTGCATATAGCCTGATCAGGAATACCGGCGCGGATAACGGAACAAGATGCTCAGTATGGCTACCACTCCCAATGTCATAGGATAATACAGGTAGCCGATGATGTTAATGGGCGACAGGCCGGAAAGTTCGGCCGCAATCAGCAGTTGTGCTCCGTAAGGAATAATGCCCTGAATGACACACGAGAACGTATCCAGAATACTGGCGCTCTTCCGCTTGTCTACCCGGAACTGCTCGGCAATGTCGTTGGCCAGCGGGCCTACGGTAATAATGGCAATCGTGTTGTTGGCCGTACAGATATTGGCCAGACTTACCAGGGCCGCAATACTCAATTCCGCCCCGCGTTTACCCTTTACATGCTGTGTCAGGCGGTGCAGCACATAGTCCACTCCCCCGTTGAAACGTATCAGTTCCAGCATACCTCCTGCCATCAGGGTCACGATAATCAGCTCTCCCATGCCCGTCATACCTTTTCCCATGGCACCGAACCATCCGAACACATCGAACGTGCCGTATGCCATGCCTACGATACCCGTAGAAATCAGTCCCAGCAACAGCACCAGCAGTACGTTGACGCCCGCTACTGCGGTTCCCAGCACAATAATGTATGGAATCACTTTCAACCAGTCTACGTGAGGAATATTCTGTGCCACTTCAATGTGGCTGCCATAGATAATATAATAGATGAATACGAGCAAGGCAGCCGGAAAAGCAATCAGGGAGTTCACCCGGAATTTATCGCGCATCACGCACCCTTGTGTACGGGTGGCTGCAATAGTCGTATCGGAAATAAAGGACAGGTTATCGCCGAAAAAGGCACCGCCCACTACTACTGCCGTCATGAAGACCACACTGACATCCGTCTTGGCCGCGATACCGGCAGCCACAGGAACCAGTGCGACAATGGTACCGACCGAGGTACCGATGGAAAGGGAAATGAAGCACGATGCCAGAAAGATTCCCGCCAGCAGCAGGTTGCCCGGAAGCAGCCGCAAGGTCAGGTTTACCGTCGCATCGATAGCCCCCATGGCCTGAGCCGACTGCGCAAAAGCACCTGCCAGGATAAAAATCCATATCATCAGCATGATGTTCTTGTTGGCCGCCCCTGCGGAGTATTGCAACAAGCGGTCGTTCAAGCTCAGTCCTTTCGTCGTAGCCACGGCATAAATGGAAGACACCATGAAAGCTACGGTAATCGGAATTTTATAAAAATCATTGATGAGCAGGGAAGTCACCAGATACAGGCATAAAAATACCACCAGCGGACTCAGGGCCCACGCATTGGGTTTGTTCACAATGGGAGTCAGTTTCTGAAAATTCATTCTTTCGCTACTATTTTTTATTCAGTCGGCAAAGATACGAATAAAATTAGATACATCGAGAATTGCAGCCGCAGAACCGCATCTACAGGCCTGAAATTAATCAATGACCTCCTGTCCCAAACGGAAGAAATTCTTGCCAAATTGTCTATTCCCTCAAAAAAATGCCAAAGAATGAAAAGAAATCGGACAACTTTTATTACTTTTGCGCACATTGTGTCAAACATTGTGCAATTTGAAAATGGAAATACAAGACAGTTTTATACAACTTGTTGAAGAAAGCATCCGCGCCAACTGGGACCGTGATGCACTGACAGACTACAAAGGAGCTACGCTGCAATATAAAGATGTAGCCAGAAAGATAGAAAAAATGCATATCCTGTTCGAACACGCAGGAATCAAAAAAGGGGACAAAATCGCGCTGTGCGGGCGCAACAGTGCAAACTGGACGGCTACCTTCCTGGGCGTCGTTACTTACGGGGCAGTAGCTGTGCCCATCCTTCACGAATTCAAGGCCGACAACGTACACCACATTGTCAACCACTCGGAAGCACGTATGCTTTTCGTGGGCGATCAGGTGTGGGAGATGTTCAACGAAGCGGCCATGCCCAATCTGGAAGGAATCATCGAACTGAAGAATTTCGACCTGGTGGTGTCACGCTCAGAGAAGCTGACGTATGCACGCGAGCACCTGAACGAGGAATTCGGAAAGAAATATCCCTGCCGCTTCCGTGCCGAACAGGTTTCCTACCGTCGGGAAGAGCCGGAAGAACTGGCTGTCATCAACTATACCTCGGGTACTACCGGCTACTCTAAAGGAGTGATGCTGCCCTACCGTAGCATTATTTCAAACATCGTACACATTGACCAAAAAGTGGGACTGAAAGCAGGCGACAGCATCGTGTCCATGCTTCCGCTGGGACATATCTTCGGACTGGTATTCGACTTCCTTTACGGTATCACCAAGGGAGCACATCTGTGGTTCCTCACCCGTATGCCGAGCCCGAAAATCATTGCAGAATCATTTGCCGTAATCCGTCCGCGCGTCATTGCCTGCGTGCCGCTGATTGTGGAAAAGATTTTCAAGAAAAACATTCTCCCGAAGGTGGACAACAAACTCGGAAAGCTGTTGCTGAACCTGCCTATCATCAGCGATAAAATCAAGGAACAGATTCGTCAGCAAGCCATGGAGGTGTTCGGCGGAAACTTTATCGAAATCGTAATCGGAGGAGCACCGTTCAACCCCGAAGTGGAAGCTTTTCTGCGTAAAATCAACTTCCCCTACACCATTGCATACGGTATGACGGAGTGTGCACCGCTTATCTGCCACAGCCGCTGGGATGAGATTCTGTACACTTCGTGCGGAAAGACCGTGGCCAACATGGAAACCAAGGTAATTTCGGAAGACCCTGAACGGATTCCGGGTGAACTGGTGTGCCGGGGTATGAATGTCATGTTAGGATACTACAAGAACGAAAGTGCCACTGCACAGACTATCGACAAGGACGGCTGGCTGCACACCGGCGACATGGCCATCAAGGATGCGGATGGAAACATCTTCATCAAGGGCCGCTGCAAGAACATGCTGCTTACTGCCTCCGGACAGAACATCTATCCGGAAGAAATTGAAGCTCGCCTGAACAACATGCCTTACGTGAACGAGTCGCTGGTGATTCTGAAAGAAAACAAGCTGGTAGCGCTGGTTTATCCGGACAATGAGGACGCCTTCTCGCATGGAATGAACAAAAAACAGCTGGAGGAAGCATTGGAGTTGAACCGCATCGAACTGAATAAGGTACTTCCGGCTTACTCGCAGATTACGCAGGTGAAGCTTTATCCGGAAGAATTTGAAAAGACGGCCAAGAAGAGCATCAAGCGCTTCTTGTACCAGTAAAAAAACGGACATAAAAAACGCCTTTGCGTTTGAACTAAAACGCAAAGACATTTCAGATAAAACGCAAGTACGTTTGAAGTAAAACGCACTTGCGTTTTATTTTAAATGAACTTGCGTTTCGCCCCAAACGTACTTGCGTTTTCTGTTTCTCAAAAAAAGCCTGAGATAGAAAACCTACAAATTACTCACTTTCAGACTTATACATTTTCCTGTACTGCATGGGTGTCATCCCATGATGCTGCCGGAAAAGCTTGTTCAAATAGCAGGAATCTATGTAACCCATCCGGCTGGCTATCTCCTTGACGCTCATACGGCTGCCTGTCAACAGTTCTTCGACCCGTTTCAAACGGTTCTTGGATACATAGAGCCTGAAATCTTCCCCGAAATTACGCTTGAAAAAACGCCCTATGTAAGTGGGTGACAGACGGAATTTCGCAGCCAGCACGCTCAAGCGCAATTGCTCTGGCTGATCAATATGCTGTTCTATATAAAGCAGCAGATGCTGTGCCTTATCTTCTTCCGGCGCAATCCCAGTGTCGGGCAAATGAAGTCCCCTGACAGCCAGCAGGATAAGACTGTCTACATAATTCGACCACAACATTTCCGACAAGGAACGCTTGTGTGAAACCTCCCCGACCAGCAGTCCCACCAGTTGACGAACGGCTTCCTTATCGTCCGGCGAAAGTTCCATCCGGAAACCTGACTGTATGTCAAGGGCATGCCCTATGTAGCGGCCAATGCAGTCGAGCACATAATTCTCCGTAAACCGGATAAAGACATAGCGGCTATGTGTACGGATGGTGTACAGATGTATCCGGTTGGGAGGCACCAGAAAAAGGTCACCCGCCTCGTAGGTATGCCATTCACGCTCGCTCCCCATTGTGTGCGCACAGAAGTCACCGCTTCCCTCCAGGATATATGTCATCTCAAAGAATGAATGCTGGTGTTCCCCTATCGGAAACTCATCGTGCTCTCTCAAGAGAATCTCCACCTGCTGATACAGATTTTCCTTCCACATAGTCGTATTCTTCATGATTATAGCACAAAAGTACAATTTTTCTCCTTCAGACCTTCCTAACTTTGCAGCGCTTTTTGAAAATTATCAATCGAAGGAATATATGGAAAAATTTTGCTGGAAAGGACATGCTTCCATGCTGGGAGCAAATACAATGTGGGGGCTGATGTCTCCTCTTTCTAAATTACTTATGGCCGGAGGAGCCGTTACTCCGCTGGTGGTTACGGACCTCCGCATCGGGGGAGCCATGGTGTTGTTCTGGATAGCTTCTTTCTTTCAGAAGCCGGAGCACGTCAACCATAAAGACCTGATTACGCTGTTCTTTGCCTCTCTCTTTGCCATCGTGTTCAATCAGGGATGCTTCATTTTCGGCGTAAGCCTGAGTTCACCGGCCGACGCTTCCATCATCACCACGAGCATGCCGCTGTGGGCCATGCTGCTGGCGGCTTTCATCCTGAAAGAACCGATTACCGGCAAGAAAGTACTGGGCATTGCCTGTGGGGCGGGCGGTGCCTTGTTGCTCATCCTTGGAAGCAGCCAGAACCAGCCGGCCGCTTCGTCTGCCAGCCATACGGCCATATGGGGCGATTTGCTGGTCCTGTTCGCACAGTTCTGCTATGCGTTCTACATCGTACGCTTCAAGGATTTTGTCAACAAATATTCGCTCATCACCATCATGAAATGGATGTTTACTTACTCTTTTATCTGCACAATTCCCTTCTCTGCCAGCGATTTGATGAGCGCAGACTGGGGCGGACTGAAGGCGGTGGAGATTGGCAGTCTGACCTTTATCGTAGTAGGTGCGACCTTCGTCAGTTACATGCTGATTGTGGTGGGACAAAAGAATCTCCGTCCTACGGTAGCTGGTATGTATAATTATATCCAGCCGCTTGTGGCTTGTATCGTAGCCGTATGCTGGGGAATGGATTCCTTTAACACGACCAAAATCATTGCCGTGGTACTTATTTTCGGTGGGGTGTATCTGGTGACTTCCAGCCGTAGCCGGAAAGAAATGGAGGCTTACAAGCAAGCGCAGGCGGAACGAGAATAAGACCTTTCACTACCTTTCGATAAGTTACTTCCACTACCTTTGAAGAAGTCAGGATGCGGTTCGGAAGAGCCCGGCTGAAAAACTACGTTTTTCGCTTGGCTCTCCTCTCACCTTTCACTACCTTTCGATAAGATAGGATGCGGTTCGGGAAAGCCCAGCTGAAAAACTATGTTTTTCGCTTGGCTCTCCTCTCACCTTTCACTACCTTTGCCGCAGACTTAAAACGAAGGAAAAAATGATGGAATTTCTTTACATACACTGGAACCCGGACCCGGCATTGTTTCACCTCGGCGGTTTTACCCTCCGATGGTACAGCGTGCTGTGGATGATTGCCATTCTGACCGGCAGTCAGGTAGTCTACCATTTGTACAAGCAAAAGGGACTTCCGCTGGATACTTTCCAGACGCTGTTTACCTATAGTTTTATCGGTATCTTTGCCGGGGCACGCTTGGGACACTGTCTGTTCTATGACCCGCAGTATTTCCTGAGTCATCCGCTGGAAATCATATTGCCGGTACATTTCCTGCCACAGGGCGGATGGGTGTTTACCGGATATGCCGGACTGGCCAGCCACGGAGGTACGCTGGGACTGATTCTGGCACTAGTGCTTTTCTGCAGGAAAACGAAGATTCATTTTCTCGATATTCTGGATATGATGGGAGTGGCTGCTCCCGTGGCTGCCGGATTTATCCGACTGGCCAACTTGATGAACTCGGAAATCATCGGCATGCCGTCGGACGTGCCCTGGGCATTTATCTTCGAACGGGTGGACATGCAGCCCCGTCATCCGGCACAGCTCTACGAAGCACTGGCCTACTTCCTGTTCTTCCTGATAATGATGGTCATCTTCCGGAAGAAGAAAGAAAACGTACGGAAAGGCTTCTATTTCGGTTTGTGCATCACCCTGATTTTCACCTTCCGCTTCTTCGTGGAGTTCCTGAAAGAAAGACAGGTGGACTTTGAGAATGCGCTCCCTATAGACATGGGACAGATTCTGAGCATTCCTTTCATCGTGGTAGGATTGTATTTCGTATTCCGTAAAAACCATTCTGCCCATGTGTGATACAGCGACCTCGCATACCTGCCTGCTCTGCATGGGTTCCAACCTGGATGCGCTTCTGCACCTGAAGAATGCGGAAGATGCCCTGCAACGTCTTTTTCCAGATATTGAATGGGGAGGAATCGTAGAAACCGTACCGGAGAAAATGGAAAATCCGCAACCGTTTCTGAACCGTGCCGCACGCTTCCGTACCTCACTGCCCATGACGGAGGTGCGAAGCATCCTGAAGCAAATTGAGCAGACAAACGGACGGACTCCGGACAGCAAGAAGGAAGGACGCATCCCGCTTGACATTGACTTGCTTTCCTACGACCAGCAGGTACTCAAACCGGAGGACTGGCAGAAAGAATATGTGCGTCTGGCCTTTCGTCACGCTAATTTCACGTAACCCAGACGGGTATAGCGCACTCCATGCGACTCATATTGTGACATGACTTTGGCCGAAAGCAGATGCAGGAACTCCTGCGGCTGTATCTGACGGCTGCGGCAACTCAAGGCGTTCGGTGTCAGACTACGGGCGCGGGCTTTGACCAGAAAGGTAAAGCGATTACCGTCACGGTCGGCCGCCAGTACATTCTGGTCGACAAAGAAATCGGGTTTGTACGTATCTACCTGAAGCCGCACGTTCAGCACCGTGACCTGCAAGTCCTTCAACGTCTCTCCCACCGTTCCTACAAAATGGCTCACCGAAGCAATGCGCGGCTTTCGTACGGTCAGTTCAAAATGCACCACGGCAAAGCGCTTGGCCAGCTCCACCACCCGTTCGTACCGAGGGTTGGTAGGTTCAAACTTATTGGCCAGCCAGAGCATGTAAGAAGGATCCACGTAATAGATTTCAGCCAGATGCTTTCCCTTGTATTTTCCGAAGGGCATCAAATCGTCCAGTGCCCCGTAATAGGATTCAAACTGTGCATTGTCGGCGGTCTCCAACCGCACATTGCAGTTCTGCAGCATGGAGAAAGCACGGGCCGAAGCCGCATCCAGCGTCACTCCTAACGTACGGACAAACAGATAAGAATGAGGAGAAGGAAACTCACGCCACAAGGCATAATACGGACGATATTCTGTGGCCATGCTGATAAGATAGACACCCTTGTCGCTCGTACGTCCACGATTAAACAGTTCCAGTTCCTTTAGTACTTGTGCGGTGATTTCCATACCTGCCTCCTGCTTTGAAAGGCAAGATAAACAAAAAGAATTAAAAATGCAAGTTTATACATGCAAAACGGGAGGAAAAGTCCCCAAACAGGCTTCTCCTCCCGCATAATGATATGGAATTCTAACAATTAATCGTTACAGAATGGCTTTCACGGTTTCCAGCATACCTTTTTCCTGAATGCTGTCCAGGTTCTTCTTCACGGCTTCTGCCAGTCCCGGAATCAGGTTCAGGTCTTCGCCCCAAATAAAGGTTGCACCCAGCACGCCTTCGGTTACCTTGGCTGTATCACCTGTAGCCCACAACTGTTTCAGCAGGTCCATGATTTCCTGTGCGTCATTGGGCACGATTTCTGCGCCATCGGCACGTACACCACCTTTGTAATAAGTAATGATGGCGGCCAGTCCCAATACCAGTCCTTCAGGCAACTTGCCCTTGCGTTCCAGGTAAGTCTTCAAGCCCGGCAAATCGCGTGTCTGGTATTTCGGGAAGGAATTCAGCATGATAGAAGTCACCTGATGGTCTACAAACGGATTGTTGAAGCGTTCCAGCACGTCATGTGCAAATTTTTCCAATTCCGCTTTCGGCAGGTTCAGGGTTTCCATCAGTTCCTCGAACATCACTTTATGGATAAACTTGCCCACTACCGGATGCTGGCAGGCATCGCGTACGATGTTGATACCCGACAAGTAAGCTACCGGAGAAAGCACGGTGTGCGGTCCGTTCAGCAAAGTCACTTTCCGTTCGTGGTACGGTGCTTCCGACGGTACAAAGAGCACATTCAGTCCGGCTTTGTCAGCCGGGAATTCGGCAGCCACTTCCTGCGGTGCTTCAATCACCCACAGATGGAATATTTCGGCCTGCACCACCATGTTGTCATCGTATTGCAGTTTTTCCTTGATAGCCGCAATATCCTTGCGCGGGAATCCCGGTACGATACGGTCTACCAGCGTAGCATACACGCCACAAGCCTTTTCAAACCATTGCTTGAAGTCATCTCCTAAGTTCCAGAGCTCAATATACTGATAGATGGTTTCTTTCAACTTGTGTCCGTTCAGGAAAATCAGTTCACAGGGGAAGATAATCAATCCCTTTGACATATCTCCCTGGAAAGTTTTATAGCGATGATACAAAAGCTGCGTCAGCTTACCCGGGTAAGAAGAAGCCGGTGCATCTTCCAGCTTGCAGGAAGGATCGAACGCAATACCTGCTTCGGTTGTATTGGAGATTACGAAACGCATTTCCGGCTGTTCGGCCAGTTTCATGAACTCTTCGAACTGGCTGTAAGGATTCAGCGCACGACTGATTACATCAATCATGGTCAGGCTGTTCACCGTTTCCCCTTTGTCCAACCCCTGCAGATTAACGTGATAAAGGCAATCCTGCGCGTTCAGCATGTCAATCATTCCTTTTTCGATGGGTTGAACCACCACTACGCTGCTATTGAAATCAGTTTTTTCGTTCATGTTGTAGATAATCCAGTCTACAAACGCACGAAGGAAATTACCTTCGCCAAACTGAATAATTCTTTCCGGACGGACCGTTTTCTTTGCGGTCTCTTTGTTTAATGCTTTCATACTATATCTTTAATAACAAAATTGTTGTACTTTCGGCCTATGAGTTGCATTTCACCTTTCGAAAATCGAAAGAGTTAAATATAATCATCTGTTTTCCATGTATTTATGCATCAAGTTATGAGATTAATTTTCATAAATGAGTGTTGCAAAGGTAATAAATATTTTGTTATTCCAAATAAAATTTCTACTTTCGTGTTCGATAACGGATAGGTATTCGATATTTTATGTTGCCCAACATAAATAAATTGTAAGTTACTATCACAAACCGACCCAGAACACTTAAAAACACATTTATCATGAAGAAATTTATGGATGAAAACTTCCTGCTGCAAACCGAAACCGCACAGGAGTTATATCACAACCATGCGGCTAAGATGCCGATTATTGACTATCACTGCCACCTGATTCCGAAAATGGTAGCCGACGATTACCAGTTCAAATCCATTACTGAAATCTGGCTGGGAGGCGACCACTATAAATGGCGTGCCATGCGAAGCAACGGAGTAGCAGAACGCTACTGCACCGGAACAGACACGACTGACTGGGAAAAGTTCGAAAAATGGGCAGAAACCGTTCCTTATACATTCCGCAACCCGCTGTATCACTGGACACACCTGGAGCTGAAGACCGCTTTCGGCATCGACAAGGTTCTGAATCCGTCTACTGCCCGCGAAATATTTGACGAATGTAATGCCAAGCTGGCTACTCCGGAGTATTCGGCTCGCAACCTGATGCGCCGCTATCATGTGGAAACCGTCTGCACCACAGACGATCCGGTAGATTCACTGGAATATCACATCGCTACCCGTGAAAGCGGTTTCGAAGTCAAGATGCTGCCTACCTGGCGTCCGGATAAGGCAATGGCAGTAGAAGTGCCAGCCGACTTCCGTGCCTACGTAGAAAAACTGGCGGAAGTAAGCGGTGTCAGCATCTCTAACTTTGACGACATGATTGAAGCGCTGCGCAAACGTCATGCCTTCTTTGCCGAACAAGGTTGTAAGCTGTCCGACCACGGTATCGAAGAGTTTTATGCAGAAGACTATACGGATGCGGAAATCCGCGCCATCTTCAACAAGGTATACGGTGGTACGGAACTGACACACGAAGAAATCCTGAAGTTCAAATCGGCCATGCTGGTAATATTCGGTGAAATGGACTGGGAAACAGGCTGGACACAGCAGTTCCACTACGGTGCCATCCGCAACAACAATACCAAGATGTTCAAGCTGTTAGGACCTGACACAGGTTTCGACTCTATCGGTGAATTCACCACAGCCAAGTCCATGTCTAAATTCCTGGACCGCCTGAACTCAGAAGACAAGCTTACAAAGACCATTCTTTACAACCTGAATCCTTGTGCCAACGAAGTAATCGCCACCATGCTGGGCAACTTCCAGGATGGTTCTATCCCTGGCAAAATCCAGTTCGGTTCGGGTTGGTGGTTCCTCGACCAGAAGGACGGCATGGAAAAACAGATGAACGCACTTTCTCTGCTGGGATTGCTGAGCCGCTTCGTAGGTATGCTTACCGACTCACGTTCCTTCCTTTCTTACCCGCGTCATGAATATTTCCGCCGTACCCTCTGTAACCTGCTGGGAAGAGATGTAGAAAACGGAGAAATCCCTGAATGTGAAATGCCGCGCGTACGACAGATGGTGGAAGATATCTCCTACAACAATGCCAAGAATTTCTTCCAGTTCTAAACAGATTTCGGCACATCTGAAATACAGAAACCGTTTGCAAGGCTATTCCTTTTCGGAATGGCCTTGTTTTGTTTCTATCTTTTTTCGTTTGTCTCTCCTCTCACCTTTCACTATCTTTCCATAAGACAGGAGGCGGTTCGGGATAGTCAAACCTGAAAAACTTTGTTTTTCGTTTGCCTCTCCTCTCACCTTTCACTATCTTTGCGTTCCTTTAGCAAAAAAAAGAGAAAATGACAGTAAGATTTATGAGTCTGGCCAGCGGCAGCAGCGGAAACTGTTACTACCTGGCTACTGACAACACCGCCATATTGGTTGATGCCGGTATCGGTATCCGCACCATCAAGAAAGTATTTAAGGAACGTATGCTGAACCTTGAAGGGATACAGGCTGTACTGGTTACTCATGACCACGCCGACCATATCAAGGCCGTAGGACATTTGGGAGAGAAACACGGGATTCCGGTATATACCACTCCGGAAATACACGAAGGCATGAAGCACAGCTACTGCATGACCGAACGGTTAAGTCCCGAACGTACCCGCTTTATCCGGAAAGAAGAAACATTCAGTGTGGGCGATTTCACCATCACCTGCTTTGAAGTGCCTCACGACGGAACTGACAACGTGGGCTATTGTATCACCGCAGGCGATAAGACATTCTCTTTCCTGACTGACATAGGGCATATCACCCCGACTGCCTCACGCTTCATACAGCAGGCTGATTACCTGATACTGGAAGCCAACTACGACGACAGCATGCTCCAGATGGGACCTTACCCACAGCATCTGAAGGAGCGTATTGCAGGCCCGAACGGACACATGAGTAATCACGAAATGGCCGACTACCTGAGTCATCATTTCCCCCAGCGCCTGAAACATTTATGGCTCTGCCACCTGAGCAAGGACAACAACCATCCGGAGTTGGCTTTCAAGACAGTGGAACTGGCATTCCGGCAGGAAAACATCATCGTAGGAAAAGACGTGGAAGTAACTCCACTGAAGCGGACCACTCCTTCTGAAATGTATATTCTGGAATAACAAAGAAAATAATAAAAGCCATCGGGGCGTTTCCTCTGAAGTGAAGAAACGCCCCGATGGCTTTTTTATTGCAAACTGCGAATCAGCGCAATCTCTCGTAAGCCTTTACCAGCATCTCATCCTTGCCGATAGCACGGATAGCCAGCCAGTTCAGGATAATGCTTACCAATGGAAGACAAACGGTCCATGAAGGCATGAAACTGTAGTCATCGAATGCCTTGTCCGGATTTACGACAAAATAGGCCAATACCAGATAGTAACCTATCAACACAATCGTATTGAAAATGGTCAGACGAATCTGCAACATGCGTTTCCGGTAAAGGAAAATAGTCACCAAAGCCATTACAGCCACTACTACCAGTATTGCAAACAAAGCCCACGGCGTATAGTTCACCGCTCCGTCCGGAAGCAGGTATGAAAGGTTTGTCATTTCACAAATATTTTTATCGGTATAGAAGCTGCCCACGGGAACAGACATCATTACTACCATCAAGATAGCTACTACGAGCAAATAAACGGTCTGTATTCTCTGTATCATAATCAATCGTATTAAGGTTTCCAAAACAAATGTCATTCTGAGGGCGACGGTTCTTGCCGTCTACACTCAGAATGACAAGCCCAAATGCGCATGCGCATTCACTAAAATCTTTACCTATAGGAGGATTACTGCAATTTTTCCTTTTCCTTTGCCGGGTTTCTGTAATAAACCTTTCCTTCTATGTACTCCTGAGTCGCAATCAACGTCGGTTTCGGGAGTTTTTCATAATAACGAGAGATTTCAATCTGTTCTCTGTTTTCAAACACCTCTTCAAGGTTATCGTTATAAGAAGCAAACTCCTGCAGTTTCTTGGAAAGGTCATTCTTCATTTCGGCAGCAATCTGGTTGGCACGCTTGCCGATGATAGATACTGTTTCATAAATATTGCCTGTGTCCTCACAGAGTTCCATCAAATTACGTGTAACCGTATTTGTAGGAGCGTTTGTTTTTTTGTAATCCATAACTTATTTATAATTATAAACGTTTATATTATTCTTCATCTGTAGAAATGTACTTGCTTACATCAGCATAAATACCTTCAACTTCTTTCATGTATTTGCTTTCCGGGAACTCATTCTTGAAAGCATAATATTCATCCACGGTTTCGCGCATACGGTCTTCTCTCTTTTCCAGCACACTCTCCTTTGCCATGTGATACTTGGCACGGAGAATCAGAATAGAAAGTTCCTCACGCAATTTGGTGTAAGGATATTCTTTCAACACATTCTGTGCTGTAACAATGGCTGCCAGATAGTTATTACCGGTACTGCTGTAAGAAGCATTTCCGGAATAAGAACCCAGGTCATAATAAAGTTTGGAAGAAAGATATTCTTTTTCTACCAACTTGTCCTGCAATTCAAAAATCATGTTCTGGGCAATATCCTTTCGCTGACTTGTCGGGAAATATTCCATAAACATCTGCAGTTCCTGAATAGCCTTGTACGTGCTGCTCTGGTCCAAACGTGGTTCCGGAGTATCAAGGTACAAAGCCTTTCCGCTATGAAAACGCGCCAGTTCCGTATAAGTACCGCGCGGATAAGTCGTATAATACGTATTAAAATAATGTGAAGCAGTCACAAAATCACCCTGGTTGTAATAAGTCATTGCCAGCATATACAAAGACTCTTCCCCGTTGGCCGTACCCTTCAGAATAGGAATCAATTCTTCCAGAATGGTTGCCGCACGTGAATTCTGTCCCTTGGCAAAATAGCTTTTCGCCGCTTCGTATTTGTATTCATAGTCAGTGCTTTTCAGCACTTTATTGTACTCTCCGCATGAAGATAAAACTCCCGCAGAAAGGAGGACCATTGCGATATATTTTTTCATATATAATTGATATAGTTGCGCAAAATTACTCTTTTCCAGCGAATAATGCAACTCCAGGCCATTTTTTAATGTAATTTTTCAGGATTGCAAAGTATGGTATAAAATATATATGTAATTTTACAACCGTTTTCATTCACCAATATTCAGATGCAATGAATTTTGAACTGATATCCGACTATCAGCCTACCGGCGACCAGCCGGAGGCCATCGCCCAACTGACTGAAGGTATCCGGCAGCATGTGCCTGCACAGACGCTGCTGGGAGTAACCGGCTCTGGAAAGACTTTTACCATTGCCAATGTCATCAAGAACATCAACAAGCCGACACTGATTCTGAGTCACAACAAGACACTGGCCGCCCAGCTTTACGGGGAGTTCAAAAATTTCTTCCCTCACAATGCGGTGGAGTATTATGTGTCTTACTACGACTATTATCAGCCGGAAGCATACATTCCGTCGACCGATACTTATATTGAAAAAGACCTGGCCATCAACGAAGAAATCGACAAGCTTCGTCTGGCTGCAACTTCTTCCCTCCTTTCCGGCCGGAAGGATGTCATCGTGGTATCGTCCGTATCGTGTATCTACGGTATGGGAAACCCGGCAGATTTCTACAACAACGTGATTGAAATCAAAAAAGGAAAGCTGCTGGACCGCAACGTATTCCTCCGCCGGCTGGTGGACAGCCTGTACGTTCGGAATGACATCGAGCTGAACCGAGGCAACTTCCGTGTAAAAGGTGATACGGTGGACATCTTCCTGGCTTATACCGACAGTGTGCTGCGGGTAATGTTCTGGGACGATGAGATTGACGGTATTGAAGAGATAGACCCGGTTTCAGGACACCGTATCGGTACGTTCGAAGAATATAAGATTTATCCGGCCAACCTGTTCATGACAACCAAGGAAAGTACGCTCCGCGCCATTCATCAGATTGAAGATGATTTGACCAAGCAAGTGGCTTATTTTGAAGAGATTGGAAAGCCCTACGAAGCCAAACGTCTGTACGAGCGTGTAACCTACGACATGGAAATGCTACGCGAACTGGGACATTGTTCGGGGATTGAAAACTATTCACGTTACTTCGACGGACGCGAACCGGGCACCCGTCCCTACTGTCTGCTTGATTTCTTCCCTGAAGATTTTCTGATTGTCATCGATGAAAGTCACGTCAGCGTACCGCAAATCAGGGCCATGTACGGCGGCGACCGTGCCCGCAAGACAAACCTGGTGGAATACGGATTCCGGCTGCCGGCCGCCATGGACAACCGTCCGCTTACATTCGAAGAGTTTCAGCAGATGGCCAAGCAGGTGATTTACGTGAGTGCCACTCCGGCAGAATACGAACTGCAACAGAGTGAAGGTATCGTAGTGGAACAGGTGATTCGTCCTACGGGACTGTTGGACCCGGTGATTGACGTACGTCCCAGCCTGAACCAGATAGACGACCTGATGGAAGAGATTCAGCAGCGCATCGAAAGGGAGGAGCGTGTGCTTGTCACTACCCTGACCAAGCGCATGGCAGAAGAACTGACGGAATACCTGCTCAACAACGGTATCCGCTGCGCTTATATCCACAGCGACGTGGAAACACTGGAGCGTATCAAAATCATGGACGAACTGCGGGAAGGTATCTACGATGTGCTGGTGGGTGTCAACCTGCTGCGTGAGGGACTCGACTTGCCGGAGGTGTCGCTCGTAGCTATCCTGGATGCCGACAAGGAAGGTTTCCTGCGTTCGCACCGCTCGCTCACCCAGACGGCCGGACGTGCTGCCCGCAACGTGAACGGAAAGGTCATCATGTATGCCGACCGCATTACGGACAGTATGCGACAGACTATCGATGAGACCAACCGCCGACGGGAGAAGCAGCTGGCTTACAACGAAGCACACGGCATCACGCCGAAACAGATTACCCGTTCACGCGCCAATGCCCTGCTCGACATCGAAAAACAGTCGTCTCAGGAAAACAGCAGCAAGCCTAAAGAACCACGGGCCTATACCGAGACCGAAGCCCAGCTTCATGCAGCCGCCGACCCTGTGGTACAGTATATGACAAAGGGCCAGTTGCAGAAGAGCATCGAACAGACCCGCAAGCTGATGCAGGAAGCAGCCAAGAAGCTGGACTTTATCGAAGCGGCACAATACCGCGACGAGTTGCTTAAACTTGAGGAACTTCTGAAAGAAAAGTCCTGATATTGGCCAGGGCTTTCTGCGACAAACGCCCTACGCTTTGAATGGATTTTCCGGATATATAAGGCGTATACAGCACATTCGGAATATCCTTCAGAGCATCGCGAGCCACACCCATTCCGGTCGCATCGCACAGGTAATAGCTGTGCTTGCATGTTCCCAGCCATTTCTTCAGGGCATCTATCTCAAAAGTAGGTCCTACAGACGTATTTACCAGTATCTTACGGTCTCCCATCAAGGCAAATTCCGGCTCACCCAGCAGGTAATTGTTGCGTGGCAGGCAGGTGCATACGATTTCCGCTTCCTTCAGCAAATCGGCCAACGGGCGATAGGCAATACCTTTTGCTTCGGCTTCCGGTTTACGGGTACGGCTGTAGTACAGCACCTCGGCACCGAAAAACCGCATGGCTTCGGCAACCATTCCCCCGGTCTTTCCTAAGCCGATGATTCCCACCTTACGCCCTGTCAGTTCCGTACTTTCTTCCAGCCAGCGTACATTACCAAAGCCATGGAGCAGACGTACCAGTTCACTGACCACGTATTCCACCACACCTTCATCGCCATAATCTTTCACTCCTAACACCGTAATTCCCCTTTTGCGGGCCTCTATCACATCGACATTCGAGCTTTCCGGGTTATAGAGCGTACAGCACATGCCTATATAACGGATGTTCGGACAAGCATCCAGCACAGACCGACGGATAGGCGTACGGAAAGATACCAGCAGGCAATCGGCATTGCCAATACGGCGGATTACTTCCTCTTCTTCAGTGGGAAAATCATGATATACAACCACTTCTTCCCCTATTGTTTTCAATTGTTCGAGCGCCGCTTCATTCAGCAACGTCTCGTCTACGGCTACTATTTTCTTGAAATTCATATCTTCTTTATGTAAATTATTCATTCGAAAGTACATAAAACCCGATAATGCCGCAAGGAAAATCCGCAGAGTTTTGTAGGAAAGGAAATACGCACAACAAAACAACTGAATTCCCATACACAAAAGTACTTTCAAAATGAGAGATAATTTAATATAAAAATTATATTATGACATCATTTTTTCAAATAATATATCCTTTTTAATTTATTATTTATACTTTTGCGACAAAATCAAAACAAACAGAAAATGGAACAGCTTACAAAAATTGTGCAAGAAATCAGTTCGTTTATGTGGGGATGGCCCATGATTATCATGCTCCTGGGCACCCATCTTTATCTCACCATCCGGTTGCGTTTTCCGCAGTTACATATCCTCAAGGCCTTACGACTCTCTGTAAGCAAGGATAAAGATGCAGGAGGCGATGTCAGCCAGTTCGGAGCACTGGCCACTTCACTGGCAGCTACCATCGGGACCGGAAACATTATCGGAGTAGCGACCGCCGTCGCATTAGGCGGGCCGGGCGCCGTGTTCTGGTGCTGGCTGACAGGTGTACTGGGCATGTCGACCAAATACGCTGAAGGACTTCTGGCCGTAAAATACCGCATAAAGAATTCGTCGGGCGAGATGATTGGCGGGCCGATGTATGCACTGGAACGCGGCTTAGGATTGAAATGGCTCGGAGTTCTGTTCTGTATCTTTACCGCACTGGCTGCTTTCGGCATCGGTAACACGGTACAGGCCAACTCAATTTCCCTGCTGCTGAATGAATCGTACGGAGTATCTCCTCACCTGACAGGCATTCTGATGAGTATTCTCACGGCTTTGGTAGTCATCGGCGGAGTAAAGAGCATCGCCAGAGTCTGTATGGGGCTCGTACCCATTATGGCCTTACTCTATGTAGGAGGATGTATTTATATTCTGATTGTCAACCATGCCTATTTAGGAGAATCTTTCCGGCTGATTTTTGAGTCTGCCTTTTCGGCACGGGCGGCAGGCAGCGGATTCATAGGAACCACGGTCATGATGGCTGCCCGATACGGTATCGCCCGCGGACTATTCTCCAACGAATCAGGACTGGGTTCCGCACCGATTGTAGCCGCCGCAGCACAGACACGCAACCCCGTACGTCAGGCACTGGTCTCCTCTACCGGAACTTTCTGGGATACGGTCGTGATATGTGCACTGACAGGTCTCGTACTGGTAAGCTGTATCCTGGCCTATCCGGACATTGATTATACCAGCGACGCGGCACTCACCAAAATGGCTTTTGCCAAAATCCCCTACATCGGTACTCCCATTCTTTCGTTTGGTATCGTCACTTTTGCCTTCAGCACCATTTTAGGATGGACCTACTACTCACAGAAAGCAGTAGAATACCTGGGTGGAAAGAAAATCATGTTTGCCTATCGTTTGATGTGGATTCTGATGATTTACGTGGGGTCCGTCATCAACCTCGCTCTTGTGTGGAACTTTGCCGACTTGGTTAATGCCCTCATGGCTATTCCTAATCTCATCTCATTGGTTCTGCTGTCGGGAGTGGTTGTCAGCGAAACGCGTAAATATCTATGGAACAACCGCTTGAACGACTATCACGAAGAATAAGTTCTATCTCCTGAAAACATGCCTGCGTCTGCTATAAAACGCAAGTACGTTTCCATCCAAACGCAAGTACGTTTAAAGTAAAACACAAGTGCGTTTCAATGCAAATGCCTAAGCGTTCTAATTAAAACGTCCTTGCGTTTTTTATTTCATTCTCTCATTCATGATGAATCACACACATAATCCATTTTACAGGCTATATCACTCACTCAGGACGACTGATTGATATACAAAAAGCCCCGGAAAACCTTATGCAAGTCTCCGGGGCTCTTCTTATTTATCAATCTCTCTTATTTTGCTTCGTTCAAGTCGATGCCTTTGTTGCGCAGTGTCATGGCCATCAGACGAACATAGTTAGAATACTGTTTTTCGTCCAACGTCTGCTTCATCAATTTCAAGTTACCGTAAACAGCTTTACGAACTTTTTCTTTGTTTTCTGTCTTTGAAGAATTTGCACGAGTCATTTCCTGTTCAAAGTAGTCGCAGATGTCAGCAACTTTTTCATGCTGGTTAGATGAAAGATTCAAATATTTAGTCAGCTTTGACTTGTTGATTGAACCATTCCATTTCTGTGCATTGTTGTCCTGTACACCTTCTGCAAACATAGAAACTGAAAATACCAATGCGGCTGCTAATGTTAATCCTAATCTTTTCATACCTTTAAAATCTTTTACCTAAAAACTTTGTTACCTAAATAATTTAAAATCTAGCTTAGCTCGAGCTTTTTTCCTTTTACCGCTACAAAGATAAGGATATGTTGGACAACATAAAAATAAACCACAAAGAAAATTGCTCCACCTCTATCATTTATTGACGTATATCAAGAAAGGTATAGCAAAATGAACAATTTCTTAACCATTTTGTAATATAAAGCTTCATTTCACTCAAGATTGATTGCCTCTTGTGTACCTATAGAAAAACATACATATACATTTTAGATAGCCGGCCTCAACGTTCTTTACTTCCACAACTCAATTAAATATGTAATACTTAGAATTTAGCTATTTTCATTGAATATTCTCTACCTTTATTCAATCATATGCCTCTATCTTGCACTCTATATTCATTCGGCGTACACCCGACCACTTTTTTGAACATCCGGCTTAAATGATGAGGATACTGGAAACCAACCTCGTAAGCTATCTCACTAATGGTCTTGCTTGTGCTTGCCAGCAATTCCTTTACATGGTTGATAACGGCAAGATGGATATACTCGATGGCAGATTTACCTGTCTCTTTCTTGATAAGGTCACCGAAATAGTTGGCTGAGAAATGGAGCTGGTCGGCACACCATGTCACGGTAGGCAAACCGTTCTGTTCCGGTTTGTCCGAATTGAAGTAATCAAACATCAATGCCTCAAAACGGGTAAGTACATCACGATTAATAGCCTCGCGTGTGTCAAACTGACGGTCATAGAAACGGAGGCAATGATTGAGCAGGACTTCAATATTGGAGGTGATAATATTGCGACTGTGCTTGTCGATAGTGTGATGCAGTTCTTCCTGTATTTCAGTGAAACAGTTGAAAATAGTCTGACGTTCACGCTCAGACATGTGCAAGGCTTCGTTTACTTCGTAAGAAAAGAAGGTATATTCCTTCATCTTACGGGCAAGGCTCGTGCCACGCAACAGGTCGGGATGAAACAGCAGGGCGTAGCCTTCAGGGTTGAGAGTCTCACCGCCATCATCAATACCAGCCACCTGACCGGGAGCCACAAATACCAGCGTACCTTCCTGATAGTCATACTGACTACGCCCGTAAGTCAGTTTACCATGTATCTTTTCTTTTAAATAGATGCCATAGAAACCGTAATACTTACGTTTGTGTTTCAGAACCTTGACTTCCCGAAAATCGACAAACGTGACCAACGGGTTGAGTGTTTCAATCCCCAAAAACTCATTGTAATCGTGAATGTTGCTGATATTTATAATGTCGCTCATATTTCCCTCCATTATTTTAGTTCATGCCACAAAAGTAGTCTTTTTCAAAATCTTTTAACCACGCTGAAAGTCAAATCTGTAAAATCGGTGCAATATTCAGTGATATGTGTTATCTGATAGAGTGGAGATTAATCCTACAGTCGGAAATTCGTCGATATTGGTGTTCTATTCTGTAATCTGTGTATGGACAGAAGACTTTTACCGATGTAACTTTGCATCATAACTTTGATAATACATTAAAAATAAAAAGAATATGGATACAGTAAAATTAAGCAACGGCGTGGAAATGCCTATTTTGGGTTATGGAGTCTATCAAGTTTCACCATCAGAATGTGAACGATGTGTAAAGGATGCCATCAGTGCTGGTTACCGTTTGATTGATACGGCACAAGCATATGGTAACGAACAGAACGTGGGTAATGCCATCCGGAATTGCGGTATACCACGCGAGGAACTGTTCATCGTGACGAAGGTATGGATTTCCAATGCCGGCTACGAGCGTGCAAAAGCCTCTATTGATGAATCTTTACGCAAACTTCAGACCGACTACATCGATCTGCTACTCATTCATCAGCCGTTCAGCGATTATTACGGCACATGGCGTGCAATGGAGGAAGCGTACAAGGCTGGCAAGCTGCGTGCCATCGGCGTATCAAACTTCTATCCCGACCGCTTCATTGACCTGGCGGAGTTCAGCGAAATACCGCCTATGGTCAATCAGGTTGAAACGCACGTGTTCAACCAACAGATAGAGGCGCAGAAGATTATGGAGCAATACGGCACACACATTATGGCATGGGGACCGTTCGCCGAAGGGCGCAACAACTTCTTCGGTAACGAAACACTGATAGCCATCGGCGCAAAATACGACAAGAGCGCGGCACAGACCGCCCTGCGCTACCTCATCCAACGCGGCGTGATTGTCATTCCGAAATCTGTCCGCAAGGAACGTATGGAGCAAAATATCAATGTGTTCGACTTCACGTTGAGCAACGAGGACATGCAGCGCATCCGCCAGTTGGACTTGGGGCAGAGCCTGTTCTTCTCACACTATGACCCGCAGACGGTGAAATGGCTTTGCAATTATGGTAAGAGCAAATAAGGACAAGCGACTGAAAGTGCTGTTGGTAAACGGAAGTCCGCATCGCAGTGGAAATACGTTTACCGCACTTTCGGAAGTGGCGAGAACGTTGGAAGAAGAAGGCATGGAGGCTGAAATCGTCCACGTCGGCAACCGTCCCGTGCAGGGGTGTATCGGTTGCTACAAGTGCAGGGAAAAAGGTGTCTGCGTATTTCAGGATGAAACGTACCTGACCTTGTGCGAGAAACTGGCGGAAGCGGATGGCATCATCATCGGTTCGCCAGTCTATTTCGGCGGACCGTCGGGAAGCCTCTGTGCCTTGCTCGACCGCCTGTTCTATTCCAGCGGCCGGTTGGCGCAGTACAAGCCGGCGGCATCCGTGGTGGTCTGCCGTCGCGGAGGAGCCACCGCCACTTTCGACCGGCTGAACAAATACTTCACCATACTCAATATGCCCGTCGTTCCGTCACAATACTGGAACAGCGTGCACGGGCGGAATCCGGGCGAAGCCTTGCAGGATGCGGAAGGCCTGCAAACCATGCGCACGCTGGCTCGCAACATGGCTTGGATGCTGCGCAACCTGCGCGACAGTACTCACCCCTTCGAAACCGAAGAAAGGCTACATACAAACTTTATCCGATAATTTGCGTATGAGAACAATATTCCAGATATTCTGCCTGCTGCTTGCCGCGACAACGGCAACGGCTTGCAACAACACAGAAGAAAACGAATGGTTGCCGGAAGTAACGGTAGAAACCATTGTTACGACCGACATTACCGCCACATCCGCCATTTCCGGCGGACGCATCTCCGGTAACATGGAAGACATCACCGAGTTCGGTATCTGCTGGGGAACCTCCGCCGAGCCGACCGTGAGCGGTTCGCATGCGGCATCGGACGGATCTCCCGAATCATTTGCCTGCTATATAATGGGACTTACTCCCGGCACTACTTACTATGTCCGTGCATACGCCACCCTTGCGTCGGGTACGGTGTATGGAACGGCACGCCGCTTTACCACCGCGGACGAAGACGGCGGAGAAGGCAGCGAGGACGAGATGCAACTACAGATTTATCTTTGGCCCGAAGGCAATATGCCGGCAGTAACAAGCTATACCATAAACAACGGCAATTATCAGGACGACCCAGACTTCTGTCCCAATATGGTGTGGTATCCTGTACCGGACAATGTGGAGGTGAAAGGTGCCGTGATGGTTTGCCCGGGCGGGGCGTTCATGTTCCGTAGTCCCAATGAAGGAGCACCCGTTGCCCGGCGGTTAGCAGAACTGGGTTGGCAAAGTTTTGTAGTGAACTATCGTGTCCGTCCCTATACGATGGAAGAAGGTAGTCTGGATTTGGCCCGAGCCATCCGTTATGTCCGCAGCCATGCCGCCGACTATGGCATTGACTCCAATCATATCGCATCGGTAGGCTTCTCCGCGGGCGGCATCCTCTGTGGCGATGAAGCATTGCACTTCGACGGACAAGTAAACGGAACGGCACTGGACGATGGGTATATACCCGATGAACTCGACCAGGTTTCGGCCGACGTATGCGCCATCGGCATGATTTACTCGTTCTACGGACGGTTGAGCGTATCAAATAACAACGTAGATGATTTGCGTGCCGGAAATATTCCTCCCACATTCTATACTTACGGCACGGAAGATCCGTTCTACCGCCAGTTCATTGCCAACGCCAACGCTGCCCGTGAAGCCGGGGTGCAGGTAGAAGAACATGTACTGGATGGCTGGCCACACGGTTTCGGCGTACAAGGAGAATGGACTACGTGGTTCGACAACTTTTTGATACAAATAATATCGCATTGAATATGGGTAAAGATAATGATAATGATAACAACAAGGGTATTTCCCGTCGAGATGCCTTGAAACGGATGGGGCTGTTCGTGGCGGGAGCTGCAGCATTGAGTATGCCCTCCGCATTGACCTCTTGCGGCGGAGAAAAGAAGAAACGTATTATTCTTTACTTCACTGCCACAGGAAACAGCCTTTATATCGCCCGCCAACTGGCGGACGAGAATACCGAGCTGCTCAGTATTCCACAAATGGTAAAGCAGAACCGTTACGATTTCGAGGCAGATGAGGTAGGCATCATTTATCCTATATACGGACACATGCCACCGAATATGGTACGTAATTTTATCAAGCAGGCAAGAATCAAGGCTGACTACAAGTTTGCCGTACTCACTTATGGGATGCTTGACTTCAATGCAGCCGAACTGTGGAACGGAATCTCACAGAAAGCAGGTACAAAATTCGACTATATCAATACCCTCGTTATGGTGGACAACTGGCTTCCCAATTTTGACATGAACGAGCAGATGAAGATAGATAAGCACATCCCCGAACAAGTGGAGAAGATAAAGGCTGATTTGCTGAAACAACGGAAATGGATAAAGCCCGCCACTGCGGAAGACCGCCGTAACCACGATGGCTTTATGTCCTTTTCCCGTCTTGACCCCGAAGTAGGATTTCTGAAACGAAGCGAAAGATATTTTCAGGTGACAGATGCCTGTATTGGCTGTGCCATTTGTACAGAAGTATGTCCACGCGGCAATTACGAACTGACCTCCACGGGGGGAAAGGCTGAAGGTGACTGCGACTTCTGTTTTGCCTGCATCCACAACTGTCCACAGAAAGCCATACAGTTTGCCGACCTGCCCGATGACCCGTTGCTGTCACGCGGCGAGGTGAATCCCAATGCCCGCTACCGCAACGATCACGTGTCGCTGTGGAGCATTAAAGAAAGCAACAGACAATAAACCACTAAAAATGAACGGATATGAACAGATTGAAAAAAATCATCTTCTTCGCCATCCTGCTGATAGGTGGCTTATGTGCAATGAATGCACAAGAAAAGACGACAACCGCCGGTGTACCAGTAGTTAAGTTGAACAACGGTGTGGAGATGCCACGCTTCGGACTAGGTACCTTTCTGCAAGGCTCCAACGAAATATGCAAGCAGTCGTGTCTTACCGCTTTGCGTGCAGGTTATCGTCACATTGACACTGCACATGCTTACTACGATGAAGAAGGTGTGGGTGAAGCTGTTAAGGAAAGCGGCATTCCACGCGAAGAAATCTGGATAACCAGCAAGCTCTGGCCTACAGAATACGGCGAAGGCAAAACGCTGAAAGCCATTGATGAAATGCTTGCCCGGCTTCAGACGGACTACATAGACCTGCTCTATGTCCACCAGCCCGTTGGCGACTTTGTGGGTGCGTGGAAAGATATGGAAAAGGCCGTACAGATGGGCAAAGTACGTGCGCTCGGCATCAGCAACTTCGATGCCAATGACGAGGTGTTTAACGAAATAATGGAGAAATCCACCATCAAACCCGCTGTACTCCAAATAGAATGCCATCCTTATGCTCAACGGACAGAAATGCGTAAGAAAGCTGCCAAGTACGGCATCCAGGTGGAATGCTGGTATCCGCTGGGAGGTGCACAGAGTCAAGGCTTGTTACTTCGTGATTCGGTCATTACGAAGATAGCTGATAACCATGGTAAATCGCCAGCCCAAATCATCCTGCGCTGGCACATTCAAGAAGGTTTCTCCGTCATACCCGGTGCCACCAAACCCGATTATATAAAGGAAAATATCCAGATATTTGATTTTGCCCTCAGCAACGACGAGATGCAGCAGATACGTTCGCTCAACAAGGAGCAACGCATCTTCAACGCTACATTGGATGATGTGAAGCGAATGGTTTGGGGAACAAAACTATAAACTAAAAGACTTTTTTAAGAAGGGGAAAGCATCTTCGTTTTTTTGAGGATGCTTTCTTCGTTGATATTGGTGCTTCAATCCGTAATCTATGTATGGACGAGAAAGCTTGCACCATATAAATTTGTATGCAAAATAATAAATTAAAAGTTGTAATGTTATGAAGCATATTTTTTTACCAGTAATCATATTTTTTTCTATAGGCTTGCTTACATCCTGCGGAGGAAGTAATAAGCAAACATCAGAAACTGAACAAAGCCGTTATGGCATCAACTATTCTGACACTTCGACCATTAAGAAAGACCATAAGAACGTATTAGTAATATCTTCCAGTCCACGGCGTGAAGGAAATACAGATCTGCTCTGCGATGAATTTGTCCGTGGAGCAAAAGAAGCTGGAGCACGTGTTGAAAAGATTTTCTTGGGAGACTATGATATAAAGTTCTTTCAGGAGGCAGACGAGCAACACGTAGGCGACAGTGCGGACGTGGCTAGGGATGATGCACCGATGATTGTCCGTAAAATGCTAGAAGCCGACATTATCGTCCTGGCAAGCCCTGTTTATTTTATGAATATCAACGGGCAATTGAAAACACTCATAGATCGTACCTACTCGCATTTTATGGATTTGAAGAACAAGGAGTTTTATTACATCACCGCCTGCGCGGACAATGCCGAGAGCACTGCTGACTTTGCAATCACAGGCTTCCGTGGCTTTGTGATGTGCCTGCCCAACCCCACGGAACGAGGTATGATAAAGGCTATCGGATTGGGTCGGAAAGGCAGCGTGAAAGGGACGAAGTTTATGCAGCAGGCGTATAAAATGGGAAAAGGGGTATAACGCTTTTTTTGATTCGATAAAAAATTAAATAAAATATTATCTGCTTAAATGATATAACGTGATGAAAAAGAATTTTGGAAAAAAACTATACTGGCTCCGTTGCCAGTACTGATTGTGGCTACTTATAATGAAAACGGTACGCCCGATGCCATGAATGCCGCATGGGGCGGTCAATGCTCTGCTCACCATGTAGCTTTGAACCTGTCCATCGGTCATAAGACTACAAAAAATTTGTTACAGAAAAGAGCCTTTACCCTGAGCATTGCCAATCTTGACAATTTGATGCTGTCGGACTATTTCGGTCTTGTGTCGGGACATAAAGCAAATAAAATAGAAGTGGCAAGCGTACACGTTTCAAAGAGTACCTTTGTCGATGCGCCTGTTATCGAAGAATATCCCTTGACATTGGAATGTAAAGTGATTAGCATGGAAGAACGCTTCGGTGAAATGTATGTGGTAGGCGAAGTTCTAAACATGCAGGCCGACGAATCCATATTGGACGATATGGGCAGAGTAGATTTTGATAAATTGAAACCATTATCCTTCGACTCATCAGCACGTACTTACCGTGTATTGGGCGAAACAGTTGGAACGGCCTTCAAGGACGGAGAAAAACTATTATAAAGGAGATTCAAATATGAAATACAGAAACCTGGGGAACAGAGGACTTCGTGTTTCTGCCATAGGTTTGGGTTGTATGGGTATGAGCCATGCTTATGGTGCACCAGCCGACCATCGGGAAATGACGGAGCTGTTGGCAAAAGCTGTGGATATGGGTTATGACTTCTTCGATACAGCTGAAATCTATGGTACGCCTGACAATACTCACGACAATGAGGAGTTGCTGGGTAATGCCTTGAAAGCTTATCGTAATAAGATTATCATTGCCACGAAGTTTGGTCTGCGCTTTGATATGGAAAGCGGACGTGTCCCTTACCCATTAATATCGGATTCACGTCCCACAACGATTAGAAAAGCAGTAGAGGGTTCACTCCGCCGTTTACAGACGGACTATATCGATCTCTACTACCAGCACCGTCCCGACCCGCAGATTCCAATTGAAGAAGTAGCAGGAACTATGCAGGATCTGATTAAAGAAGGCAAAGTGCTTTATTGGGGATTGTCGGAGGCGCCAGAAGCAGACATCCGTCGTGCAAATGCCGTCTGCCCACTTACTGCCGTTCAAAACCGATATTCGATGATGGCTCGCTGGCACGAAACCATGTTCCCAATATTGGAGGAATTGGGCATTGGTTTGGTGGCTTTTTCACCACTAGCTAACGGACTGCTCAGCGATCGCTATGACGCGGCCTCACATTTCGACGAACGCACGGACTACCGGGCAGGAATGCCGCAATTTCAGCCTGAAAGCTATAAAAAAAATTACGAACTGCTGCAGTTCATACGTCGCATCGCAAGTGAAAGACATGTGACTCCTGCACAAATATCCCTTGCGTGGATGCTCTGCAAAAAGCCATGGATAGTACCCATTCCTGGCACACGCAAGTCCGATCGGTTGAAAGAGAATGCAGGTGCAGTGGATGTCCTTTTGTCGGAAGAGGAAGTGAAACAGATAGACCATGCACTGGACACAATGTCAATGTCCGATGTGTACGGTGGAACAAAACTAACAATAAAATGAATATGAAACATATCAATTACATCATTCTGTCCGCAGTGTTGACCCTGTGTGCTGCTTGCGGACAATCGTCTTCCATACAAAGTGAAGTACAAACAAATGACAGCATTATTGCCATTCGTGAACAAGGTAGTTTCCTTATTGGCGGGACAGTGAAAGCCGCACAAGGTACATACGACACAAATCAGCCACTGAAAGAGGACGGTCAGACCTTGCACGGTGACCATGCCTATGTGTCTTATCAAATTCCGGCAAACACACGAAGGTATCCGCTAGTATTCCTTCACGGAGCCGGTCAGTCTGCCAAAACATGGGAAAGTACTCCCGATGGACGGGAAGGGTTCGCTACACTTTTCCTGCGACGTGGTTTCAGTACGTACCTGATAGACCAGCCACGCCGCGGGCGAGCCGGACGCAGCACAGTTGATGAAAATATCAAGGCTACTCCCGATGACCAGTTCTGGTTTGAGAATTTCCGTATGGGAATATGGCCCAATTATTATGAAAACAGCCAGTTTCCACAAAGTGAAGAATCCCTGGATCAGTTTTTCCGCCAAATCACACCCAACACGGGTGCCTATGATGCACAACTGATTGCAACCGATGTTGCAGCTCTTATGAATAAAATTGGTGGCGGTATTCTCTTTACACATTCACAAGGAGGTGAACCGGGATGGCATACCGCTATCAAGACCGACAAGGTACGTGCTATCGTTTCCTATGAGCCCGGTAGCGGTTTCGTTTTTCCTGAAGGTGAAGTGCCGGAACCCTTACAGACTATCAGTCCGTTCGGTGCACTGGGGGCAACATCCATTCCTTTGGCAGATTTTGAAAAACTGACCCGTTTCCCCATCATTATTTATTATGGTGATTATATTCCTGATAAGCCAAGCGACAATTGGGCTATGGATAGCTGGAGGGTACGTCTGCAAATGGCACGGTTGTTTGCAGAGTGTATCAATCGTCACGGTGGCGATGCCACGGTGGTACATCTGCCAGAACAGGGAATCAAGGGCAATTCGCATTTCCTTTTTGCTGAGAAAAATAATGTGCAACTTGCCGATATGTTATTTGATTGGATAAAAGAAAAAAGATTGAATTAATAAGTTCTTCTTAGTCACATAATATATAGACTCAAGCATCCTCGAAATGAAAATTTTTGGGGGTGCTTTTTTTGAATAAAACAGGGGGCAATGCGTAAGAAAATACATTCGTTGATATTGGTGTTTCTATCTGTAATCTGTGTATGGACAGGCTACGAACTGCACTGTAACTTTGTGACAAAATAATTAAGACAGAAAACATTATGAGAACAACGATTCTATTTATTGTAATTATTATGTTAAGCTTTTATCAATCTGCGCAAGCGCAGCAGACGGATACGCTGAGTATTCGCCAGCAAGATATCGTATTTATCGCTTCGACAACGGCACAAGGTGAGTTGGATAGCCTGAAAATATCCCTTGCCCGTGGCTTGGACAATGGAATGACGGTAAATGAAATCAAGGAGGTTTTGGTACACGCCTATGCTTATTGTGGATTTCCCCGCAGCCTGCGTGCCCTGCAAACTTTTATGGAAGTGTTGAATGAACGCAAGGCACAGGGTATTATTGATACTATAGGACGTGACGCATCTCCCGTTACAGGCTCTCAGGATAAATACATCCGAGGTGCGGAACTTCTTGAAAAGTTAAGTGGTGCGCCCAAAGATGCCCCCAAGACAGGGTATGCCGCTTTTGCTCCAGTTATTGAACAATACCTGAAAGAACATTTATTCTGCGACATTTTTGAACGCGATCTTTTGACATGGCAGGAACGCGAGCTGGCTACCGTATCCATTCTTTCAGCTATGGGAAAGGGTGTGGAACCGATGTTAAAATCGCATTCAGCTATTTGCCTGCGTCAGGGTATTACCGAAAGCCAGCTTCAGCAAATGGCGGCTATCGTGAACGGTCTGAGAAAAGGTGACGACCCGTTCGCACTCGGTACGCTGATGCCAGACAATCCGAACTTTACAGACAAGGCTTGGTTGCAAGGCTATGTCGCACCACAAGATGGTTTTGGATGTACTGTAGTCAACGTGACATTTGCTCCCGGATGCCGAAACAGCTGGCACAGCCATAAAGGCGGACAAATCCTGCTCTGCACTTCCGGCAAAGGATATTATCAGGAAAAAGGGAAACCTATCCAACTGTTGCTGCCTGGAAACGTAGTGAAGATTGCCCCCGATGTCATCCATTGGCACGGCGCGGCTCCTGACAGTGAGTTTACACACATCGCCATAGGTACCCAACTGGACAAAGGGGGCGTAACGTGGCTGGAACCTGTGACAGATGAGGAATACAACAGTTATGAAGAAAAATAACCCATAAAAACATAGAAACAATGAAAAAGTATTTAGTTTACCTGATGATGGCACTTGCCGCTTTCACTTTCAACGCTTGCGGGAATGATGATCCCATAATGGAAGATCCTGGAACAGAACAACCCGAAACACCGGACGATTCCACAGACAATCCAGATGACCCGGCCAATCCGGATGAACCGTCGGGAGACAGCAATATTCTTATTGCCTACTTTACTCGTACCAATAATACAGGTACAGTAGCCCAAGCCATTGCCAATCTGACTGGAGGCACTTTATATCGCATTGAGACAGTTATTCCGTATCCGGAAGATTATACGGAATGTACCGAGGTGGCACGTGAAGAACTGGAAAACGGAATACGTCCGGAATTGAGCGGAACAGTTGAGAATATGGAACAATACGACACCATTTTCGTAGGATGTCCCGTCTGGTGGGGTGACGCACCAATGCCGATATGGTCGTTTTTAGAAAGTGAGGAGTACAACTTCACGGGAAAGACCATCATACCATTCTGCACATATGCTTCGACAGGTCGTGACGCGACATTGCAGCGCATAGTAGCTCTCACACCAGACTCAGAACATTTAGAAGGCTTCGGTACAAGCGGACGTAACATCAACGGCGTGGAAGCGTGGTTGCGGGAAATAGGAATCATCGAGTAACATAACCAGTAAATAAGAACAAATATGAGAACAAAGATTATTATCCTTATCGCCCTTATCCTAATAGGAGGAATGAATCTGTACGCACAAAATGGCAAAACATTAATTGCTTATTTCAGTTGGAGTGGCAACACGCAGCATGTGGCAGAGTATATTGCCGGACAGACCGGCGGCACACTCTTCCGTATCGATCCGGTAAAGCCATATCCTACAGACTATAAACCTTGTACAGAGGTAGCAAAGAAAGAAAAGGAACAGAATGCCCGCCCTGCTATCAAGAACAAGGTGGAAGATTGGGACAGTTATGATACAATCTTTATCGGTTGTCCTGTATGGTGGTGGACTGCACCAATGATTATCAATACTTTTACCGAAAGTTATAATTTTAAGGGCAAGACGGTCATTCCTTTCTGTACCTACGCATCTACCTACCGTGACGAGACCCTTGCCAAGATTGCAGAACTCACACCTGATGCCAAACACTTGAAAGGATTCGGTGCCGTTAGCAGAAATACGGACGGTATCACAGAATGGTTAAAAGAAATTAGAGTTATCAAATAATGGAGGATAAAAAATGAGAATATATACATATTTCGCATTGTTCTGCGTATCGTTAATACTTGCTTCGTGCAGTGACAACGAAGATAACAATATCAGTTCCCCGACTGAAGAAGTGGTGCCTGGAACAAATCATCATATACTTATCGCTTATTTTTCTGAACCCCTACCGGATGGGGTGGATGCCAATACTTCCGCTAGCCGTGTGATTGTAAACGGAGATTTGTATGGAAGTGTAGAATATATGGCTACCGTGATAGGTGAAGCTACTGGAGCTGATATGGTAAGAATACAGACAGCAACACCTTATCCGGGTAATTTCGATGATTTGGCTTCACAAGCCGACAATGAGCGGCAGAATAATATACATCCAGCTCTTGCTACCGACATAGAAAACTTTGATGATTATGATGTCATCTTTGTGGGCTATCCCATTTGGTGGTATCAGATGCCTATGGCTATGTATTCATTCTTTGACGAATACGATTTTGCAGGTAAAACAATTATTCCTTTTTCCTCACATGGAGGTAGTGGCTGGTCAGGAACAGTGGATGACATTGCTGGAATGGAACCTAATGCCACAATGGTAAATGGATATAGCATTTCACGTAGCAGTGTGGCCGGCTCGGAAGAAGGCATCCTCCAATGGCTGGAACGGATAGGAATGTTGGAACAACAAAATTAAAGAGGAATTATGAAAACAATAGGTTATTTGTTGGTAAGCCTTTTTTTGCTTTGTTCCTGTGTTCAGGAACAAAGCAAAGTGGTCAGCTTGACAAGTGGTCAGGCACAAGGTGTATATGCGGACAGCATCTACAGCTTCAAAGGCATTCCATACGCCAAAGCTGCACGCTTTATGCCACCTGAACAGCCCGATATTTGGGATACGCTACGGATATTTAATACATATGGAGAGATATGTCCGCAGGCTCCCATACCACAAGGAAACGACTTCATCGCCATGCGTGAGCACCCTGCTGAGGGAGAGGATTGCCTGAACCTGAACGTATGGACTCCAGGCATCAACGACGGCAAGAAACGTCCGGTAATGGTGTGGTTGCACGGAGGTGGGTTTCAGACTGGTTCTGCCATCGAGCAACTGGTTTATGATGGAGCAAACCTGAGTCGCAAAGGAGATGTTGTGGTAGTGTCGGTTAACCATCGGCTGAATATGCTCGGCTTTCTTGATTTGTCCGCTTACAGTGAAAAATATAAATACTCCGGTAATGTCGGTACGATGGATATGGTAGCAGCCCTGCAATGGATACAGAAGAACATTGCTGTCTTTGGAGGTGATCCAAACAATGTCACTCTATTCGGGCAATCAGGTGGAGGTGCCAAAGTACTGGTACTGATGACAGCTCCGGCTGCACAGGGGCTGTTCCATAAGGCCATCGTTCAGAGCGGAGCTGTAGAAGCTTGTGGAATGACCAATGTTACGCAACAGACAGCACACCGGGTAGCAGAACTGATGCTTGACTCATTAGGAATCTCACCGCAAAATGCCGACAAGCTACAAACCATTCCCTACAGCCAATTGATGGCAGCAGGAAATAAGGCAATGGCTCAAACCGCTCAAGAGGAAAGCAGCATAGACAGTTGGGGTAATCCTGGACTGCTATGGACTCCCGTGGTAGACGGTGACTATCTGCCATATCAGCCGGTCATAGATTTCATTGCTTCACAGGCAAAGGATATTCCGTTGCTTATCGGTTCATGTATGACCGAATGGACTACAATGCCGATGTTGGGAAATCCGGATAAATTTGCCCATGACAATATGCACACATGGAATAAGGAAGAGACAATGAAAAAGTTGCAAGCACGATTCGGAAACCGTACAGACTCGGTTGTTGCTGCCTTCATATCTGCCTATCCCGGTCGTTCCATCAGCGAAGCACTTTACATAGATACAATGTTGAGACTGCCTGCCTTGAAGACAGCCCGCTTGAAAGCCGACCAGCATGGGGCTCCTGTATATAATTATTTGTTTGCTTGGGACACCCCTATTCACGGAGGTTTTGCCATGTCATACCATTGTTCGGAAATACCGTTTGTATTCAGCAACACCAGTCTGTCACCTGCAGCCTCTGCAGGAGGCTCGAAAGTCAAGGAGTTGGAAGAGCGTATCAGCAAAGCATGGATAAATTTCGCCCGTACCGGCAATCCCAATCACGAAGGACTTCCTTCATGGCCTGCTTTTACCCGTGAAAACGGAAACACGATGATATTTGGAAACAAATGTGAGGTAAGGAAAGATTTCGACTATAAGCTGTTGTCACTGTTACGACCCAACTATAAATTTTAAACAAAATGACACACAAAATAATATCATTCCTTAGCATCCTGCTGCTTTCCCTACCGCTTGTGGCTTGTAGTACAGATGACTCTGAAGTTGAAACACCAATTTATCCAGACAACGGAGAAGAAAATCCTTCGTCTGATGACGTGGCAATGATCAGCTTCACACATGCTGTACCAGACGGTTATGAGCAGGAAGCCGAAAAAAGAGGCAGGATAGTCCGCATCGATTATGCCACACGGGACTATGCAGAAGGCACTGGTGCGAAACGTACCAATACGGCATACGTCTATCTGCCTTATGGATATAATGAAAGCCAACGGTACAATATCCTCTATTTTGTACACGGTCATTACAGTACGGCGGCATCCACCTTTGAAGATGAAAATGGTGTGGTACGCAAACTGCTCGACCAAATGATAGCTCACGGTGATATTGACCCGATGATTGTGGTCACACCCAGCTACAACTACGGACAGCCTACACCAGACTATGCGGATGCAGACCCTTACTGCAGGGCTTTGCCCATAGAATTGGTAAACGACCTGATTCCTGCTGTAGAAGGCCGTTACCACACGTATGCGGAAACAACCGACAGGGAAGGTATTGAAGTATCACGCAGTCACCGTGCCATTGGAGGTTTTTCAATGGGAGCAGTCACCACTTGGTATGCCTTTGATGAAACATTGAACGCATTCCGATACTTTATGCCAGTCAGTGGCGATTGCTGGTCTTTGGGACGGTTTGCCGGGATGAATCGTCCTGACGATACAGCAGCTTATTTGGCAGAAAGGGTACAACAGTCACCTTATGTCGGAACAGGTTTCTATATCTGGGCGGCAAGTGGGACAAACGACTCCGCTTATAGAGAGATACTTCTTCAAATAGAAGGTATGGCACGTTTGAACAACATGTTCAATACGGCTAATATGACCTTTCATCAGAAAGAAGGGGCACGGCATGAGTTCCGTCCTATTCCGGAATATCTGTACAATGCTTTGCCGTTCTTCTTTCCGAAAAGTGATGAATAAACAGAAAAAACAAAGACATTTATGAATAGTTTTACTTATCGATACCCTGTCCGTCAACATTTTGGCAAAGGGTGCGCAGAGAACGCAATCAAGGAAGAATTAGACCGTATAGGACAGAATGTGCTGCTGGCATACGGCGGCAGCTCGCTGAAACGCACAGGGCTGTATGACAAAATTATAAGCTGGCTGCACGAACGTGGCAAGAACGTGGTGGACTTCGGAGGCATTATGCCCAATCCTACTTACGACAAGGTACAGGAAGGTGCACGACTAGTGCATGAATACAACATAGACTTCATCCTTGCCGTGGGCGGCGGATCGGTTATCGACTGCTGCAAGGTAGTATCAGCACAAGTAAAATTAGACGAGGATATTTGGGAGATGCAGTACACGAAGCACCAGTATCCTACTGAATTTGTGCCTATGGGCGCTATCGTAACAGCATCAGGAACGGGTGCCGAGCAGAACAACGGGGCGGTTATCACCCACACCAAAAAGAAACTGAAACAGCCGTTGACAGGCGCTTACTACAGTTTTGCTATACTGGACAGCGACTTGACACGGACTCTTCCGATGGGGCAAGTCGTCAGCGGTGCATTCGACACGTTGAGTCATTGTATGGAAATCTATATGGGCAAACCTCAAACGGACAATCTCTCCGATGAAATCAATGAAGCGGTCATGCGTAACGTCATCAAAAACCTCCGTGAACTGATAGCCGATCCGGACAATGATTTTGCCCGTGGAGAACTGATGTGGGATTCTGCCCTTGCGGAAAACAGTCTGCTAAAACTCGGCAAGCAGACCGATTTTCAATGCCATATGCTGGAACATGCCGTAGGAGCCTATACCGACTGCAACCACGGAAAGGCGTTGGCGGTTATCCATCCGGTTCTCTATCGCCATTTGCTGAATGAGGGCAAAGAAAAACTGGCTCGTATGGCAGAACGGGTATGGAATGTAAAGGGTGATACGGTAGAACAGACTGCTATACTTGGTATCGAAGCGTTGGAGGCTTTTATAAAGGAAATCGGCTTACCATCGCATTGGAGCGAAATGGGCATTAAGGACGAAAGTATCCTCCGTGCCGCTGCAGATACCTGTTTACTGATGCCGGGATGCTGCAAGCAGTTTTCCCGTGATGAACTGTTTGAGATATTGAAAGAATGCATGTAACAAACTTCTAAAAGAAAAAAATTATGAATACCTTATTAAAGACAATGTTGTGCGGTGTTACTGCACTTTTGTTCGCCGGAGCTTCAGCCGCTCAAAACAAACAACCATTTATTTCAGAGGATTTCTCTGCTATCCAAAGTCCTAACGACAATCCTTTCGGACTGGTTTATCGGGGAGCTATCACCAAGAATGAAACGGGCAAAGTTAATATCCATCGCATTACTTACGACTTGAATGGCTTGAAGATTGTCGCCAACGTTTATACTCCAGCCGGATATGAAGTTTCAAGAAGCTATCCCGCTCTTGTCGTTGCACATCCAAACGGTGGATGTAAGGAACAGGTGGCAGGATTGTACAGCCAGCGGATGGCGGAACAGGGTTACATTTGTCTGGCATTTGATGCCGCCTATCAAGGTGGGAGCGAGGGTGAACCGCGCAATGTAGACGAGCCGGCCAGCCGTATCGAAGATATCCATCGTGCAGCCGATATACTGGCACAATATCCCGGAGTGGATGCAAATCGTATCGGTATACTCGGTATATGTGGCGGAGGTGGCTATACGCTTAAAGCTGCACAGACTGACAAACGTTTCAAGGCAGTTGCCACACTCAGTATGTTCAACTCCGGACTGGTACGTCGTAATGGCTTCCTTGATTCACAGATCGGCGATGTGCAACAACGACTTGCAGACGCCTGTGCTGCACGTCAGAAAGAAGCCAACGGAGAAGCTCCTGAGTATGTAGGTGATATGAGTGGAATGACGCCGGAACAGGCCAAACAGCTTCCGTTCGATCTCTATCGTGACGGTTATGAGTATTACCTTCAATCTCACGCGCATCCGGGTTCTACCTTCCGTTATACAAAGAGCAGTCTGATCGATCTGATGGCATTTGATGCCAGTGAGGGAATGTATCTCATCAACCAACCGTTGTTAATGATGGCGGGTAGTCTTGCCGACACGTTCTATATGACCGAACAATGTTTCAGCAAAGCTACTGGAACGAATGACAAGGAATTGTATCTAATCCCTGGTGCAAGACACATCCAGACGTATTGGGTACCGGAATATGTAGATAAGGCTGTAAACAAACTAACTGATTTCTTTGGTAAACATTTGTAATGAATTCATCTCATCCAATACTTGAGATGCTTTCATTGGAGCTCATACCGTTTTCGTTGATTTTGGTGTTTCAATCCGTAATCTGTGTATAGACGCACCACGACGGAAACGGTATTTTTGTATCAGCACATAAAAACAAATAATAGTAATGAACGATATACAGTCACTCACTATAGACGAGTTCAATAAACAGATGCGTCAACCGACATTACATCCTCAAGTTGCGGTCATTGATCCGGGACAACTCGAAGATGATACTACGTTGTGTTTTACAGGTAACTTCTATGCAGTCCGTTTTGTAAGGACACGGTGTGGAGAAGTACGCTATGGCAGGCAATGTGTCGATTTTCAATACGGCACGCTTACATTCACAAAACCGGGAGATACAATTTGTATCAGTCACGAAGATGCGATGGACGGTAGTATATCGGGGTTCCTGTTACGTCCGGAACTGTTTAGTACCAAGAGCCTTGTATTCAAGAAAGCGGACTATACTTTCTTTGATTATCGGGAGAATGAATCACTGCATCTTTCCCTGCAGGAGAAGCATATCGTACAAGACCGTTTGAATCATATCCATGAAGAACTGCAGCGGGATATAGACCCTTACAGTCTACGATTGGTATCTGTGGGTGTAGAATTATTGTTGGATTATTGTCTCCGCTTTTATGAACGTCAGTTTGCCTGCCGTTCCGACATTTGTCAAGAATATCTTGCAACAGTAGACAGGACACTCTCCCGCTATTTTTCCCTATGTGGACAAAAATCTCTGGAAGATGGAATCTGCCGGGTCGAATCTGCGCTTTCCACTCTTTCGACAGCTTATCTGAACGAAGTAGTACGTGTAGAAACAGGAAAGACGCTTGCTGAGTATATCCGCCTAAAGATGATGGAATACATTAAGAAACGTGTTCGCAAGGATGGTTGCTCATTAGAGCAGGTGGCTGGAGAGTTCGGCTTTTATCAACCGCGCATATTAGCCTTATTGTATCGGCAACTCTTCGGTCATCAGTCCGAATATTCTATTTTGACATCCGATTATAAACTAAATTGATAACACTATGTATCCACAAATCATTTGTCATGTAATGGGCTCCGTAGATGGCCGCCTGTTGACCGACCATTGGACGGAACCATTCAATGGAAAGAAGAACGAATTAATTGGTATATACGCAGCAATTGGTCGTAAACTGAATACCGATGCTTGGATGTTCGGAAAGCATACATTATGTGAAGGTTATTTCCCAAAAACCTTTCATACAGGGGATAGCACACCACTTGCTCATCCTGTACCTTATATTGCCGGAAGCACTTCTGAACGCCTTTTTGTGATAGCCGATCCGGACGCAAATATTCTCTATGAATCTTCCACTGTAAGAGGGGACAGCATTGTAGTCATCCTGCCTGAAACAGCTCCGGCATTTTATTTAGAGTACCTTCAGAAGAAGGGTATTTCCTACCTGTTTGCCGGAACAAAAGGTGATAACCTCAACATTGCCATGCAGACATTGGCGGAAACATTTGGTGTGGAATCTCTTTCTTTACAGGGTGGCGGCATCATTGACGGAGCATTTCTGCAAGCCCGACTGATAGATGAACTGAGCCTTGTTATTTATCCCGGTATTGACGGCTCGGCTAATTCAACATCTATTTTCCATTATATCGGTAAAGGAAATCCCTCACAAGGACAATCGCTTGAGTTATTGTCTGTACAAACAATGGAGAACGGAGTGATTTGGTTAAGATATAAGTTCCATAAGAATCTATCACATTAAGTCAGATTAGCTCTTTGACATATTCTTTATAGTATTTTACTTCCAAATATCTATCCGGATAAAGCAAAATATTGAAGCATATTAAACTCTCTTCTCCTTACGCTTCTCATTTTTAAAGGAGATAAAAGAAAAAGCCCCTGTAAAACAGAGGCTTTTTCTTTTATCTAAATTTTTACTTATTTCTATTCTACAAGTAAAATTATCCACCGAAGTTATCATACATGATAGAAGATTCTTCTACGCCGAGGCTATCCAGCATAGCGACAACTGCCTTCGACATCGGACCAGGACCACACATGTAGTATTCGATGTCTTCCGGAGCTTCGTGGTCTTTCAAGTAAGTGTTCAACATTACCTGATGAACGAATCCTGCTGTATACTTCACGCCAGCTGCATCGGCTGCAGGGTCCGGACGGTCCAGAGCCAGATGGAAGTGGAAGTTCGGGAAGTCTTTTTCCAGTTTCAAGAAGTCGTCCAGATAGAACACTTCGTTCAATGCACGCGCACCATAGAAGTAATGCAATTCACGGTCAGTAGTATGCAATGTACGAGTCATGTGCATAATCTGTGCACGAAGCGGAGCCATACCGGCACCACCACCTACCCAGATCATTTCCTTCTTAGAATCGAAAATCGGGTGGAAGTCTCCGTAAGGACCACTCATCAATACCTTGTCACCCGGTTTCAGGGTAAAGATATAAGAAGAAGCGATACCCGGATTTACATCCATGAATCCGCTGCGGTCTGGCTTGAACGGAGGAGTTGCGATACGAACTGTCAACATGAACACGTCACCTTCTGCAGGGTAGTTAGCCATAGAGTAAGCACGGATAGTTTCTTCTTCATTCTTACATTTCAGACCGAACAAACCGAATTTTTCCCATGCAGGCAAGTATTCAGCACCGATAAGATCTTTGTCGATATCCTTGTTGTAATCCATTTCGAATTTAGGAATCTTAATCTGTGCGTATGAACCCGGGATAAAGTCCATGTGCGCACCCTTAGGCAACTGCACCTTGAACTCTTTGATAAAGGTAGCCACGTTCTTGTTGGAGATAACTGTACATTCGTATTCCTTTACACCCATAACAGATTCAGGAACCTTGATAGCCATATCTCCCTTCACTTTCACCTGACAGCCCAGACGCCAGTGGTCTTTCTGCTGTTTACGGCTGAAGTGGCTCACCTCAGAAGGCAGGATTTCGCCTCCACCTTCTACTACCTGACATTTACACTGTCCGCAAGAACCCTTACCACCACAAGCTGAAGGCAAGAACACTCCGTTTACGGCCAATGTGTTCAGCAATGTAGAGCCAGACTCTACTTCCATATCCTTATCGCCGTTGATAGTCAGTTTCACATTACCGGAAGCAACGAGGAAATTCTTTGCAACCAGCAGGATGACTACCAGCACCAGAATAGTCACGAGGAATACTCCAATGCTTGCTAAAATAAAATTCATATCCATTGTCTTATTCCTTTCCTATTAGATGTTCAAACCAGAGAAACACATAAATGCCATTGCCATCAGACCTACAGTGATGAATGTGATGCCCAAGCCTTTCAGCGGAGCAGGCACGTCAGAGTAAGCCATTTTTTCACGGATAGCAGCCAGACCTACGATAGCCAACAACCAGCCGATACCTGACCCCAGTGCGTAAGAGATAGAATCCCAGATGTCACCGATGTATTTAGCATCAGACGGGCTCAGAGTGATACGCTGCTGCATGAACAGAGAAGCACCCATGATGGCACAGTTTACAGCAATCAATGGCAGGAAGATACCCAGTGACGCATACAGTGAAGGACTGAAGCGTTCTACAATCATTTCTACCAGCTGAACGATAGCCGCAATTACGGCAATGAAAAGGATGAAGCTCAGGAAGCTCAGGTCAATTCCCAGAATGCCGTCGGCAGCCAGTACCTTCGTCTGCAGAAGGTAGTTCACCGGCAAGGTAACCACCAGCACGAAAGTTACGGCGATACCCAGACCGAGGGCAGTCTTCACGTTCTTCGATACCGCCAGGTATGAACACATACCCAGGAAGAACGCAAATATCATATTGTCCACAAAGATTGAGCGGACCAATAAACTAAAAAAATGTTCCATAATTCTGGATTTTTAATTTCCGTTGTTGGTTAATAATTATTCTTTTTCTTGCAACTCTTTGTGTTTTGCACGCTGATACCAGATCAGGCAAGCTACGATGATCAAAGCCATCGGCGGCATCAACATCAAACCGTTGTTTACATAACCGGCATTCTTTACAGCCTCATAGTTCAGGATGTTGAAGCCCAACAGTGTTCCTGAACCCAGCAATTCACGGAAGAATGCAACGATTACCAGAATCTTGGCATAACCCAGACCGTTACCAATACCGTCAAGGCATGATTCCCACGGACCGTTTGACATAGCAAATGCTTCCAGACGTCCCATCAGGATACAGTTGGTAATGATCAAACCTACGTATACAGACAACTGTACGCTCACATCGTAAGCAAAAGCTTTCAGCAACTCACTTACGATAGTTACCAAAGCAGCTACAACTACCAGCTGTACGATGATACGAATACGGTTAGGCACTGTCTTACGCAACAAAGAAATCACTACGTTAGAAAAAGCAGTAATAATGGTTACAGAAAGACCCATCACGATGGCCGGCTCCAGTTTGGAGGTTACAGCCAGTGCAGAACAGATACCCAATACCTGTACGGTTACCGGGTTGTTCATGCCTATAGGAGTAGAAAATACTTCTCTGTTTTTAGCTGAAAATAAACTTCCCATTTTCGTTCTCCTCCTTATTCTTTAGATGTTAAAAATTTAGCGTAATGTGTCATACATCCTTTCAACATAGCATCTACACCAACTGAAGTGATTGTACCACCAGAGATACCGTCTACCTGGAATTCCGGATTTTCAACTTTTCCGTTCTTTACAACTCCCAGTGCAACGGCTTCACCGTCCATTACATGCTTGTCCTTAAATTCACTCTGGAAATGTTCTGATGCGATTTCTGCTCCCAAACCCGGAGTTTCAGACGCATGAGAGAAGTAAGTTCCGTATACTGTATTCTTGTCTTCGTTCAAGGCAACATATCCCCAGATAGCACCCCAAAGACCGGCACCGTATACCGGAATTACATATTTAGTCTGTCCTTCGATTTCACATACGAAGATGTGAGCACGACCGTTTTCCTTGAAATCTTTTTCGTAAGAAGTCACGAAAGCGCCTTCATACGGAGTCAGTGTGCCGTCTTCAGCTACCACCATATCCGATTTCACCACTTTAGCAAATTCAGCTTCTGCATCCTGCACACCTTTGATGCCCAGTGAAGAAAGAATCTGCTTCTTTGTATCCAGCTCTACGTTCTTTCCCTGCAAGTCGCGCAAAGAAGAGTTCACGAAAGCCAGCAAGAATGCTACGATAACAACCATTACCGAAGCATAAATGATAGTATAAGAGTTACTATTAGTATTCATTGTATTTTCGGTTTTTATTTGTTAGACATAGCACGTTTTGCACGGCGAGAAATGTTATTCTGAACTACTACGTAGTCAATCAGCGGAGCGAAGATGTTCATCAGCAGGATAGCCAACATCATACCTTCAGGATAACCCGGATTCAACACACGGATAATGATTGCCATGGCACCAATCAGGAAACCATATACAAACTTACCGTTTTCTGTACGTGAAGAAGTTACAGGGTCTGTAGCCATAAATACGGCACCGAAGCAGAACCCCCCCAAGCACAAGTGTTCATACCAAGGCATCTTAGCCATTGCAGTGTCCGGACCGATGGTATTGAAAATCCATCCCATTACCGCACCACCTACAAATACTGACAACATTGTCTTCCAGCTTGCCACACCTGACCACAACAGGATAACCGCACCAATCGCAATGGCAATTACGCTGGTTTCACCGATAGAACCCGGAATCAGACCAGTTACCATATCCCAAGAGAAAGCAGGATATGCCATCGCATCAGTAGCAGTAGAAGCCTGTCCCAGTGCTGTAGCAGCAGTCAGACCGTCTACATTGCTTCCCAAGCCAAAGATGCTGTCGCTGGATACCCATACAGTATCACCAGACATTTTGGTCGGATAAGCAAAGAACAAGAATGCACGAGTAATCAATGCAGGGTTAAAGATGTTCATACCTGTACCACCGAATACTTCCTTTGCAAAAATTACAGAGAAAGCAGTAGCTACAGCCAGCATCCACAACGGGCAGTCAACCGGCACAATCATCGGAATCAGCATACCTGAAACCAGGAAACCTTCCTGAATTTCTTCCTTCTTCCACTGAGCTACCACAAATTCGATACCCAGACCCACAACGTATGATACAATGATTTTCGGCAGTACAGCCAGGAAACCATAACCGAACATTTCAATGAAGCTGCCTTCTACATTTGCAGCATGGAAATGCTGGTAACCCACATTATACATACCGAACAGCAGAGCCGGTATCAGCGCGATCACCACGAACGACATGATACGTTTGCTGTCTATCGCATCGTGGATGTGCGTACCTGTCTTCGAAGTAGTGTTCGGAACAAACAGGAATGTTTCAAACCCGTCGAACACAGAACGAAAAGCATGAAATTTGCCTCCCTCTTCAAAGTTAGGCTTTATCTTATCGAGATAATTTCTTAACGCGTTCATTTATTAATAATCGTTTTAGTTAGCATTAACACATTTCACGGCGGAGCATGTCGAGTCCGTCACGAACAATACGCTGCAATTCCATCTTTGAAGAGCAGACAAATTCACACAAGGCAAAGTCTTCTGGAGCTACCTCATAAATACCCAGTGCTTCCATACGGTCAATATCGCCCGCGATGATTGCCTTAATCAGGTATTCCGGCAGAATGTCCATCGGAAGAACATGGTCGTATTCATTCGACATGATCATGTGGCGTTCACCACCCTTCACACGTGCATCCAACACATATTCTTTCTTCTTGCCCATCATCCAGCTGAAATAAGAACGGCTGGTACTGAAATCATTGAAACGCGGCATAATCCAACCCAGCATTTCGTGTACGTCGCTTCCTTCCGGAATTACAGTCAACTGGCTGTGGAAAGCTCCCAGATAACCGTTGGCAGAAATCTGCTTACCGGTCAGCACGTTACCGCTGATGTAGCGCAAAGCCTTGTCTTTTGTCACGTTGTTTTCGAATACACCTGTCAGCAGTGCACCTACTTTCAATTTCACGTATGCAGGTTTGAGTACTTCAGAACCTGTCACTGCTACCGTGCGGGTAAAGTCTACATGACCCGTATTGAACAGACGGCCGATGAAGATAACAGCCTGCGGATCGATAGTCCATACTGTTTCACCCTTGTTTACAGGAGCGATGTGGTTAATCTGTACACCAACGTTACCAGCAGGATGCGGTCCGTCAAATACAGTTACTTCCACGTTCTTCGCCTGCGTCAAAGCCGGTGATTTCTGATTTACACTGATACTCAGGTATGTCTTGGCCATCTTAGCCAATGCATCCAATCCAGTCTGGAAGTTTGCTTCTTCGCCTGAAAGTGCCAGTTCGAATTCTGGAGCCAGCGGGTTTGTGTCGAATGCAGAAACGAAGATAGCACGAGGTGCTACAGTCGGATCAGCTACTACGTCATACGGACGCTGACGGATAAACGCGAACAAACCGGCATTCAGCAGCATTTCCTTTACAGCAGCACCGTCAAGTGCAGCCACGCTCTTCTTACCGAATTCTTCAAAGTCTTGTTCCGTAGCAGCCTGCACGGTGATGCTCATCACCTTGCGTCTTGCCCCACGTTCCACGCTTGTCACTACGCCGCTTACCGGCGAAACAAATTTCACTTCTGGATGATTCTTGTCTACAAACAAGGGTCCTCCGGCCATCACATATTCCTGTTCCTTAACGACCACTTTCGGAGTCACGCCTGTAAAATCATCGGGACACAGAGTATAGAATCCCGGCTCTTTCACAGCCACCACTTCCGCAGCCGCCTTACCTTTCAGGTTTATGTCCAAGCCTTTACGCAACTTAATTAAATTTGCCATGTTAGGTTATAAAAAATGGTTTTGTATTTTGCGTGCAAAATTAAATAAAAAAGAGGTGAAAAAAGAATATTTGCCCATCGAATTAGAGAAATATTTCTTTATATCGAAAGGCAAACATTAAATAACTATGACAAAAGAGGTCATTCTGCCATATAGAGAAAGCAAAAATACACTTAATATCCCTTGTGCTGGTGCAGCTGAGGGTTCATGTCAATTACTTTTTCCGGAATCGGGAAGACGGTAGTATAGCCGTTTTCCTCCCCCGGAAGCTGCGGACGACAGCTGTACGAACGGGTAAAAACAGCGAAACGAATCATATCCTGCCGTCTCCAGCCCTCCCAGGCCAGCTCCATCATTCGCTCATCCAGCAAATTTTCCAATGTAGCAGTTCTCGGAGCCATACCTACCCGACTTCGCACTAAATTCAGCTCGGCATCGCCATCTTCCCCATTCCGCACCTTAGCCTCACTTTGCATGAGCAGCACATCAGCGTAGCGGAACAACACGATGTCATTGTCCAGCAGTTTTCCGTCCTTAAGCCCCGTCTTATCGACTTCGTATTTTTTCATTCGGGCTCCGGCTGTTTTCTCGTACGGCTTCCCCGACACATCCAGCGCCACGTTCCAAGGCTCATACACCAATGGAGTAACCCCGTCATCCAGCAGAATCTGATTCCCCTCCAAATCCTTTACCGGCCCGGCAAAATAGCAGTAATCAAAACGGGCATCCACCTGCGGCGTATCATACCCGAAGGTCTCCAGCACCTCTTTCGTAGCCGACGAGCCATTTTCTCCACTCAGCCCATACGCCTTGGCATGGTTGTAATGCCGCGAACGGAACAAGTAGATAAACTGGTTGGTGTATAAAGTCTTGCTCATGGGAATGACAAAAATATTTTCCTCCGAGGACTCATTGAACACGGCAAAGTTGGCTGTATAATCCTTTTCCAGGGTATATCCTGCAGCCGTAATCTTCTCACAATAATAGTTCACCGTTTGCCAGGCATTCAGACGCTGTCCATCCACTTCGAAAAAGATAGATTTCCCGTCCGGACGGCTTCCGTCTGTCCAGTCATCATCGGTATAAACTTCCGCATTCAAGGCTAATTTGGCCAGCAGAAACCACACCACTGGCTGTGTCATTCGCCCGTAATACACTCCCGGCTGATTGCTCCGTTCTTTGCTCAAAAGAGAAGAAGACTCCGCAAGTTCTTTCACAATGAAATTAAATACTTTAGAACGCTTTTCTTGAATAATATCTTCAACTTCCGGATTGCTCTTTTCAATCAGCGGAACACTCCCGAAAAGGTCCATAATATAATAATAAAACATGGCTCTCAATGCCCGTACTTCAGCCACACAATCTGCTACATTTTCCTTGGGATGTTTTTCAGCAAAATCCTGTATTCTTTCCAAAGATCCATTACACAAAATCACCGTACGATACAGGTATTCCCAAGTGGCATAAATCGCCTCATTGTTCACTCCCCAGCGATGCAAGTACAATCCCTGCCAGAATCCACCGTCATACCAGTCTCCTCCACGTGTGGGCATGATAGCCTCATCAGTAGTAAACGTATTCAAATCATAGATACCTCGGCCTGTCCCCTGAAGGCCCTGACTGTCGACATATCCACCCACGTAATTATACAACGAAAGCACCCCATTTTTCTGCACGTCCGACAAGGTAGAATATGCCGTTTCTTCATCCAGACGATCCTTCGGATTTTCTTCCAGATAACTGCTGCAAGAAGTCCATGACAGCAGAAAAAACGACGCAAATAATATTGAGTATATTCTTTTCATAATAAGCAGATTAAAAATTAAGACCTAAACTAATCATATAAGTTCTTGAAAGAGGATAAGTACGCTTGTCATCCACCCCGAAAGTATTGTCCACCAAGGTAGAATTAATCAGTGGAGTCAGCCCCGAATAGCCGGATATTGTGCCCAGGTTATTAATGGTCAGTGCCAGGCGTGCCCCGTGCAAGAAACGCTGTTTTTTGATAGGCACGTTCCAGCCCACAGTCAGGTAATCAAAGTTCACATAATTGCCGCTTTCCAGCCAGTAATCCGTTGCCGTCAGGTCATGTATATTCCGTGCCGGAGCCTCAGCCAACACATTGTAATCCGGCAAGCTGTTCATGTTCATGTAACTCAACGCCGTGCCATTATAAATCTTATGTCCGAATGCTCCGTTTATCTGCAACGACACATCAAAACGCTTGTAACGGAAGCTGATATTGGAACCTAACAAGGTCTTGGGAGTAGCCTGTCCGGCTACATAACGGTCTTCTCCTTCCTCCAAGTTCACGCCTCCTCCATTCAAGTCAGCAATCTTATAGGTATATCCTCCGTTCCCATCCGAAACCAGTCCTTCACAATGTGGCAGATAGAAAACACCCAACGGCTGTCCTACAATCTGATACACGATATTATTGTATCCCCCATGCAGTCCCGCACCGTTCAGTCCGGCCAAAGCCGTATATTGCGCCGCACTGATGTATTCTCCTTCATACATACCGCTCAGCGACAACAATTTGTTCCGCTGGAAAGTTACGTTTGCGTTGATATTCAACTCCATGTCCTTGGTCCGCAAAGGTGTGATACCGATGGAGAGTTCCGTTCCACTGTTCCGCATGGAGCCCAGATTAGCCAAAAGCTTGTTATAGGCAAACGGAGGTACACTGACATCATACTGATACAGCATATCTCTTGTCTTCGACAAATAATAATTCACCGACAGTAACAGACGGTTTCCGTAAAATCCCATGTCCACCCCCGCATTGAAGGTCGACTTGACTTCCCATTTCAAATCCGGATTGACATTTTTCAGGCTCTCATACGTCACCAAAGGCGAATTTCCCACCGGAGTTACCCCGTTCGGACGCACCAATGCCATTGTGGTATACGAATCAATCCCGCCCTGATTTCCTGCCAATCCGTATCCCAATCGCAGCTTCAGGTTATCAATCAGGTGAAAACGTCTCATAAACTTCTCACGGGTTATATTCCACGCAGCAGAAACAGAAGGGAATACGCCCCATTTATGATTCCGTCCAAATTTGGAAGATGCATCCGTCCGCAAGTTCACCGTCAGCACGTAACGGTCGTCGTACGTATAATTCACACGTCCCAGAAACGACACCAGATGCGGCTCTTCATAATAGGAACCGGTACCTTCCCAAGGACGCAATGCTCCACCCTGCAAGCTGTGATACCCCAACTCATTGGAAGAAAAATTAGTCGTGGTCGTGTAAAAGCCGTGAAAACGATTCTTCTCTACTTCCCCTAAAGCCAGCACATCCAAAAAGTGAGTTCCCAACTGCTTCTGATACGTCAGCATCAGGTTTCCTAATAAGGCTTCCGACTTCCGGTTTCCCCGGTAAGCCTGTCCGTTGGCCCATACCGTTGTTGGCAGAAACTGGGCGTTTTCTGTTGTGCTATAGGTATAAGAACCAAATAGCACCATCTTCAAATCCTTCAGCAAATTAAAAGTCAGGCGGGCGTGCGAACTGAAATAAGAAGTCTCCTCGCGATTATCCACGTCCATCCAGGCCAATGGATTGGTAATCTGACTAGCCGTGGTAATCTGGTCCCAACTCCCGGTTTCCGGATCCGGAAAATCAGGAAAAGTAGGATTAAAAGCAGCTGCAGAATAAAAAGTCTTCTGTAAGTCAAACAGCGTACGATCGCGCTTCATCGAACCGAATAACCCCAATTCACAGTCAATCAGTCCGTCAAGCATCTTCTGCGACATATTCATATTGGCCGTAAACAGTTTCATGCCCTCATTCTGAATCACTCCCTCACGATTCTGAAAGCCTAACGACACTCTGTAATTGGAAGCCTCACCACCCCCATAAAACGCAATGTTATGATTCTGCTGCAAGCCCGTCTGTTCAATGGCTTTCTGGAAATCCGTGTCATATCCCTTATCCAGGATACTCCATCCTCGTTCAGCAGCCAGCTTGCGATACTCTGCTCCCGAAAGCATATCCAACCGGCGATATGCATGCGACACACCAAAACTGCCGTTGTAATTCACGCGCGTCTTCCCTGCCCGGCCTTTCTTGGTGACAATATTAATGACTCCCGACGCTCCACGTGAACCGTACTGGGCCGTTTCCGACGCATCCTTCAAAATCGTAAAAGACTCTATATCGGTAGGATATACCGAGGTCAGCATCGTCAAATCACCCAATACCCCGTCCACGATAATCAGCGGGTCATTTCCACTGGTCAGCGAAGTCGTACCACGCAGGCGGACCGACTCCAGCGCCGCCATTCCATTGTTACTCTTCAAGATGGTAAGTCCCGGCACACGTCCCTGAATGGCTTCCAGCGGATTGGTTATCAGCTCACGGTTCATCTGCTTTTCCGTAATCTGTTCCACCGAACCGGAAATATTCTTCAGACTACCACGGGCATAACCGATGTTATAAATTGAATCGGGAGGCAATTCGTCTACATTCTGTCCTTGTACATAAAGCGGGAATCCGGCTCCCATACACCCTAAGAACAACAAGCTGTACAAAGCCTGAGATATTGGCTGCATTTTATCCATAGCATACTTATTTAAGGTCAAAAGGGCGTGAAGATACCAAAACCTCCACGCCCCGTATAATCAGTTCCTTCTTTTCACAAAGAAAAGATATTTCTACCGCTAAAGCAAGCCCTGAGCCATGTTATTTCTGCCCGGTCATCATTTTTCTTCCGCAAACATCGGATCCCATGCCGGAAGCTGTATCGGCTTCTGCTTGAAGATGTCCAGCACCTTCTTCGGTACATATTTCGTTTCCAGCACCAAGCGGAACATATACTCATTGAACCATTCATCCGTCATAATCAGGTGTCCCTGATAGCCCGATGCAGCTCCCCAGCTGTTTTCCACCATCCATTTTTTCGGTTTTCCGTTCGCATCCAAATCTACTGCCATCAGTGTCATGGCATGTGCCGACATGCTGGCAAACGTCTGGATACGTTCTTTCTTATCCATTCCGAAAGTCGTACCCATCAACGAACCAAAATCATAATTGTTTACATCCAGCAACCCACGCTTGCTGTCCAGCTGTGTCACGTCGCTTGAGAAATACATCCGTGTGCTGTCCTTCAATGACGCAATGGCCATTTCCTTGATTTCCTCTACCGGCAGATTCACATACGTCCAGTTCTTTCCATCGTAACGGTGACGGTCGTATGCAATTTCGTAACACTTGTAATATTCACGTGAAGGATCGTTCATCACCATCACATAATTAGTCAACAGGTTCGTATCACCGTATTTTTCCAGGAACGACATCGGTGTGTGATGCTCTGTAGCCACCACATTCCCTTTGCTGTCCTTACGTACATAGTCGAACTCAGTCGGCGGCACTCCTAAAGTCAGCACCAGCATACGATATACCGTGCTCAGCATCTCTTCCTTACGGCTTTCAATCGTTACGGCCTTCTCTCCTTTAGCAGCCATTTCTCTCAGTTCCAAACCGAATTCCTTCAGTTTCAGGCCAATCAAAGAAGACATGTACGAGGTGTGTTCACTGCTGTATGTTTCCGGCATAGCTTCTTTAGGTACGAGACCGTATTTCGACACGATGTCGGCTACTCCCGTAAATGTACCTCCGTCGCTCAGCGGATGCTTGAACAGCCATTCCACAGTCTGGTCGTTCATCGGTTTGCCAGCCGTTTCAATAACTCCCTGTAAAAACAGATTGGATTTTTCCAGCTGGTCCCAAAAGAAAGAATATACCTGCGAGAACTCCAGTCCCGGCAAGTCATAGCGTGCAATGGCTTTGGCACGCATCACGTTCAGTCCCGTAAACAGCCAGCAACGGCCAGACGACTGTTGGTCGGTGATACCTTTTGATTCTACCTTAATGGAAAAATCTGTATTCAGCGCCTTCTGGTTTTCCTGATTCAATGCCAGTTCCTTGATACTGGTACCTCCCATGGCATTCCGCAATGCCTTGTCGGCAGCCGTATTCTGATAACTACTCTGAATTTTTTTCAACATATCCGGAGAGATGCCTCCATCCTGAGCCTGTACCGTCAGCCCGAAAGCCAACAGACAAGCAGCCAATGTTACGTGTTTCTGGTTCATTCTATTATGGTTTTAATGAAAATTGTTTCTTAATCCTTTTTCACCGAACGTACAATCTTAAAACCGATGCACGCCACGAAGATACTCATCAACGGACTCAACAAGTTAAAGAAACTATACGGTAAATACACCAGTGTAGGCACATTCAGTATCGTGGCCTGCGTCATTCCGCATGTGTTCCATGGAATCAGCGGACTGGTCACCGTGACGGCATCTTCCGTAGTTCGGCTTAACAGGCGCGATTCGTATCCGTTCTTCTTATAAATATCCTTGAACATGTTTCCGGTCAGAATAATCGAAATATATTGGTCGGCAGTAGCCAGATTCAGGAACAAACCGGAAGCTACAGTTGCTGCCACCGTACTTGCCAGCTTATGTGTAAAGCGCACAAACATACGCGTAATACTTCCCAACATGCCACAGGCCGTCATAGCTCCACCCAGACACATGGCACAGAGAATCAGCCATACCGTATCCATCATACCTCCCATTCCACGGGTGGCAATCAGTTCGGTCAATGCAGGAGTCGAAGTCTGCAACGACGTACTTCCTGATAAAGCTAACAAAACTCCTTTATATAAAGCTTCCCCTCCGTTCACTCCGTCACCGGCCACTTCACGAAGTACATCTGTCTGGAAAACCAGCATGCACACTACAGCCAAAGCAGTGGATATGAATAAGGTAATAATAGAAGACACCTTACGGGCAATTAATATTCCTGTCACCACCGGCACCAGCAACACCCAGAAAGTAATATGAAAACGCTCCGCCAGTCCGGTAGTAAACACAGCAATCTGCGAACTGTCTGATGCCTCATGGGAAAATCCGGCTATTGTAAAAATAACCAGTGAAATAACCACCGAAGGCACCGTGGTGTACATCATGTAACGGATATGCGTAAACAACGGCGTATCTGTCACCGAGGAAGCCAGGATGGTCGTATCCGAAAGCGGAGAAACCTTGTCACCGAAATATGCACCCGAGATAATCGCTCCGGCAATCCATCCCTCATCAAAACCCTGTGCCTTGCCAATACCCATCAAGGCAATACCGATGGTCGCAATAGTAGTCCACGAACTACCCGTCATGACCGATACCACTGCACAAATCACACAGCACGACACGAGGAAAAATTTCGGATGAATAATCTGTACCCCATAGTAAATCAGCGTAGGTACCACTCCCCCTAACATCCAGGCTGCAGAAAGTGCCCCGATAATCAACAGGATAATCAAAGCAGAACTCACACCTGCAATATTGTTGATAATGGCATGTTCAATATCCTTCCAGCTTACCCCATACCGGCCCATTCCCAAAGCCGCACACAAAGCCGTAGTCAGCAACAAACAAATCTGGCTTCCGCCACCTAATGCGTCAGCTCCCAACAAACGAATCGTAAAGAAAAGTAATACCACCAATACCGCTACAGGCAGCAAAGACACCAGCGGAGAAGGAATTTTCATTTTTTGCGTCATTTTTATCCGTTTAAATCCAATTTTATTACTAAATCGATAACGGGTGCAAATTTCCGAATATTTTTCCAATTTTCCATACAAAATCCATATATATTTACATTTTATACCGCAGAAATGAATAAAAATAGATTTCTAATTCATCTATACCAACCACGAAAGCCTTTCACCCAAAACTTAAAAACTACTAATAACCATCTTGAAAGGCCCTTTTCTTCGAGGGTTATTTGTACATTTGTCTGTAATTTGCATAAATAAAGAATGAGTAAAGCCACGCGCATAAAACAAGCCATACGTATCACGGTCATTTCGACACTGGTATTCTATTTCGGTCTGATTGCCCTGCTGAACCTTCCGGCTGTCCAACACCGCATCAGTACGTATGCTGCCCGTGAACTTACCCGTCTCACCCAGGCCGAAGTCAGCATTGGCAATGTAGACTTAGGGCTTCTGAACCGCGTTGTCATCCAGAACGTGCAGATAAAGGACCGGCAGAAGAAAGACATGCTCGGCATTTCACGCTTTTCCGTCAAGATTGACATTCCCTCTCTCTTCCGTGGAAAAATCCGTATCAGCAGTGTCCAGCTATTCGGACTGGATGCCCGCCTGAACCGTGCCCACCCCAAGGCCCCTCTGAATTGCCAGTTTCTGATTGATACTTTTGCTTCAAAAGATACGACAAAGAGCGAGAAGTCGATTGACCTGCGTATCAATTCCGTACTTATCCGCCGCGGACAAATCCACTACGATGTGCTGTCGGAATCCAACACGCCCCGCCGGTTCAACCCTCATCACATAGGTATCAGCGAACTTTCGGCAACCATCTCCTTGAAGGCCTTGCAGACCGACTCGCTTAACGCACAAATCCGCCGTATGAGCTTCAACGAGCAAAGCGGATTTCAACTGAAGAAATTTGCATTAAAAGCCACAGCTACCCCAAAAGGTATCCATTTGCACGATCTGAACCTGAGTCTTCCGGCCACGACTGTAAACATCGATACGTTTACCGTAGCGGGAGAGCTCACCGCACCTGATTTCATTTCAGATACGCAAACCACCTACATGGGCCGCCTGAATGCCTCGGTCACTCCGGCCGACATTGCCTGCTTTGTCCCTGCGCTCCAGCATTTTCAGGACTCCGTACATATCGACATGGCTTTTCATGGAAGAGGAAAACAGGCACGATGTTCCAATTTCTATCTTTGCAGTCCACATAAGGCGCTGGAGATACACGCAGAAGGTATGCTCGACCACAGCAGTCCTTCACAACCACCTTATTTTTTTGGTAAAATCACGCAAGCCGATGCCGATGAGACTGCCATTTCCTGGCTCATACACAATTTGAAAGGCAGTGATTCACCTGTACCTGGCATTCTACTACGCCTGGGCTTTCTCAAATTTCAGGGCGATGTATCGGGATACCCCTCTCGTATCACAGCACACGGCACGCTGCAAAGTCAACCGGGACGGATCAATGCCAACCTAACCATGCACACCGACACCCTGACCCAGCAAAAGAGCTATTCCGGAAAAGTTTCTACCGATAATTTCGAGTTGGGGAAACTGTTAGCTAAAAAAGAATTAGGAAAAACTTCTTTTGACCTGGAACTAAGAGGCCTGCAATACCGCAACCATCAGCCAGAAGCATATGTGAAAGGAGAAATCTCTTCTTTAGAATACAATAATTACCAGTACCAGCACATTGCTCTGAACGGGAATTTCAAGCCGGGTGGTTTCAACGGTCATCTGTCACTCGACGATGAAAACGGGAAAATCAGTGTAGACGGTAATTTTGTTACCCAGCAGGCCGTACCCGACTTCAACCTGCGGGTAAAAGTGCGTGATTTCCGTCCCCATAAACTTCAGTTGACAAAAAAGTACGAAGATACCGACGTATCACTGAATCTGACGGCTGACTTTTCAGGACATTCCATTGACGATGTCCAGGGAAAAATCAGCCTCGACAGTCTTTCTGTCCGCACGCCCGACGAAGAAGGGAACTACTTCCTTCCCCGCCTGCAAATTGATGCGACACAGCTTACCTCACAGGACAAGCAGAAGGAAATACGCATTGACTCCCCATTCCTGACCGGAACCATACAAGGACAATATGCCTACCACACCCTGCTGAAGAGCATGGAGAAAGTGATCCGGAAGCATCTTCCATCCCTGTTCCCTGAGGAGAAGCCGAAAAAAGGAAGAAAGAAACCCGCAGAGCCGAACAACCAGTTCCGGTTCCAGTTCCGCATGGAAAACAGTGAATTTCTGTCAAAAGTCTTGAACATACCGTTCGAGCTGCAGATGCCGGCTACATTCTCGGGGCAGCTTAACGACAGCCTGTCACAGATGCATATCAATGGTTCACTTCCACAATTTACCTACAACGGGAAATACTACGAATCGGGTACCCTGTTGTGCGAAAGCCGTCCCGACGAGCTGCAATGTCAGGTTCGTGCCGGCACTTTGATGAAAAAAGGGGCCATGTTCAATTTTTCTCTCATCACGCATGCCAAGGATGATAAGCTGCATAGCACCATCTACTGGGGCAACAACACCCAGCTCACCTATAGCGGAAAGATTGACGCCATCGCCTCTTTCCGTCAGGACAGTCTGAAAAAGGTACTTCATACCCGCGTGAATATCCAGCCCAGTCAAGTCATTCTGAATGACACCACCTGGAACATCCATCCGGCTACTGTATACATCGCCAAAGACAGCATTGAAATACATGACTTCCTGTTTGAGCACCGTAATCAGCACCTGAAAATCAACGGACGACTGGGAAAAACGGAAGCTGACTCCTGCCTGGTAGACTTAAAAAACATCAACCTGCTCTACATCATGGACATGATTCAGTTTCATGCCGTACGTTTTGATGGAGGCATCAGCGGAAAAGTCCACCTGCGCCACGTGCTTCAGGACCCGGTGATGGAAGCCCGGCTCGATGTGAAAGACTTCTCCCTCAATCGTGCTCTGTTAGGGCGCGCCGACATCCTCGGCTCATGGGACAAAGAGTTAGGAGGTGTACGCCTCAATGCTGACATCCGCCGCGACAGTGCCTGCACCACACGGGTAATCGGCTATGTATCGCCCAAGATGAAGGGACTGGATCTCCATATTCAAGCCGGAGGTACCCCACTCTCTTTCCTGCAACCTTTCGTGGAAAATATATTCAGCAATGTCAACGGAAGTGCTCATGGCGACGTACATTTGTTCGGTCCTTTCTCCCAACTTGATTTGGAAGGAAAAGTCAAGGCGCAGATGCAGATGAAGGTTAACATTCTGAACACTACCTTCCTGGCATCGGCCGATTCTGTACACATCGCTTCCGGCCTGTTCCGCTTCCAGAACGTACGTTTGCAGGATACTGAAGGACATACCGGACTGGCCGATGGAGAACTTCGCCACACCAAACTGAAAGATTTAAGCTATCGCTTCCGCTTCCAGACTAATCGTATGCGCGTATTCTATTCCGAACGAGAAACTCCCGAATTCCCCTTCTATGGAAAAATCTACGCCACAGGTGATGTCATGCTTCGGGGAGGTGACGGACAGCTGAACGTTGACGGAGAAGTACGCGCCGACAACCAGACCGAATTTGTCTACGTGTTAGGAACGGCAGCTGAAGCCACCAATTCCGGCTTCATCACCTTCGTAGACCGTACACCTCGCCGCAAACAGGCTGCGGTCAAGGCCGAAGTGTACCACCCGCTCAACCAGCCCGACAACCAGGATGACGATGACACGCCTACCGCCATCCACATCAATCTGCAGATAGAACCTGCCGAACGCGCCAACATGAAAATTATCATGGACCCCTCGGCCGGAGACTACATTTCTGCATACGGAACCGGCAACCTGCGCATCAACTTCTTCAATCAGGGTAACTTCCAGATGTTCGGTAACTATAATATCAGCGAAGGAATCTATAAGATGAGCATGCAGAACGTCATCCGAAAAGACTTCACCCTGCAGCCCGGAGGTGTGGTATCCTTCAACGGCGACCCCAAAGCCGCCAACCTGAACGTGCAGGCCGTCTATACGGTGAACTCCGCTTCACTGAACGACCTGATAGCCGACGCCTCCTCTTCCCGTGGAAACGTGCGGGTAAACTGTCTGTTGAACCTGAGCGGTAACCTCACGTCTCCCAACCTGACATTCGGGCTTGAACTGCCCACCGTGAGCGAGGAAGACCGCGAACTGGTACGCAGTCTTACCAGCACTGAAGAACAGATGAATACGCAAATTATCTATCTGCTAGGAGTCGGCAAGTTCTATACCTATGACTATGCCAACAACACCGGGCAGACCGATGCAACCAGTTCATTGGCCTTCAGCACTCTGTCGGGCCAGTTGAACAACATGCTTTCGCAAGTCATCGACAACCAGAACTGGAACGTAGGTACGAACCTCACCACCGGAGAAAAAGGCTGGAGCGACGTAGAAGCCGAAGCCATCCTGTCCGGACGCTTGCTGAACAACCGACTGATAATCAATGGAAACTTCGGTTACCGCGAAAATACCATGCGTAATACGAACTTTGTGGGTGACTTTGAAGCCATCTGGCTGCTCACCAAGAACGGAGAATTCCGTCTGCGCGGATACAACCAGACCAACGACCGCTACTTCACGAAGTCCACCCTTACCACTCAGGGCATCGGTATCATGTACAAGAAAGACTTCATGAACTGGAAAGAGCTCGTCGACTGGTTCTTCCGCCGCCGGAAAAACCGCAGCAGCCAGCAGAAAAAGGACGACGACCAGAAATTCCTCCCGCAAGAAGCTCTTCCTGCCGCAAGAGAAAAAAGAGAATCAAACGAAAAATAATTATACAAGAATATGGAAAAAACCTATTACCTGCCCGCCGAATGGCACAAACAAAGCTACATACAGCTTACCTGGCCTCATGCCGATACCGACTGGGCCTATATGCTCGATGAAGTGGAGACCTGCTTTGTCCGCCTTGCTACCGAAATAGCCAGCCGCCAGCCCCTGTTGCTCGTGGCTCCCGAATTTCCGGCAGCCTTGGCCGACTTCCCCTATCGTGACCAGATTACTTTTGTGAAATGTCCTACAAATGACACCTGGGCCCGCGACCATGCTTTCATCACCCTGCTGGAAAAACACTCCGACCCGCAGTTGCTCGACTTCTGCTTCAACGGCTGGGGCATGAAGTTTGCCGCCCATAAGGACAACCTCATCAACAGTCATCTGTTCAAGACCGGCGTACTTAACGGCGACTACATCAACTGCCGCAACTTCGTGCTTGAAGGAGGTTCCATTGAAAGCGACGGAGAAGGTACTCTGCTCACCACCTCCCCTTGCCTGTTGGCTCCTAATCGCAATGACACCCTCTCGCGCAAAGATATCGAAGCCTACCTGATGGAACGTTTCAACCTGCGTCAGGTGCTCTGGCTGGACTACGGCTACCTGGCCGGTGACGACACAGACAGCCACGTAGACACCCTGGCCCGTCTCTGTCCCGACCACACCATCACTTACGTGCAGTGTCTGGACAAGAACGACGAGCACTACGGTGCCCTCCGCTCCATGGAAGACCAGCTCAAGACCTTCCGTACCCTCGATGGAGACCCCTACCGTCTGCTTCCGCTGCCCATGCCCGAAGCCATCTATGACGAAGACGGCGAGCGCCTTCCGGCCACCTACGCCAACTTCCTGATTATGAATGAGGCTGTGCTCTATCCTACCTACGCCCAACCGGAAAACGATGCCCGTGCCGCACAGGTACTGGCTGAGGCCTTCCCCGGACGTGAAATCGTAGGCGTGGATTGCCGTGCGCTTATCAAGCAGCATGGTTCTCTCCACTGCGTCACCATGCAATATCCTGAATCTGTAAAAAACCAAATAGCACAATGAAACGAACTATCCGTGTCGGTATCGTACAACAGGCTTGTACGAACGACCTCAAACTGAATCTTGAAAAGCTGCACCGCAACATCGCCTCTGTGGCACAGGCCGGTGCGCAGTTAGTAGTTCTTCAGGAACTCCATAACACTCCTTATTTCTGCCAGACAGAGGATACCAATCTGTTCGACCTGGCCGAACCCATTCCCGGTCCTTCTACCGGCTTCTACAGTGAGATAGCCGCAGCCTACCACATCGTGCTGGTCACTTCGCTGTTCGAACGCCGTGCGGCCGGATTGTATCACAACACTGCCGTGGTATTCGACACTGACGGAAGCATCGCCGGAAAGTACCGCAAGATGCACATTCCAGATGACCCTGCTTACTACGAGAAATTCTATTTCACTCCCGGCGACTTAGGATTCGAACCCATTCAGACCTCCATCGGTAAGCTCGGCGTGCAGGTTTGCTGGGACCAGTGGTATCCGGAAGGAGCCCGCATCATGGCCCTGAAAGGTGCTGAACTGTTGATTTACCCCACAGCCATCGGCTGGGAAAGCACCGACACTCAGGAAGAAAAAATGCGCCAGCTGGGTGCATGGGTAACCGTACAGCGCGGCCACGCCGTAGCCAACGGCCTGCCTGTCATTGCCGTAAACCGTGTAGGCCTTGAACCCGACCCTTCCGGCCAGACCAACGGCATCCAGTTCTGGGGCAACAGCTTCGTAGCCGGTCCGCAAGGCGAAATCATCGCTCAGGCCAGCAACCTGAAAGAGGAAAACATGGTGGTAGAAATCGACATGAACCGCAGTGAAAATGTCCGCCGCTGGTGGCCCTTCCTGCGCGACCGCCGCATCGATGAATTTGAGCAGCTCACCCGCCGGTTTATTGACTAACAGACAATCACTATATTATGATAAAAGCCATTACTTTTACGTAATGGCTTTTATTTTTTTCTTATCGTCTTTCCCAAAAACTCGGAGTCAGCAGCAGCAATACACCGAAGAGCTCCAGACGCCCTATCAGCATCATAAACGACAACAGCCACTTCGCCAAATCGGGAAGTGCACTCCATGAAAATGCTGGTCCGAAGGCACCCAGTCCCGGCCCCACGTTACCGATACTCGATACAGATAGTCCGAAAGATTCTTCCAGCCCGATACCCATGCACATCAGCGCCAGCCAGCATAAAAAGATACAGACAAAATAAAAGAACACAAACGTCATCACCGTGGCAAGCGTACGCTGTGACACCGCCATCCGGTTCATCTTTACCGGCAATACCGCTCTGGGATGCATCAGCCGGTGGAACTCGTTTTTCACGTTGCGCAACAAAAGCAGCAGACGCACATTCTTGACACCCCCCGCCGTAGAACCGGCACAGCCTCCTGCCACCATCGTATAAATAAGCAGCAGCCACGTGAAAGGAGGCCACATATTATAATCGTCCGTAGCAAAGCCACACGACGTATGAATGGACGCCACCTGAAAAAGCGATTTCCGGAAAGCTTCCTCCAATCCATAATTATTATACCAGTACAAGGCCCCGGTAATTATCAGTGTCACCGCTCCGATGGAAATGAGATACAGCCGGAGCTCTCCATCCTTAAACAACTGTCCGCAACGCCCCTTCATGCACATGAAATACAGCGAGAAGTTGATACCCGACAGAATCATAAAGATAGCAATCACATATTCTATAAAAGGAGAATTCCAATAAGCCACACTGGCCTGCTTGGTAGAATACCCTCCGGTAGCCGTCGTAGAAAAAGCATGACATGCGGCATCAAACAAATCCATGCCACCAATCAACAGCAATACAATTTCTGCCACAGTCAGCACGAGATATACCGTCCACAGACATTGTGCCATGACGCTGATTTTCGGATGGATCTTGTCGTGCGTCACCCCCGTAGCCTCTGCCGAGAAAAGCACCTGATTGCCCACTCCGAAGATAGGTAATACGGCAATCGTAAAGAACACGATTCCCAATCCTCCGATCCATTGCGAGAAGCTGCGCCAGAACAGCATACCGTGCGAAAGTGCTTCAATATCATCCAGAATGGTGGCTCCCGTAGTGGTAAACCCCGACATGGTTTCAAAAAAAGCATCAGTCACCGAGGGGATACTCCCGCTTATATAAAAAGGCAGCATACCGAAACCTGTGAAAAGCAGCCACGTGAACGCCACGATACAATACCCGTCGCGTCGTGTCACCCGGTTTTCGGCTCCTCTTCCCAACAGAATCAGTCCGCTTCCCACGGCCATATTAATCAATGTCGTGTAAATAAAATAAATATAGTCTTCCTCCCCATAGCACAAGGAAACACCTGCACATACCAGAAACATCATTGCCTCCATAAAGAGCAGAATGCCCAAGATGCGAAGAATCATCTTCCTGTTAATCAAACTGTTGCCTCGGTTGGCAGTTACATTGACCGCCGTCGATAAAAAATCTTCCATGTAGCTTTATGTGTTTATCCTGCAAACTTACATAAAAATCCGTGTTTTTTGCGTTTATTACATGGAAAAGTGTATGAAACTGGGGGAAATCCATTTTCATAAAAAATTATCCGAAAAATAAGAAGAAAAATCAGCACTGATAATCAACAAGTTACCAATCACTCAAAAACGCACTTGCGTTTCAACTAAAACGTACTTGCGTTTGATTCAAAACGCACTTGTGTTTTAAGTAAAACGTACTTGCGTTTCAATCCAAACGCACTTGCGTTTTGGGAAGAAAATAAAAAATACAGTAAAAAGGAGAAAAACAAAGCAGTATTTGCTCACTTCATTCATTTGTCTACTAAAAACGGCTAAAAACTCATTTTATTGGAATTTCCTTTTGACATTTCGGCAGAAGGAGATACTTTTGTAAAATAAACAAACTTCACGCTTACCTTGCATACCTTTTTTGTCTGTTTGAGATGGATGGGTGTGGGACAGGTAACGGCGAAGCGTACCCTATAAGAAAGCAGATGTATCAGTCATCCAACAAGCGCATAATCAAAAACACCTTGTTGCTATATGTACGAATGCTATTTCTCGTACTAATCAGTCTGTATACCTCACGTATCGTATTACAGACATTAGGTATTGAAGATTATGGTATCAATAACGTAGTAGCGGGTATTATTTCTTTTTTAGGATTTCTAACAGGTTCTCTTTCCGGAGCATCTTCCAGATTTATCACATTCTCATTAGGTAAAGGCGACCTGATACATCTCAAAAAAACATTCGGAAATATTATCGCCATCCACTTATTATTTGCCGTAGTCATATTGATACTTGGAGAGACTATCGGCTTATGGTTTGTATCCACTCAACTCAACATCCCCCCTGAAAGAGAAGTTGCCGCCTTCTGGGTATATCAGTTTTCCATACTTACAGCCATAGGAAGTATTGTCAGCATGCCATATAATGCAGTCATTATTGCACATGAGAAAATGTCTGCCTTTGCCTATCTGACTATCGGTGATGCTATATTGAAACTGGGAGCCGTATTTCTTCTCATCTACCTGCCATACGACAAATTAATTCTATACGCATTATTTATTTTGTGCATCCAGCTCTTTGACTTTATTGTATACATTACTTATTGCAGAAGAAAATTTGAAGAGACAAAATCGCCAGGAATAAAAATAGACAAGCCCTTATTTAAAGAAATCTTCTATTACACTGGATGGACCATGAATGGAAATTTAGCTGTTTTTGGATATACGCAAGGACTGAACATCTTACTGAATATATTCTTCAATCCTGCCATCAATGCAGCCCGGGGAATAGCAGTACAAGTTCAGAATATCGTCAATAATTTCAGCATAAACTTCCAGACAGCAGTCAATCCGCAGTTAACAAAGAGTTACGCACAAGAAGATTACCCTCGAATGCATCAACTTCTGATCAGCAGCTCCAAATTCTCCGTATTTTTAATGTTTCTCATTTGTCTTCCACTATCTCTCGAAATTGACATGGTCCTGAAATGGTGGTTAGGTAGTTATCCGGCACATTCAAATAGTTTTTTACGACTTATACTCATTACCAGTATTTTATTTTGCTTGGCCAACCCCATTATCACATCCGTACATGCCACAGGACGTATAAAAAGATTTCAGATAATTGAAGGAAGTATGCTTTTAATGATTGTACCTTTATCCTATGTGCTTCTGAAATATTTCAATGTGCCTCCAGAAAGTGTATTCATAGTACATATCCTGATAGAGTTATGCACACAATATGCCCGCATAAAAATCGTGTTGCCCATGATTGAAATGAAGACAAACATTTACACCAAAGAAGTTATACTACCCATTGGAAAAGTATGTATATCGGGCGCTATCATCCCCGTGTGTCTATATCTTTATCTTCCACAAAATACACTTACGTTCTTCATTATAGGAATTGTGTGCATTCTATCCGTTACATCGTGTATCTATGTATTCGGATGTACAGAGAGAGAGCGTAATATCATTACCAGCAAACTAAGAACCACACTGAAAAGATGAATATAAATTCTTCGTCCTTATCTGTCATTGTACCCGTCTATAAAGCTGAAAAATACCTCCGCCGCTGCGTCGACAGTATTCTTGCTCAGACCTACAGAAATTTTGAGTTGATTTTAATTGATGATGGCAGCCCGGATAATTCAGGAAGTATCTGCGATGAATATATGCAGAAAGATAAACGTGTAAAAGTCTTTCATCAGGAAAATCAGGGAGTCAGTTCATCGCGAAACCTCGGTATTGAACAAGCTCAGAGCGAATGGATTACTTTTATAGATAGTGACGACTGGGTAGATGCAGATTTTCTTGAAAATTTCCAAATAGAAAATGCTGAACCGGATACGTTTACCATACAAGGATTTACCTTCCATTTTGAGAACCATCCTGATAAGGATTTTCTTTTTTCTTATTATAAAGGATGTAAATTCCCTATTTCTTCGGATAAAGAAATTGCCCAATATGATATACTCAGAAATGGGTACCCTTTTGCCAAGCTATACCACAAAGCAAAATTACAGCAATATCATATCCGGTTTAACACAGCTATTTCCATTCACGAAGATCACGCTTTTGTATGGGAATACTTATGCCATACCGAAAACATAAAATTGGTACAAAGTTCATCCTATCACTACGAAAAGAAAGAAGGAGAATCATTGAGTAATAAAAATTACCCATCCGCCACATGGCTAGCAGCCTCAGAGAGTCTGCTAGCAAGTCTTTCTATCTTACAAGCCAAATGTCATCTGGAAGGGAGTCACTACCTGAAAGAAACTTACACCTCTTATGGACTTGAACAAACCATGAAAGCTATCTACTGCATAAATCGTACTAATTACCAACAGGTTATATCATCAGCCAGAGGTAAGTATCTTTTATTTAGTCAATTCTTCTTAACCAAAACTCCCAAACAAAAGATTGTGCTCTATTTACTAAAACAAAAATGGAGTAATAGACTCTTGTTTTTCTTTATACATTTATCAAATATCCTGTCCGCCAACTTGAGAACAGACTCCCATAACACTGAAAAAACTAGACCTTTATAAACATAAGTAATAAAATAATGAAACTTCTTTTTGATTTATCAAGCAACCAAAATATATACGATGGTGTAACCGTTTACGCATTACGCATATTGAAAGGGTTCAAAAAGCATAATTACTCTCATATCACCATATTATGTAATTCTGCCATTTATGATTATATCACATCCAACTACCCCGAATACACCTGCATAAAAGCTAAAATTGACAACAATAATGGTTCTCTCATCAAAAACGGGTGGAAATGGTATAAGCAGGTAAAAAACATAGATTGTGATGTTATCTTTTCTCCGAATCCTTATCTTACATATTTCACTACAAAGAAAATTATCCAAACCATCCACGATTTGCAACCATTAAAAATCTATTCCGGAAGAACATTATTGGCGTTTCGTATCTTTCTACCGCTCATATTGCTCAGAAGCCACCGAATCATAACAATTACTGATTTCGTAAAAAAAGAGATAAAACGGATTTATCCTTTTATTCCTGCCCGGAAACTTCACACCATATCCAACTGTGTAATAGTAGACCCTACAAGATACCCATCTTCTCCACTTCCCGAAAGATACCTACTATATGTCAGCACCTTATGGGAGTATAAGAATATTTTCACCTTATTACAGGCTATCAATATTTTAAAGACAAAAATTCCACACAAACTGGTTATCATCGGAAAGCCTATGGATGATTACTGGGAAAAAACTTGTGTACCTTACATTAAGGAGCATCAATTGGAACCGCACATCTTACATTTCAGCAAACCTATCGATGACCAGCTGCTTGCACAATATTACCAGTTTGCCGATCTTTTTATACACCCTTCCTTATTGGAAGGATTCGGCTACCCTCCCATTGAAGCAGCTATTCATAAAACCCCAGTCCTGACAACAAAAGAGACGGCATTGTACGAAAGCACTATGGGGATATTGAATTATTATGAGCCCGCTACAGACTCACAGGCATTAGCAAAAAAAATACAGGAGCTACTCGCCAATCCTCCCTCAAATGAAGAATTGAATCAGATTGCAGAGAGACTACGGAACCAATATGACTATTATAAGCAAGCAGAAAAAGTATACCAGTTCCTAACACAAAACTAACCTATTCACATGAAAAGAGTTCTTATAGACATGACCCATATAACCCCAGATAAGTTATATGCCAGTTTATCTATCTATATATTCCGGATATTGGATGCCATTCCCGTTACTGAAAGAAAAAACTTCGTTCTACTTGTTCCATCTGAACTGGAAGATTTCACTCAGCAACGATACCCGGACTACTCCTATATTCTTTTTCCTGCAAGCCGAAAACACGTTTCCAACAATAAGTTGATTAGAATAACACGACAGATACAAGTATACAAAAAGATAGTAAACTCATCCAATTGTGATATTCTTTTTATTGCCAACGACTTATACCCCTACACCTACATAAAAACAAACCTGAAGAAAATAGTAGTTATACACGACCTTAAAGTTATCAAAGAAAGTCCTCGGTCGCTGGTAGAAAAAATTATCCGATTCGCTAATTTCCATTTCTACAGAAACTTCATGAAGCACGCTGAAATAATCGTGGCTATTTCAAACTACACCAAACAAGATATATTAAAACTTTATCCTACTATCCAACCCAGTAAAATAAAGGTAATTTATAATAGTGTTCTGCTGGCAAAAGATTCCATATCTCCGTTCCGCACATCTGTGCCGCCAAATTATCTTTTATATGTCAATACATTACAGCCACACAAAAACATCATTACGCTTTTGAAGGCATTCAATCTTATAAAAGAAAAAATAAATCATCAGATTGTTATCGTAGGAAAAGAAACATCATATTGGAAAGAAAAAATCGTCCCCTACATTCAAGAAAACCAACTGGAACAACGCATCATCCATTTGCAGAATCTCAGTGAAGAAGCTTTAAAATATTTATATGAGCATGCACAATTATTCATCAGTCCATCTTTAAGAGAAGGATTCGGCTACACTCCTATCGAGGCCGCCATTTGCAAATGTCCTGTCATCTGTTCCAGATGTGAAGCATTGCCTGATACAACTCAAAACAAACTGATATATTATCATCCACCTCAAGATACAAAAGCACTGGGTGATACCATTATGCATACCCTACAAAACCCTCCTTCTAGCCGGCAATTAAACCAAATATCTGCCGATTACACGAATGCCTATTCATGTAGTAAGCAAGTGCAAGATTTCATGTACCTGTTTCAGAAGTGCTAACATTCTACATCATGCTTATATATATTGGTATATATATACTTATTTTACTCTTTCTGATTGCTGACTTCTCTTTAGAAAACCAAAAAAACAAAGTGCTCAATACTCTCGCTATCATCATGGTTTTGTTTATTGGGCTAAGAGGAGACAGCGGAGCTGACTCCCCTGTCTATATTGATTTTTTTAATTATAATACAGATACTATCTGGAACTGGAAAGGAGTAGAAAAAGGATATGCGGAATATGGATTTTATTATCTATCCGTCATTCTAAAAAGTATATGGAACAACATTGATTTTTATTTTACCTCTATTTCCGCTTTGACCATTTTCTTTCTGATAAGGTCACTGAAGGAATTTTCTATCTACCCCATCCTTGGCTTCTGTGTGTACTATTCCAGGTTTCTGATTATCAGAGATATGAACCAGATAAGGCAAGCGCTGGCCATGGTAGTCATCATTTACGCTTTCAAACTTCTACTCAGGCATAAGAAAAAAGCCTTTGCATGTGTCATCCTTTGCATGACTTTCATACATTACAGTTCCATCATTGTACTCCCATTCATCTGGTTATATGATAAACGTCCTCATTTAAAACAAACTATAGCAATCTTAGGTATCAGCTTGGTAGCAGGCCTTATAGGTAGCATTGTGTTTAAGAAAATACTTATAGCTACGGGATATATTGTATTCCTTCGGTATATAGATACTGCAAATCTCGGCCTCTTGAACCCTGTATTAATCTTCCAATTAGGCATTTGTTTCCTATTTTGCTACTTTGAACCAATTTTAAAAGACAGACAGAAAGGATATTACATAATACGTAACGCTTATTTATATTCTACGGTATTGTTGTTGCTTACCTGTAACATGGGAGAAATAGGCGGACGACTGGCTACCATATTTGCTACATGTGAGATTTTTATTCTGCCAGCTCTATCCACCACCATCCGACCTTATCTGGGCGGATACATTGCCTATTTATTATTGGCCGTTCTTCTATTCAGCATGAACTACTTTAAGTTACTGCAAGCCGTTTCTTCATGGGAATATTTCTCATAAAATCCCTTTTTCATGAAAATAGCATACATTATCCCTAAACCCTCCAATACAGGCCCTATACTTGTAGTCCTTGAACTTGTCAAAGAAATGTCAAGACACGGACACAATTGCACAGTATATCACTTTGACAAGGGAGATGAAATTATCTTTCCATGTCAAACCCAACAAATTTCTTTTTTTCAAAAAATAAATTTTGATCATTTTGACGTTATACATACCCATGGTTTACGCCCGGACTGCTACATTTTTCTGCATAAACCACTGAAAAGCAAGACCCTTTTCATCACAACATTACACAACTATATCATTCCTGATTTCTCATATCAATATAATAAATTTATTGCTTATACCATAGGTAATTTATGGATGCTGGGCATAAGAAGACATGACAAAATTGTCACTTTGAGTAAAGATGCTATGAAATATTACCAGCGTAGACTCCCCCTACAGAAACTTACTTATGCGTATAACACACGAAGCCTTCCTCAGTCTGAGCCAATTGACGAACAAACTCGACAGAAGATTCTGCAATTCAAGAAAGATTCTTTTATATTAGGAGTTAATGCTGCCCTTACAGACAGAAAAGGAATAGACCAAATAATCAAAGCCTTAAGAAAATTAACAAATTACAAACTGATTATTATCGGAGACGGTAAAAGCAAGATTCCTTTAGAAAACCTGTCCGTCACCGAACAGGTTTCAGAAAGAGTGCTATTTCTCGGATACAAAAAAGATGCTTATAGATTCTTACCTTTTTATGATTTGTTCATTCTCCCAAGCAGAAATGAAGGCTTTGGACTTACGTTACTCGAATCGGCCCTATACAAAAAAAATGTAGTTTGCTCCCGCATTCCCATTTTTGAAGAATTATGTCCTCAAGGAGAAGTAACTTTTTTTGAACTGGAAAACATCTCCTCTTTAGTCAAAGCCATTCAAACGGCCAGTCAAAGTCCTGATTTAGGGAACAAGCTGTATCAACGATATATCCAATCTTTTTCGCCCAACGTTTTTTATAAAAGATACAATCAAATATACAACAATCTATAGGGAAGAATTATTATGCTATCCGTACTTATATCTATATATTATAAAGAAAATAAGAATTACTTGTCACAAGCATTAGACAGCATTCTGACACAAACTGTTCGCCCCGATGAAGTGATTCTTGTCAAGGATGGAAAATTAACTGAAGAACTGGATAATGTAATAGAAGAATATAAAACAAAGTATCCTATTATCCGTACGCTCAGCCTACCCATCAACCAAGGATTAGGCAAAGCACTGAACGAAGGATTAAAACACTGCAGTTACGATCTGGTAGCAAGAATGGACACAGACGACATAGCCAAACCGGACCGTTTCGAAAAACAGATTAAGGTTTTCGAGAAATTTCCAGACATAGACATTTGCAGTGCATGGATAGAGGAATTTGAAAACACAACCAATAATATCCTGTCTGTCAAGAAACTCCCAGAAACGCATTCCGAAATTGTAAAATATGCCAGGCACCGATGCCCTATAAATCACCCGGTAGTAATGTACAAGAAGGAAGCCGTCTTACAAGCTGGAGGATACGAGGGATTTCCCGAAGACTATCGATTATGGGTAAAGATGCTGAAAAATGGCTCTCATTTTTATAACATACAAGAAAGTCTGCTCTATTTCCGTTTCTCCAGGAATATGATCAAACGACGAGGGGGATGGAAATATGCCATAGCTGACATGAAATCTCAAATAGATTTCTATAATCTGAAATTATTTGGAATTCCTACACTCATATACAATATTCTCGTACGGGTAGCTGTCAGATTAATACCCAACAACATACGATATCTCATATATCAGAAAATGTTACGAAGATAGATTCCATCTGCTATATTTAACTATAAGTTCTAAATTCACACTGAATGACAGAAGAAAAGAAAATGCAACAAAAAGAAATTAAAGAAATTGATTTAATGGTATTATTCCGGAAATTATATTCAAACCGAAAAAAAATATATAAGTCTATCGGAGTCGGAATAGTAGCAGGGATAGTCATAGGATTTAGTCTTCCTAAAACCTATCAAGTAAATGTTAGTATCTCACCTGAATCAGGAATAAATGGGACCAGCGGATTATCTGGAATAGCTGCCATGTTCGGATTGGGAAGTAACTCAACCGGATTCGGAGAAGATGCACTTACCTTCAATATGTTCCCAGAGATTGTAAAAACCAATCCATTTGCTTTAGAAATGCTTCAAATACCAATTCAAACCCAAAAAGAAGACAGCATTATACTCTATGATTATCTGGATACGGAAAGAAAGCCCTGGTGGAATTATGTAATAGGGGCTCCCGGGATGCTTATTGGGAAAATAAAATTACTCTTTAAAGAAGAGCAAAAAGACAGCATAAAAGCAATCGACCCATTTCGCCTTACCCTAGAGCAAAATGGAAGAATCGGAATGCTGAAGAAAGTATTGGAAGTAGAAACAGATAAAAAAAGCAACATGACGAAAGTCACAGTTTCCTTGCAGGATCCGCTTGCAGCTGCAATCGTGGCAGATAGTGCCGTACACAAACTGCAAGAATACATCACAGACTATCGTACTCGCAAAGCCAAGCAAGATTATGACTTCCAGCTCAGTTTATGCGAACAATATCGAAAGGAATATTTTGAAGCCCAACAGGAATATGCTAAATTTGCAGATGCCAATCGGAATGTAATCCTTCAGACCGTAACCTCTGAAAAAGAAAGACTACAAAAAAACCTGACTTTAGCAGAGCAAATATACAGCCAGTCTATGGGACAGCTTCAAGTACTCCGCGGAAAATTACAGGAAGCCAAACCGGTATTTGCTGTAGTGGAGCCAGCCACCGTACCGCTTGCTCCAGCATCTCCTAAGAAATTGATGATTATCGTTGTCTTTGCATTTTTAGCTTTCATTTTTGAGTCTGCATGGATTCTTTTTGGGAGAGACATTTATCACGACTTCAAGAATGAACTGAAAAAGAAAGATTAAGCCTATATTGATTTTTATGAAACTGAAAATAACTTTACTCTTCTGCATATTATCTGGCAGCCTGATACAAGCACAGACCGAAAACTCCTCGCTCACCTATCACGTAGAGTTAGGAGCTACTGCCGGAAACGGAACGTATGCCCCTCTGTGGTTTACAGGAAACCGTTACGGACTGGGTAGTACCAATCCTAATTCAGGCTACCTGTTAGCCGGCATTTCCTACAATAAGCAATTTCGTCATGGATGGCGCATTGATGCGGGATTGGATATGGCTGGCGGTATCCATCAGGCACAGGATGTATTCATCCATCAGATATACAGTGATTTTTCCTGGAAGATGCTGACACTGAGCATCGGAAGTAAGGAACGTCCGGGGTTTCCGCTAACCAAGAATACGGCACTGAGCAGTGGAATGATGGTTGAAGGTCCGAACACACAACCTGTTCCACAAATAAGAGGAGAGATTAAGGAGTTCTTGAACATACCAGGTACTAAAGGATGGCTGGCCTTTAAAGGGCACATTGCTTACGGTTCGTTCACAGAGAACGGCTGGCAGAAAAAATTTGTACAACCGGGACAATATTTCGTGAAAGATGTGCTTTATCACAGCAAATCACTTATGTTTCGATTAGGGAATAAGGAGAGACTGCCGCTGGAGTTTGAATTCGGAATTTTGATGGCAACTCAATTTGGAGGCGATAAATACCTGAAGAAAGAAGATGGAAGTACTGAAAAAGTGCTGGACATGCCCGAAAACCTGAAAGCTTACTGGAAAGCATTCTTCCCGCAGGCAGGAGGAAGCGATACACCAGAAGGAGAACAGGTGAACGTAGAAGGAAATATGATGGGAAGCTGGAACTTTGCACTGAATTATTATTTGGGCGAATGGAAATTCCGAGCTTACCTGGAACATTATTTTGATGACCACTCTCAAATGTTCTGGGAGTACGGACGCTGGAAAGACGGACAAATCGGAGTGGAAATAACTTTTCCCAAAAATCGTTGGATAAGTTCAGCCGTATGGGAAGGTCTTTCCACAAAAGACCAGACAGGTCCACTGTTATATGATGGTTTTTGGGGTCAGTTCCCTGAATATCAAATCAGCGCCAAGGATAACTACTACAATCATTACCTCTACGGTGCCTGGCAATATTTGGGAATGGGAATGGGTAACCCACTTATAACCGGACCTGCATACAATAAAGATCACAGCATAACTTTCCGTAGTAACCGCGTAAAAGCTCATCATTTAGGTATCAGTGGACAGCCTTCTTCGGAATGGGGATACCGTATGCTCATTTCCTTCGCCCGTCACTGGGGTACATACGAAAATCCTCTTGACAAACAACGAAAGCAATTCAGTTCGCTCTATGAAGCTACTTACACGCCGAAATGGGTAAAAGGATGGAGCACATCAGTAGCTTTAGGACTGGATCGAGGCAATTATTTGGGCAATTCTACGGGAGGAATGCTGACCATCAGAAAAACAGGAGTGATTTTTTAATTGATGAAAAAAATTATGAAGCGAATTTTCTACATAGGGCTTTGCATGGTAATGCTGGCCATGGTATGTAACAGCTGTAAAAAAGAACCTATTAACAGTGATATTGAAGGCCACTGGCAATTATTAGAGTTCACCACGAAAGCTGACAATGAAATACATCCTTGCGAACGCATTTACTATAGTATCCAACTTTGGGTGGTGGAAGTGGCAGAAAAACAGGGAACCCAAGGATTAACCTCATTCCGCGGACGGTATCAATATGATGAAGCCACCCACACTGTCACAATGACGGACATGAGTACGTATGCGACTCCGGAAAATTCCCGTCCGGCTGAAATATGGGAATTAGAACCATACGGACTTAATAATGTAAACACGACATTCAAAGTGGTAGAATCAAGTGGGAAATACATGACATTAGAGTCAGACTATGCCATACTGAAGTTCAAGAAATTTTAAAGCAAAAGGCATTATAATCAGAAGAAAAGCCTCGTCTGTCATTGGCAGTACGAGGCTTTTTCTATATCTTTGCGGGGTAAAATTTGATTATTTATGGAAAGAAAAACAGCATTAATCACAGGTATTACAGGACAGGACGGTTCGTTTCTGGCCGAATTCTTATTGGATAAAGGTTATGACGTACACGGTACCATCCGCCGTTCGTCAGTCGACTTCCGCGAACGTATTGCACATCTGGAAGGAAAACCGAACTTTCACTTGCACTATGCGGATTTGAGTGACTCGATGAGTATCCTGCAAGTAGTTAGCAAGGTACAGCCTACGGAAATTTACAACCTGGCCGCACAAAGCCACGTGCAGGTAAGTTTCGACTCTCCGGAATTTACCGCCAACGTAGATGCCACAGGAGTACTCCGCGTATTAGAGGCAGTACGTTTGTGTGGATTGACAAATACCTGCCGTATATACCAGGCATCTACTTCGGAACTTTACGGAAAGGTGGAAGAGGTTCCGCAGAATGAAAACACACCGTTTCATCCTTACAGCCCGTATGCAGTGGCTAAACTGTACGGCTTCTGGATCGTAAAAGAATATCGTGAGGCTTACAATATGTATTGCTGCTCGGGTATCTTGTTCAACCACGAATCAGAACGTCGTGGAGAAACTTTCGTAACCCGTAAGATTACGCTGGCTGCAGCCCGCATTGCACAGGGAAAACAAGAGAAGCTGTATCTGGGTAATCTGGATTCACTGCGCGACTGGGGTTATGCCAAGGATTACGTGGAATGTATGTGGCTGATTCTGCAGCATGAAACACCGGAAGATTTCGTCATTGCGACAGGTGTACAGCACAGTGTACGTGAATTCTGTTACTTAGCATTCAAGTATGCAGGTATCGAACTGGAATTCAAAGGTGAAGGTATCAATGAAAAGGGTTACGACAAGGCTACCGGAAAGTGTCTGGTGGAAGTCAGCGAGGATTTCTACCGTCCGACAGACGTGGTGAACCTTTGGGGTGACCCGACGAAGGCAAAGGCTAAATTAGGCTGGAACCCGTCGAAGACAACCTTTGAAGAGCTGGTAAAAATCATGGTGGATGCGGATATGGCAAAAGTGGCCGTAGAAAAGGCGGGAGAACAGATTCGCACGAACCTGGCAGAGTACCTGGAGAAGGGAATCGTGAAATAATGAAGAATTAATAATGAAGAATGAAGATTATATGTTCTTTTGTTCTTCTGTCTCTGAAACAATGAACATTTAATTTGTCGAATATGGACAAATCAGCGAAGATATATGTAGCGGGACACCACGGACTGGTGGGTTCCGCTATCTGGAATAACCTGAAGGAAAGAGGTTATAATAACCTGGTGGGGCGTTCGCACAAGGAACTGGATTTGCTGGACCCGATAGCAGTAAAAAAGTTCTTTGATGAAGAACAACCGGATGCGGTGATTCTGGCTGCGGCACACGTGGGAGGCATCATGGCCAACCTGCAATATCGCGCGGACTTTATCTACCAGAACTTACAGATTCAGCAGAACGTGATTGGCGAAAGTTTCCGTCACGGAGTAAAGAAGTTACTGTTTCTGGGCAGTACCTGCATTTATCCGCGTGAGGCTCCGCAACCGATGAAGGAAGAGGTGCTTCTCACCTCCCCGCTGGAATATACGAACGAACCGTATGCCATCGCAAAGATTGCGGGACTGAAGATGTGTGAAAGCTTCAACCTGCAGTATGGCACGAACTACATCGCCGTAATGCCGACCAACCTGTACGGTCCGAATGATAACTTCCACCTGGAAAACAGCCACGTACTGCCAGCCATGATTCGCAAGATTCACCTGGCGAAATGCCTGAACGAAGGCGACTGGGATGCGGTGCGTAAGGACATCAACCTGCGCCCGGTGGAAGGTGTAAATGGAAGTAATACAGACGAGGAGATTCTGGAAAAGCTGGCGAAGTTCGGCATCACACCGGAAGCTGTTACGCTTTGGGGTACGGGCAAGCCAATGCGTGAGTTCTTATGGAGTGAAGAAATGGCGGACGCCAGCGTGCATGTGCTGCTGAACGTGGATTTCAAACAGACGTATGATGCGTCAAAGAAGAATGCAGACGGTATTACTGAAATCCGTAACTGCCACATCAACGTGGGTACGGGCAAAGAAGTGTCTATCCGTGAAGTGGCAGAGAAAATTATGAAGGAAATCGGCTTCAAGGGTGAGTTGCGCTGGGATACATCGAAACCGGACGGCACACTGCGCAAGCTGACGGACGTAAGCAAGCTGCATAGCCTGGGATGGCACCATAAAGTAGAAATAGACGAAGGTATTCACCGCTTGTATGAATGGTACCTGAAAGGTATCTGCATCAATCATCAGACAGTATAATCCGAATGGAAGAGAAGAAAGAGAGACACTGGTATGCTTTCTATGTAAGAATGCATCACGAGAAAAAAACCGCAGAGAAATTAGAAATGCTTCACGTAGAGCATTTCTTACCCATACAGGAGGTGGTGCGTCAATGGAGTGACCGGAAAAAGAAAATCAAGCAGGTCGTAATTCCGATGTTGATTTTTATCTGCACAGATGAAAAAGGACGAATTGAACTGCTTCAGAATTTTCCATCGTTAACAGGATGCTTGATAGACCCGGCAACCCGACGACCGGCTATCATCCGAGACAAAGAGATGGAACAGTTTAAGTTCATGCTGGATTACTCCGAGGAAACGGTACGGTTCCAAAATGAGCCGTTGGCCCCAGGAGAACAAGTAGAAGTAATCAAAGGCTCTCTGAAAGGTCTTCAAGGTGAACTGGTAGAAATAGGAGGACACTCGCAGGTGATGATACGCATTGACCACTTGGGTTATGCCACCGTGGAAATACCGGTAGGATACGTAAAGAAAGTATAAGACAGGTTTCTCAAAAGGGAAAGCGGGAAAATAAAAGAAACGGCGGGAAGTTGCTTTTCAACATGTGCAACTTCCCGCCGTTCTTTGTTATTGGAAGAATACGTCATCAAGACGCGTAGTATTTTCTTCTTCTATCTCTGTCAGACGGTCTTTACAGGGATCGAAATCACCTGGAATATCGAAAGTCTCGTCTTGAGAGTAGCCTAATGTTTTGTCTGCATAGACTTTCTGCATATAGATACCCCAGATTGGCAGTGCCATAGAAGCCCCCTGACCGTCGCGCATCGTATCGAAATGGATGTCGCGTTCTTCACCACCTACCCAGCAACCAGATACCAATGATGGAGTGAAGCCCATAAACCATCCGTCGGAGTTACGGTTGGTAGTTCCTGTCTTACCTCCCATATCAGCCTTGATGCCATACAGGCGACGAACACGTCCACCGGTACCTTCATTGATTACGGCACGCAGCATAACAAGCATCTTATAGGCTGTAGACTCGCTAATGACTTCATTTACTTGTGGCGTGAAAGTGGCTACAACGTTACCATCATTGTCTTCAATACGGGTAACAAAAAGCGGAGCGGTGCGGATACCTTTATTTACAAAAGCAGTGTAAGCACTAACCATCTCTCCTACCGAAATTTCACAAGGCCCAAGACAGAGGGAAACAGTAGGCTGGACATCCTTATTTAATACACCGAATGAATGTATCAAACGAACCAAGTCATACGGACTGAGCTTACTCATCAGGTAGGCTGAAATCCAGTTATTAGAGTTAGCCAATCCCCATTTCAAGGTCACGATTTCTCCATAATGTGACTTGGAGCTGTTACGGGGCGACCAAGCTTTTCCATTCTCATCGAAAAGAGTCTGCTCTACATTGCGGACTTCATCACAAGGTGAAAATCCGTTCTCCATGGCAAGCGCATACAAATAAGGTTTGATGGTTGAACCTACCTGACGACGGCCCACCATAGCCATATCATACTGGAAGTAGTTGTAATTAGGTCCTCCCACATATGCCTTCACATGTCCCGTAATCGGATCCATGGACATAAAACCTGCACGCAAGAAATGTTTGTAATACTTGATGGAGTCAAGCGGAGTCATGATTGTATCTTTCTCTCCATCCCATGAGAATACAGACATTTCGTATCTGGTATTGAATGCTTTCATGATTTCAGCTTCCGAACATCCATCAGCTTTCATGGTACGGTAACGGTCGCTCTGGCGAATGGAGCGGTTCAGAATCTGTTCCACTTCCTCCGGTGTCAGCTGATTAGTATAAGGTGCTGTCTTACGCCCTCTCTTTTCCTTAAAGAAACGAGGCTGCAGGTATTTGGCCACATGTTCATACACGGCTTCTTCAGCATACTGCTGCATGCGGGAATTAATAGTGGTATAAATCTTCAATCCGTCTACATACAGATTGTAGTTGGTACCGTCTTTCTTTTTATTCTTCGCACACCAGCCGTACAACGGGTTAGTTTCCCAGGCTAAAGAATCTTCATAATATTTCTGCATCTGCCAGCCACGGTAATCGCTCCGGTCTGGCTTACGGGCAGTCATTACGCCACGCAGATATTCACGGAAATAGGTAGCCAATCCGTCTTTATGGTCGACAGGCTGGAATTTCAGCACTAAAGGAAGTGCCTGCAAAGAATCACATTCTTCCCGAGTAAGGAAGCCTGCCTTACGCATCTGATCGAGCACGGTGTTACGGCGCCCGCGAGAACGTTCGTTAAAACGGCGGGGGTTATAAAGAGAAGGATTCTTACACATACCTATTAATGTAGCAGCCTCCTCTATTTTAAGATTCTTAGGGTCTTTACCAAAATATGTCTTGGCTGCCGTCTTAATACCTACGGCGTTGTTTAAGAAGTCGAACTTATTAAGATACATGGTAAGGATTTCCTCCTTTGTATAATAGCGTTCCAGTTTTACCGCAATCACCCACTCAATCGGTTTCTGCAACAGACGTTCCATTACGTTATCTGCTGTGGGTGAATAGAACTGTTTAGCCAGCTGCTGGGTAATGGTACTACCTCCACCGGCATGTTTCTGCATGAAAATACCGCGCTTGATAACCGCACGCATGAAAGCACGGGCATCAATACCAGAATGATCTTCAAAACGCACGTCTTCGGTGGCTACCAAGGCATGTACCAGATGGGGAGAGAGGTCTTCATAGCCCACATACACGCGGTTTTCTTTACTAAGTGACCAGGTTCCCAACAGCTTTCCGTCTTCAGAAATGACCTGAGTGGCAAACTTCAGATTCGGGTTTTCCAGTTCTTCTACCGGGGGAACATACCCTATTTTACCTTTTGCAATGGCCGTAAAAACAATGGCAACTGCGGCAATGCAGATAAACACAAAACCCCACATTGCATATATAAATATCTTTCTCATACTTTTATTACATTCATTAATTAGACTTTTAAGCCGCAAATTTACAGAAAATCTTTGTAACAAAGACTTATTTTCCGCAATATCCTCTTAAATGCGAAAACGTAGTCCGAAATATCCTAAAAACGGTGGGATTTCTATTTTTTTTACCTACCTTTGAACTCCGGTATTATAAAAGTAATCAAAAACAGCTAACATGGAAAATAGAAGTTTAGTTACTATCGCCGAACATTCCAAAGAGAAAATCATGTATCTTCTGGAAATGGCAAGAGAGTTTGAAAAGAAACCTAACCGCCGCCTACTGGCAGAAAAAGTAGTTGCCACTCTGTTCTTTGAACCATCTACCCGTACCCGTCTGAGCTTTGAAACGGCAGCCAACCGCCTGGGAGCAAGAGTCATCGGATTTACCGATCCAAAGGTGACCAGTTCTTCTAAAGGAGAAACGCTGAAGGATACCATCATGATGGTGAGCAACTATGCAGACATCATCGTGATGAGACATTATCTGGAAGGTGCTGCACGTTACGCCAGTGAAGTGGCTCCGGTGCCCATCGTAAATGCCGGAGATGGTGCAAATCAGCATCCTTCACAAACAATGCTGGATTTATACTCCATCTATAAGACTCAAGGTACACTGGAAAACCTGAACATTTATCTGGTAGGTGACTTGAAATACGGAAGAACAGTTCACTCGCTGCTGATGGCTATGCGACACTTCAATCCTACTTTCCATTTCATTGCTCCGGACGAACTGAAAATGCCGGACGAATACAAGCTGTATTGCCAGGAACATCACATCAAATACGTGGAACATACTGATTTCACTGAAGAAACCATTGCAGATGCAGACATTCTGTATATGACTCGTGTTCAGCGGGAACGTTTCACTGACCTGATGGAATATGAAAGAGTGAAAGATGTGTATATCCTGAACAACAAAATGCTGGAACATACACGTCCGAACCTGAAAATCCTCCACCCGCTTCCTCGTGTGAACGAGATTACCTACGACGTGGACGACAATCCGAAAGCTTACTATTTCCAACAGGCCAAGAACGGTCTTTATGCCCGCCAGGCCATCCTTTGCGACGTGTTAGGAATTACACTCGATGAGGTAAAAGCTGATACTGAAAAATAATCCGGAAACTATTCAATTCAAGTAACTATGAGTGAAAAGAAAGAATTACAGGTGGCTGCGCTGAAAAACGGAACAGTCATTGACCATATACCTTCCAATAAGTTATTTACAGTCGTATCCTTACTGGGACTGCAGGATGAAGATGCCAACATCACAATAGGCAACAACTTTGAAAGCAAGAAATTAGGCAAGAAGGGAATCATCAAAATTGCTGACCGCTTCTTTACGGAAGAAGAAATCAGCCGCTTGTCGGTAGTTGCTTCCAAAATTAAGCTGAATATCATCCGCGACTATGAAGTCGTAGAAAAGAAAGAAGTGGAAATGCCTGACGAGCTGAGAGGCATCGTGAAATGCAACAACCCGAAATGTATCACCAACAACGAGCCGATGCAAACATGGTTCCACGTCGTCGACAAGGAAAAAGGCTTGTTGAAGTGTCATTACTGCGAAAAAGAGCAGCAGAAGGATAACATCAAACTTCTGTAAACCATGAAGCAGGACTGGAAACCAGGTACAATGATTTATCCACTTCCAGCAGCCCTGGTTACATGTGGCAGCTGCGAAGAAGAATATAACATTATCACCGTAGCGTGGGTAGGTACAATCTGTACCAACCCACCTATGTGTTACATTTCTGTCAGACCGGAGCGGCACTCCTATCCTATTCTGAAAAAGAATATGGAGTTTGTCATTAATCTGACCACCAAAGATATGGCTTTTGCCACAGACTGGTGCGGAGTTCGTTCAGGCAAAGACTACAACAAATTCCAGGAGATGAAACTAACTCCAGGAAAGGCAGCCATGGTGCAGGCTCCTCTCATTGAAGAGTCGCCCCTCTGCATTGAATGCCGGGTAAAGGAAATCGTCGCTTTAGGTTCACATCACATGTTTATTGCGGACGTAGTTAACGTGAAAGCTGACGACAAATACCTGAACTCGGAAACCGGCAAATTTGAACTGGCTCAATCTAACCTTCTGGTTTATGCCCACGGGGGATATTACGAATTAGGAGAAAAAATCGGCAAGTTCGGATGGTCGGTAGAGAAAAAGAAATAACTGATTTATGATAAAAGAAGCCTTATTCACCCTCATTGGAAGCGGTGTGCTGGCAGTATGTGAGCTGCAAGCACAAGCCGTAACTACGCCCATGGTTACGCTAAAACAGCCGCGCTTCAACCTGGGAGTGAAAGCCGGCTTCAACTCTTCCATGTTCTTTACGGATGAGATTTCTATCAACGGGAAAGAACTGGAACTCGCACAGAACAACTACAAGGTGGGATATTTCGCAGCGGTGTTCTGCCGCTTCAACATGAAGAAACACCACTTCATACAACCAGAATTTTCCTGCAATATCACCCAAGGAAGTGTTTCTATTCCCAGCACATTAGCCAACTCAGAAATTCTAAAAGAGAATGCCTTAATAAAAAGGAAGATGACTACACTTGACCTTCCCATTCTTTACGGATACAAGTTTATAGATGTACATCCGTATGGTATGGCCTTTTTCGTAGGTCCCAAAGTGACATGGATATGGGAGAAACATTGTTCTACTGAATTTACAGGTTTCCACCAACAAGGAATAAAGGAAGAACAATATCCGTTCCAGTACAGCGGAGTCGTGGGACTGGCTGTCAACGTATCCAACATTTTCTTTGATTTCCGCTACGAGGTGGGGCTTCATAACACCATCCGTTCTATCACTTACAATACCGACCTGACCGAGGCTCCGCATAATGAAGGAAAAATTAAGCTGGAACAACGGAAAAACATTTTGAGTTTTTCGGTCGGAGTTATTTTCTAACAGGATTTTTCACTTTAAAACAACTATATCATGAAACGAGACGATTCTATTTTTAGCATCATTGAGAAAGAACATCAGAGACAATTAAAAGGTATTGAACTGATTGCCTCAGAAAACTTTGTAAGTGAACAAGTCATGCAGGCTATGGGTTCTTGCCTGACCAACAAATATGCAGAAGGGTATCCTGGAAAAAGATATTACGGAGGATGCGAAGTGGTAGACCAGAGCGAACAGCTGGCTATCGACCGTATCAAGCAGATTTTTGGAGCTGAATGGGCAAATGTACAGCCTCACTCAGGTGCACAGGCCAATGCTGCTGTATTTTTGGCGGTATTAAATCCAGGCGATAAGTTCATGGGCTTGAACCTGGCACACGGTGGACATTTGTCTCATGGTTCTGCAGTAAATACTTCAGGTATTCTGTACACTCCATGCGAATATAACCTGAACAAAGAAACGGGTCGCGTAGATTATGACCAGATGGAAGAAATTGCCTTGAGAGAGCACCCGAAATTGATTGTAGGTGGAGGTTCTGCTTATTCACGTGAGTGGGATTACAAACGCATGCGTGAGATTGCTGACAAGGTAGGTGCCATCCTGATGATTGATATGGCACATCCAGCCGGACTGATTGCTGCCGGTTTGCTTGACAATCCGGTAAAATACGCACACATTGTAACATCTACCACTCATAAGACATTACGTGGCCCGCGCGGAGGTATCATCTTAATGGGAAAAGACTTCCCTAACCCATGGGGAAAGAAAACTCCGAAAGGCGAAATCAAGATGATGTCACAATTATTGGATTCAGCTGTATTCCCTGGTATTCAGGGTGGTCCGCTGGAACACGTCATCGCAGCTAAAGCCGTAGCATTCTACGAATGTATGCAACCGGAATACAAAGAATACCAAATTCAGGTACAGAAGAACGCTCGCGTATTGGCTCAGGCCTTGATGGATCGTGGTTTCACCATCGTATCGGGAGGAACAGATAATCACTCTATGCTGGTAGACCTGCGCAGCAAATATCCGGATTTGACAGGAAAGGTAGCTGAAAAAGCGTTGGTAGCGGCCGACATCACCGTCAACAAAAATATGGTACCGTTCGACACTCGCTCTGCATTCCAGACATCGGGTATCCGCTTAGGAACTCCGGCTATCACAACTCGTGGTGCCAAAGAAGACTTGATGTACAAAATTGCAGAAATGATTGAAACCGTATTATCAAATGTTGACAACGAAGAAGTTATTGCTTCCGTACGTCACCGCGTAAATGAAACGATGAAAAACTATCCTATATTTGCATATTAACTAAACGATTAAAAACGAAACAAAATGAAAAAAATGAATTCAATGGCTATCTTACTGAGCGCATGCTTGGTATTTAGCGGATGTGGAATGAATAATACAGCTAAAGGCGGCTTAATCGGAGCCGGTAGTGGAGCTGCATTAGGCGCATTAGTAGGCGGTATCGCTGGTCACGGAAAAGGAGCTGCCATTGGAGCGGCTGTAGGTGCTGCCGTAGGTACAGGTGCCGGTGTATTGATTGGTAAGAAGATGGACAAGGCTGCTGCACAGGCAGAACAGATTGAAGGCGCACAGGTAGAACAGGTAACCGACAACAACGGATTGCAGGCTGTAAAGGTAACTTTTGATTCTGGCATTTTATTCACTACCAGCAGTGCTACATTGAGCACCTCTGCCAAATCTGCATTAAGCAAATTTGCTAACAACGTACTTAACCAGAACAAAGACATGGACGTTGCCATCTACGGATATACTGACAACACCGGTTGGAAAAACAGCACTGCAGAACAGAGCCGCCAGAAGAATCTGGACCTTTCACAAGAACGCGCCCAGAGCGTATCAAGCTATCTGTTAGCTTGTGGTGCTTCTTCCAGCCAGATTAAGTCTGTCACAGGTATGGGTGAAGAGAATCCCGTAGCAGACAACTCAACCGCTGCAGGCCGTCAGGAAAACCGCCGTGTAGAAGTGTATATGTATGCCAGCCAGCAGATGATTCAGCAGGCTGAAGCAGGAACTTTGCAATAAATCGAATTTTCATAGTAACAAACATCCTTATGCCGGGTCTTTCAGACTCGGCATAATTTTCATCCCAACATCAGACACTAATGAACAGAAAACGAATTCTAAGATACATACGTAATCTGATTATCTTTTTCTTTGCATCTACCATTCTTTCCGTTATCGCCTTAAGATTTATTCCGGTCTACATCACTCCTCTGATGGTGATACGAAGCGTAGAACAACTGGCAAAAGGTGAAAAAGTGGTCATGAAGCACAAATGGGTATCTAAAGAGAAAATATCACACCACCTTCCGATGGCAGTCATTGCTTCTGAAGACAACCGCTTTGCCAGTCACAACGGATTTGATTTCAAGGAAATCAGCAAGGCAATAGAAGAAAATAAAAAACGTAAAAAAGCCAGAGGTGCAAGTACCATCAGCCAGCAAACGGCCAAGAATGTATTCTTATGGCCCTCCTCTTCCTGGGTCAGAAAAGGATTCGAGGTCTATTTCACGGTACTGATTGAACTGATATGGGATAAAGAAAGAATCATGGAAGTTTACCTGAACTCTATCGAAATGGGGGATGGTATATATGGAGCAGAAGCCGTGGCGAAAGCTCACTTTCACACCACGGCCTCTCAACTCACCCGCAAACAATGTGCACTTATTGCAGCCAGTCTGCCGAATCCAAGAAAATACAATTCCGGAAAACCCAGCCCTTACATGTACAAGCGTCAGCGGAAAATCATGTATCTGATGAAATGTGTTCCTACATTCCCGGAAAAAGCCGAAAAGTAAGGAGACTTCTCGGGGCTAAGGCTCCGGATCTCCTTTCAAAATCGGAAGCGTAATCTTATATTTCACCGCTAAAATACGGGCTACAAACACGGTTACTCCACCAATAATCTGTGCAAGTACTGATTCCATATCCAACATCAGACAAATCCAGTAAACCAGCCCGCCAATCACACAAGCCATAGCGTAAATCTCTTTACGGAATATCAGCGGAATCTCGTTGATAAATATATCACGCAGCACTCCTCCAGCTGCACCGGTAATACTACCCATAATAATGGCAATCCAGAACGGATAACCCAATGCATACGCCTTACTGAATCCTACAATTGTAAACAAAGCCAGGCCAATGGTGTCAAAAATAAAGAAGGTATTGTTCAAGCGAATCACATACTTCCCGAACAAGATGACAAAGAACATCGCGAAAGCCGTACAAATGAGGTACATCGGGTCAGTCATCCAGGCTGGAGTCACATCCAGCAAAACGTCACGAATGGTTCCACCACCGATAGCCGTAGCCAATCCTACCACATAAGCGCCAAACCAGTCAAACCGTTTCGCCGAAGCAAGGCGTATACCACTTATGGCAAATGCAAAAGTCCCCACAAAATCCAGTATCGTTACAAACGAAGGCATCTGAAAAATAACGTTCATAGCAAATATTTTACCAAGTATAACTCAAACCAAAACTAAGCAATTCCTGCAACTGGAAATAACTTCTACCTTCTTCACGAGTCACCCCGTCATCAAATCGACCATGAACGAACAGCTTCGTAGAAAGATACTGATTAATGGTAAAGGTAAACGTATTTTCCCATTCACCCAATGCCTTCTCGTAATTGGTCGTATAAGACAAGCGAGACTCCCACATCAAGATTGAAAATATCTTCCACTTCAATGTCGATTCCAGACGAGAACCCCATACACTTTCCCGTTTGTGGCCGGCTTCGATGTTAAACTTTGTAGGGTCTACCCTGTCACTGGCCACACTGTACAAGGTGTAGTTTATCGGATTTACCAGCACAGACAAGTTGCACACGCCATCCTTGATAAACTTGTAGTCCATACCGAGACCGACGTTCAATTCGGCCGGTGAGAAGAAAGCAGAAACCAGATTATCGGAGTTAGTCTCATAGTTTGAGAAGAACTGCGTCTTGAACTCAGCCGACAGAGTATAGTACCATGTGCTGAAGGCCTTGTAACCCAACTTAGAACTCAAGCGAAGCAAGTCGTTGTTGGCCTTATAGCTGTGTACGGTATCCGAAGGTGCCGTGATAAAGCCCAACTTCCATTCAATCTTGTTTTCAAACTGGACACGCTGTCTGTCATCATAGTTCGCCTGCCAGGTGAATCCGGAAAGCAATGATTTGGTACTTTCACCACCCTTATACCAGTTCTTTGAAATATAGTTCTGTGAGAATTGCAAATAACCATTTCCACCAAAGGTCCAGAAATTAGGTTTGATGACCAGCAGGTCTTTTTCTGTCACCCGGTTCGGAAGTTCATCATTCTGCATCATATCCAGCAGGTTTTCTTTCCGAGGCTGATCTACAAGCACTTCGCCATAAATCGGTTTTAACCCTTTCAAATTCTCCTCATTTTGATTCACCAAACTCGGATAAGACAAATAAAAAGAAAGCAACTGTTGATTTACCGCCTTATCTACCTGAACAGAATGACGCAAATCGGGCACCTGAGGTAATTGCTTTTCCAATACGTTCTCTTTTATAAAAGGTATCTGCGGTTTCCAGTCGGAAATACTGAAAGCCTGTTCTACCGGTGCCTCATAATAAGTAGCCGGCATCGACAATTTATAGTAATCCGGATTCGGACGGATACCCGTTATCAGCAGATATATATCATCCCAGCGCTCCAACTGCGCATCATACTCCCGACGGAAGTTCTGCATCATCCGCCAGAAATTCCGCACTTCAAGTGGAGGAAGTTCCACCTTTTTCTTTACTGCCGGAACCACTTTCTTTTGTGCAGCTTCCTGTAAACTATCCATAGGAGCCGTTACACTCAAAGAATCTACCGCATTTTTTAGTGTATCCGATTTCATCACATCCGAAGACACTTCCATTTCTTGTGCAGCCAACCCACCGCACAACATAAACAATACCAAGAAAAGACTCGCCTTTTTCATTTTGTCATTCTTAAAATCTTGTGCAAAAGTACGATTTATTTCTAAAAGGAGTGAGCTTTCACACCTACTAATTGTATTTAAAAACAAAATTCGGCCTCCTTTGTTTAAATTTTCATTTGCACATCCATCAGAAAACGTAAGTATATTTGAAGTTAAAAGTGGTTTTGCTCTACTTACTTTTGCGGGTTCAGCTTTTTTTTATAATTTTGCAAACTTGAAGAAGTAGTTCTTCCATGCCGGGAGAAATAGTGTTCACCGGCATTTTGGCTGTCACTTTCTTAAGAGAAAAGAAAGCGAACAGCATTAAACTGTTGAATTTAATTTTTAAATATTCATATTGTGGCAGAAACAAAGTATATTTTCGTAACAGGTGGTGTAGCCTCTTCATTAGGAAAAGGTATCATCTCATCATCTATCGGTAAGTTGCTGCAGGCCAGAGGCTACAGCGTAACCATCCAGAAGTTCGACCCGTATATCAACATCGACCCGGGAACTCTGAATCCCTATGAACACGGAGAGTGCTACGTAACCGTAGACGGACATGAAGCCGACCTCGACTTGGGACACTACGAACGCTTCTTAGGCATCCAAACTACCAAAGCCAACAACATCACTACCGGACGCATCTACAAGAGTGTAATCGATAAGGAACGCCGTGGTGACTATCTTGGCAAGACCATCCAGATTATCCCTCACATCACTGACGAAATTAAACGCAATGTCAAATTGCTGGGCAACAAATATAAATTCGATTTCGTCATTACAGAAATCGGAGGAACTGTAGGCGACATCGAATCACTTCCTTACCTGGAAAGTATCCGTCAGCTGAAATGGGAATTAGGCAAGAACGCTTTGTGCGTACACTTGACTTATGTACCTTACTTGGCTGCTGCCGGTGAATTGAAAACTAAACCGACCCAGCACTCTGTAAAAGAACTGCAGTCTGTAGGTATTCAGCCGGATATCCTGGTACTTCGTACAGAACACGAACTCAGCATGGGACTGAGAAAGAAAGTTGCCTTGTTCTGTAACGTAGACGACAACGCCGTTATCCAGTCAATGGACATGCCGACCATCTACGAAGTACCTTTGCGTATGCAGGAACAGAAACTGGATGTAACTATCCTTGAAAAGATGGGACTTCCGGTAGGCGAAACTCCTACCCTCGGCCCGTGGAGAGACTTCCTGAACCGTCGTCACAATGCCACTGAAAAGGTAAGAATCGGTCTGGTAGGAAAATACGATTTGCAGGATGCCTACAAATCAATCTTGGAAGCCCTTTCACAAGCAGCAACTTATAATGACCGCAAGGCCGACATTCACTTTATCAATAGTGAGAACCTGACCGACGACAACATTGAAGAGCACCTGAAAGACATGGACGGTGTCATCATCTGCCCGGGATTCGGCCAGCGTGGTATCGAAGGTAAATTCGTAGCTATCAAGTACTGCCGTACACACAACGTACCGACATTCGGTATCTGTCTGGGTATGCAGTGCATTGCCATCGAATTCGCACGAAACGTACTGGGATATGCCGATGCCAACAGCCGTGAAATGGACGAAAAGACTCCGCACAATGTAATCGACATCATGGAGGAACAGAAATCCATCACGAACATGGGTGGTACCATGCGTCTGGGAGCTTACGAATGCGTTATCGACCCGAACTCCAAGACTTATGAAGCTTACCAGAGTGAACACATCCAGGAACGTCACCGTCACCGCTACGAATTCAACAACAGCTACAAGGAAGAATTCGAAAAGGCGGGTATGAAGTGCGTAGGTATCAATCCGGAATCCGACCTGGTGGAAATCGTGGAAATCCCGACCTTGAAATGGTTTATCGGTACACAGTTCCATCCGGAATACAGCAGTACGGTATTGAAACCACATCCGTTGTTCCTGTCCTTCATCAAGGCAGCTATCAGCAAATAAGCCAAACATAACATTGTAAAGAAATAGAAATGGACAAAAACACGTTAGTGGGCTTTATCCTGATTGGAGCGGTTATCGTGGGATTCGGTATCTACAACCGCCCCAGCCAGGAAGAAAGAGCACGCGCACAGCACTATCAGGACTCTATCCAACAGGTTATCAAGCAACAACAGGAAGCCCAGGAAAAGCAGGCTGCTGCAGCCATTGAAGCCGCACACCCTGACAGCACTTCCCTCTTCTTCCAGGCCGCACAGGGTACGGAACAGTTTACCGTACTGGAGAACGAGCTGGTTCAGCTGACATTCTCCAACAAAGGCGGACGAGTAAGTAAGGCCCTGCTGAAAGAGTATAAAGACCAGAAGAAGCAGCCTCTCGTTCTGTTCGACGGCGAAGATGCTTCCATGAATTTCGGTTTTGAAGGAAAGAACGAGAACATTCTCAGCCAACAGATGTATTTCGAGGCTACCAATGTGACCGATTCTACCGTGACCATGCGACTGAACGCAGCCAACGGCGGACACCTGGACTTCAACTACCGACTGCTGCCCAACTCGTATATGGTAGACCTTACCGTTCAAGCCAGCGGCATGCAGAATTTCTTCTCTCCTTCTACCAAGAGCATGAACATCGAATGGAAACAGCGTGCCCGCCAGATGGAGAAAGGTTACAACTTCGAACAGCGTTACACTTCATTGACCTACAAGCCGGTGGACGACAGTTTCGACTACTTGAGCGAAACAAAGGATGAGAAAGAAACCATTCCTGAATCACTCGACTGGGTAGCTTTCAAGAATCAGTATTTCTCCTGCGTGTTCATGGCAGAGCAGAACTTTGACAACGCAACGCTCGAATCTAAAATGGAACAGCAAGGAAGCGGTTACATGAAGAACTATGCAGCCGACATGAAGACAGCTTTCGACCCGACAGGTGCCAAAGCTTCACACCTGCAGTTCTACTTTGGTCCGAACCACTTCAAGACACTGCTGGCCAGCAACGACCTGAGCTTTAAAGATAAAGATCAGGAACTGGAAGACCTGGTTTATCTGGGATGGCCGATTATCCGCCTGATTAACCGCTGGTTTACCATCAACTTGTTCGACTGGCTGTCAGGCTGGGGACTGAGCATGGGTATGGTTATCCTGCTTATGACCATCATCGTCAAGGTACTGGTACTCCCCACCACCTGGAAGTCTTTCATCTCATCTGCCAAGATGCGTGCCCTGAAACCGTATGTAGATAAGATTAACGCTAAATATCCGAAGCAGGAAGATGCCCTGAAGAAACAGCAGGAAACCATGGCCCTCTATCGCCAGTACAATGTCAGTCCGATGGGCGGCTGTCTGCCGATGTTGTTGCAGACTCCGGTGTTCATGGCTCTCTTCTTTTTCGTGCCGAACGCTATCGAGTTGCGCCAGCAGGGATTCTTGTGGGCTGATGACCTTTCGGCTTACGACGACCTGATCAGCTGGAGCTACCACATTCCGTTGTTAGGCAATCACCTGAGTCTGTTCTGTCTGCTGTTCAGCATCACTACGGTGCTCAACCAGATTATCATGATGAAACAGCAGGATATGGGCAACAATCCGCAGCTGGCTGCCATGAAATGGATGATGTACATCATGCCTGTGATGTTCTTCTTCATCTTCAACGACTACGCATCCGGATTAAGCTACTACTATTTCATCTCCGGTCTGATTGGTATCATTACCATGTGGATTATGCGCCGCATGACCGATGAAAAGAAACTGCTCGCCCAGCTGGAAGCCAACAAGAAGGAACCTTCACAGCAAAAGGCAAGCGGACTGATGGCCAAACTGGAAGCCCTGCAGAAAGAACAGGAACGTCTCCAGAAAGAACGTCAGGAACGCATGGGAGGTAAGAAAAAATAAAAAGATTATCTTCATACCGCAGAGCGCCCCTCAATGGCATACAGACAAGCCATCGAGGGGCGCTCTTTTTTCTGCTACATTCCTCTTTTTCCATTTATTGTCTTACCTTTGCAGAAACAAAGGTAAAACCATGAACTACTTTTCAAAACTCTATACCCGATGGCAGCATTTCCTGCACAATGAAACATTGAAGCAGAAAGTATATTCCATCGTTTTCGAATCAGACACACCGAAAGGAAGGCTGTTCGACATCATATTAATCAGCAGCATCATTGTCAGCGTACTAATGGTCATACTGGAAAGCATGCACTTGTTTTCTCCTACGGCCTACTGGGTATTGCGACTATTGGAATACCTGCTGACTCTCTTCTTTACCATAGAATACCTGGCCCGTATTTACTGCCTGAAAAATCCCCGGAAATACATATTCAGTTTTTTCGGGCTGGTGGACCTGCTGGCCACCCTGCCGGTTTACCTGAGCTTCTTCCTGAAGGGTGCACACTACCTGCTGGTCATCCGGGCCTTCCGGCTCATCCGGATATTCCGCATCTTCAAGCTGTTCTCCTTCATCAGCGAAGGTAATCTGCTGCTGCGCTCCCTGCGTATCAGTGCACCAAAAATATCCGTATTCTTCTTTTTCGTCCTCATCCTGGTTACTTCCATGGGAACAGTCATGTACATGATTGAAGGCGACGTACCCGGTACTGAATTCAACAACATTCCCAATAGTATCTACTGGGCCATTGTCACTATGACCACCGTAGGCTATGGCGACATTACCCCCGTTACTCCGGTAGGGCGATTCCTTTCGGCTATCATCATGCTCACCGGTTACACCATCATTGCCGTACCTACGGGAATCGTATCGGCAGCCATGGTAAGCCAGCAGAAGAAGCAGGCAGAACGCCAGTGTCCGCACTGCCATCAGACAGGTCACGACGCAGAAGCCATCTATTGCAAATACTGCGGAAAGGAACTCGAGAGTGACTCAAAAAGAAAAATCCACAACGAAGAATTTTAATCATTAAACCATCAAATAAACACATGAAAAAAACAGATTTTATGACTATGACAGCAGCCATGATGCTCGCCACATCGGCCTGTGTAGGTCCTGAAAAAACCGCACAGACAGATGGTCCCATCATCGGCAAACAGGAGGTTACGGTAAAAGACGGCCGTATGACCCCTGAAACGCTCTGGGCCATGGGACGTATCGGAAGTTCCTGTGTATCGCCCGATGGCAAACGCATTGCCTACACGGTGTCTTACTACAGCGTAAAAGAGAACAAGAGCCACCTGGTAATCTACGTAATGAATGCCGACGGCTCAGGCAACCAGTTGCTCACCACTACAGCTGCCAGCGAGGGAGAACCTACATGGATCAAGAACGGCAGCAAGCTTGCTTTCCTGGCACCCGATGCCGACGGTAACAGCCAGATTTGGGAAATGAATCCCGACGGCAGCGAACGCGTACAGCTTTCTTCATTTGCCGGAGGAATTGACGGATTCAAGTTCTCACCCGACGAGAGCAAGGTGCTCTTCATCTCACAGGTGAAATACGGCGAACGCACCGTCGACAAGTATCCTGACCTGGACAAGGCCAGCGGAATGGTGATAGACGACCTGATGTACAAGCACTGGGATGAATGGGTACAGACCGTACCGCATCCGTTCGTGGCTCCATTTGCCGGAAACAAGGTGGGCGAAGCAACCGACATCCTGGCTGGCGAACCCTACGAATCGCCGATGAAACCTTTTGGTGGCATCGAACAGCTTACGTGGAGTCCTGACTCCAAATGCATTGCGTATACCTGCCGCAAGAAAACCGGACTGGAATACGCCATCTCTACCGATTCGGACATTTACCTGTACAACCTGGAAACCAAGCAGACCCGCAATCTCTGCAAGGAAGACGCTACCGACAAGAACATGGGTTACGACACGAACCCGCAGTTTTCTCCCGACGGTGGATTCATTGCCTGGCAAAGCATGGAACGCGACGGATACGAAAGCGACCGCAACCGCCTTTGCGTAATGGATTTGAAAAACGGCAAGAAGACTTACGTTACAGAAGCCTTCCAGTCGGGTGTAGACAGCTACTGCTGGGCTCCGGACAACCAGACACTCTATTTCACCGGTGTATGGCACGCCACCAGCATGATTCACCGTACAAACCTGAAGGGTGAAGTGGAACAGCTTACAGAAGGCATGTACGACTATGCTTCTGTAGAAATGCTGGGCGACGGGCAGCTTCTCACCAAGCGCCACTCTATCAGCGAAGCTGACGAGCTGTTCACTGTCAACCTGAACAAAGCCAACGAGGTAACCCGCATCACGCAGGAAAACGACCACATCTTCAAGCAGCTGAAGTTAGGTAAAGTAGAAGCCCGCTGGACAAAGACCGTCGACGGTAAAGACATGCTCTCGTGGGTAATCTACCCGGTAGACTTCGACCCGAACAAGAAATACCCCACCCTGCTGTTCTGCGAAGGTGGTCCGCAAAGCCCCGTGAGCCAGTTCTGGAGCTACCGCTGGAACTTCCAGATTATGGCTGCCAACGATTACATCATCATCGCCCCCAACCGCCGCGGTCTGCCGGGATTCGGCATGGAATGGCTGGAAGAAATCAGCACCAACTACGGCGGACACTGCATGGACGACTACCTGACTGCCATCGACGACATTGCCAAAGAACCGTACGTAGACAAAGACCGCCTGGGCTGCGTAGGTGCCAGCTTCGGAGGATACTCAGTGTACTGGCTGGCCGGACACCACAACAAGCGTTTCAAGGCCTTCATCGCACACGACGGCTTCTTCAACATGGAACAGCAGTATCTCGAAACCGAAGAACTCTGGTTCACCAACTGGGATTTGGGTGGCCCGTACTGGGACAAGAACAACCCAGCTGTAAAGCGTAGCTATGCCAACTCTCCTCACCTGTTTGTCGACAAATGGGATACTCCTATCCTCTGCATCCACGGCGAGAAAGACTACCGCATCTTGGCCTCACAAGGTATGGCCGCATTCAACGCTGCCAAACTGAGAGGCATTCCTGCCGAACTGCTGATTTTCCCGGACGAAAACCACTGGGTATTGAAACCGCAGAACGGTATTTTGTGGCAACGTACTTTCTTCAACTGGCTTGACCGCTGGCTGAAACCACAGAAATAAGTCACGCACATCCGGACGCCTTAAAAAAAAGATTTTTCTATTCCATTGAATTTCAAACGATTTTAAAAATCTTCGAAAAATTCTTACAAAAAAAGAGCGTCCGGATTTGCATATTAAAATAAAAAGCCATACCTTTGCATCGCTTTTGAGAAAGACACTTCGGGGTGTAGCGCAGTCCGGTTAGCGCACCTGCTTTGGGAGCAGGGGGTCGTG
>OGPR01000025.1_pt1 | contig 188578 bp, 202 predicted proteins | sample 1552981 | NCBI WGS metagenome assembly OGPR01 (sample SAMEA2580260, study PRJEB22360) | human gut metagenome | biome: human gut; feature: human-associated habitat; material: faeces | place: Denmark | collected 2008/2010 | reverse complement strand
ATATATCTCAGGTTAGTGGCGTTTTTTTGAAGAGTCAATGTTAGAGCAGTTGCACTGATACACTCACGAAATTATTAATGCCCTGTCGGCACTAAAAATGTTTTCGGCGGTGTTGGCGATATATTTCACTGTGTGGGGTTTAAAAATAATCAGTTTATCGATAGACTAAATCCACTGCCCGAAAGCAGTGGATTTTTGTTTTTACATATCGGTTTAAGCTGTCTTATTCGCTTCTCAGTGCGAGGACGGGATCTTTCTTAGCCGCATAGTGTGAGGGGATAAGTCCTGCGATAAGGGTAAGGAGCATACTGATAATTACCAGTATTACTGCGCCCTGCCACGGCAGTACGCACATACCTGAGATACCTGTGAGGTTGTACACTATAGCGTTTGCGGGGATAAGCAGAAGCAGAGTTATTCCGATACCGATTGCGCCTGCGGCAAAGCCGACAATGAGCGTTTCTGCGTTGAACACACGGGAAATATCTCTCTTGCTTGCGCCCATAGCACGAAGTATGCCGATCTCCTTTGTACGCTCAAGCACGGAAATGTAGGTGATAATGCCTATCATTATAGATGATACGACAAGCGAGATCGCTACAAAGGCGATAAGGATAACGCTTATTGCATCAATTATCGTTGATACCGAGGTCATCATCAGTCCGACAATATCCGTATACTCAATCTTGAGGTTTTCGTTGCCGTCGGCTTTGACTTTATCGTTATAAGTGCTGATGATTTCTTCGATTTTTTCCTTTGCGTCAAAGTTCTTCGGATAGATGCTGATCATACTCGGTTCGTCAAGAGAAGCAACACCGAGAAGCGTCATATTACCGTCATAGGTAGCTTCGGATTCGGTGCTCATCTGCTTTGCGAAAGCATCTGCTATCTGCTGTTCGGTCATGCCCATCTGCTGTGCCTGCTGAAGCTGTGACATAATTTCTGCCTGTTGTTCCTCGGGCAGTGTTGCAATATATGCCTTTATATCTTCCATTGTGACAGCCTTTTTGTCCTCGTCCTTTGCAAATTCCTTGCCGGTGAAAATATCTGTGTCGGGAGAGTTTCTCTGCTCCTTTACAACCTCGCTGTCATTTACCTTGTTTACAAGATACTCTGTAAGCTCGTGAGTGTAGCCTATTGCTGATGAAGAGCTTGACGAAATAATGCTGTTCTCTTCGGGCTTTATAATGCCGACAACCTTTATAGGCTCGGCGTCCTCGACAACCTTTGTCATATAAATCTTGTCATCGCTCTTGTCTGTCCAGATACCGTTTTCCTTTTCGTAGAATTCGGGGTTTGTCACAAGTCTGAATTCAAGTCCGAGAAGTTCATCGTAGGTGTAGGTCTGTAATTTGCTTGTGAAGTCGACCTTTTCGTTATTGTTGCTCATAGCGCTTTTTACTGCACTGACAAGCTCGTCACTGTCCATAAGTCCCATACAGTAAAGGCTGTAGTCGGAAATCTCGTTATCCTTGTTTACCATTACGACAACTTCATTGTAAGCGCTCGGCATTCTTCCTGCAAGCACCTTGTACTGCTCGTTTAACAGCTTATCATTGTCAAGAAGCTCTGTCCAGGTGTCATAGCTTGCGCTTACAACGTTGCTCATAAGCTGTGAGTCGTACATTGCGTTAGTCATACCCATATCTTCAAACAGGGTAGCGGGGTTTACCTGAATTATACCTTTATCCTTATCGTTCCTGAAAATATTGAGCGGAGTGGAATAGCCGTACTTTATATCGCTGACATAATCGTTTATTTCTTTTCCGTCATTTTCAAGATAGGATTTAAAGCTCTTTAAATCATTGGATTTAAGCTGGGTGAGCATGGAATTTACCATACTGCCCATTATATTGTTTGAATGTATCTTGCCGTCATCGGTGCCGTCGCTCTTGTTTTCCTTCATCATTGACGTCATCATAGAGGTCATATCCATAGAGTTGCGTGAAATGGATATGGGGTAGCTTGCGAGCGTTTCCTCCTCGACCGATTTAATATAAAGCTGTGCGCCGCTCGATATTGACAGGATAAGCGCTATGCCTATAATACCTATGCTTCCCGCAAAAGAGGTCATAAACGTTCTGCCCTTTTTGGTCATAAGATTATTAAGGCTGAGCGACAGAGCGGTAAGGTAGGACATTGATGGCTTCTTTGCCTTCTTTCCCTTGCCCTTTTTATTCTCGATAGGCTCAACAATGTTACGGTCATAAGGGTTTGTGTCATCGACTACCTTACCGTCAAGAAGTCTTATTATTCTGTTTGAATATTTTTCGGCAAGTTCAGGGTTATGCGTTACCATAATTATCAGCTTATCTTTGGATATTTCATTTAAAAGCTCCATTATCTGAACGCTGGTTTCGCTGTCAAGCGCACCTGTCGGCTCATCGGCAAGAAGTATATCGGGGTCGTTTACAAGCGCTCTTGCGATGGCAACTCTCTGCATCTGACCGCCCGACATCTGATTGGGCTTCTTTTTCAGTTGGTCGCCAAGTCCGACCTTAACAAGCGCTTCCTTTGCTCTTTGTCTTCTTTCGGCTTTTGACACGCCCGACAGAGTCAGAGCAAGCTCGACATTTGAAAGCACCGTCTGGTGCGGTATCAGATTATAGCTCTGGAATACGAAACCGATCGAGTGATTACGGTATGTATCCCAATCTGCGCTTTTGAATTCCTTTGTGGATTTTCCGCCGATGATAAGGTCGCCGTCGGTGTATCTGTCAAGGCCGCCTATAATGTTTAAAAGCGTGGTCTTGCCGCATCCCGACTGACCGAGTACAGACACGAACTCGCTTTCTCGGAAGTCAATGCTGACGCCTCTGAGTGCGTGGACCTTTTCGTTTCCGATTTTATAATCCTTTGTTATGTTTTTCAGTTGTAGCATCGTTTTGTCCTTTTCGCAAAGTTTTAAATAATGGGTATAAGATTATTTTATATCCTGTATCAAACAATATATCGGCTTATTTTAAACCTGCTGTGTTAACGGTATTTAAACTTTTCTTTTTCTTATCTTCTTTCTCAGTTTCTTTGTTTTCAATGGGGAGATAGACGGTGAACTGCGTTCCCTTGTTAAGCTCGCTTTTAACACGAATCCTTCCTCCGCAAAGCTCAACGATACGCTTTACCATAGCAAGACCCAGCCCGTTGCCGCCTGTTGCGTGTGAGCTGTCGCCCTGATAGAATTTCTCGAAAATACGTTCTGTAGTGGCTTTGTCCATTCCTATGCCGTTATCGGTGACACGCACACGGATTTCATTGCTGTTCTTCGGGTTTATGTCAAGGCGTATCTCGATAGTACCGCCGTCCTGAGTGTATTTTATAGCGTTGCCTATGACGTTCAGCCATACTTGCTTCAGCATTTCGCTGTTGCCGTAATAGTTAAGCTCGCAAAGCTCGGGGATTACCTCCTGATTCTTTGCGCCCCACTGGCTTTGTAACTGCAGAACGCATCTGCGAAGCTCCTCGTCAAGAGAGAACTCTTTCTTATCGGTGATTATCTCCTGGTTTTCCAGCTTGTTCAGCATAAGGATATTGCTCGACATATTTATGAGCCGTTGTGATTCGTTTATGATTATGTCGATATATTCATCCTCCTGCTCCTTTGTAAGACCGCCTTTTTTAAGCTGTTTTGCAAAGCCGTATACGGAAACCATAGGAGTTTTGAATTCGTGCGAGAAGTCGTTTATGAAATCGTTTCTGAAAAGCTCGGTATTGCCAAGCTCCTTTACCATTATGTTGAAATTCTCCTGTATATGTGAAAGCTCGCTGCTTCCGTTTTCCTCAAGTCTTACCGAAAAATCGCCCTTAGAAACCTTGAGCAGACCCTCCTTGAGATCGTTTAGCGGACGGAGAAGTATGCCTGACAGCATCGCAGACAGTATACTGCCGATAATTACGCACGAGCATTGCATTATCAGGGGCATAAGCATAGGCACTACCTCAATATGCTTCATCAGACCGAAAGCACTGAGGACATTATAGATCATCACGCAGATAATGCCTGCAGCTACCATTATGAAAAATACGAACAACACAACATAAGCGTTTATCGAGCGTAAACGCTTTTCTTCATCGCTTATTCTCTTGTGCATTTTATTCCTCCGTTTTAAGTCAATGCTGTTTCAGCACAGCCTTGTAGCCAAGCCCTCTGACAGTTACTATCTCGAAATCCTCGTTGTCACGGAAACGCTCACGCAGACGGTTGATATGTACGTCAATCGTTCTTTCATCGGTTTCGGTTTCCATATCCCACAGCTCGTCCATAAGCTGACGGCGTGTGAATATTTTGTTCTGATAGCTGAGCAATTTGAACAGCAGCATAAATTCCTTGTTGGGAAGCTCGTGCGTGACACCGCCGCAGGTAACTGTAAGCGCATCGTAGTCAAGCACGGTATTGCCTGCGTGGAGCTTATGCTCGTTGGCAATATTACTGCGGCGCAGGAGTGCGGATATGCGAAGGAGCATTTCCTCGTCATCAACGGGCTTTACCATATAATCGTCCGTTCCTGCACGGAATCCCGCAATTTTATCTGCCGAGGTTTCTCGTGCGGTCACCATAAGAACGGGGGTGTTGCAACCGCCCTCACGAAGCGTTTTAACAAATTCGTAGCCGTCCATACGGGGCATCATTACGTCAAGCAGGATAAGATCAACGTGCTGTCTGTCGAGTATGTCAAGTGCGTCTATGCCGTCTACGGCAGGTACCGGCTCGTAGCCGTTCTGCTTAAGCACTGTACACATCAGTTTTCTTGTGTTTGTATCATCTTCCGCAACCATTATATGAAACATATTATTTCCTCCGTTTCTTTAACCGGTTTTAATTACTTATATTATATTTTTCTTCATTTAACCGAATATAAACCGCCTGCCGTTTGCCGATATAAACAAATACGCCCTTGCCGCAGATTGTTTCTGCGTTATGCAAAGGCATATTTATATCAGCTTGTAGAAAAAGTACGCTTTTAATAAAATAGATTAAGTTTTCAATCCCTATCCCCAAACCCCTTTCCCTCGTGAAAGGCTGTGTATGCTTGGTTGGCTCTGCATCGTGCAGATCCTTTGGGCATACACGCCCGGCGTCCGTGCCAGGGCTGAGTGTGGGGCTGCCGCCCTCACCCCGCTTGGGGCTTCGCCCCAAACCCCATTTTAAAATTGTATAGATTTATCTACAGGCTGATTTATAAATCAGATATTCAGCAGATATGACAGTGTATCGCCTATTTCTCCGAGTGCGTTTTCAGGTGTCATACCGACAAGAACATCGGTGGCTCCGTGTTCAACGCAGAAGGAAGCAACGTTGAAGTTGCAATAGCGCACATCTATGACATATATTTCACTGAACGATGATGTGAGGCAGGGTATCATTGCACTGGGGTAATCGTCTTTAAGCACAACAAGAACTCTGTCATTCTTTACATCGGTGGTGATATGCTTTATATAGCTGTCGGCAACCATATAAAGACTGTAGAACGAGCTTGCGCTGTAGTCGGAGGCGGGCATCAGCGGATATTCGAACTGATACTCATAATCTGCATTGTAATACTCGGTGGTAAAGTCGTTCTTGGGCACATAATAAGTGAATGTTTCGCCCTCGTACATAAGTCCGTCATAATTTGTTGCAGCATATACGGAGCCTAAGCAATCCTTCTCGTATTTATCGTAATCGGACAGCTTTGCGAATTTTACATCTGCGGCTTTGGCAAAGCTCTGAGCAACATAATATGCGCCGAGCTGCTGCCAGTGGCAGTCACGCAGGAAGAAAATATTCTCCTTCTGGTGAGGCAAAAGAGCATCCATAGCGTTTATGACCTTGACATCCTTGCTCAGCATATTTGAAATATATACGGAGTCGCTAAGCTCGGTATACTGAGCCTTCTGAAGCTGAGAGGGGGTTATGAATGTATTCTGCGTCAAAGCGAGCAGGCTGTAGACGTTTGCATCGGGAAGTGCTTTTGCAAGCGAATTTACCGTGTTGGCATAGTCCTCCGCATTTTCACGTTTGCCGCTGTAAATCTGTGCGCCGTATATGGTGTCGCCGCTTTGATAAACAAGCTGTGAGCCTTCTTCGAAAAGCACCTGTGCATTCGGGTCGGAGGGCTCTGTATATGTGTTTTCGGGCTTAGGCGAACTACTGCTTTCATCGGACTTTGAACCGGTTTCGCTTTGCTGATTTCCTGAAGAAGAATCATTCTTGCTTTCGGTTTCGGGGGTGCTTGAGGGAGCGTCACTTGAAGTGTCCGACGGTGCAGGGGTAACGATAGCAATAGGCTTTGTTGACGCAGTTGTAACCTCGGTCTGAGATGAACCGCTGTTTACCTGTGTGACATTGCCTTTAATCTCTGCGCCGTTCAGCGAGAATCCGAAAAGCGAGCGGAAGCCTGCGCCGATAGACTTGAAGGTATCTCTGAACGGTACGGTATCATTGAAGAAATAGCTTATATCCTCTGTGTATTTACCGCTCCAGTAAGCGTCCCATGTAAACTCAGGGAAGGTGGCAAGGTTACGCTTTTCGGCTTCGGATATGGTAGGGCGCGGCAATACAAGCAGACCGATTGCCACAGCCGCAAAGAAGGCGGTGCATACGCCGATGTTTATTCTGACTGCAAGCTTCTTTTTACGCTCGGAATCGGAACTGCTTTCGGGCTGTGTCTTATCTTCCTTGTCCTGCTTTTCGGGTTTTACTCTGATCTGCTTTGTGCTTTCTGAGGATTTTTTGCCTTTCGGGGCTTTTACGGAATGAGTATCTTCGCTTTTTGCGGCTCTGACAGGCTTTTCGTGTTTTGCTTTCTTAGGCTCGTGGCTTTTCTGGGATTCCATCTTCCGACGGTAGATCTCATTAAGCTCCTCAAGCTCCTTATCATCAATATGGTCTGACAATGTTACTCACTCCTTTCTCAGAACTGCCAGTAGATAAACGGGTTGTTGGTGGCGTTTACAAGCAGGATGCTGCTCAGTGCAAATACCGCAACATTAAGCACCGTCTGACCTACAGAGGTTGCAAGGTAAAGATTTTTGCTTTCTAATTTTTTCTTGAGTGCGGGGATAACAGGCATACACAGCACTACGCTGACGATGAAAAGCCAAGCGTTAGCTGTCATATTCTGCATCGAAATCTTGTCTGTGAACGAGTTTCCGTTGAGTCCGACAAGGTTTCCGAGGAACGTGCCGAGCTTGCCTAAATCGGTAAAGTAGAATATGCCGAAGCCGACAACAACTACTATCGTATTGTAAATATGCGCAACAGCCTTAGGCATCTTTCTCATATTCTTGTTGCCTATGGTACGTTCTATCAGAATGAACAGTCCGAAGTAAAGACCCCAGATTATATAGTTCCAGTTTGCGCCGTGCCAGAAGCCTGTGCAGAACCATACGAGAAAGAGGTTGAGGTATTTTCTTCTCTTACCGAAGATAGGAACATACAGCAGGTAGTCACGGAAGAATGTGCCGAGCGAGATGTGCCATCTCTGCCAGAACTCAGTGATATTCTTGCTGACAAACGGATAACGGAAGTTTTCGTCAAAGTGGAAGCCGAATATACGTCCAAGACCTATGGCTATATCGGAATATCCGGAGAAGTCGAAGTAAACCTGCATAGCGTAGACTATTACCGTGTACCACGTTCCGACAACGGACAAAGACGCAAGATCGCCGGTCTTGAAGAACGTATCAACGATAGTGCTGAGGTTGTTTGCAAGGATGACCTTTTTGCCAAGACCCATGCAGATCCTTGTAATACCATCGCTTACATCGGCAGAGGTTATAACTCTGTTGTCTATCTCGTTTTCGATTACGGCATAGCGGACAATGGGACCTGCAACGAGCTGTGGGAACATCGAAATGTACATAAGCAGTTTGTACCAGCTTCTCTGCACCTTTATCTTGCCCCAGTAGCAGTCGAGAATATAAGAGATAATCTGGAATGTGAAGAAGCTGATGCCTATCGGCATTTCAATATGCGGAACGGGCAAATCCACAGGGCTTATTGCATTGAAGTTTTCGACAAGGAAGCCTGTATACTTGAAGAACACAAGAAGTCCTATATCGAACACAAGCGTACAGGCGGTCACTATCGTAGCTTTTTTAGTGTCACGGAACTTATCTATAAGAAGTCCGCCGACATAGTTTACGGTAACGCTTCCTATAAGCAGGAATACCCACACCGGCTCGCCCCATGCGTAGAATATCATTGAGAATACGATAAGCACCCAGTTTCGATATACTGTTTTACGGCAGATGAAATATGCTATAAAGCACAGAGCCATAAAGAAGTACAGAAAAAATAAATCGGCGAATATCAACTGTATCGTCCTTTCTTTTGCAGCTTTTAGTATCTGTGATTTTTTGTCTGCCTGATTTGAGGCATACCCTAATCAGTATAATTATACTATATCCGAGCCTGTATGTCAATTTATAAACTGCATAACTGTGATGTTTTTCGGTACTGCGAAATGTAAGGTTAACAGCCGGCGGTTTTGGAGTGGGGGAGGCGGAAAAGTGATGCCGCTGCATAACAAACCCCCGAAACCGTGATGTAAAACGGTTTCGGGGGTGGAGGTTATTACCATCTGACCGGCAGTCCGGATTAACACTTTTGTTCATAAACGCATTATGTGTCTTAAGTAGTGTTTAGATAACGCTTTAATTACTTAGTTCCTTGATTTTTTCATAAATATCAATCCAATTATAAACTCTTACGATATTATCGTGTTCGATTTTCTGATTATACCTTGTATCAAACAGTAAAACTTTAATACCGTTCTCAGCAAGGTGCAGTGCGACTTCAGGCTTATCATCAATCATTACATCGACTTGAAGCTCTCGGCGTTGTCCGTCATATCGTCACGGATCCCGAACAGCTTGCGGAAGAAGTTGTACACACGTCCGTGGGATACCGTCTTTGTTATCTCGCCTTTTATTTCGTTTATCTCTATGTCTGATGACAGCTTGGTTTTCATTTAGAGGGTTCCTCTTTTCAGGTGGAATAAAATTGATATATTAATTATAGATGAAAAGAGGGTGGGTGTCAATGGGGGTAATTTAAATGTAAATTCATGAATATTAAGTGCAAAATATACTTGAAAAAATTGTAATAATATGATATAATACAAAAAAGGAGATGAAATTATGGCTGTGCCAAAATATGATGAATTATTGCCTTCAATAATTCGTTGCTTGGGAGATAATGAAATACATTCACTCAAAGAGTTGACAGATTATTGCGCTAAAGAATTTCAACTGTCCGATGACGATAGAGCAGAAACTATTTCAAGTGGACAAAACAAGTTACATAACAGAGTTGGTTGGGCAAAATCGTATTTAAAAAAAGCCGGTTTAATTGAAAGCCCTAGAAGAGCACATTTTTGCTTAACAGAAGAGGGTAGAAAAGCTTTGCAAAGCGATCCGAACTGTGTTAATTTAGAATATCTAAGTCAATATGAATCATTTAATGAGTTTCTCGGAAAAACAAATCGTCATGAAACAACAGCGTGTATTATAAAAAATGATAGTCCTCAGGAACAAATTGAAAATGCGCTTGAAGAACTCAACGTTGAGCTTGCAGAAGAGTTAATGACTGAAATTATGAAAATGTCGCCATACGAATTCGAGCGTCTTGTTGTAAAACTGCTTATTGAAATGGGTTACGGCACAATGGAAGAAAATAAAGACGCAGTTACTTCTAAATCGCATGATGAAGGTATAGACGGAATTGTAAGTGCTGACAAATTCGGTTTTGATTCTATTTATATTCAGGCTAAGCAATGGCAAGCTGACAGCGTGGTAAGTCGTCCGGAAATACAAAAATTTTTAGGTGCACTTGCCGGGCAAGGTGCTACAAAAGGAATATTTATTACAACCGCACAGTTTTCAAAAGAAGCTGTAAACTTTGCCTCAAAGCAATTGCACAGCAAAATTGTACTTGTCAATGGAAAACAGCTTGCGAAGCTTATGATAGATTATAATCTTGGCGTTTCAATCGTTGCAACCTATAAAGTCAAGAGGATAGATTCAGACTTCTTTAATGAAGATGTGTGATTTTTGTTCGTTTGGCAGGAGCAAGCAGAGAAGTTTAAAAACTGAAGAAACGCAAAAAAGAATGCGACTGTTGGCGATATACTATCCTGAATACGACGCTTCCGGTCAGTTGCACTAGTAGATCTCGCCGTCGCATGGACTGAGCGATATGTTGGCGGATGCTTTTGCCAAAGGAGAGACTGAAAATGAATGATATTGATTTCCGAAATACGCTTGTAAAAGCATTGGCATTGGACAAAGTGCCGTTTCCCGAAAAGGACAAGGTTTTATCTATACTTTTACGGAGCAACACGTATATTGAATACACTGGTATATTTACTCGCCGTGAATGGAATACGTACTGTGCTATCCTTCACATTCAAGTTCCAGTTGAAAATTACGAGCTGATAAAAAAATCAGAAGGTAAGTTGTTAAGTATTGCTGAAAAAATATTTGGCAAACAAGACGACTACTACTTAACTGATATAGAAACAGGAATAGTCGTTACATCTCATGAAGTAATTGATTTTTCAGGTATTTCTGTTACTGGTGTTGTCACTAAGGCCATTGAAGATGCCGAAATCTTCATGCGCGATGGAAAATATGATTCTGCTTTTGATCGTGTACACACTGCATTTCATGGATATCTCAAAAAGAAGCTTGACGATCTGAACGAACCGTATGAAGAGTCTGATACACTTAATCAACTATATAATAAGCTTCATGCCTATATGAGTTCTAATATAGTAACAGATCAGTCAGGCATCATTAGAACTGCCCTTCGTAGTGCATCTGGAATAATAAGCTCCATAAATGATTTACGAAATAGACACTCATTGGCACATCCCAATGTGAGCATTATTACTTCTAGAGAAGCAAAACTTTGTATTAAACTCGTAAAAGATCTTACTGACTACATTGAGTTAGTGATATAAACAAAAAAGGGCTATCAGACTTTCAAAAAATCTGATAGCTCTTTACTTTTACAATAATTCAAATAATGTTGCCATTTTGTTGCCACAAAGGACTTCAAAGTAGCGAAAAACCTGTATTTAAGGGCTTTTTAAGTGGTTCGTATTATTCCCACTCCGTTTTGAATATCTCCTCACCCATAAAAATGAGTGTCGTAGGTATCTTATACGGCGGTTATTCCTTCCGTTACCAGTCTGATTTTGCGAGAAAAACTTTTTTGTGTACCCGTCGTGTACCTCAAAATCAGGTATCTCACTCGTATCAATATTTGTTGGCAACAGAGGAACAACCTTGTTTCTCTATAGGCTATATGAATATTATACTACAAAAGGCGCAAAAATCAATAGTTTGCTGCCTGAGCGGTGCAGTTCCATTTGGTTCTGCACCGCTTTTCCTGTTTCAAGGAGGAAACAACCATGTCAGAGTATCAATTAGAATTAAAACAAATCGTGGATTACCCACGCTGCCGGATCTACCGGCAATTTATCGGGCTGCTGATGAAGGATAAAAGCATCCGTGTCGGCGGCACATCGGGGCTTTACCATTTCACGGTGCTGTCCTGCTTTGCAAACTTCCGTACTTCCTATAAACGGATCGATGGAATCAGCTACACGATCTATCCCGGCGAATGGCTCTGCCGTGTGAGCGAGCTAACCGAGTGGTTCCGCACTCGCTTTCAGCATCAGGCACTTGCCATTCTCAGGGAGCTGCAGGACAGACACCTTATCACCTATACGCTGCTCGGCCGGGGCAGGCTGGTGAAATTCAAAATCAAAGGATGGTGCAAATACAACAGAGTTTTAGAGTACAACGCCCCGTGCCAGAAGGATACTGGCTTCTTCTTTCTGCCGATCTCGGTTGCCAATGAATTGGTCAGCGCCGGCCGCTGTTCGGAAATGGACGCTATGCTGGATCTGTGGATCAACACCGTATACAACGACACGCAGGTGCAAGGCTCAGAGGTCGGTCCCGTCGTGTATATGAGAAACGGCACCGGAAGCCCACTCATCGGGTATGCGGAGCTTGCACAGCGCTGGGGCGTGTCCAAGGCGACGGCAGGACGCTATCTCCGCAAAATGCAGGAGCTCGACTATCTATCTATGGTCGCATTCCCCGGAACGCACGGCACGGCTATCTACCTCAAGCAATATCTTTCGACCATGTTCCAGATTTCCGATGTGATGATCGACAAAGATGAGGTGGCAATGTCGCTTAATATCCATATTCAGATGGACGAAGAAACGGAGGAAGGTAGCGTGTCAGAAAACAGTTCCGGCGTTTCAAAATCGCACACGGAGATTATTCTGCAAAAAGCGGCAAAAATCCTTGCTGCACAAGGCTTTCCTTGCTTTTCATGCCCGAGGCTTCAGTGTAAGTTATTACCCTTATCCGACGATTGCAGGGAAGCATTTATTCATATCTGCGATCTCAGGAAACTGAAAGACTATCGCTATTTGCTTGTGCTGTCCTGCAAGGATTCCACAGAGATATTCCAGTTTGAGGTGCGGCTGTCGCCCATAACCGTGGAGGAGGTGTGACCGATGAAAAAGCAACCGGAACAGATGCCGGAAGACCAGAGATTTCACGATACCTACCTGCTTCTAAAAAAATACCGGGATGTGGTGTGGGGCTTGGAGCTGTCGGTGCAGCAGGTCAAACGGCGGTTTCAGATGGAGGTTGGCAGCAGTATCGAGGACTTTTTGGAGTCCATCTACCTTGCCGGCGTGGATTTTTCGGATAACGGCATTGAAGAACAGGCCAGAAGCATTGAAAAAAGCTATCAAATGCTGAAACTGCTGGAAACCTCGGTCAATATCATGCGAAACAAGCATAAACACGGCGAGATGTACTATTGGCTGCTCTATTACAGCTACCTATCGCCCCAGCAATATCGGAGCGTTGATGAGATTATCGAAATGATCCGCCCCCATGTGTCCGACATCAGCGAACGCACCTTTTTCCGCAGGCGAAAGAATGCTGTGGAGGCTCTTTCTTCAATCTTGTGGGGCTATACTTCCCGGGATAGCTTGAGTCTTTTGGAGCAATTTTTCCCCGATAAATAGCGTTGGCAGTAAATCGGCGGTGAATGGCAGTACATTGGCAGTGTTTTGCTATTGTGGCGCAAATCCGTATGTGCTATAATGTGTATGCTCAAAACTGTATCAAGTGCCGACAGGGAAAAACGGACACCATTTTTCGATGGTGTTTTTTTGTTGCCCTAATCGGCGCAATCGCACAAGCCGCCCCATTTCTCGGGGCGGCTTAGTATTTTTTCAAGGAGGTACACAGTGAAAAATCAAATGAAAACCACAAAGTCGAAGGACCGGAAGGAGCGCCGCCATATCAACTGGGGGCGTTTTCTTTTTGCCGGTTTTCTCAGCGCCACGATGCTGGCGGCAAACACGATGCCCGCTTTTGCGGCGACAACGGTATGGGAAAAGGCAAACGAGATCATGAAGGATGTGTATACGCAGATTCTCACGATCTCTACCATTGCTGCCGTTGTGACCGCCGCTATTGCACTGCTGATGATGAATTTTTCCAAATCGGGGCGGACGGTGGACGAAGCCCGTGCCTGGCTGAAGCGCATCATCATCACCTGGGCGATCCTTAACGGTCTCGGCTTTATTATGGCCTATATCACTCCCTTCTTCTCCGGCGGCAAGTGGAACGGATAACCGTTCCCGCCGAAATGAAAGGAGGTCGATGTCTTGGGCATACTTGACGGAATCGTAGAGTGGATCGCAGAACAGGTCATGAACGGACTGGACATTATCAACACCTCGGTTTTGGGCGCACTGGGCTGTAATATGGACACCTTCAAGCGGTATTTCCCTGCGGCAGAAACGATGTATAAAATTTTCGTTGCTCTGGCGATTGGGCTCATCCTGCTTAACTGGGTGTGGCAGCTCTTTAAGAATTACGGGCTTTCCGCCGGCATTGAAGCGGAAGATCCCGTGAAGCTTTCCATCCGTTCCATACTCTTTATTCTGCTGGCCTACTTTGCGGACGAAATCGTAAATATCATACTGAAAATCGGAGGGACGCCCTATCAGTGGATACTCAATTCCGAATTGCCGCCGCTTGACTTTGCCAGCTTCAATTCCGTTTTCCTTACGATACTCGGCGTATGTGCAAGCGGTACCGTGGCATTGATCGCACTGATACTCATACTGATTTTGGCTTGGAATTACATCAAGCTGCTGTTTGAAGCGGCGGAGCGCTATGTACTGCTCGGCGTGCTGGTATTTACCGCACCGGTTGCCTTTGCCATGGGCGCATCGCAGACCACTTCCAACATCTTTAAGAGCTGGTGCCGTATGTTCGGCGGACAGGTATTCCTGCTTCTGATGAACGCCTGGTGCCTGCGGCTCTTTACCAGTATGGTGGGGCAGTTTCTCTCCAACCCTTTGGCACTTTAAGGAGGAACGATGAAAAGAAAACATAAAATACTCATTATCCTGCTTGCCGTTTCCGTGACCATTTCGCTGACGACCGTTCCGGCGTTTGCTTTGACCGAAAGCGAAGTACAGGATCAGGTAAACGCCGTCGGGAAAGAATCTGTCACCGGAAATCTGTTCGTATGGTTTCTGTGCGCAATCGCCTTTTTGAAGGTGTCACAGAAGATCGACAGCTTTATGTCCTCTCTCGGCATCAATGTCGGACACACCGGAGGCTCTATGCTGGCCGAGGCGATGATCGCTATGCGTGGGATCGGAGTGGCAAAAAATTATTCAGGTAAAGTCGGCGGCTCCGGCAGGAGTTCCGGCGGCGGAGGCGACACCTTTATGAAGGGCGGGCTTTCCGGCGTTGTGAGCCGAAAGGTCACAAACACCGCCATTAACAATGCCAACGGCTCAAAAAGCGGCGGCCTCGGCGGTATGGCATTCAATTCCTCGCTCGGTAAGGGAGGAGGCTTCGCCAACAGCGTGATCGGCAAGATCGCAACCGGCAATATTTCTTCGACCGGCTCTATTTCCGGTGAAAGCGCTGCGGACTCTCTTATGTCCTATATGGGATATACGGCACTCGGGCCGGATGCGGAAGGTGTTCCGTCCTTTTCCGATGTGGAGATCGGAGGCGGACATATCTTCGCAACCGAAACGAATGACGAGCACCCGGAGGGCATCGCCATGGGAATGTATCACACCGACCAGTATATGCCGCCCGAAGGAGAATACACGACCGTCACGGCTGCTGACGGCACCTCTTGGTATAAGCAATATGCAACGGATACCGTAGAGCGAAAGCCCCATAAAGCAGACGACGGCAGTATTGTCTATGAGGAAAGCCTTGTCAAAAGGCTGCCGAAAGCTCCCCGGCGAAAGGATAAGATCTGATGGCGGATAACAGTCGTCCGGTTGCTGAACCGTTGCAGAAAGGCGCACAGGCCGCACAAGCGGTGCGAGGTGCTGTTAAAACCGGAAAAGCCATCGCCGGCGCTGCCAAGGGTGCGGCTGCCGGAGGTGTGTGGGGCGCCGTTGCCGGCTTTGCGTGGGAAAACCGAAAGTTTGTCGGTAAGGTTATCATTGCGGCGACCGCCGTGCTGATGATTCCGATCCTCATTCTGTGTATGCTCCCCGGAATCATATTCGGAGGCTTTGGTAATTCCCATTCTCCGGCCGACCCCGATACGCCGATTATGAACAGCAGTGCGGTAATCGACAGCAATCTGACCGAGATCTCTACTGCCGTGAGCCGTGTGCTGTCCGAGGCGCTTACCGATACGCTGAGTGCAATAGACAACGATTACGCTGCCTGTACCGCTGACGGCAAAGAGGTCATAAACCCTTATGAAAGCTCACCGAATTTCAACGCCAATCAGTTTGTCGGACAATACTGTGCGGCAAAGAACGAGGACTATGCCGCTGTGTCCGTATCGGATATGGAATCCATGCTGCGCAGCGGCAAGGACAAGCTCTATTCCTATACCAAAAAGGAAGAGGAACGCACAGTTGAAACGGCCACGACCTCGGTAACGGTAGATGCCTCGACCGGCGAGGAAACCACAACGGAAACCGTAACGACAACCACGGAAAAGTGGATCGTTTATACCGTTTCCTACAACGGTGAAGCCTACTTTGCCGATGAGGTATTCCATCTGACCGCCGAGCAGAAGGACCTTGCCGACGATTATGCGTATAACCTCGGTCTGTTCCTCGGGGACAGTATGTTTCAGGGGCTTCCTGCTGGGTATACAACGGTTTCCTCGCTCGGTAATATCCGCTTTACGGACGGACAAACCGAGGTCGTCTATTTCAATCAGCTGGATGAACGCTATGCGGGGCAGCCGTATGGCACTGACAATATCGGCGGCTACGGCTGTGGGCCTACGGCGATGTCGATCGTTGTATCCTCGCTGACAAACGATACCGTTGACCCCATCGAGATGGCAAGATGGTCGTATGAAAACGGCTATTGGTGTTCGGGCAGCGGCTCCTATCACGCGCTGATCCCTGCCGCCGCAAAAGCGTGGGGACTGAATGTTGAGGGCTGTACGGCTTCGGACGGGCAGAAAATTGCAGACGCTCTGACTGACGGCAAATTGGTGGTCGCCATTATGCTGAAGGGGCATTTCACAAGCTCCGGTCACTTTATCGTCCTGCGTGGTGTAAAGGATGGGAAAATACTTGTAGCCGATTCGGCAAGTTACGACCGAAGCAGTATGGAGTGGGATCTGTCCATCATTCTGAATGAGGCAAGTACCCACGCCGGAGCCAGCGGACCTTTCTGGATCATTGGATAGAAAAGAGGAAAACCATGTGGACAACTATAGCGTTTCTTATCGGAGGTGCATTTGGCTACGTGTTCATGTGCCTGTTTCAGATAAATTGGCACGAGGCGCAGGAAGAATATCGCATCACCGATAAAGAATCCGGAAAACAAGAAGGAGGTTTTGATGAGCAAAAACAGTGAACATCACGATACCTACATCATCCCTCCAAATTTTATCGAGGGCAGCACCTTATTTGGAGGGATGTTCAAAATACGGAATGTGATTGAAGCCGTCGTACTTGCCGCAGCGGTAGGCGTGCCGGTTTTCTCTCTTGACCTTTCACTCACCGTCCGTATTATCATTCTTTGCCTGACGGCGCTGCCGCTTGCCTTATTTGCGCTGATGGGCGTTGCCGGCGAGCCGATTTCTTCGTATATCGTTGCCTTTTTCAAGTGGCTCAAGAACCGCCGTGTGGTCGGCAAGACAGAGCCGAAGGAGGTACGGAAGAAACCGAAACCAAAAAAAGAAAAGCAGCCTGCGTCGGAAAACGAGTCGATGCTATCGGAGATCGCCGGTGTTATCCGCAAGCGGTCGGCAAAGAAAAAGCATACCGAAGAACCCCGGGCGGCAAAGACACCAAAACGGGAAAAACCGCACCGCAGGAGCAAAGCAGACTCGCTCTTTCTCAACCCCGTAGCGGAGTACCTGCCGATTGAAAAAATCGCAAACGGCATTATCTACACCAAGGATCACCGGTATATCAAGCTGATCGAGGTCGTGCCGATCAATTTTCTGCTCCGAAGCGCCAGAGAACAGCGGAGCATTATCTACTCCTTTATCAGCTACCTGAAGATCAGTCCGGTCAGGATACAATTTAAGGTGCTGACAAAGCGTGCGGACCTCAATAAGCACACCGAGATTGTCCGCCGTGAAATGGAAGCTGAAACCGATCCAAACTGTCGGAGTCTGCAGGAGGATTACCTAAAGCTCATCAATCGGATCGGCTCCCGTGAAGCGACTACCCGCCGTTTCTTTGTCGCCTTTGAATATGAGCAGGTCGGACGGCGCGGCAGCAATGAAGAAGCCGATGCCATTGCCTCTCTGCAAACCACCGCAAGAACGGCGGCAAACTATTTGAAGCAATGCGGCAATGAGGTGCTGACACCGGAAAACGAAGACGAATTCACGGTGGATGTGCTGTATAACATCCTCTGCCGCCAGGAAAGCTCGGATATTCCGCTTCCGCAGAGAGTGCAGAATGTCCTTTCAAGCTATATCGCAGCAGGAAAGGATACGGACGCCATTCCGTGTACGGAGTTTTTTGCGCCGCGCACGCTGGATTTTACCCACGCCAAATACATTTGTGTGGACGGGCAATATTGGTCATATCTACTGATCCCGTCCTACGGCTACAAATCCCAAGTGGCGGCCGGTTGGCTGAGTCTGCTTGTCAATGCCGGCGACGGGATCGACATCGACCTGTTTCTGACCCGTCAGCCGAAGGAGCGTATGGTGAACAAGCTCGGTCAGCAGCTTCGTATCAACCGTTCCAAGATTCGAGAAGCCAGTGATACCAACAGCGACTTTGACGATCTGGACGGTGCTATCCGCAGCGGTTACTTCTTGAAGGAGGGGCTTTCCAACAATGAGGATTTTTATTATATGAACATCCTCATTACGATGACCGCCGACAACGCCGAGGATCTGGAATGGCGTGAGCGTGAAATGCGAAAGCTGCTTATCTCGCAGGATCTCAATATCGTGCCCTGCTCATTTCGGGAAGAACAAGGCTTTTTGTCGTCGCTGCCGCTGACGAATCCGGAGAAGCACCTATATGAGCGCTCCAAGCGCAATGTGCTGACAAGCGGGGCGGCAAGCTGCTATCCCTTTACCGCTTATGAGCTGAGCGACGATAACGGCATTTTGCTCGGTGTTAACAAATACAACAATTCCCTTGTGATCGTGGACATTTTCAATTCCGCAGTCTATAAGAACGCCAACATTGCGATCATGGGAACCAGCGGTGCAGGTAAAACCTTCACCTTGCAGCTGATGGCATTGCGGATGCGGCGAAAAGGCACCCAGGTATTTATCATCGCTCCGCTGAAAGGACACGAATTTCTGCGTGCCTGCCGCAATACGGGCGGCGAGTTCATTCAGATCTCTCCGGCATCGAAAAACTGTATCAATGTCATGGAGATACGCAAGACCGATCGGTCAGTGGATGAGCTGTTGGACGGCGCTCCGATCGAGAAATCGGAGCTTGCCGCCAAAATTCAGCAGCTGCACATCTTTTTCAGTTTGCTGATCCCCGACATCACCCACGAAGAACGGCAGCTTTTGGACGAGGCCCTTATCAAGACCTACAATGTCAAGGGAATCACCCACGACAATGACACGCTCACAGACCCGGATGATCCCGACCGTTACAGAGAAATGCCGATTTTGGGCGACCTGTATGACATTCTCATTACCGCACCCGAAACCAAACGCCTGGCAAATATCCTCAACCGCTTGGTACACGGCTCGGCCAGCACCTTTAACCAGCGCACCAATGTCAATTTGGATAACAAATACACGGTGCTGGATATTTCCGAGCTGTCCGGCGATCTGCTGACGGCGGGAATGTTCGTGGCGCTTGATTATGTGTGGGATAAGGCAAAGCAAAACCGTACCGTGGAAAAGACCATCTTCATCGACGAATGCTGGGCGCTGATCGGCGGCTCTGCCAACCGGCTTGCCGCAAACTTTGTGCTGGAGATCGCCAAAATTATCCGTGGCTATGGCGGCAGCGCTGTTTTCGCTACGCAGGATCTCAACGATTTCTTCGCTCTCGACGACGGAAAATACGGCAAAGGCATCATCAACAACTGCAAGACCAAAATCGTCCTCAATCTTGAAGACGAGGAGGCGCAGCGGGTACAGAGTATTTTACATCTGTCCGAGGCGGAGGTCATGGAGATCACCCACTTTGAGCGAGGCAACGGACTGATCAGCACCAACAACAATAACATCACGGTCGAGTTCCGGTGCAGCGACTTGGAGAAAAGCCTAATCACGACCGACCGCCGTGAGCTGCAGGAACTGGTCGAGCAGAAAAAGCGGTAACACCGACCGAATACGGAATTTATACGCATTAAGGCGTCATTGCGGATTTAATACGCTTTTAATGCGTATAGAAAGGAGATAGAAATGAAAACACGAGCAGAGATATACAGCAAAGAGGCTGCGGATATGCTGCGGAATATCACGACCTATCACTATATGCGGCACGATCAGCTTTTGCGGCTCTATCCGGGAAAGGAAGAAAAGATCGATAATCTTCTGTCCTTCTTTCTAAGGCAGGGACGGATCTTTCGGGACGAACATTCCGACTTATATCACGACGGCACCGAAGCTCACGCCGACAACGAAATGCTGGCGGCGCTTTGGGTGCTGGTGGATTTTATCGACCGGGTGGACTACCACTCTTCTACGGACTTTCCGGTAAAGCTGATCTTTATTGCCGACGGCGAGCTGTACGAGGTCATCTATGTAGAAACAGGCGGCGAGGCTCTGATCGAGCATGCTGTCGCCAAGCAGCCGGACGATGCGGAAAAGCGCATCGTCATCGTGGAAAGCGCCGAGCAGATCGGCAAGCTGAACATCCCCGATGTGACGGCGTACTGCACCGTGGATATGAACACCGGCGCTGTTCAGTATTATAAGCAGGAATAGGAGGACCGCATTGGACAGAACAAGTATTTCAAGACGAATCGGAAGCATCAAGGGCGACATAGAAAAGCTGTCAAACACCCTTTGTGCCATCGAAAAGACGGATATAGAAAACTATCCGGAGAATTATGCTATGCTGACTACCGATGCCGCATTACGCAGCGAGCTTATCGCCTGCCGTATGCGGCATCTGTTATACGGCTCAACGACCACACGGAAGGAAACCTATCTCGCTTCTGCCGGTGTGGTGCAAGGTATCCGCATTCAGGCGCAGGAGAATATGCTGGAGATCACACTGCCGTGCCTACTGCCCAAGCGAAAGCAGCGGCAAAGCACGGAATTTCTGATCGACCCGTTGTATTTCACTCTGAGCCAGTATTCGGACAACAATGGGCTGCCAAAGTTTCGGCAGTGCGTCGTGTGCTTTTCGCATATTTACAGCGAGAAATTTCATAACCGCCGGGTGCGGGATTACGACAATCTGGAGCTCAAACAGCTTTTGGATGTGCTGTCCACTTTCATTATGGTAGACGATACCGGCCTTTTGGTAGATGCCTATAACACAACGGAGATCGGTGAAGCAGATTGCACCCGCATTTCCGTAATGGCAAAAGAGGACTTCCCGAAGTGGCTGAATGAACGGGAAAAGAGCCTGAAAACCATATCGGATTTTTAGCGGTTGGTGGGCGAAAATTTCACGATACGGTGCGGCAAGACAAAAATGCCCGTAAATCAAGGCTTTTTCAGCCGTGCCAAAGCCGAAAAACTACCCGGGTTATCAGCAACCTCGGTAATATTCAAAGCAAAAGGAGGTGGTGCGCTATGCGCTGCACAAACGGTCTGCCGGATAAGCAGACGGTGGGCTACACGCTGCTTGAACTTGTTGCCATATCCGGCGAGCTTCCGGCCAATCAACTCTGCCGACTCCCGGGCGGCGACAGTTATAAGCTGAATGTTGTCCGTGCTCTCAAATCGCAAAAGCTGCTGCGGACTTATTACCGTGACGGTGTGCGTGGATACAGGCTGACGGCCTCGGCCAAGAAAGCCCTTTGCCGTGATGTTCCCGAACGCTTTTCCTTTTCGCTGTCCGGCTCGGCTGAGACCAATCTGGTGAAAAGCGAGATCACACGCCGCCTGCGCCTTCACCGTGTGGCTGAAGCGACACTGACAATGAAAAATGCCGGTGTGCTGATTTTTCGAGACGAAAAGCCGGATGTCTTTTCTCCCGAATGGGAGAAAACCGATTCTCTCTCCATAACGGCTCCGGCATTTTATACCTCGCGGGAGATCAAGGAGATGGGAACGGTATTTGCTAAGATCCGCGGCGCCCGTTCGGTTGGCGTGCTACTCACCCCGGCCGATGTGTTCGTGGTCTATGACCTCGGCAATTCTCTGATGAAATGGGAGTACAAATCCGAAATGAGGACAAAGGCGCTGATGAAAACGGTGCTGTGCCGGGAGCGCCTGCCGCACCAGTATCCGCCCGAAGCGGTACAGGGACTTCTGCTGGCAGACAGTATGGAGCAAGCCTATGACATTCTCAAAGAGAACGAGGGACGGCAGTATTTTATCCTTGACGGAAATTATGAGCATTTCTATTTTCTCACAAACGACCGCAAGGGAGAACGGCTGTTGAGCCTGCTATGCAGCAGGGCGCTGACAGAACAGCTCACGGATATTCTGTATGCTGACCTGTACGAATGTGATTTTGCAGGCAACTTGGAATGCGACGCCGCCGACCGAGACGGCGAGCCGGTGCTGCTCTCTTTCTTTTGCGATCTGCCCCGTATCAAGCGATTTGACACGGCGTTGCAGCTGCAAAACAAGTGCGGCACGCTGATCTGCTTTGACTCCCAACGGGAGGCGCTGGAGCGCTATTGCAGCGACCGGGTAAAATTTCAGACCATTGACTTTGAGAAATGGGAAAGGAGCTTTTTTGAGTAAGAAGAAAAGACTGTTTGGCATATTGCTGGCGCTTCCTCCGCTTCTGCTGGGTCTGCTCTACGGCGGCGGATATATTGCTCAGTTTATGCGCAATTATCACGAATGGCAGGCTGCCGGCGGAACGCCCGGCAACGGGACTTCACCCACAATGCCGTCCTACAGCATGGGCGAGTGCCTGCGTGCCATTTTTACTATGCCATACGGCATAGTCGGCATTCTCATTTGTGTGGGAGCGCTGGCGCTGCTCATCGTTATGGTCATGCGTATGGGCTACAGTGAAACCGGCGAATACGACAAGGACCGCAACTTCATCTATTCCAAGAAAGGCACCTACGGCACATCCGGCTTTATGAGCGAAAAGGAAGCCGAGGAGATCTTTGATTTAAGAACGAGCCTTAAAAACCATAACGGCACGATCTTCGGGCGGCTGAACGGGCGGTATGTGTGTATGCCGGAGGAAAGTATGCTCAACAAAAATGTGGCAGTGTACGGTGCCAGCGGCAGCATGAAAACGAGGGCTTACTGTATCAATCGCATTTTGCAGGCGACCGTTCCGGGCAAGGACGGCAAAATGGAATCCCTGATCATCTGTGACCCAAAATCCGAGCTGTACGAAAAGACCAGTGAGCTGCTGCGCAAGACACACACCGTTAAGGTGTTCAATCTTGTGTGCCCGGAAAACTCGGACTCGTGGAATTGCCTTGCGGAGATCGAAGGCGATGAGCTGATGGCGCAGCGCTTTTGCGATGTTATTATCAAAAACACCGGCTCGGAACGGGGCGACCACTTCTGGGACAGCGCCGAAATGAATCTGCTCAAAGCGTTAGTCCTCTATGTGGAGCAGGGGTATCCGCCCGAGAGAAAGAATATCGGGCAGGTCTATCGGCTGCTGACCCACTGCGATGAAAAAGAGCTGAACAGCCTGTTCAATATGCTGCCGTCCTCGCATCCGGCGAAAGCCCCCTACGCCATTTTTCAGCAGGCGTCCGATACCGTGCGCAGCGGCGTGATCATCGGCCTTGGCTCAAGACTGCAGGTGTTCCAGAATAGATCCATCTGCAATATGACTGCCTTTGATGAGATCGATATGGAGCTGCCGGGACAGCAGCCCTGCGCTTATTTCTGTATCACCAGCGACCAGGACAGTACATTCGACTTTTTATCGTCATTGTTTCTGTCCTTTGTTTTTATCAAGCTGGTGCGGTATGCAGACAAAAACTGCGAGGGCGGTAAGCTGCCTATCCCCGTTCATGTACTCGGTGAAGAGCTGACGGCCTGCGGCGTTATTCCCGACCTCAGCCGAAAAATCAGCGTGATACGCTCCCGAAACATCAGCATGAGCTGCGTGTTCCAGAACCTTGCCGGACTTCAGAACCGATACCCGCTGAACCAATGGCAGGAGATCCTCGGCAACAGCGATGTGCAGCTTTTTCTCGGCTGCGTGGATGAACTGACGGCAAAGTACATCAGCGACCGCTCTGGCGAGGTTTCCGTGCATGTGCAGAGCAAGGCAAAGCAGCTTGGCACCTGGCGGATCTCCAACTACACACCGGAATACAGAGAGACCAGCGGCGTCGGCAAGCGAAAGCTGCTGACGATGGATGAGGTCTTGCGGCTGCCGATCAGCAAGGCGCTCATCATTATTCGAGGCCGCAAGCTATTGCAGGTGGACAAATGCGATTACACAAAGCACCCCGAAAGCAAAAAGATGATTTCCTGCAAGGCTTCTGCACATATACCCGAGTGGCAAAAAAAGCAACCGAAGGAGGTGGAAGAAGTATCGCCTGCGCCGGTCAAAAAACCGGGCAGAAAGAAAAGGGCACCGACATCCAATGTGGTGCCAACCGACAAAGACAGTATCATGTCCAAAAACTAAAGGAGGAATCAACCTATGCCTAAGAAAAAAGAAGAGCCGGAAGTTACCGCTGCAGTGGAAACGACCGAAAGCACTCCGGAGGTGACCGACATTGAGCCCGTTCCCGTCGAACCTGCCGCCGAAGTACCTGCCGAGCCGATCAAGCCGGCTGTCGAAGAGCCGCCGAAGCCCAAACGCACCCGCAAAAAGAAAACGGATGCCGTGGACGAGGAAGCTTTACCCGAGCCTCAACCGGCTGCCCCCAAGGAGGCTGCAGCAAAGAAAAAAGAAGCCGCAGCAGCGGATCGGCAGAATAAGCCGAAGACGGATCCTATTCTGACGCTGGAGGTCGGCGGTGAAGTTACGACCGAGACACATGAGATGGACGCCGCATGGCACGAGATCCTGACTTCCAACCGTTCGCATCGTATCCTGACCGGAATGCTCGGCGGCGTGGAAGAAACGGAAGCCGGGAAAACACTCGCCGTTGTAGATTACAAGGGCTTTCGTGTAGTCATCCCGCTGAAGGAAATGCTCGTGAAGCTGGAAAAGAACCTCAAAGGCACGGAGTATACCGAAATGATCCGCCGCCAGAACAAGCTGCTCAGCAATATGCTGGGCTGCGAGATCGACTTCATCGTAAAGGGCGTGGATCAGAAAACACGCACCGTCGTGGCAAGTCGCAAGGAAGCTATGCTCAAAAAGCGGCAGGTCTTTTACATGAATCAGGATGCCTCCGGCGCATACCGCATTTACGAGGGACGCACCGTGCAGGCCCGTGTGATCGCCGTGGCGGAAAAGGCGGTGCGCATCGAAGCCTTCGGTGTGGAATGCTCAATCATGGCACGGGACCTGTCCTGGGATTGGATCGGGGATGCCAATGACCGCTTTTCTGTCGGGGATCAGATCCTCGTCCGTATTCTGGAGGTCAACCGTGATAGCCTGGAGGAGCTTTCCATCCGTGCAGATGTAAAAAGCGTATCCGAGAACACCAACCGCACCTATCTGAAGCAGTGTCGGGTGCAAAGCAAATATGCCGGCAAGGTGACAGATGTGCATAAGGGCGTGGTGTATGTCCGCCTGAATAACGGAGCCAACGCCATTGCCCACACCTGCCTCGACCGGCGCACACCCGGCAAGAAGGACGATGTTTCTTTTGCCGTGACGCACATTGATGAAGACCGCGGCGTGGCGGTCGGGATCATCACCCGTATTATCAAGCAGCATTTGTAGGCTGTTGAAAAACGGTGGGTGTTAGTCGTATAATATGAGCAAGACGGAAATTTCTGAACAAGGAGGGGCTTTTTATGCGTAAAATCATCTTCGTCTTGCTCGCTTTGCTGCTGACTCTTGCAGGCTGCGGCAAAGAGGCTTTGCCGGAAACATCCTCTGTACCTTCGGAGGATACTCATATCACATCTCCCACTGAGGAAAAAACGGAACAAAGCACGGTACCCTCTTCCGAGCCTGGCAAAACTACCGAAGCGTCGGAAGAAACCGCTGTATCCAAGGCGGAAAGCGGTACTTCCGACAGTTCCGTAAAGGAGCCGAAACAAAACACATCTTCCGGCGGACCGACTAAGCCTACTGAAAAGACGGCTCCGGCAGAAAACACATCGCCAACAGAGCCGACGGAAACGACACCGACCGTGCCCAATGCTTCGGCTTCCGATGCCGGGGCAATCGCGGAGCTGGTCGCACAGTATCTGAACGACTACCGCACGGCGCAAGGCACTGCTGCCGTCACCCGGCTGTCCGGTCTCACGGGATATGCCGAATACCGCAGCCGCCAGATCATCTCGGATTTCTCACACAACACCACGGATGAACGGGCGGCGGCAACGGCACTGTCCTACGGGTTGTATGTGGATCCTTCTGCATACGGAATGGATGGAGAGCCATATTATACCGCCTGCGCGGGCGAAGCGATCGCCAAGGCCGGATATGCGGGCACTATCGATTATGTAGCAAGCTCTTTAGCTCGCCTGATACGAAACAGCCCCGATCACTGGTCTTACATAGGAAGCGGCGAATATCGGTATATCGGTGTCGGCATCACCTACGAAAGCGGAATGTGGTACTGCGATGTGGCGCTCACCAAAGACAACTACGGATAAAACAGAATAATCAAAGCCAAAAGACTTCATTGCCTATGCGATGGAGTCTTTTCTCTTTCAAGAAAGGAAAGAACCATCATGACAAAGAAAAAGCTTAGCTTCAAAAAATGGCTGTCCATGCTTTTGACTGCCGTAATGCTGGTGGCCGCTTTGCCCATCAGTGCCTTTGCGGCGCCCGCTTCGGGAATCCCGGCGAATATGCTGGATAATGTCTATCTGGATGCCCTCGCCTATACCGGCTACAATGTTCAGGCTCAAAAGGACGACGGCACGATCTTTATAAAGACCGGCAGCTCGGTGTCCGCCTCGATCCGTTCGGGTATCGGCTACGGCACAGGCCCGTCCGGCCTTGAAACCAATTCCGGCGGCGTACCGGATATTGCCAGATTCCGTTCACACGGACTCTGCTGTGCCTCCTATGTCAGCTATGTTTATTACAACTATATGCCGAATGTGGCGCATATCAATACCGCCACTGTGCCTTGCCCATCCAACCCGAGATCGGCAACCGCCTATAACACTGCGGCAAACGGCTGGGTAGAAAGCGGTAAGGCCAGACGCATCAGCTTTACGCAAAGCTCGGACGGAAGTAACTTCAATCCTTCCGAGGAAATTCCCATCGGGTCGCTGATTGTATTCAAGCATATCCCGACCGGCAGCGTTGCCCATGTGGCGATCTATGCAGGCTATTATAACGGCAAACACTTCGTCACCCATGTCGGCAATGACCGAGGCCCTGAATTTTCTACCATCGTCGGTATGAGCAAGGGCGATTACCCCGAGGCGGTCGTGCAGGTCGTCGTACCGGAATTTGTAGAGGCCTACGGGTCCATTGAAGTGCAGAAAAACGATACCAACGGCAAAGGCCTTGCTGGCGCCTACTTCGTTGCCACATCACAGAAGGACGGCACACAGTATCTGATCGGCCCGACCGACGCCGGCGGTCACGGCTCCAGCATCGAGCGCATCCCTTATGGGCAGTACACGGTAAAGGAAACGGTATTCCCGGCAAACTACCGTGCCTACGGGCAGACCGAGTGGACAGTCACTGTCAGCGCAGCCAATAACGGCGTTGCCAGATTTACCGCTGTAAATGAGGAGATTCCCGGAAATGTGAAGATCGTCAAGGAATCCGAGGACGGCAGGATCAGCGGTATCCGGCTGAATATCTCCGGCAATGGCGTGAACGAGGATGTTGTCACCGGCTCTGACGGCAGCATTACCGTAAAGGACCTGAAGCCTGGCACCTATACCGTGTCCGAATATGAATATGAGGGCTATGTGCCGCTGCCGCCGCAGACCGTCACCGTTGTTTCCGGCGGCACATCTATTGTGACCTTCAGCAATCTTCTGCAACGTGGCAATCTTGTTGTGACGAAAACATCCGAGGATGGCTTGATCGAAGGCCATGAGTTCCGCTTGTACGGGACTTCTACCACGGGACAGCAAGTGGATATGTACGCTGTTTCCGACAGCAGCGGAAAGGCAACCTTCAAGGATGTGCCCGTAGGTACCTACACACTTTCCGAAGAAAACACGGCTGTCCGCTATGTTATTCCGGAGGATCAGACTGTAACGGTCACATGGAAAGAAACGGCCGAAGCCGCCGTAGACAACACCTTGAAAAAATGGCGTGCAGATATTTACAAGCTGGACGCCGAACACGCTGACCGCAACGACCAATCGTCAATGCCGCAACTGATGGCAGCCGATGGTTACGAATACAAAAGCGCAGAATATCTCGGCTATCCTTACGGTTACACCCGCGGAGACGCTACGCTTGAGGGCGCTGTTTACGGTGTGTATCTGAACGGCGAGCTGGTGAAGACCTACACGACCGATAAAGACGGATATATTTTGACCGACTATTTCCCCTGCGGAGACGGCTGGACGATCCGTGAGATCACACCGAGCGAAGGCTATTTGCTGGATGATATGATCTACCCGGTAGGCGCCTATCCCGAAAAGTATTCCGTCGAATATAACACGCTGACGATGGATGTGTATGAAACACCCATTAAAAGCAATATCGTGCTTGTGAAGCATTCGGACAATGGCGATACGCAGATCGAAACACCGGAAGCAGGCGCACAGTTTAAGATCTGGCTCAAATCGTCCGGCTCCTATGATGCCGCCGATGAAACGGAGCGTGATCTCATTACCATTGATGCGCACGGCTTCGGCGTATCCAGGGACCTGCCCTACGGCACCTATATCGTAGAACAGATCTCCGGCAAAGAAGGTGCGGAGCTGCTGCCCGCCTTTGAAGTCTACATCAAGACTCATGCGGATATTTACAGCTATATCATCAACAACGCACCCATCACCGCTCTGATCGATGTGGTGAAGAAGGATGCTACAACCGGCAAGGTGATCCCCGCCGCCGGTATCGGCTTTAAGATCCGTGACCTGCAAAGCGGTGATTTCATCACCCAGCGGATCAACTACCCTACGCCGGTGGATATTGATGTCTTCTATACGGATAATACGGGACGCCTGCGCCTGCCCGAACCCCTTGGCTACGGCGAATATGAGCTGATCGAGCAGACTGTCGGCGGTGCGGAGGGCTATGTGCTGGACAGCACGCCCGTGAAATTCAAGGTGGACGGCTCCGCCGAAGTGGTCGTTGTGGAAAAATACAATCAGCCGCAGATGGGAACGATCACGATCCTGAAGCGCGGCGAGGTGTTCTCCACAGTCACCGAGCAGGATGGCATTTATACTCCGCACTATGAAGTACAGGGCTTGGCCGGCGCTGTGTTCGGCGTATATGCAGTGGAGGATACCTACACCTTAGACGGCACAAAGCGGTATTCCGCCGGAGATAAGGTGGCGACTCTCACCACTGCGGCAGACGGCACGGCAATCAGTGAACCGCTGTTTCTCGGAAAGTTTGAGTTGCGTGAGGAAAAGGCGCCTTACGGTATGGTGCTCTTAAAGGAACCGGTACAGACGGAGCTTACCTATGCCGGTGAACAGGTAAAGATCACAACTGTTTCTGAAACCGCCGTCAACGAACGGCAAAAGGTCGTGATCAGCCTGCTCAAAAAGCTGGAATCCGACAATACCTACGGTGTCGGACTCGGTGAGGAATACAAAAACATCCGCTTCGGACTGTATGCCGCCGAGCCCCTGACCGCTGCGGACGGCACGGAAATCCCGCAGGACGGACTGCTTGAGATCGTGGGCATCGACGAAAACGGACTTGCCGTATTTACGGCGGATGTTCCGGCCGGTGCCAAGCTTTATGTCAAGGAAGTGGCTACCGACGCACACTATCTTCTGTCGGATGCGGTCTATCCCGTTGCCTTTGATTACGAAGATGTCTCCGTTGCGTTCGTTCAGTTGGTTATCAACAACGGTGAGGTAATCGAAAACACCATCATTCGAGGCAGCATTCACGGCCTAAAGGTGGATGAGGATAATACACCCGTGGCCGGAGCTGTGTTCGGACTCTTCAAGGCGAATGAGACCGAGTTCACAGAGGAAAATGCGCTCGCAACGGCAACACCCGGTGAAGACGGCGTGTTCACCTTTGAAAATATCCCCTATGGCGATTGGATCGTCCGTGAGCTGTCCTGCCCGGCGCATCTGGTGCTTTCGGAGGAATCTTACAAGGTCACGGTATCCGAGAAGGATCAGATCATCGAGATCACTGTTGTAAACAAATTCTTGACCGGAAAAGTGCAGGTCAGGAAGGTCAGCAGCAAGGATCACGATAAGCTTCTCAGCGGCGCAGAATTTGTGCTCTATCTGGATGTAAACGGTAACAAGGCCTATGATCCGGACATTGACACACTGTACGGCGAGCTTTCCGAGGCTGATACCGGCGTATATGAGCTTAGCGGTCTGAAGCACGGAGGCTATCTGCTGCTTGAAACGAAAGCCCCCGACGGCTTTACAAAGGATGACCGCTATTTCTATTTCCCGATCCAAAAAGATGGTGAAACGGTCATTGTGGAAAACGAGATCGGCGTGGGCTTTACCAATGAACCGATTCCGACCCCGACACCCAAATACCCTGACTCTCCCCAAACCGGCGACAATTCAAAGCTTTGGCTTTGGATCCTGCTGGCAAGCGGGTCTTTGACCGTGCTCATTACCGTGAGCATTGTAAGCAGAAAAAAGCGGAAAGCGCTTTGACTTAAACGGCGGCAGACATCATAAGCGGTGTCTGCCGCTTTTGCTTTATCTACCCTTCAGGGGGATCTTTATCGGAAAGTAGTATATTGAAAGCGAGGACACAAATATGCAGAATTCAAAAACACTATATCAGTTTCTGCAATCAACGCAGGGCTCATGGCGAAACGCCTTTTATGTAGATTGTATCGAATGCCCCTATGGCCGCACCGATTGCAGAGGACATCTGCTGACTGCCAATGCCGAAGGGGCTCCGCTTCTTTTGCCGATCTTGCTCTTTGAAAAGATGACCGGCGACAAGGTAGATAAGTTTGAATGCGCTGCCATCATCGCAAAGGAGGCATTTGAAAAGCTGTTTCATAGCTGGCTGGTCTGGAACGTGACTGACCCGAACACCTGCAGCATTTTGCAGGTCATTCCGGAGAATCAGCGCACCTAATGCGTGTTATGCCCGCAAAAAGAAAGTATTGGAGGTTGAACCGAATGAAAAAGAAACAAATCCACTGTCCCTATTGCGGCGCCAAGGCGTCGCTTCGCCCCGCTTCCGCAGTTTACGGCACGGCAACAAAGGTGCCGGACAGCTATCTGTATGTATGCGACCGCTATCCCCGCTGCGATTCCTATGTGGGTGCTCATAAGCGCACAAAGGAGCCGATGGGGACGCTCGCCAACGGTGATCTGCGCAACAAACGGATTCAGGCACATAAGGCGTTCGACTGGATGTGGAAGTCCGGGCTTATGACAAAATGGCAGGCTTACAAGTGGATGCAGGGCAAGCTGGCGCTGACAGATGAGCAGGCGCATATCGCTAAATTCAGCGAGTATATGTGCGACCGCCTGATCATCGAGTGCAACAAGGCACTGGAAAACCAAAGAATCGCTGCTTGAAAGGAGTGAGAACCCAAATGAAAAACCTGACCCTAAACAGCCGGCAGCAGCGGCTGGCGGAGGAAAATCTGAGCGTCGTCCGGCACGCTATCCATAAAAACATCATCATCAACGACAGCCTTTACGGCTTTGAATATGACGATCTGTACCAGGAAGGCTGCATCTGGCTGTGCAAGGCGGCCATCAGCTTTGATGAAACACGCAACATCAAATTTGCGACCTATGCCGAAAAGGTCGTTACCAACGGACTTCGTACATACTGCCGCCTGATGTGCGGCAAGCAAAAGCATCATATTTCACTTCCGGTCCAAAGTGAGCCGGATGAGGACGGGCTTTCCATGGAGCAGCTGTCGAGTGAGGACAACACGCTGGACAAGCTGCTTGAGGAGCAGGACATCTGTATGCTGCTGCAAAACTGCAAGCGGCAGTATACCGGTACTGCCCGCCTCGGTATTGAAGCGATCGAATGGAAGGTCAAGGGCTTGTCCGGTGCAGAGATCGCCAAAATGTATGGGGTCAAGCCGAATCTTGTGGGTGCGTGGATCTCCAGAGCTGCCGGACGGTTAAAGCAAAACCGTGATTTCATGCAGTATTTTGACCGCCCTGTTGAAATGGACAGCTCGTAAGTCGTATAAGAAGAATAAACGGAAAAATGAGGTGGTTTCATGAAGAAATTATATACCGCAGTCGGACGGATGCAGTTCAAAGGAAGAAACCGGGATATGCGCTGCCCGATGGTGCTTCTGAATAACAAGGAATACATTCTGGACATCCAGGAAATGATGATTTGGTCAATTCTGAACTGGCGTATCCTCTCTGATGATGAGATCAAAACGCTGTATGAAAACAAAGCACAGGAAACCGGCTATATGACGCACCGTTCTGCTGCGGAATGTATGCAGCGGCTGGTACGGCGCGGCCTGGTTGCCGAGGGCGAAGGCGAGCTCGGTGCGGACGCACTGTTCAATTTGCTTTCCGGCCTGTATGTTGTGCCGATTTCGGAAAGCCCGATCCTGCGGCTGATCTCCTTTATTCGACTGACGGTGTTTGAGCATATCCCGTATGCTGTCACCAAGCAGATCTTCCGCAGAGATAAGCGGAACAGTGATGAACAGAAGGTCATGCTGCTTGCAAACCAAGCGATGCTTTCCACGGCGGAAATGATCAAGTGTGCGGAGTTAAACACCTTTGCGTTCGACAGCGAGGATGAATTGATCGATACGCTTTATCACGACGAATACACGACAAGCGAAAACATCGCCCACAGCGTTCGCTTCCTGCCCCAGTGCCGTCCAGTCATCACTTCCGTAGCCAACCTGTACCTGCGAAAACAAATCATTTTTGAAAGGATGTAAGTCATGGGTCAAATAAAAGGCGCACCGGCGCCGCTCAAGCGGAAGCTGTTCCTTACCGGGATCATCGGAGCCGGATGCCTGCTGATTGGTGTTTCAATGTGTTTCATACTGAAGGACCGGATCATGCTGTTTCTGAGCCTTGCGGTATTTGTGGCCAGCGCCGGCAGGGCGCTGAGCTATTACCGCATCATCACCGATAAAAGCTACGAGACCGTCGAGGGCGTCTGCGTTTCGGTCGTCCCTAAGCCGCTGCGCAAATACCGTAAGATCAAAATTATGGACGGCGACGGTAACGAGTCTACTATGCTGCTCGGTAAGCAATCAAAGGTGAAGATCGGCTATCGATATCGGTTCTATTTCAAGGAAACGCAGCATATTTCTCTCGGCAGCGAGTATCTCAATTCCGCTATGTCCTCAGATCATTTCCTCGGGTATGAGGAGTTGGGTGAGTTTACGGCCGAAGCAACTGAATAATACCACGGAGGCGCTTCTGTAATAGCATTGACACATTTAGAAGCGCCTCATTTGAATGTTATATTAAAACCGCAAATTCGACTCAAAATATCAAGTTTCGCACCGATTGTATTGTTCTTTTTATCTTGACATCTACTTTGATCTCTGCTATAATGTTGACATGATATAGTAGGAACGGAGGAATCTTTTGTGAGCTATATGGATGTTAAGACTGCAGCTGACCGTTGGGAATTGACCGAAAGAAGAATTACCACGCTCTGCAGAGACGGACGCATTGCGGGTGCGAAAAAGGAAGGAGGCTTATGGCTTATTCCTGACGACGCTGAAAAACCAGCGGACGGCCGCAGAAATAAGTCTTCACGAGCTATGAAAACAACCGCCAAATTACCTTTACCCATTGGTGTGTCCGATTTCAAGGAATTGGTTTCGGGATACTATTATGTGGATAAGACCCTGATGCTCAAGGAGTTTATCGATTCCAAGCCCAAGGTTTCTCTTTTTACCCGTCCAAGACGCTTCGGAAAAACATTGGCAATGGATATGCTGAAAACCTTCTTCGAGGTTAGCGACACGGATACCTCCAAGTATTTCAAGAATAAAAAGATTTGGAGCTGCGGCGAGGAGTACCGTCGTGAGCAAGGAAAATACCCGGTCATCTTCGTTACCTTTAAGGATATTAAGTTTGCAACATGGGAACAGACCTATACGGCGATTCGTGAGATTATTGCAAATGAGTATCTGCGCCACGATGTTTTGCTGACGAGTGACAAGTGCAATGATTTTGAAAAGGACTATTTCCGTAAGGTCGTTGACGGAACGATCACGGAAGTCAGTATGGCAAGAGCTTTCCTGGAGCTTTCGCACATGCTCAATAAGCATTATGGCCGTCCCGCTGCCATTATCATTGATGAATATGATACGCCTATCCAGCAGGGCTACACGGAAGGATACTACGAACAGATCACCGGCTTTATGCGTAATCTTCTGTCCGGCGCCTTCAAAGATAACTCGAACCTTTCCTATGGATTCCTAACTGGCATTCTTCGTGTGGCAAAGGAAAGCATTTTCAGCGGTCTCAACAACTTGAAGGTAAACTCCATTCTCGAAGACCGCTACAGTGAATATTTCGGCTTTACCAAAGACGAGATCCGAGACATCATGGAGTATTACGGCCGAACGGATAAGTATGAGGAGATCTGCGAGTGGTATGACGGCTATCGCTTTGGCGATACGGACATTTTCAATCCCTGGTCCGTTCTCAATTATATGGATGAGAATTGCTCGGCAAAAGCCTATTGGCAATCCACGGGAGATAACAGCATCATCCGACAGATCGTTGCGGAGGCAGACGATGAGACTGCAGACAATCTCCGCAAATTGATGCAGGGACAAATGGTTTCCTCTTATGTGGACACCTCTGTTATCTATCCCGAAATCAGGAATAATCCGACAACGATCTACAGCTTCCTGCTTTCTGCCGGCTATCTGAAGGTCGTAAAAAAGGATGAACTGCACGATGGAAATGCCATCTGCGACATTGCCATACCGAATAAAGAGATTTTCTATGTCTATGAAAAGGAGATCCTTTCTGCACTGACGAATGTGATCTCCCAGTCAACCGCTATTGCGATCCAGCAGGCCATTATAAAGCAGGATGTTCCGAAACTGCAGGATAATCTGCAGAAGCTGCTGCTGAATTCCATCAGTTCCTTTGACTATGCCCATGAGAATTTCTATCACGGACTTATCCTCGGGATCTGTGCAATCATGAATAACCTCTATCGTGTGGACTCCAACAGAGAATCTGGCCACGGCAGATACGACATTCAGCTAAGACCTTACGACAAGAAAATGCCGGGTATTATCATAGAACTCAAGGTGTTAAAGGACGGCGTTGCCGAATCTCGCATTGACAGTGAGCTTGAAGCTTCCGCCAAGGAGGCCCTGGCACAGATTGAAAGACAGCAATATGTTACGGCGATGAAGCAGCAAGGCATTACCCATTTCTTCAAGGTTGGTGTTTCCTTCTACAAGAAGCATGTCAAATTGCTGAGCGACACCGAATAAGCTACGCGATTGACTTCCATGCTTAATTTATCTTTCAGAATAAGCGTGGAAGTCAATTTTGCGTATAAAGAATACTTCGGTGTGCCCCGACGCATGGGAATAACCGGTAGTTTCAAGCATATCAAAACCCGAAATATCTATATATAGACTTTGCGGACTTGACAATCACAATATATAGTGGTATAATACCTTTGTAATTGATTTTTGTGCGTTTCTCCGTAAGGAGTATCGTGGTACAGTGCCACATTGCACAGAGCGTTAAGTTTGTAGTTCAGTGCCGACAGTACGGTTCTGCCCTTATGGGCGATGGAATCGTTTGCCGGCACTTTTTTATATAGATATTTCAGCCGTAAGGCAGAAAGGAGAAGAATGGCACAGGTAAATGTTATCGGTCGGATAACTGCCGATCTTGAACTGAAGACCAGTGAAAAAAGCAACCCGTATGTACGCTTTGACATTGCCGAGAATATCGGCAGCCGTCAGACCCTGCATACACAATATTTTCAGGTTTGCGCATGGGGTGAGGATGCCAACAGGCTGATGAAAGCCCATGCCAAAAAAGGTAGCCTTATCTGGGTAACAGGCTCATTGGAGCTTGAGCCGTACACCAAGCGTGACGGTATTTCCATAGATAAGCGTATGAAAATATTGCTCGATAACTGGGGCTTTGTTCCCGTCGGCAGAGTCGGAGCCTCAAAGCAGGAGCCGACACCGCCCGATCCCAAGATACCGCCTAAACAGGAATATGACGGTATTGACGGAGAAAGAGACGCATTGCCGGGTTGATTTCCGGCGCCGAGAGGAATCGTTGTGTTTTTAGGAAGAAAACGCAGCGGTTCCTCTTTTTTTATTTTCAGAGAGAACAACAAAGAAAGGATGAACCGAATGAGAAAAAAGAAAAACCTATGGTCCGGCGTTTCGATACTGATTGTCGCAGTGCTGGTCATCACAGCCTTTATCCGTGGAAATGCGCAGGCGTGGCTTCTTGCCGCAGCCTTTGTCATTTGGGCGGTATGGGCAACCTACTATTTCCTTGTTCCGTATATCAAGGAGGAGCTTCACAAACGGGAGGCAAAGCGCATCCGCAAAAAATGCGAAAAGCAGGATGCGGCCTTCGACCGATTCATTATCCCCGAAGTGTCCGACCCTGTGGAGCAGGTACTGCTTCGCCATGCCAATTATCGCATTTCAGCCTATCTGCAATCGGTATACCCCAACGCAACCTGGGAGTGGCGTGAGGAATTCCCGGAACGGATCATAGCAAAGGGCGGCACCGGACGAGTCAAGCTGTTCGGGGTGGACGGTTATAATTTTGCTGATGTGACATTTGACCAGAATGGCGGTATCAACTGTGCGCTTGTGAATATCGTACCGTTGAAGCAGCCGAATGCCCCACACCCCTCTGTGTCCGATACTGAGGATACCGCTGAAGCTCCGGCAGCTATGCCGAAGCAGCCGGATCCGGTCGATCCGCAGGTGTGGTATGAGGTACAGGGCCGCAAGGTGCTGGAAGCCTTGATCACCGACCTTCATTCCCGGGGATATAACAGCCTGACCATTCGTGAAAACGGCGATATTGCGATTCAGCAGGCCGACAGCGAAAAGGTCAGGACTGCCTTTGAAAGCGTCCCGGAAAAGCCCTATTGGGCAAGGCTTTGCAAGGTCTTTGAGCGTGAAGGTATGGCGGCAAATATTACAGATGGCGGCATCCTGCTTTCTTGGTAATGCAGGATACAGCCACGGAAAGGAGTGAATGAGCATGAAAGCGGGATTGACGATCGAAGAATTGGCAACCGAGGTCATGCGTCAGAAAGATGCCAAAGCAGACTACATCGTAAACACTTCCATGCTTGCAATGGAGCATTGCGGTACGGAGCTTGTTCTGCGTGTGCTGGATGACAGTCATATTGACCGCATTGAGCCGCTGGATATTGCAGATACTGCCCATCGCCAGATCGGCACCCGTCTCGGTATCCCGGCGAAATACTACGGAAAAATGCTGACCGAGCATCCCGACCTGCTGGTAACCAATGTGAACGCATGGTTTGAACGGGAGCCGACCGAGCGTATGCTGAGAGTCCTTGACGGGAAGGTGCGTGCCTATCTGAGCAACAGCTATATGCGAATGGATCACTATGAAATATTCGCCTCTGTGCTTCCCGTTATCGGTGAGATACCCGATGTACAATTCGTCAGCTGCCACATTACGGACAACCGTATGTATATCAAGGCAGTTGATCCGCATTTGACGGCAGAGGTCGCACCAGGCGACACCGTGAAAGCGGGTGTTGTGATCAGCAACAGCGAAGTGGGACTCGGCTCTGTCAGTGTGCAGCCGCTGATTTATCGTGAGCTTGACGGCAACGGTATCGCAGTGGCCGGAGCAACGACAAAACGGATTCATCGAGGAAGAGTCAATTCTGCGGAAGAACATTTTATGTTGGCTTCACAAGAAGTCTTGACCGAAGCAGACCGCACTTTTCTGACCGAACTGCAGGAAACTGTCCGTTCGGCAACCGATGAAGAACAGTTCTCGCAGATCGTCACACTGATGCAAAGCGCAAAGCATCAAGCGATGAACACCGCCGATATTCCGGCTGTCGTACATACGGCAGGCCGCGACTTCGGTATCACCGATACCGAGCAAAACGGTGTTTTGCAGCGCCTCATTGAAAGTGACGATTTGAGTCTTTACGGGCTCGCAAATGCAGTGACACGGCACAGTCAGGATGTTGAAAGCTATGACCGTGCCACAGACTTGGAGGGCATCGGATTTAACATCTTATCCATGCCGCCGAGACAATGGACCAGGATCAACCAGATAGCCGCATAAGGCTGTCCGGCTCCGCATATCAAAAAAATTTAGGAGGAACGAATTTATGACTTACAACAATGAAAACGCCATGATGGAGACCAAAAAGGATTTCATTCTGCCCGCTATGGTCGAGGACGACTGTATCTCCGTGGATGTATCCGAGGATTACGAGGGGCTTCGTTTGAGCTTCCCACGTGTGAAGATTCCTGGAGGCGGCAGCCTGCAGTTTGAGATCCCCAGCGATGACCCGGAGAACCCCGACTATACCAAGTATATCGAGGGCGTGATCCTCTACAATCATGACACCTGCGCCTACTGGCCGGAGGGATCGGAGTATGACGACAATGTAACGCCGCTTTGTTCGTCCGTTGACGGCAAGACGGGTTACGGTGCCCCCGGCGGTGTTTGTGCGACCTGTGCGCTCAACCAGTACGGCTCCGTGGAGAAAGGAAAAGGCAAGGCCTGCAAGAATATGCGCAATCTGTATATTCTTCGCAGCGGTGAGCACATGCCTATGCTGCTCTCTCTTCCGCCTACGAGCCTTCGCCCCTATTCCGATTTCATCACGGCTGCCTTTGCGACCCGCCGCCGTCCGATTTACAGCGGTGTGGTGCAGATCGGCCTCAAGCGTGTGGACAACGGAAGCAACACCTACAGTGTGGCTACCTTCCGCCTGGTGCAGAGATTTGAGGGCAACGACCTTCTGCAGATCAAACAGTATGCGGACGGTTTCCGTGAGCAGATCAAAGCCATGAATCAACAGCGTGCAATGGAAGCAGAGCTCGGCAACAACGAGCCGATCTGCGATGCGGTGGACAGCAGCTATCACTCGACCGATGACGGCGAGCATTTCTGTATCACCGAAGCACCTATTGACGGCGATCACGAGGATCTGCCGATGTAAGAATGACGCCCACGGCCTGCCGTGAGCCAAGAGTTTAGGGATACTGTCGGCAAAACGCCGGCGGTATCCCTTTTTTTTGCGAAAGGAGGATCGTATGAAATGGATATACGACCATTAACGAAAGAACAACGCCGATTTGCAGAGGAAAACCATCACCTGGTCTTTACATTTTTGAATCAAAAGGATCTGCCGGAGTCGGCGTTTTATGATGTTGTGATCTTCGGCTACCTGAAGGCCGTGCAGGAATACTGCGAGGTGCAGGCTCTGCACCGCTTTAAGTTCTCCACGCTTGCTTTTCAGCGTATGCGCAGCTCACTGTCAAACTACTATAAGTGTCTTTCCAGACCCAAACGAAACGCCCCAGTTGTCAGCTTTAGCGAGCTGATCGGAGACGAGGGCGGTCTGTACTGGGAGGAGGTTATCAGCCGACAGGATGAGTTGTTTCAGCGTTTGGAGGCAGAGATGTGCCTGCACGCTTTGACGGCTCGACTGCCACGCCGTGAAATGCGGATCATTCGTATGAAGGTCCGAGGCGACCGTATGCACGACATTGCAAAGCGTGAGCGAATGACCTTCCGCCAGATCAATCAGGCGCTGGAGCGCTGCTATCCGACGGTCATCAGCGTATTATGGGGGTAATTCTTATGGCTTGTAAAAATGATTTTGAACGCTATCTGGAATGTAAGGGTGACGAGATCGACAACGCAGCCTATGCCCTCGCTGTGGCGCTTCTGCGCACACATCCCGATCAGACCGATGAAGAGGTCTTGCCCTGGGATATGGCAATCATTTCGCCGATTATTGAGTCGGCACAAGAAGAATTGGAGCGCAGCGGCAAACAGACCTGTTGGCCTTATTTATTATGAGGAAGAGGCTCAGTGCAACCGCACAAGAAGCTGTAAAAACAAGCGATGCTATTTTTCGGAAGACAAAGGAGGATCAGATACCGTATGAAAAAAGAAGTGAGCATAAACGGTCGGATCGTGTTTCCGCTGGAGGAAGGCTGCCGAGCCGTTATTTTAACCGACAACAGACTCATCTATACTTCGCTTGTCGTTGAGATTATGGAAGAAAGAACGGATTACGCCTGCTTTGAGACATTGAACTCGGTTTATAAGGTGCGCCTTCAACCGGTTCCTGCCCGTGTAACGCTCCCGACCTTTCTAAAAATGTGTGCATAAGATTTTTGGGACATCGTAGCGGTTTGCTGCGGTGTCCCTGTTTACAGGAGGAATGTTTTATGGAACGAAGCTGCGTAAACTGCGCTGTAAAAAGCACCTGTTTGAAACGCTCTATGAGCATATTCGTGCGCTATATCCAAACCGGTCGTTCAAATGAACTGACTGCGGAAATAAAAGAGAATTTCAACTGTGCAGGCGACTCCACTAATTGGAAACGAAAAAAGGAGGATGATTAAATGGCAATACAATTTCTTACCGCTGACCAGGTGGCTGAAGCGATTGGCGTTTCCCGCTCAACAGCGTATCGAATCATTAAACGGCTGAATCAGGAACTTGAAAACAAAGGCTATATTACCGTATCGGGAAAGGTCAGCAAGAAATATTTTGCGGATCGTTTTTATGGCGGTGCGGAGCTGATGAAGCCGCAACCGTATGTATTGAACGAACGGAGGGTTGCGTAGTGCAGCTTTTTAGAAATGCCGTGCTGGTCACGAATCGCCAGCCAATCGCATTCAAGTGCCGTGCTTGCGGCGTCTGCTGCAAAAATGTACGGGACAGTATCGTGCTGGAGCCGTTGGATGCTTACCGCATTGTTCGGGATAAGCAGAAAAACGGCTGCACCGATTCTGCCGATGATATTCTTTGGAATATGGCTGAGCTGAAGGAACTATCTCCCGGCTTCCATGTATTCGTGCTGAGAACAGTCAATGACAGCGGTATGTGCGGTATGCTGCGGGATGATCGGTGTACGATCTATTCCGTGCGCCCGCACACCTGCAGACTGTACCCATTTACGGCGGAGCCTTGCCCGGAGGAGCATCGTATCAAGTGGTATTTGTGTACGGAGCAGCCCCATCACTTTGGCTTAGGCTCCGTCACTGCACGGGAATGGCAAAGAAAAAATATGTCCGATGAAGATGAGGCTTTCTGGTTTGACGAATGCCGTATATTGCCGGAGCTCGGCAAGCTGCTGCGAAGTGTGCCGGAAAACAATTTTCAGCGTGCCGAACAGCTGATTGTGGCGTATCGTTATCTGGCCTACGACTTTGATCAGCCGTTTCTGCCGCAGTACAGGGACAATATGCTGTTTTTGAAGGCAATGCTGGAAAAGCTGGCTTAGCAAATCACCCGCATCGCTGCGATCAGCAAAGACCATACATAGGAAAGGAAGAACAGAATGGCAAATATCACAGAAAAGATTGAACGCCAAATCACTGCCCTGGAAGGCAAAATAGACGCCCTCAGCGGGAATTATCTGACAAACACATGGAAGCGCCAGCGTGAACAGCAGGAACGAGACAGAAAAAAGGAAATGTATCACTCGCAGATTCAGGTATTGCAGTTTTTGAAACAGAAATCGGAAACCGATACGCTGACGCTGCTTGAGCAGAACCTGACAGTTGCTGCCTTTTATGAGGATATGCGCTGTTTTTCTGCCTCTAAGAAATATTGCAAGGACAATCCCTACTGCAAATTTCAGTATCCCAAGCCCGATGATGTCCGCACGAAGCGTTTGCAAAAGGCAGGCATCACCGATACCGACGAACTGGCCGCAGCGGTCGAGTGCTTTGATACGCTCCTGCAATCGGCTGTTATACCGCCGGATCCGAATGCGATCCGTTTACGGGATATGCTTTATCGGGCGAAGATGTATCAAAAGGGAGATATTCAGTTCACGCCCCCGGAGCTGGCAAAAGAGCTTGTGGCGCTGGCCGGTGTCCGTAAAGACAGCCGTGTGCTGGAGCCGGAGGCCGGGATCGGCAACATTGCCGACGCCGCAAAGGAAGTAACGGACCATGTGGACTGCATTGAGCGTATGACAGACTTTTGCGAGATCCTGAAGCTGAAAAAGCACAATGTGATCGGAAACGATTTGTTGACGGCTGAAACAGCACCGATCTATGACGCTGTTGTGATGAATCCGCCGTTCAGCGAAGAATGTGAGCATATTAAAAGGGCATTTGACTTCCTTCGCCCCGGCGGCAGTCTTGTGGCGGTCTGTTCAAGCAGTATTCAGTGGAAAAGCACACGCAAGTATGAGCAATTCCGTGATTGGCTGTCAGAACATACCCACTCCATTGACGAATGCGGTGCCAAATTTGAAATGACCGGTGTACATACGGTTGTCCTGGTTGTGGATAAAGCGGCCTGACAGAATCAGAATATTCTGAAGAAAGGAGTGACTTGCACATGATGAAGAAAAGTAATATTGAATGGTGCGATTTCACTTGGGACCCGGTTACCGGATGCAGAAATGATTGCTCATTTTGCGAGAGCAGAAAGCGGCTTTCTCATTTCAAGGGGGATATACGCTTTCATCTCAGCGATGAGCGTATTCATATAGATGAAGAACGCAGCCTGTATGTGATAACAACGCCGCTTGCCAAAAACGGCTCATCTGTTCCTGCACCCACAGGTTTTTATCCCACATTACATCCGTACCGTTTGCAGCAGGTCATACAGAAGATCAAGCCGGCAAATATTTGGGTCTGCCATTCCGGTGACTTGTTTGGCGAATGGATACCGACCGAGTGGATCTTGCAGGTGTTTGAAGCGGCAAAGCAGGCACCGTGGCACAATTATATGTTTTTGACGATGAATCCTAACCGTTATGAAGAACTGCTTGAAACAGGAGTGCTGATGCCGACGGATAACTTCTGGTATGGCACTCGCCTGACCGAGCGGGGCAATGTGTTTACTGCTGACGGGTATCATACATTTCTTTGCATTGAACCAATGCGGTTATTTGCAGAGAGAATGGAGATTCCAAATGTGGAATGGATCCTACTCGGCGGGTACGGTAAACTAAAACGCAGTTGGATTGAAAGTGTTATGGAACGAAAAGGAAACATCCCTGTATTTATGATCGGAAGCAAACTATTCAAGGATGTTTGGCGTGCTCCGCTCATACAGGAATATCCGCCGTTGCTTTACCGCCCTGCAGAAAAGACGCTGCCGCATTGCAGCGAATGCAAGTATTGCTATTCGGTGCGGCAAGGAAAACGAGGACTGTGGAGAGCTTGCCGACATTATAAAATTGTTCGTCAGGATAAGGATTCCGGCGGACGGCATATACCAGGACGCTATGCCGCAGTTTCGCCGCAGTGGTGTCCAAAGCGACCGGAAACGAATTGGAGGTTCACGAAGCGTGTATAAGTGCCTTTACACTAATCCGGAAACTCACGGCTATCTGACAGAGGCAAAAATCTGCCATTCAGACTCAAATCGTTAAAAGGGAAAGACAGCCGGAATGGATCAGATCCATTCCGGCTGTTGTTATGTTATTATGCTATTATGCTATTCTACTTTGCACTCCGTGTTTACCGATAATCGAACTATGAGCCATTATCGGCATGAGTAAAACCCACACCGGGTCATTCCTGTGCAAGCAGTAGAAAACTTCGCAGAAGTATGCTATAATATCCTAAAATCAGAACTTTAAACTGGAGATAATCGGAATATTATGAACAGCACAAAGCGAGCAATACAAACCACTTTTATTGATCTCTACCGTAAAAAAAGCTATGACCAAATGAATGTTAAGGAGCTGTGTGTGCAGACACCGGTAGCTCGGACAACATTTTATGAATACTATGACAATCTCGGTACGCTGAAAGCGGAAATCGAGGACGAGTTGATTGGTGGCATTCTAAAAATTGCAAAAGCAACCGCCGGAGGCAGTTTTGTGGAGATGAATCTGAATGTGTTCTTCGCTCAGACATTGGACTATATCAAGTCCCATTGGGAGGAAAACTATGCCTTTCTGGTGGCACAGCCGAATCTTGCCTATATCGCCAAATGGAAGGATGCCATCAAATATCACTTCAGGCTCCGGTTCCCAGAGAAAGATGCTGTGCCAAACCACGGGCTTATCATGGAAGTCATCGCCTCGGCAGTTATTGGTGCGTATACCTACTGGATGGAGCATCCTGATGAGGTGGACACGCAAAAGCTGGCGGACATCAGTGTGCAGATGCTCTCCTCCGTAGAACAGATCATCTAAAAAAGCTGCGGCAGTGCCGCAGCTTTTTTGCGTCCAAGCCCGGACACTTTTTGAAAATGTGTCGTTCCATCTATCCGCTGTCTCTTGTATGATGGAATCAAATCAGAGACAAGGAGAGATGTATGATGGCAGAGATCAAAATTCATGTGTTCCACACCGGCGAGGTATGCGTAGCACCGGATCTGCCCTTTGGCGGCGAGCATTGCAGCACGATCAAGGCATCCGGCGCGTTTGCAAAGAAATCGGAACGGTTGTGGCTGCCTGTGTCAGCCTATCTTATTGAGTGCAGCCACGGGAAGATAATCTTTGACTGCGGATGGCATCGGAATATGAGCCCCGATGGTGTGTTTGATAAAAAAGCGCAGATCAAGTCCCTCGGTTCGCTGCCGCTGTATGTAACAAATCAAGGACGAATTGAAAAAGGCTTAGCCATCGACGAGCAGTTGGCGGCGCTGGGCATTCATCCTGCCGACTTGGATTTGGTGCTGCTGTCCCATCTGGATTGCGACCACACCAACGGTCTGAATCTGGTGGCCGACGCAAAGCAGATCCTTGTGTCGAAAGACGAGCTGCTTTTTGCGGAGAACAAAACGCCCGTCAACCGCATCCGCTACAATGCGGATTGGTGGCGCAGCACGAAAATGCAGACCTTCGACTGGAACGGTACGGAAGGCCTTGCGGGAAAATCCTACGATGTATTTGGGGATGAAAGCCTCGTTATGGTCAATATCCCTGGTCATTCCAAAGGGCTATGTGCGCTAAAGATTACTGGTTCTGACGGGCGGTTCATACTACTTCTACGCCGATGGCGGTTACGCCCGAAAATCGTGGGAGCAGCTGATCACATCCGGCATTGCAGATGACAAGGCGGCACAGAAAAAGTCACTGGAATGGATACGAGAGCAAAGCCTAAACGCAAACTGCGTAGAGTCTCTTGCCAACCACGACCCCGATGTGCAGCCGCACATCATCGAATTGTGAGGTGGCTAATATGAGAAAAACAGTACTTATCACCGGCGCATCCGGCGGACTGGGTTTGGAGTTTGCCAGAATATACGCAAGAGAGGGTTTTGATCTTGTTGTAGTTGCCCGCAGCGAGGGGAAGCTCTATAAGCTGAAAAGCGAGCTGGAGACGCAGTATGACTGTCATGTATGGGTGCTGGCGCAGGACTTGTCTCAGCCAGACGCCGCCTATGAAGTATTCAATTACACCTTAGAGAAGAATATCACCATTGATGCACTGGTCAACAACGCCGGGTTCGGTGACTTCGGCAACTTCTGGGAGGTGGACGCCCAGCGGCAGACCGATCTCCTGCAAGTCAACATCATGACGCTGGTGCAGCTTACGCGGTATTTTCTGCCCGGTATGGTGGAGCGCAGACATGGCAGTGTGCTGAATCTATCTTCGGTCGCAGCATTCAGTGCCGGGCCGAGGATGTGCCTATACTATGCCTCTAAGGAATTTGTACGCAGCTTCAGCGAAGCCGTTGCCGAGGAGGTGCGCAGTACGGGCGTTACAGTGACTGCGCTTTGCCCCGGCCCAACTGCCACGGGATTTGAACAGGCCGCACAGATGAAAAACTCCCATATGTTCTCCATGTTTAAGCCTGCCAGCGCAGCGGCTGTTGCAGAGGCAGGTTTCCGTGCTGCACAGAAGGGAAAAACTCTTCGCTATTGTGGCTGGCCAACTCACACGGTGAGCATCGCTGCACGGCTGCTGCCAAGAAGTGTGTGCAGAAGATTTATGATGAAGGTCAATGGATAATGAGTGCAATCGCTGTTTGCTCTAATCAGTAGCTTAATCATCTATCAACCACCAGGGAGCAATCCCCGGTGGTATTTTTATGCTCGTAGAAGGAAACAGCCGGAATATTCCGGCTGTTGTTATATAGAAATATCACATATTCTGCTGTTTCGGTAGCACAACAGTAAAGGTCGTTGTTCCGCTTTCGCTTTTTGCCGATACCGCACCGCCGTGCAACTCACATACTTTTTTCACGACGGCAAGACCAATGCCGGTTCCTTCCGACGAATGTGACTCATCCGCCTGATAGAACTTATTGAAGATATGGGCAATACGGTCCTTTGGGATGTCTTTGCCGTGGTTGGAAACAGAGATTGAAAGGCATTCGCTCCCGTCGGAAATATCGACAGATACCGTGCCGTTCGGATCCGAAAACTTGATTGCATTATCCAGCAGATTGATCCATACCTGCTTCAGCAGTTCTTCATTTGCACATATCATATGCTCACCGAACTGCATATCCATATACAGGTTCTTGGGCGTCCATTTTTCTGCAAGCAGCAGGACGGCTCCACGAATCTGTTCAGAAAGGTTAAATCTTGTAACCTCTGTCAGGATCGTCTGGTTTTCCACCCGAGTCAAATTCAATACATTGTTTGCCATGGCAGAAAGCCGAAGCGATTCCTCTTCAATGACTTCAAGGTATTCTTCTTTTTGTTCGTCCGTAAGGTTTCCGCGACGCAAAAGCTTTGCAAAGCCTGCGATAGAAACGATCGGTGTCTTAAATTCATGAGAGAAGTTGTTGATAAAATCACTGCGCAGCATTTCTGTGTAATCCAGTTCTTCTGCCGCCCGATTGAAACTTTTTTCTACCTGCTTGAAGGTGGGATGGTCGGCAATAGGCTTGCCGAAATGCAGTCTCGTCTTGAAGTCGCCGCTTGCCAGCCGGTCAAGCTGATCGATAATACGCTTGATTGGTTTTAGAATGATTTTTCCTGTCAAAGAGGCGAGAAGAAATCCAATAACCAGACTGGTGTAAAAGAAGAACCTCAAAAGCTCCGGTAATCCTACCTGTCCTCCGGTCGTTTCAATGACTCCGAGTCGGGCCAGTCCATAGATAGCTACGATCGTCAGCAGCATAGCGATCGTGTTGGTAAGAAAAACAATGCCGGAGATCAGCAGTGCCAAAGCGATCCGCCCTGTTCGCTTCCTTTTATTCATACCTTCTTCACCGCCTTATAACCAAGCCCACGAACAGCAACGATCTCAAATTCATTCCATCCTTCAAAGCGTTTGCGTAAGCGCCCGACATGAACGGTGACGGTTTCCCAACCGGTTTCGCTATCCGTCCCCCATATCTCATCCATCAGCTGAATACGGGTGAAAATTTGACCGGGATAAGAAAGCAGCTTATACAGGAGCATAAATTCCTTCTGCGGTAGCTCCTGCGTTTCACCATTTTTTGTGACCGTAAAGGCATTGTAGTCCAAAACAACATCACCAATCGTGATTTTCTGTTCGCTGACGATCTGCGCACGCCGAAGCAATGCTTTGATACGCAAAAGCAGCTTTTCCTCGTCGATCGGTTTTGTGATATAATCGTCGGTTCCCACAAGGAATCCCTTTTTCTCATCTGCCGGTAAATGCTTTGCCGTTACCATCAATATAGGCAGCGCATTATCTGTTTCCCGAACAAACCGTGTAAATTCATATCCGTCCATTTTCGGCATCATAATGTCCAGTACAACCAGATCAATATGCTCTTTGTCCAGAGCCTCCAGCGCTTCTTCTCCGTTGGTTGCCGTTGTTACGGTGTAATGGGCATTTTCCAACACGGCACGGAGCAGCATCCTGGTATGCTTATCGTCATCTACAACGAGAATGTGAAACATAAATATCCTCCTCGGCTAAATTATCTCCCATAGAATAATGCTGCAAAATCAACTGAAAATAAACTTATTCCTTTTTCGCAGGTTTGTTGATGCTGTATCTAAGATCGACAGGCCTTTTCAAATCCTTCGGAATCATATAAGAATGTCCGAAACGCAGCACCCCGTCTATCCGGTTTTCCTTACAGAGCTTTTGCACCCAGCGCTGCGAAACCTGCCACTGCTCGGCAGCTTCCTTTACAGAGATATAATCCATACATTTCCTCCGCTTGTATTCGTTTCTGCGAACTATATATATATTTTACAGTATCACGCCCGACGTGTCAATGCCGGCTGAAATGTTCCTCGCATAATGAAAAAAGCGGCTGCCGACGCTTTTTGTGCATCGGCAGCCGCCCATTGGTTCTGTATTTTTTACTCGATGAGTCCGCTTTCTCTCAGCAGGATCTCGATATCTGTGCCCTTAACCTTTTTCAGGACCACCTTGAGCATTTCCTTCTCCTTGAAGGACAGCGGTGCCTCACTGATCGGCTTCTTGTCGATGGCGTAGTAGCAGGCACGCAGGATCTCACGCACATCGTACTTGCTGCCCCAGACCCCCGGCACGCCGCGGTCGATGTCAAGCAGCGTGTAGACCGACTCCATACCGGTACGCATGGAATACTCGGTGGTGAAGATGGTGTCACGGGGCGTCTCGGCAAATTGACCGATGAAGGCGAAGTTCACAGCGCCATCGGGCACGACCTTCGGACGGTCAGACTCCTTACGAGGCTGGAAGAAGGAATTGATATACGGCATAAAGCAGGTGGTGGTGTTGCAGGCATCGTGTGCCAGCGCATCGATCTTTTCGGTCGGCATGCCGATGTGGTACAGCCACTCACGGCAGACCTCCTCGCCAGTGCAGTCCCGCATGGCCTTCTTTACATAGTTGCCTTCCTTATTGGTGTTCAGAGAATACAACCACACAAGCACCATGTTCTTATCTTGGGACTTGAACTGCGGCTGGCGGTTAATGGTCCAGGAGAGATACCAGTTGTCGGTGCTGTCCTTGACGGTGACAATGCCGCCGGTGGTTACCTTGCCGGAGCGCGGGTCACGCTTGCAAACATTCATAATGTGCTGAATGATCTCTTCATTGGAAGTGGCGACGGTAGCGCTCATCCAGTTGGTGGCATCCACATCGGAGCAGAATTTGTCCGGGTTGCCGTACTCGCCGTGCTCGGCCTGAGCAGCGATAGCTTTCCACATATCCCAGGAATCGCCCTTGCCGTTTTCAATGCCGGACAGATCGGGTGCATGAGTCTGGTCGCCATAGCAGGAGGTATCGGTGCAGCAGCCGTTGGTGATGAACACCAGATCGTCCTCGATGAGGTCGATAGAGATTTTTCCCTTTCCGTGTTTCATAGTACCATTATCGTATATTCAAATTCTAAACTGAAACGAAACTTTTGAAAATCCGGGCAGTTTCGTTTCAGTTTAGAATTGCTTGCTACACTCTCCGCAGAAAATGTCGAAATAACGGTTTTTAAGGGAGTGACAGACTTGAACTATGAAATAGCCTATTACAGTTTATCAGGCAATACAGAAAAGCTGGCATACGGCATTGCAAAGCGTCTTCCGGAAAATCAAGCTTTTTTGACGAACCTGCAAGAGGAAGAAGTTACCCTTGCGGCCGATGTGTATTTAGTAGGATTCGGCATAAACAACGGTACAGTCCCGCTAAAAGTCATGGACGCATTGGACCGGCTGGCCGGAAAGAAGATATTCCTGTTTGTGACCTGCGGCATAGAGCCAAGTGAGGAATACAAGCGGCTTATCGAGCGCAAGATCGAACCTTTTCTGCCGGACGAATGCGACTATTGCGGCATTTTGCTGTGTCGAGGTCAGATAGCGGAGGAGGTGCTGAGCAAAATCCAAAGACAGTTCGCACAGCAACCGGACGATCCTGCCATCAAAAAAATGATCTCCGAGGCAAAATTGTCCGAGGGGCATCCCGATGAAACGGATGCGGAAAACGCAGTGAGGTTTATCCGGGAAAAGCTTGATTCTTTCTAACCGGCAAGCAGCATTTCAAAGATTCATTACATAAAAAGGAGTTTTTACCATGAGAAAAGTTAAGATCATCACCGATTCCTGCGCAGACCTGAGCGCAGAGCAACTCGAAAAATACGACATCGACTACGCCAGAATGTCCACGATCGAGGATGGCAAAGAGTCTCCGGCGCTTCTCACATGGACACCCGCAGAAGCACACAGACTTTACGAGACGATCCGTGGCGGAAAGCGTATCACGACAGCGCAGGTTTCCGTTGAAGAATTCAAAAGCTGTTTGAAAAATATCTGGGGCTTTATCAGTTAGGGGCTGTCTATACAGGCCTTTTTGCTGTTCTTGGACATGCCTATCCGATCTGGTACGGCTTCAAAGGCGGCAAAGGATTTCTCGTCAGTCTTTCAACGATTTGGGTAACAGACTGGCGGGTCGGTCTGATCGTGACCGGAATGATGGTTGTACTGCTGCTTACCACAAAATATATGTCGCTTGCTACTGTTGCTGCGACGCTCTGCAGCCCATTGCTTCTGCTGCTGTTCAAAGCACCTGTATCCGTAATTTTGATAGACGCTGCAATCGTTATTTTTGTGGCGCTGCGGCATAAGGAAAACTTCAGGCGCTTGAAAGCCGGAACAGAATCAAAGTTTACATTAAGCACGCACTGATAAATTTACAGAACAGGGACGATGCTTCGAGGAGGTAATGAACTTATGTCTGAAAAATATATTCTTTATAATCCCTGTGCAGGCGGTCCGGAGACCGAGAAAGCCGTAAAAGCCTTGCAGGATGCCAATGAAGGGGCTGTGGCGATCAATATTTGCCGCATCATCAGTTATAAGACTTTTTTTAACGGATTAGACCCGAATGACACTGTGATCTTATGCGGCGGAGACGGCACCCTGAATCGTTTTGTCAACGATGTTAACGGAATGAACATTCCCAATAAGCTCTACTACTACCCCACGGGAACCGGCAACGATTTTGCGAGGGATGTCGGGCAAAAACCGTTTTCGGATCCAACGGTTTGCCTCAACCCATATTTTGAACGGCTACCTCGTGTAAGCGTTAAAGGAAAGTCTGAATTGTTCCTGAACAATGTCGGTTTCGGCATTGACGGTTATTGCTGTGAGGTTGGAGAAAAGCTCCGAGAGGAAAACAAGAAGAGGAAAAAGCCCAAGCCGGTAAATTATACGAAGATCGCCATCACCGGGTTGCTGTTTCACTATAAGCCCAAGAATGTGACCGTCGTTGTTGACGGCAAACGCTATCAATATAAAAAAGTGTGGCTTGCCTCTGTCATGAACGGCAGGTTCTATGGCGGGGGTATGATGCCGACGCCGGAGCAGTACAGATTACGTGAAGACGGAAAGGTATCCATTCTGATATTCCACGATGTCGGCAAACTGCGTGGACTAATGATCTTTCCGTCGATTTTCAGCGGCAAGCATCTGAAGTATACGAATCAGATGACGATTCTGGAAGGAAAGACCATTCAAGTGAAATATAATGAGCCGGCACCGCTTCAGATCGACGGCGAAGTTGTACCGGAAGTCATGGAATATACGGTTCGGTCATGCGTTTCACCGGCAGAGAAAGCAAAACAGGACAGTGAAATGGCAGCTGTATAAATGCGAAGATAAACGATATTATAATGGCGACAGGCCGATGGGAGATATTACATATGCATAGGATATTCAGAAAAGATCAGGTATTGACGATACCGAATTTATTAAGTGTGATACGCTTGGCGCTGATTCCGCTGATCGTGTGGCTATATATAGGAAAGCAGGAATATTCTGCTGCAGTGGCTGTGATTTTAATCTCCGGTGCAACGGATATTATTGACGGATTCATCGCCCGCAAATTCAATATGGTGTCAGACCTCGGAAAGATTTTGGATCCCGTGGCAGACAAGCTGACGCAGGCTACGGTGATCCTCTGCTTGACGGTGAAATATCGCTGGATGCGCGGATTGATTGTTCTCTTTGTGGTCAAGGAGATCATTATGGCCGTGCTCGGGTATATGGCAATTCAAAAGAAAGATGTTGTTAACAGCGCAAAATGGTATGGCAAGCTCAACACCGTGGTTCTGTATCTGGTTATGACGTGCCTTATCTTGTTCCCGAGTATATCGGAAACGGTGGCAAATGTTCTGATCGGAATTTGCATTTGCGTTATGCTTATGTCCCTTACGCTGTACATACGGTTTTACCTGAATCTGTTCCGCACGAACTGAATCAGCAAACCACAGATCCAAGGAGGGATAAAATGGTTGTTGTTTACATACTGCTTGGCATTCTCGCCGTCCTGCTGCTCTATATTTGCTTCCTTGCAATTTGCAGCCTATGCGTCGATCCGAAAAAAGAATATGAGAAAAACAGCCGTTTTTACCGCACACTGCTTACAGCGCTTCTGCCGCTGCTTTGAAGGTGCTGCGAATCAGAGTATATACAAGCGGACTGGAGAAGATACCTAAGAATCAAAAGCTGATGTTTGTCGGAAACCATCGCTCCAATTTTGACCCGATCATTGAGTGGCTTGTGCTGAAACCGTGGGATATTGCGTTTATCTCAAAAGGCGAGAATTTTAAGATTCCGTTTTTCGGACGAATTATTCGGAAATGCTGCTTTATGCCGATCGACCGGGAGAACCCGCGAAAGGCATTGAGGACGATCAATAAAGCTTCTGATCTGCTTCAGAGCGGCGAGGTCTCTATCGGTGTATATCCGGAGGGCACCCGAAGCAAAACCGGAGAATTGCTCCCGTTTCACGACGGTGTTTTCCACATTGCCAAAAAGGCCGGCACACCGATTGTCGTTATGTCCATCAGGGGAACGGAACAGATCCATAAGAATGTCCTACGCCGGCATTCCGATGTATATTTGGACATCGTGCAGGTGATTCCTGCAAGCGATGTGGAAAACGGAACCACACATACGATCGGCGCAGAAATACGGAATATGTTGCTCGATAGTATAAAAGATAAATAATACAGTAGTTTTATTACGAGGGATCACAACCATACTCAAGCGAACGATAACCGGTGCGTTTATAACAGCCGCCGTTTACTTAATCCTATTCTATTCTTACATACCGGCGGTCATTTTGGTGGCTACCGCCATCCTTTGCGCCTTTTCGGTGTATGAAATATACCGCGCAACCGGCACAATCGAAAATGAAGTGATGTTTACTGTTTCTATGCTCATTGCCGTTTTGGCTGCTTTCGTACACATTCCCCGTTCCGAGATCGTACTGACGGTGGCATTTATTTTTGCAACTGTAGCATCCATTTGGCTGATGATACGGCAAAAACATTGCAGCTTGGACTCTCCCGTCAAGGCATTTTTCATTGTGCTCCTGATCATTGTGCTCTTTAAAGCCATTCCGGAGCTGAGAAGCCTGAATAGCGGACTGTATTATCTGATTTTTGCTGTCACATTGTGCTTTGTCACGGATGTCGCCGCCTATCTGATCGGGCGAGGTTTGGGACGGCATAAGCTAATGCCGAAGGTAAGCCCAAATAAGACCATAGAAGGCTCCCTTGGCGGCCTATTGTTCGGGGTGCTATTGGCACTGCTTGGCGGGATCGTTGTTGAGAAATTTGTAAAGATTGAAGTAAATTACGGAACGCTGGCACTTTGGGCGCTTATGACCTCCGTTGTCGGCCAGTTCGGTGATCTGTCTATGTCAGTGATCAAACGTATTTGCGGCATCAAAGACTATGGCAATCTGCTGCCGGGACACGGCGGTATACTGGACAGGTTTGACAGTCATTTATTTGCCGTTCCGTTTACTTATCTTTTCTGCACATACGCAGGCGGCTTCTTTTTATAAGCGCAGGAGGAATCATCTATGAAAAAATACCGTGCCGGGATCGACATCGGCTCCACGACCGTAAAGCTTGTGGTACTTGATGACGCCGATGAGATCCTTTACGGAGAATACAGACGGCATCAGGCCCACACGCAGGAAACCCTATCCACTTTGTTGGAAGAAGCCAAGAAATCTGTTGGGGAATGTGAACTGCAGGTTTGCATTACCGGCTCCGGTGCGATCAATCTGGGGAAAGCGTTGGATATTTCCTTTGTCCAGGAGGTCGTTGCCGTCGCTACAGCCCTGAAAAAATGTGCGCCGCAGACGGATGTGGCGATTGAACTTGGCGGCGAGGATGCTAAGATCATATACTTTACCGACGGATTAGAGGAGCGAATGAACGGTGTCTGCGCCGGCGGAACCGGCTCTTTCATCGATCAAATGGCATCGCTGCTGCAAACGGATGCCGCCGGACTGAATAGAGAGGCTGAGCAGTACAAGCAGATCTACCCGATCGCAGCACGCTGCGGCGTATTTGCGAAAACAGATATTCAGCCCTTGATCAATGAAGGGGCAACCAAAGCGGACCTTGCAGCATCTATTTTTCAGGCAGTCGTGAACCAGACGATCTCCGGTCTTGCCTGCGGAAAGCCGATCCGGGGATGCGTGGCATTTCTCGGAGGTCCGCTGCATTTTCTGCCGGAACTGAAAAAGGCATTTGTACGGACTCTTGGTTTGACAGCGGAAACGACTGTTGATCCGGATCACTCCCATCTGTTTGCCGCCATGGGCGCTGCAATGGAAAGCACGGAAAAAGACACTGTCCCAATCGACACCCTGATCGAGCGTCTGAAAAACGGCGTCTCGATCTCTTTTGAAATGCCCCGGCTTCCGGCTCTATTTGAAAGTCACGCAGAATATGAGCAGTTCTGCTGCAGACACGCTCGGGCTTCCGTTGCCCGTGGTGAGCTTTCCGCCTATCGAGGGAACTGCTATCTGGGAATCGACGCTGGTTCTACGACAACCAAGATGGCGCTGATCGGGGAAAACGGTGAACTGCTGTATTCTTACTACACGAACAACAACGGCAACCCAATCGAGGCGGCAAAAAAGGGTATCCACGAACTGCAAACGCTAATGCCGGGGAATGCAAAAATCGTCCGGGCGTGCTCTACCGGCTACGGAGAGGCACTGCTGCAGGCTGCCTTTTCTCTGGATGACGGAGAAGTGGAAACGATTGCTCACTGTACGGCCGCTTCTTTCTTCGATCCAAAAGTGGACTGTGTGCTGGACATTGGCGGTCAGGATATGAAATGTATCCGTCTGAAAAACGGTGCTGTGGACAGTATCATGCTTAACGAAGCCTGCTCCTCTGGCTGCGGTTCCTTTATTGAAAACTTTGCAAACTCTTTAGGATATACTGCAGAAGAGTTCGCACAAACCGCACTATTTGCCGAACACCCGGTTGACCTCGGTACCCGGTGCACGGTTTTCATGAATTCCAATGTCAAGCAGGCACAAAAAGAAGGTGCCTCGGTTTCGGATATTTCCGCCGGCCTTGCCTATTCCGTGATCAAAAACGCTTTGTATAAGGTCATCAAGCTGTCCTCGGCGGAGGAGCTTGGCAGCCATATCGTCGTGCAGGGCGGTACTTTTCATAACAAGGCTGTCTTGCGGGCGTTTGAAGAAATTGCCGGTGCAGAAGTGATTTGCCCGGATATTTCCGGCGTGATGGGTGCTTTCGGTGCCGCATTGATCGCCAGACGCAATTACACCGGAGCACCGACACCGACTAAGATGCTTTCACTGGAGCAGATCGAGGCGCTGACCTATTCCTCTTTCACAAGACGCTGCGGCGGCTGTGCCAACCATTGTATGCTGACGGTAAATGTTTTTGACGGAGAGCGCCGCCACATCACAGGAAATCGCTGTGAAAAGATGGTCGGCAATGCCGAGCGGAAAAAAGCTGCACCCAATATGGTTGAATTCAAGCGCCGATGCATATTTGGCTATGAGCCGCTTGCAGAGTCAGCTGCCGCACGGGGGACGATCGGTATTCCCCGGGTGCTGAACCTATATGAAAACTACCCGTTTTGGGCAACCTTTTTCAAACAGCTGCATTTCCGGGTCATCTTATCCCCCTTTTCAAGCCGAAAGATCTACGAGCTTGGGATGGAGTCAATCCCATCCGAATCGGAATGTTACCCCGCAAAGCTGGCGCACGGCCATGTACAGTGGCTCATCAACCAAGGCATCAAAACGATCTTTCACCCCTGCGTATTCTACGAACACCAGGAAACGCTGGGAGCACAGAACCATTTTAATTGCCCCATTGTTGTTTCATATCCTGAAAACATCAAAAACAATGTGGAAGCCGTTACCAATGGAGCCGTGCGCTACATACGCCCATTTATGGCGTTTACCGATGAAAAGACGGTTGCTGACCGCATGGTAAAGCTCTGCCGTGAGGAATGGAATATTCCCGCACCGGAGGTGCATGCGGCAGTAAAAGCGGCATGGGCAGAACAGCAGCGGGTCAAGGCAGATATTCGTACGGAAGGCAAGCGCCTGCTCAATCAGATGAAGCATAACGGCGAGTGCGGAATCGTGCTGGCGGGGCGGCCGTATCATATCGACCCCGAAATCAACCACGGGATCCCGGAACTGATTGCCTCCTACGGTCTGACGGTTTTTACTGAGGATAGTCTTCCCATCGGTTTTGAGCCGTCCCGGCCCTTGCGTGTTGTGGATCAGTGGGTATATCATTCCCGGCTGTACAATGCAGCGGAATTTGTCTGCCAACATGATAAATTGGAGATGATTCAGCTCAATTCTTTCGGATGCGGACTTGATGCCGTAACGACAGATCAGGTAAGCGAGATTCTGGAGGCTTCCGGCAAGCTGTATACGCTTTTGAAGATCGACGAGGTCGCCAATCTCGGCGCTGTCCGTATCCGAATCCGCAGCTTGCTCTCTGCTATGGCTATGCGAAAGCAGGATCAAAGCAGGGCGACGGCAAAGCCTGTGGCGTATCACCGAACAGAGTTCACCAAAGAAATGCGGGAAAAGGGGTATACCATTCTTGCGCCGCAAATGAGTCCGATCCATTTTGATATTTTGGAGCCCGTGTTCCGCAAGCACGGATATAACCTGGTTGTTCTGGACAATGACAATCGCAGTGCTGTGAATATGGGACTCAAATATGTCAATAACGATGCCTGCTATCCTTCTATTACGGTGGTCGGACAATTTATGGATGCCGTACTTTCCGGCAAATATGATACCGACCGTTTGGCAATCGTTATGACACAGACCGGCGGATGCTGTCGTGCCAGCAACTATGTATCCTTCATTCGCCGCGCCTTGGATAAGGCCGGATACTCCCATATTCCGGTCATTTCCCTGAACGCCAACGGGATGGAGAAAAATGAGGGTTTCAGCCTGTCCGCCGGTTTAGTCACGGATGCCGCAAAAACGATCGTCTACGGAGATCTTTTTATGCGCTGCCTGTACCGTGTGCGACCGTATGAGGTCATACCCGGTTCTGCCGATGCGCTCCATAAAAAGTGGCAGGATATTTGCATCGACTCACTCATAAATTCAAAAACGCAGTACACCTATAAGGAAGTATGCCGTGGAATCGTCAATGCGTTTGACAGCTTCCCCATCGATGAAACGATCCGTAAGCCGAGGGTCGGCATTGTCGGTGAGATCCTTGTGAAGTATATGCCGCTGGCAAACAACCACTTGGTGGAACTGCTGGAACGGGAAGGTGCCGAGGTTGTTGTTCCGGATCTGCTGGACTTCTTCAATTACTGTGTTTTCGGCTCCCAATACAAGGCGGAATACCTCGGCACCAAAAAATCTTCGGTCATCGTATCCAAGGCGGCAATAAGGCTGATTGCCGCTCTGCGCAAACCGGCAACTGATGCGCTGAACGAAAGCAAACGGTTTGAGGCCCCATTGTCTGTTTACCGGATTGCTGAAATGACAAAACCCTTTTTGTCTTTGGGCAATCAATACGGTGAGGGGTGGTTCTTAGCCGGAGAAATGATCGAACTGATCACACATGGCACGCCGAATGTAGTTTGTATTCAGCCGTTTGCGTGTCTTCCAAACCATGTTGTAGGCAAGGGCGTGATCAAAGCGCTGAAAAAAGCATACCCGCAAAGCAATATTGCTGCGGTGGATTATGACCCCGGTGCCAGCGAGGTCAATCAGCTGAACCGCATCAAGCTTATGCTGTCCACAGCAAAGAAAAACATAGGTCTCGATGGCTGACGAAATGAAGCAAAACGGAGTTTTTTCTCCGGTTTGTTTCGTTTCAGTTTAGAAATGGACAGTATACTCACCACAATGAACGAAAAGGAGTCGGGTAAGTATGAAAGAAGTTAAGTCACCGAGAAAACCCCTGATCTATTATTACGGCATTGTTTTGTTGGTCATTCTGGTTTTCAACATGGTCATCTCTCCGTTGCTTGCAAATGCCAGAGTGAAAGAGGTTGATTACGGTACCTTTATGAAGATGATCGAGGATAAAGATATCGGCAGCGTAGAGGTTGCCGATTCCGAGATCGTATTCACAGACAAGGACAATACCCAGATCTACAAGACCGGCGAAATGAACGACCCCACCCTGACCGAGCGGCTGTATGCATCGGGAGCTAAATTCACACGGAATATTGAAAAAGGCATGTCTCCGCTGCTCAGCTTTTTCCTGACATTTATTCTGCCGATCCTGATCTTTGCTGCCCTCGGACAGTATATGGCGAAGAAAATGATGTCCCAGGCAGGCGGCCCAAATGCGATGGCGTTCGGTATGGGAAAAAGCAATGCCAAGGTCTACGTTCCGTCCACGGACGGCATCCGTTTTGCCGATGTCGCTGGTGAGGATGAAGCAAAGGAAAATCTTGCCGAAATCGTCGATTACCTACATAATCCCAAGAAGTATTCCGATGTCGGCGCATCTATGCCCAAGGGCGTATTGCTTGTAGGCCCTCCGGGTACCGGCAAAACGATGCTGGCTAAGGCTGTTGCAGGCGAAGCCGGTGTTCCGTTTTTCTCCATGTCCGGCTCGGAATTTGTGGAGATGTTCGTCGGTATGGGTGCATCAAAAGTGCGTGACCTGTTCAAGCAGGCCAAGGAAAAAGCGCCCTGTATCGTCTTTATCGATGAGATCGATGCCATCGGTAAAAAGCGCGATGGTCAGATAGGCGGCAACGATGAGCGTGAACAGACGCTTAACCAGCTTCTGACCGAGATGGACGGCTTTGAAGGCAACAACGGCGTCATCATTCTGGCGGCGACCAACCGCCCGGAGTCCCTTGACTCGGCGCTGACCCGCCCCGGCCGCTTTGACCGCCGTGTTCCCGTGGAGCTGCCTGACCTCGCAGGTCGTGAAGCCATCCTCAAGGTCCATGCGAAGAAGATCAAAACGGCGGACAATGTGGACTTCCATACCATCGCCCGTATGGCCTCCGGAACCTCCGGCGCAGAGCTTGCGAACATCATCAACGAAGCTGCCCTCCGTGCGGTGCGCAGTGGGCGCACAGTCGTAGAGCAGGCAGACCTGGAGGAAAGCATTGAGGTCGTCATCGCCGGCTATCAGAAGAAAAACGCCATCATGACCGATGATGAAAAGAAGGTCGTCGCCTACCATGAGATTGGCCATGCGCTGGTCGCTGCTTTGCAGACGGCTTCCGCACCGGTGCAGAAGATCACGATCATCCCCAGAACCTCCGGCGCACTGGGCTACACCATGCAGGTCGAGCAGAACGATAAGGTTCTGATGACCAAGGAAGAACTGGAAAACAAAATTGCCACGCTGACCGGTGGCCGTGCGGCGGAGGAGATCGTATTCGGGCAGATTACAACCGGTGCCTCTAATGACATCGAGCAAGCAACCAAACTTGCCCGTGCGATGATTACCCGCTACGGTATGACCGATGAATTCGATATGGTTGCGATGGAGACGGTCAGCAACCAGTACCTCGGCGGCGATACCTCGCTTGCCTGCTCGGCGGATACACAAAAAGAAATCGATCAGAAGGTCGTGGAGACTGTCAAAAAGCAGCATGAAAAGGCTCGCCGTCTGCTGGCAGACAATCGCAAGAAGTTGGATGAACTTGCAAGCTATCTTTACGAGAAAGAGACCATTACGGGCAGCGAATTCATGACGATTTTGAACAGAAAGGATGGGAATGCGGTATGAAAAGAAAAAACGGCTTTGGATGGAGCGAATTGATCGTCGGCGTGCTCCTGATCCTGCTTGGCATCTTTGCCTTTATCCGCCCGGAAAGCATGCTGACGGGAGCGGTCGTTATTTACGGCGTGATCGCCATTGTGATGGGCATTGAAGATCTCGTGGTATATGCCCGGCTTTCCCGCTTTATCGGCTTCGGTCCGATGCTGTCGTTGATCTCTGGGATTTTAAGCGTTATGTGCGGCGTGATGCTGATCGCCAATCCCAATGTCGGGAAATGGGCACTGACGATTCTTCTCCCGATTTGGTTTATCGCCCACTGCATATCCGAGCTGACAAGGACAAACCTGATTCGTTTGATTGGAAATCCGTTTTATTACTATTTCTCACTGATTCTGAACATTCTCGGGCTTGTGCTCGGATTTGTGATGATCTTTAGTCCGGCGCTTTCCTTTGTAACGCTCAGAGCGATCTGCTATATGGTGGCAATCTATCTGATCCTGTTCGGCATCGAAAGCATTATTGCGGCTTTTGCCCGCAGAAACTCCGACTGGTAATACAGGAGATGCAGTATGGAAGAAATGAAAAAGGAGCAGATCCCTCAGATCGGCAGCCGTTTGCGGCAGCATATTCTGAAGATCCCGGAGGCGGTTTTCCAAGCCAGCGGAATTATCATCAACGGACGCAGGATCAAAAGCTTTGTCTTTACCACCGATCTTGCAATTATTCGGAATTGTGACGCCGATGCCGTGTTTGCGGTCTATCCCTTTACTCCGCAGCAAGCGATCAGCGATGCAATCATTCGCTCCTCTTATATCCCGGTGTTCTGCGGCGTTGGTGGCGGGACGACCAAGGGAATAAGGACGGTATCCTTGGCGAAGGACGTGGAGTCGCAAGGTGCTATGGGAGTTGTGCTGAATGCACCGATTTCCGATCTGAATCTTCTGGCTGTAAGCAACGCCGTAGATATTCCGGTGATTATCACGGTGACGCATGAGGGCACGGACATTGCCAGCCGTTTGCAGCATGGCGCTGCGATCTTAAATATCGCCTGCGGAAAAGAGACTCCGAATGTTGTACGAAAAATCCGCTCGGAGTTTCCGAATGTTCCGCTGGTTGCATCCGGTGGGAAAACCAACGAAAGCATCTATGAGACAATCGTGGCCGGGGCCAACGCTATTACCTATACGCCGCCCTCGACGCAGGAATTGTTTAAGGAACTGATGGCAAAGTATCGAACTTAACGGTATTATAAACAACAAAGATTATGGGAGCAAACCAATATGTTTGAGCTATTAAAGAAAATGAAACGCAAGGAGTGGCTGACTGCCGGGCTTTGCGCCATTCTGGTATTGGGTCAGATCTATTTTGATCTGCGCCTGCCGGACTATATGAGCGACCTGACAGTACTTATCAAGACCCCTGGCAGCGCAATGAGTGACATCTGGCAAACAGGGCTTGAAATGCTCGGCTGCACGCTCGCAAGCGCTCTGCTTGCGGTAATTTGCGGATACTTGGCAGCGCAGACTGCCGCAGGCTTCAGCTATACAATCCGTGAAAAGGTGTTTAATCAGGTGGCGGATTTCGGTCAGTATGAAATGCAGCAGTTTTCTGTTCCGAGCCTGATCAACCGCACGACGAATGACATCACGCAGATCCAGATGCTTGTGGCAATGGGCCTGCAAATTATGATCAAATCTCCGATCATGGCGATTTGGGCGGTCATAAAGATCATCAACAAAAGCTGGACGCTGTCTGTTATCACCGCCGGCTTTGTCGTGGCGCTGCTTGCCATGATGGCAATCGTCATTGCGGTGATCGTGCCGCGTGTCCGCCGTGTGCAGAAATTGACGGATAACATCAACCGTGTATCCCGTGAAAATCTGACGGGCATCAATGTGGTGCACGCTTATAATGCCGAGAAATATCAAGCGGAAAAATTTGAGCAGGCCAACGACGAACTGATGAGAACGCAGCTGTTCAATCAGCACGGATTTGCGATGCTTATGCCGGCTGTCTCGTTCGCTATGAATACTTTGGCATTGACCGTCTATTGGGTAGGCGCATCTATCGTGGAAAAGGTCGCACTTACAGATGTCGCAGCGAGGATCGCAACATTCGGTGACATTATGGTATTCGGCACCTATGCAACCTATGTCATCATGTCCATTATGATGATGGTCATGATTGTAATGTTCTTCCCTTCGGCCCAGGTTTCTGCCGGGCGTATCAATGAGGTGCTGAATGCAAAAATCACCTTACGGGAAGGAAAATCGGACAACGCTCCCGAAGTGGGCACAGTCGAGTTCAAGGATGTTTCCTTCCACTATCCCACCTCGGATAAGGATGTATTGGAAAACATCAGCTTTAAGGTGAATAAAGGTGAAACCATTGCATTTATCGGTGCGACCGGCAGCGGTAAAACAACGCTCATCAGCCTGGCAGCTCGCTTTTACGACACGACCTCCGGCACGGTCCTGATCGACGGAAAGGATATAAAAGAATACACCTTCGACGCCCTTTACGACCGTATCGGATATGTAACGCAGAAAGCGGTTCTGTTTGCCGGTGACATCCGGGATAATGTGCTGTTCGGTGAAAGCGCCGCAGTTCCTACCGACGAAAACGCACAGAAAGCCTTGGAACTTGCCCAGGCAAGTGAATTTGTCGAAAAACTGCCCGGCAAATTAGATGCACCGATTTCACAGGGCGGATCCAATGTTTCCGGCGGACAGAAGCAGCGTTTGGCAATCGCCCGTGCGTTGGCGAGAAATCCCGAGATTTTGATTTTCGATGACTCCTTCTCCGCATTGGACTACAAAACCGATGCAGCGCTGCGAAAAGGTCTTGCCGAAAAGCTCGGCGGCGTTACCTGCATGATCGTTGCCCAGAGAATCGGTACGATCCGCAACGCCGATAAGATCGTCGTTCTGGATGAAGGCAAGGCCGTTGGGATCGGTACGCATGAGGAACTGATAAAGAATTGTGCTGTCTATCGAGAAATTGCCATGTCGCAGTTGTCCGCCGAAGAACTGGGCGCATAAGGAGGTGCTCTGTAAATGAACGGAAATCAAATGATGGGGCGCCGAACAGGCGTGCCCGAAAAAAGTAAACGAGGAATAAAGGGCGTTCTGAAAGAACTGTTTACCTATTCTTCAAAATTGCGGCTGCCAATGATCATTGCGTTTGTGTTTTCCATGATCGGCGCTGTCTTGACGATCATCGGGCCAAACCAGCTTAGTCGTATCACGGATCTGATCTCAGACGGACTGATGACCGGCATTGACCTTTCTGCCGTTGCAAAGGTGGGAGGCGTCCTGCTGGCGATCTATCTGATCGGTGAAGTGTGCGGATATATTGAGCAATATATCATGGCTACCGTTACGCTGGATCTGTCCAAGAAAATGCGGCGGGATCTTTCCGATAAAATCAATAAGGTCCCTATGAAGTGCTTTGGGAAAATCTCGCACGGCGATATTCTGAGCCGTGTGACAAATGATGTCAGCACGCTTCAGCAGGCACTTTCCAACAGCCTTCCGTCGATGATCAGTGCAGTTGCCCAATTCGTAGGCTGCCTGATTATGATGCTTGTGACGGAGTGGCGAATGGCGCTTGCAGCGATCGCCATTACGCTGATTGGATTCGTTGTAATGGCGGTAATCATGTCCCGTTCTCAAAAATACTTCGTCGCCCGTCAGCAGAGTCTCGGTAAGCTCAACGGCTATGTGGAGGAAATGTACTCCGGCCATGATGTTGTACGCATTTCCCGTGCCAACAACGAGATCAAAAAGAACTTTGCCGGGATGAACCGTGCGGTTTACGATGCAAACCGGAAAAGTCAGTTTCTATCCGGCGTTATGCAGCCGCTGATGAATGTGATCGGCAATCTCGGTTATGTAGCGGTCTGTGTGATCGGTGCGGCTTTGGTTATGGATGGGCAGATCACCTTTGGCGTAATCACGGCATTTATCATGTTTGTCCGCTTGTTTACCTCCCCGCTCAGCACACTGGCACAGGGTATGACGCAGATGCAGACGGCAGCTGCCGCCGGAGATCGGATATTCGACTTCCTGCAGGAGGAAGAACTTTCGGATGAAAGCTATAAGACCGAGAAATTGACCGAGGTGCATGGCGAGGTCGAATTCGACCATGTTCGCTTCAGCTATCCGGATAATCCGGACAAAATCATTATCAAAGATTTTTCTGCTCACATCAAGCCGGGGCAGAAAGTCGCTATCGTCGGTCCTACAGGTGCCGGTAAGACAACAATGGTCAACCTTTTGATGCGGTTCTTTGATCTGGTCGGCGGCGATATCCGCATTGACGGTATTTCTACCTCCGATTTGACACGAGAAAACATCCACGAGCTGTTTGGCATGGTGCTGCAGGACACCTGGCTGTTTGACGGAACCGTGCGTGAAAATCTCGTTTACAACAAAACAGGGGTTACGGACGAAGAACTTGAAAAGGCCTGCCGTGCGTGTGGGATCTATCACTTTATCGAGACGCTTCCGAATGGCTTTGATACCGTGCTTGGAGAAAATGTGGTCATTTCCGCAGGGCAAAAGCAGCTCTTTACCATTGCTCGTGCCATGATCAAAAACAGCCCAATGATGATCCTGGACGAAGCGACCAGCTCGGTCGATACACGGACGGAGCTGATGACGCAGAAGGCTATGGATACGCTGACAGAGCACAGAACCAGCTTCGTGATCGCTCATCGGCTTTCTACCATTAAAAACGCTGACCTGATCCTTGTGATGAAGGAAGGCGACATCATCGAACAGGGCACGCATGAGGAACTGCTGGCACAGGGCGGTTTCTATGCTGACCTATACAACAGCCAGTTTGACAAAGCATCTTAATCAGAAGGGAGAGACAACCATGAAATCCTTGGCAATCGAAAGAGAATTCGGAAGCGGCGGCCGTGAGATCGGTATGCGTGTTGCCGAATTGGCAGGAATACCTTACTATGACGGTGAGTTGCTGATCAAAGCCGCTGAAGCCCAGGGTGTATCTATCGAACTGCTGAAAACCTACGACGAGCAGCGTACAGGTAGCTTTCTGTATGACATTGCTGCTTTTTCGGACTACGCACGTAACCGGAAGAACACAGTCTATGAGCTGTTCGAGGGAATTCGTCGGACAATGGTAAACATCGAGCTGAAAGGCCCTGCTGTTTTTATTGGCAGATGCTCCACGGTGATCCTCGGGGAAAGCCCTCGTGTTCTGAAATCATTTATTTATTCATCCGATACCGAGAAAAGGGTGGAACGCATTATCCGAACGGAAAATGTTTCGGAGACTGACGCAAAATATCTGATGCAGAAAAAGGATAGGGATCGGAAAAACTATTTCCGCTTCTGGACACAGAAGGAGTGGGCAGATAAGAGCAATTACGATATTCTGCTGAATACATCCGGCGTGTCCACGGAGGCATGTGCCCAAATGCTTCTTGCTGCGATAAGCGGCCAGCCACAGAAGTAATTCAGCATTTCCAACGGCCGCTATGCAAATCAAAGAGGTATCAAACTTATGAAACATTTTTTGCGTTGCTTGCTTTACATAGCGGCCTTGGGTGTTGTGTTTTTTGTAGTCGGACGGTTAGTACCAAAGTCTTGGTTCAAAGCGGATCATTTCCCGTGGCGGTGCTATTCATATGAACAAGCAATATGGAAAGCGCTGCGTGTGAAGCAGTGGCAGGCAAAGGTGCCGGATATGAGCCGTATTTTTACAAATATCATGCCGGCAAAAAAGCTAAAGCGACAAACGCTTTCCGATTTGCCCAGAATGATCCAAGAAACCTGTGTTGCAGAGTGGACACACGGTATCTTATCGATTGCAGGGCTTGCAATGCTATGGTTCTGGCCTGGTATAGGAGGTATTTGCATGACGGCCGTTTACATTTTGCTCGGCAATTTGCCATTTATTGTGGTACAGCGTTTCAACCGGCCTCGCTTACAAAAATTACTCTTAAAGCAACAGCGCAATATGCAAATTCGGAACTTACCACGATATGAGGAGCAGCTACTAACGACGATAGCACCGTAAACCCTTATCTCGCTTTTGCCGCACGTTACGAATGGATGGAATGTTATGCAAAGAAGCACGAAAAAAATCAAACCGGAGGTGGACTACCGCCAGTTTCGTTTCAAAAAAATGAATACGCCGGAGTTTTCACATGTTAAGTTGCTGCTGTTTTGGCCGTTTTTCGGATTGATGTTTATGTTTCTTGAACGGTTTCAGCCGGAAAGACATTATTACGTTGTACACTGTGCGCTGGACGACTTGATCCCATTCTGGGAATGGGCGCTGATCCCGTATCTTCTGTGGTTTGTTTTTCTCATCGGAGCACTTATCTATACCTTTTTCTTTGACACAAGAGCCTTCCGAAGAATGATGCACTTTGTTATCGTTACATACGGCATCACATTGCTTATTTACATCGTATTTCCGACCTGCCAGGAATTACGACCGGAGCATTTCGATGAACCCAATATACTTACTGATTTTATAACGGGGTTTTATTCATTTGACACCAACACGAATGTCTGTCCTTCTCTCCATGTTATCGGCTCGTTTGCCGCTATGTTTGCCCTGTGGGATTGCAAACGCTTTCAAAATGTTGCATGGAAGATCGTGTTCGGCATCATCGCAGTATGCATCAGCCTTTCGACTGTTTTTATGAAACAACATTCTGCTGTGGATGTCATAGCTGCATTGCCTGTGTGCGCTTTGGGCTGGTGGCTGGGTTACGGAAAGAAAGAAGCATCAGCTCAGACCTCTGCAGTGGAGAAATAGATATGGATAAAAAATTTAAGCAACAGCTTGGCTTGATTGCTTTCGGCGTTGCTCTATTCACAGCATTAAACAACTTGAACTATATTTCGGACTTTTTACATGTGTGTGCGGAATTGCTCACCCCTGTATTTGCAGGGTTGCTCATGGCGTTTATCCTGAGCGTTCCGATGCGCGGGATCGGCAAGCGTCTTTCTCGCCTTATGCCCAAAGCAAGCGAGCGCACAATCAATGTTTTAAGTTTGATTATTACATTGTTGCTTTTAGTCGCTATTATCGTGCTACTATGTGTCATTGCGATTCCTCAGCTCATAGCCTCCGTAAAAAGTATCATTTCTCTTATTAAAGAAAAGTGGCCCGACTGGGCAGCGGTGCTGCGCAATTATGGCTTTGATACCGCTGAGATCAGCGCATATCTCAACAAGTTGGATTGGAAAACCATTGCCGAGAAGGCAATGAACGGAGCAGGCGTAGTAATAGGCTCCGTTGTCAGTGTTGCCGGCTCTACAATATCTACTGTTGTCAACGCAGCCGTTTCGCTCGTGATCATGTTTTATGTTCTGGTTGGAAAGCAGGAACTTGGCAAACAAACAAGACGGGCGCTGTACGCTTATTGCAAAGAATCTGTCGCAGATAAGGTCTGCCATATCGCAAAGCTGTCTCACGATACCTATGCCAAATTTCTTTCAGGTCAATGTGTAGAGGTGCTGATACTTGGTACGCTGATTTTCCTTTCGTTTTCTATATTCCGGATCCCTTATGCCGGGCTGACGGCGGTTTTGACCGCAGCTTTTGCCTTTGTACCATACATTGGAGCGTTCTTGTCCTGTGCAATCGGTATGTTGCTGACTTTGCTGGCTGAGCCAAACAAGGTGATCCTATGCCTGATCGTCTATCAGGCGGCACAGTTCGTTGAAAACCAATTTATTTACCCTCATGTTGTGGGAAGCAGTGTCGGGCTATCTCCGTTTTGGACCTTGCTCGCCGTCCTTTTGGGCGGGAAGATGTTTGGCGTTTTAGGTATCATCTTCTTTATCCCGTTGATGGCGGTGATCTCACAATTACTGCATGAGAATATTGAACACCGTTTGGCTGTGCGGAAGCTAAAGAAAAACGACCTCATCCAAAAATCTGACTGAGCACTTCAACAAATGATATGGTTACGGCGCAGCCGAAAAAAGGCTGCGCCGTTCTTTTATTATGCTCGTTCTCTCAGATCCAAACGGGAATACTATGATCCTGAGCAAATTCCCTTTTGTTTCGTTTCAGTTTAGAAAAGGACATTATAATTTCTGCAAATCTGGATAAAAGGAAAGGTGCTGATGAAAAACGTTATCTTTAAGGGTATAAAGGCCTTGGCTATTCTGTTTGTGCTTTACATACTGATCAGCCTGATCGTCCCGCCGATATTCCAAAAAGAACCGATAGAGCTCGAAGGAGCCGAGTTCGCCGGTACAGGTGTGACAGAACGGGTTCTGTGTATTGACGATAACCGTGAAGCGCTTATCTGGCGTCTTCGACTGATAGACAGGGCCGAAAACGAGATCATTCTGTCAACATTCGATTTTCGGGTGGATAACAGCGGGAAAGATATGATAGCGGCCTTGAATGAGGCTGCCGAGCGTGGGGTGAATATCAAAATACTCGTTGACGGAATTTCCGGAGATATGTATTTGCGCTGCAACAGGCTGATCGGTGCATTGGCGGCTAATACGAATGTACAAATCAAGCTGTATAACCCCATCAATCTTATGACTCCTTGGAAAATCAATTACCGCCTGCACGACAAATACCTGATCGTGGATGGAAAGCAATACCTATTAGGCGGAAGAAACACAAACGATTTGTTCCTCGGAGAATATAAGGACAAGGAAGACCGCAACATTGACAGAGAAGTTTTGGTCTGCTCTGATGGGACGAACAGCTCGACCGAGGCCTTGACAGCATATTTTGCGAAGATATGGGATTTGCCCTGTAACAAGGAAATCTCCGGCAACCGGAGAAACCTCCAAAAGGCACAGGAAACGCTCCGAACGCATTATACAGAACTACAGGGATCGTATGCCGAGGCTTATTTGCCGGTGGATTTGGAAAGAGAGACGCTGGAAGCCAAAAGTATCACACTTCTCTCCAACCCAACCTCGCCGGAAAACAAAGCACCTGTACTCTGGGAGCAATTGAGCGGCATCATGAAGAACGGCGAAAGCATTTTGATTGAGACTCCTTATATTATCTGCAATAACGGTATGTATGAAACACTGGCAGGCTTCTGTGAGGGCGGTCGCCGGGTCCAAATCATGACCAATGCCATTGAAAGCGGAGCAAACCCCTTTGGCTGCACAGACTACCTGAACGAGAAGAAAAACATTCTTGCAACCGACAGTGAGGTCTTTGAAGTGTCCTGCGGGCAGTCCCTGCATACCAAAACGATTTTGGTGGACGATCACATCAGTATGATCGGCTCCTATAATCTTGACCTGAGAAGCACCTATCTGGACACGGAGCTCATGCTGGTGATCGACTGCCCGGAGCTGAATCAATGCCTACGGGAAAACGCATCTGTCAAGGCAGAGCAAAGCAGACATGTGCTGCCCGATGGAACAGAGAACGAAGGGCCGGATTTTCAAGGAGAAATGCCGTTTTATAAGAAAGCCGGTTATTTCCTTTTACGACTCCTCACCGGCCTCTTCCGGTATCTGTTGTGAATGATCCGAATCCGGAGGTGCGTCTGTCTTAATCGGCGCACTAAAGATATCCCTTAGCAGAAAGGAAGTTGTAGTATGAAAAAGAATACAAAGAAAATCGTAACAGCGGCAGGAATCGCAGCCGGAACAGCTGCCGTTGCATCGCTGTCCGCATATGTCACAATAAAAGCCCTGATCGATACAGCACTTGATCGGGAAATGCCAAAGGTGATGGAAAAAGCAGATAAGCGTATCTCCGGAGAGAAAAGCAGCGACGAGTTCACAAACCGGATGGAGAGTGCCTCTGAAAGCCTTGCCGTACAGCCGAATGAAACGGTTGAAATCATTGCTCATGACGGAGAAAAGCTCGTCGGACATTATTTTCCCTGCGAAAAGCCGGAAAGAGTGATTATTGCTTTCCACGGATGGCGTTCATCGTGGCATCGGGATTTTGGGATGATCTCCGATTTCTGGTACAAAAACAACTGCAGCGTGCTCTATGTTGAGCAGCGTGGGCAGAATAACAGCAGTGGCGAATATATGGGCTTCGGCCTTACCGAACGCTTTGACTGTCTGGACTGGCTGAATTGGGAGATTGAACGCTGCGGAAGCGATATTCCTGTTTACCTTGCCGGTGTTTCCATGGGGGCTACCACCGTACTGATGGCTGCCGGACTGCAGCTGCCGCCCAACGTACATGGGATCATGGCGGATTGCGGTTTTACATCGGCCAATGCGATATGGGAGCATATTGCTAAGGATAACCTCCACATTCGATTCGGCATACGCAGTGCGATTGCCGACAGGATGTGTCGTCGGAAAATACAGGTCGGCTCAAAGGAGCATTCGACGGTAGAAGCTCTTAAACATACCCATGTTCCCGTTATTCTTGTCCACGGCGCCGATGACCATTTTGTTCCGGTAGAGATGACCTACGAGAACTACACTGCCTGTACGGCACCGAAGGATTTGCTGATTGTTCCGGGTGCCGATCACGGTATGAGCTACTTTATGGAACCGGAAAAGTATGAAAATGCCGTAAAGGCGTTCTGGGCAAAATATGATAGACCGAGGTGCGAAGCATGAAATTCAATGATAAGCTGATTACTGCAATCGCAGCAATCGTTGTGGGTGTCCTGTTTATTGCGCTGAAAGGGGACGTGCTGAGTATTGCATTTACTGTTCTCGGCGCAGCGTTGATCGTTATGGGTATTCTGGACGCCGCAAAAAAAGACAGTAAAAGTGGCACTGTGAAAATTGTCGCCGGCCTTGTGACCGTGCTGCTCGGATGGACGCTTGTCAGTATCACGCTCTATATTGTGGCGGCATTGATGATCCTCTATTGCCTGATGAATTTGGTTTCCTCTTTGAAAACGGATGGCTATTCCATGAGTACTGTGCAAAAGCTTCGCACCTATGCAAAGCCGGTCATCGGTCTTGCTGCCGGCATCTGTCTCCTGCTGAACCAAGGCGGTACCGTCTCCTGGGTGTTCATCTTTACCGGTATTGTTTTCATCGCTGAGGGCATTATGATGCTTGCGGAATGCAAAAAATAACTCTCTGTTAAAAGGAGAGCACAAAATTGAATCTGAAACTGAAAGAAAAAATCAAAGAGTCACTCTCCGCCGTTCTTCCAATCACCGGAATTGTTCTGATGCTCAGTATTTTCTTGGTTCCGATGGAGCTTGGCAGCATTGTTATGTTCCTTACCGGAGCGGTCATGCTGATCGTCGGAATGGGATTTTTCCAGCTCGGCGCAGAGATGGCGATGACGCCGATCGGAGAAGGCGTCGGCGTGCAGATCTCGAAAATGAAAAAGCTTATAACGGTTTTGCTGACCGGCTTTGTTATGGGCGTCATCATTACCGTATCCGAGCCGGATCTGCAGGTCCTTGCCGGTCAGGTGCCCTCCGTTCCCAATGCCGTGCTGATTATGACGGTAGCAATCGGCGTCGGCTTGTTTCTTGCGCTGGCAATCGTCCGTATCCGCTATAAGATCAGCTTGCCCCTGCTGCTGATCATCTGCTATGCGGCGCTCATCCTTATATCGCTGTTCGTGCCGAAGGAGTTTCTGGCTGTGGCATTTGATTCGGGCGGCGTTACCACCGGTCCTATGACCGTACCGTTCATTATGGCAATGGGCGTCGGGCTTGCCTCTGTGCGGAGCGATAAAAATGCAGCCAGCGACAGCTTCGGATTGGTTGCGCTTTCCAGTGTCGGGCCGATTCTCGCCGTTTTGATCCTCGGTTGTTTCTACAAACCGACTGAGGCTGCGTATACGCTCACCGATGTGGCGACTGTCGTCACCACCTAGGATGTTGCCCGTGTGTTTGCACAAGGTCTACCGCTGTATGCCAAAGAAGTCCTTGTATCGCTGCTGCCGATCATTGCGGTGTTTCTGATTTTCCAAATGATGACCCGCCGTTACCAAAAGCGGCAGATCAAGCGCATTGCCGTTGGCTTTGCGTATACATACATCGGTCTGGTGCTGTTCCTTTGCGGAGCCAATGTCGGCTTTGCACCGCTCGGCTCCTATCTCGGCAAAGAGCTGACCGGGGTGTCCTTCCGTTGGATTTTGATCCCCATCGGTATGCTGATCGGTTATTATATCGTAAAGGCCGAACCTGCCATCCAAGTGCTGAACCATCAGGTAGAGACTGTTACAAACGGCGCTATCTCCGTAAAAATGATGAACCGCTGCATGTCGATCGGTGTAGCCGTGAGCGTGGGGCTGGCAATGCTTCGTGTTCTTACCGGGATCTCTATTCAATGGTTTGTGATCCCAGGATACCTCATCGCTCTGGTGCTGTCCCGTTTTGTTCCGGATATTTTTATCGGTATTGCATTTGACTCCGGCGGCGTCGCCAGCGGCCCGATGACCTCGACATTTCTGCTGCCTCTCAGCATCGGCGTTTGTGAGGCGCTTGGCGGAAATCTGATGACTGATGCGTTCGGCGTGGTTGCGCTGGTTGCTTTGACACCGCTGATTGCCATTCAGCTTATGGGTCTTGTATATAAACTGAAGACTGAAAAGAGGACATCGACGGGAACGGCTGAAATTGCCGACGATTGCGATGCGATCGTTGACCTTGAGGAGGGTGAGTAAAATGGATCATGAGAAAAAAGTATCTTTTCAGCTATTAACGCTGATCACCACGCCAAAGCTTGCCGAGAAGGCAGCGGAAATGTTCAAAAAGGGTGCACTGCCGCTGCAATATCGCTTCAATGCCGAAGGCACCGCCTCCAGCGAGATCATGGACATGCTCGGTCTCGGCAGCATCGATAAAAGCGTTTTGATCAGCATGATCCCGAAAGAACTATCCGATGTCCTGATGGATAAGTTGCGCTCGGAGCTGCAGTTAAACATGGCAAACAGCGGTATTGCATTTACGATCCCGCTGAACGGAGCAAACAACCTGATTTTGCGTATCCTTGCCCAGAATACGGGAAAGGAAGTATTGAATATCGGAGGAAAGGAAGAAAACAGTATGTCTGAAACAAAATACTCTCTTGTTGCGGCAATCGTGAACCGGGGCTTCAGCGGTGATGTGATGGAAACCGTTCGTGGTGCCGGTGCCAAAGGTGGCACTGTGATTCACAGTCGGCGCATCGGAAATGAGGATGTGACCAACTTTTGGGGCTTGAGCGTCCAGGACGAAAAGGAAATCGTTCTGATTCTGACGGAGTCCGCAAACAAGGTGGCGCTTATGAAGTGTATCGGAGAAAGCTGCGGTATGCACAGTGAGGCGCAGGGGATTGTCATGTCCATGCCGATAGATTCCGTCGCCGGCATTTAAGTACGCAGATCGGAGAAATGCTATGTACTGGAATGATTATATATGGTTTATAACCGCTATGCTGTTTTGCACCTTATTTTCTGCGATTGCAAGCGGAAAGGTTCATTCGGCATTTTCAAAATACTCTAAAGTCCGGTGCCGTTCGGGAAAGACCGGATATGATACCGTCGCCCAATTATTGTGGTCGAATCGGGTAAACGGAATATCCGTCGGGCGTGTAAAAGGAAACCTGAGCGACCACTATGACCCGAGAAGAGGCGTTGTCAATCTTTCCGAAAGCACTTACGGCAACAGCTCGGTGGCATCCGTAGCTGTTGCTGCCCACGAAATGGGACATGTCATGCAGAAACAGGAAGGCTATTGGTTTTACAGATTCCGCACAGCACTGGTTTCTGTAGTGAATTTCGGATCAAGGCTGGCATTCCCATTGGTGTTGATCGGGCTTTTGCTTGACGCCTTTGTGATCAGTGCCGATCCTGAGATGGGATTTCACATCGCAATGATCGGCGTGATTTTGTACGGAACATCCTTCCTTTTTACTTTAGTTACGCTGCCGGTAGAGATCAATGCAAGCCGCCGTGCAGGAAAAATGCTTTTGCAGGAAGGAATACTGACGACAGATGAGATGCCGGGAGCAAAGAAAGTACTGTCCGCTGCTGCTCTCACTTACCTGGCTTCACTTATGACTTCTCTCGTTTATTTTCTGCGCTTTTTCCTCTATGTTTTAACCTTATTCGGCAGACGCAACGACAGGATGTAACCGGCGGAGGAAAGCGTGATTATAGAATGAGCAATATTTTGCTGTTGGATAGAAATATAGACGAGGCAGAGAGGATAAGCAGCTATTTTGAAGCGAGAAGTTATGCAGTCATATGGCCGAAAACCATAGCGGATTTACTTTATCATGTTGTACACAGGGATTTTTGCTTAGCCATTTTAGATGTCGCTCTTTCAGCAGAGGACGACCACCGGTTTCTGGATGCTCTACGCAAAGTAAAGGGCGTTCCCATTTTAGTTTTAGGGTCCGATACGGCGGATGCGGAAGAACGCCTCAATTCTCTGCGGGCAGGTGCGCACGCATATCTGTGTCGGCCGTATTCGATGGAAGAATGCTTTGCGCAAGCGCAAGCCCTCATACAGGCGTATTCGCCACACATGCAAACACGGAAAGAGGAAAATAGCTCATGCAAAATGACAGTGGCCGGAAGGCTGCGTATTTCTCCGGAGAGTCGGCAAGCGTTCCTTGGCGAAAAGGAAATTATGCTGACACGAAAGGAATTTGACCTGCTGCTTCTGTTTGCCGAGAATCCAAACAAAGTATTTACCTGTGATCAGCTTTATGATCTCTTGTGGAGTGAGCAGACTGCATATAATGTTGATGAGGTGGTTAAAGCTCATATAAAATCACTCCGGCAGAAACTGTCCGATGACGATTCGGTCCAGATAAAAAATGTTTGGGGTGTCGGCTACCGATTTTGTTACAACAGAAAATAAAACTACCGAATTCTTCCCGATATATTCCCTAAAAAATCCCTATGTTTTGCTATCCTTAGAATAGCAGGAACATAGGGATTTTTGTTGTGGCAGGTCAAAAGACAAACAATATATCGAAAAAAGAAGCAACCGCTTATCTTTGTAAACGGCTGCTCATTTATCAGTTTTCAGCTTATCTGCTTGTTGACACAAGGACACATACTTTTGAACCTCTGCCTCACTCTTTCCGGCGAAGAAATCCATAGCGGTTTTTGAAATATGCCCTCGCACAATATTGGGAAACAGGATCGCATCAATACTGATATCCAATTCTCTCGCAATAAGCAAGATGGTTTCGGCTTTTGGATTGCTGATTCCGTGTTCCAGATCCTGAATAGTACGGATGCTCATATGGAGCTTATCCGCCAGCTGCCTCTGTGTGTAGCCAATCGCCTTGCGCTTTCGGAGCACTTCCGCAGCGAAGGTATCTAATACATTTTGCACTGTAGTTCACCTCATATATATTTTAGTGTGAGCTACAGTTCGTATAAATATCCTTACGGCTCGCATTTAGTGAGTTGTGGTTCGCTTTTTATGTGTGAAAGGAGCACTGTGGTACATATGAGGAGGTTCATTTAAGCTAACGGCGGAAGACGAAGTCTATTTTTACTTCTCTTAGAGCATAATACTTGGACACCTAAAACGAGTTGCACTCACGAATATGAGTTGCAGCTCGTTTCTTATGTATTGCAACTGCTTTTCTCAATTATTTGGGACACACCGCCCGGCACATATTATCATAACGACACTTGTATATACGCAGAGGAAAGCGCATTTTCGGATTTTCATGTCCGTCAATGCGCTTTCTTTTGTTTTAACTGTCATTGCCCCGGGTGCCGTTCTCCTCCGTGTTTGTCTGCTCCCATACGCCAGACAAGAAACACGGAGGGTTTTATATGTATAAAAAGAATAATGGCTCAACTGAGCAGGAAATATTGCAAAACCAGTTTTCGGCCTATGTGAAAAAGGCAGTCCATAATCGGAGAATTCAATTTTTGACCGAGAAAAGCCGCAAGTTTCGCTTTGAAACACCGCTTTTTGACCTGGACTATCTCCTGTTCGATACAACGGACATCATTCAGGAGATCACGGATCATGAGACCGTGCGGCAAGCGCTTCGGTCAATCAAGGAAAACGAACGGCGGATCGTCCTTGAAAGAATCATTGAGGAAAAAAGCTTCGGGCAATTATCGGATGAACTCGGTATGTCCTATAAGACTGTAGCCTCACTGTATTACCGTGCAATAAAGAAGCTCCGCCGATTTATGGAAGAAGGTGAATCAAAATGAATTTCAAAGAGTTACTGTTGCAAGCAAAATTCGGAGACAGACCAGCCACAACAGAATTACTGATGCTATATCAGCCCTTGCTACTGAAAGAATCAATTATAGACGGAATTCTTGACGAGGATCTGTACCAGGAGCTTTGCATTGTGTTTATGCGCTGCATAGACCGTTTTGACCCATAAAATAAAAGGGCGGCAGGAGTTTTGCTCCTGCCGCCCTTACTCATCTTCTGAAACTTGCCATAGTATTTTTGATTGCCGCCATACCATCCTCTCCCAGCAGTTCGGCAGCGTCATCAAAGGCGATCTCTTCGGATTTGACCGTCTTTTTCTCCGGCGCCTGTCCGACATCTTTTGGGGTGGGCTTTTCTGAGTATTCCTCCATAATGCGCCGCACGATTGCTTCAATGGCGTCGGTATTAACTGGTGACGGCTGAGGAATATCGGGCGTTTCGGAGCAATGAATGTAGTGCAGAACTGTGTTTACAAGAAACTGTGCTTTCCGGCGCCCCTGCTGATTGAGTATTTCCGCAACCTGCTGATGCTGCGGATCTCCGCCGCTGAATTGAATAGTGAACTTGTAAATATCTTTCTTCGCCATTCACATCACCCCATACAAGCGGCCTTGAACAACAGCTCGTAGCCCTTTGTATTGGCGGAAATCTCATCGACAAAAATCGGTGCGCCGACCTTGCCGGACGCTTCGATTTGTTTCTTCAGTAGGATAGAACCGCCGCCGACAAACACAGCCTTGCCGGAGCGCAAATCAATCATCCGCTCTCTGAGCTTGCCGAAAAGATCGTTGATAAACTGTTGCGCCTGCTCCTGCACGATACGGATCACACTTTCGTCAAAATCGGTAGGCGTATCCTTCAAGATAGCATCAATGTCCGACTCGTCCAGGAGGATGTCAAAATCCGCATTGACCTTGGATTTGATTCCATTGTAAAGAGTGATGACGCCGTTATCCAGTGAGTCGCAGGCAGACAGATCCGCCTCGCCGTTTTTCACCAGCAGATAGTCGGCAGTAAAACCGCCAATGTCCAGCACTGCAACCTTTGAATACGAATGGATCCGCTGATAGATCGGCATAATGGCAGCGTAAGCCTGCGGAAAGCAAATCGCCGTGCTGATGAATACAGAGTACGGTCTGCCGTCGAGCTGGAAGTCAATAATATCCCGGTTCAGAAAATAGTTTTCAAACCGTTCGTATTGCGCTCCGTAATGGGCAGGCGGCAGGCCTACCGCAAGCTGCACATCTACGATCTCGTCCTTGCGGTACTCGGTTCCGGCAAGCTCAAAGGCAACGGCAAACAGCGTGAGGATAAAATACCGTTCGTCAGCCGTCTTGTCCCGCATATACGGGATGCGCTGATCGGTGAGGGTATAATACTTGCCCTTGTAGAACAGAACATCCTTTCCGAAGGGCGGCTTTGTGTCGCTTTCCCGAAGCCCGGACACAAAGGTCCTGTGGTTGGTTTTGATTTGTTTATTCCCGTGGTCGATACTGATTAGCATGGTAAAATCTCCTTTGTTTTTGGTTTATACTCTTTAATTACGACTTTAATGCGTGTTATTTCAACAGATTTCCGCAAAGGGGCAAAATAGTCCCGCAAGTAAAAAATAGTGATAATCAAAACCTCCGGCTAAGCCGGAGGTTTGACCAGGCCCTATAAGGGCCCATTACGGACGAAGCCCCTTAAGGGGCCCGAAAGGTCTGCCGACCGCATTCCTTTCTCGGGCTACCCCTTAAGGGGTTTTTATCTATGCCTTGGGATTCTTACTACCCGTAAACGGGTCTATAAATTCCTTTATGCTAATCTGGTCAGACATTTTGTCCTCCTCCAACTGGTTCTGTATGTACGCCTTTATCGCTTTCTTGTTTCGGCCTACCGTATCCACAAAATACCCTCTTGCCCAAAAGTGCCTGTTCCCGTACTTATACTTCAGGTTGGCATGTCGGTCAAATATCATCAGGCTGCTCTTTCCTTTCAGGTAGCCCATAATCTGGGATACGCTGTACTTCGGCGGGATGCTTATCAACATGTGGATGTGGTCTGGGCATGCTTGTGCTTCTATGATTTCTACGCTCTTTTGCTGGCACAACTTCCGCAGTATAATCCCTATGTCCTCTTTTATCTTTCCATATATCTCCATCCGTCTATATTTCGGCGCAAACACCACATGGTATTGACATCGCCAACTGGTATGTTCTAAACTACTTACATCTACTTCTTTCATGAATTAGTCTCCTTGTTTTTGTAAGTTTTGGTCGGCAAACCTCTTCCTTACTCTAACTCGGAGACTTTTTCTTGTCTACTTTGCCCCTCGCCATAGGCTATTTTTTCCCCCCGGCAGAGCCGGGGGTTGTCTTTGGTGGCCAAGACAAAGCACCTCACGGGGAAAAATCCCGTGAGGTGCTATTCGCTCATATACGATTATGGTCGTTTCGTGCTGAAGTCCTTGAAAGTAATTTTAAGGATGACTTCTTCTCGTGTCGAGGTTACAGATTGCACCTTAGCCTCCAGCAAGTCGGGCATAGCCTGTGCCGTCAGTTTATATAAACTGCGGTAGCGACCTACTATATTGATCCCGGCCTTTACAACGACTGGTATCTCATCGCTGGCAATTCCGATCCGACTGCAAAAGTCGAGAACGGTGATCTTTCTCATGGCAACTCCTTTCTAATGCTTGGGTGAGCAGAGGAGCCTACCACCCAATATCCATTCCTAACTGTTCCATTGCCGACTCCATAGAGAGAACTTTCATCCGCTTGGCGTCAAACACCGAAAAGGAGAGAAGCTCCCCATTCTCGTCGCAGGCAATGGAATTTTCCGATAAAACTGCAGCGTCAAGCTCCTGAATGCCGGCGTACACATTGCCTTCGTTATCCATAAGATACGGAAAAGAAGGTGTGACCTCGCACCCGTTCATCATAAGCCGCGTTCCTTCCGGCAGCTCCATCAGCAGCTTTTCCTTATCTCTGCCGGCAGGCTCTATGTCGAACAGCGTCTGCTGCCCGAAATAGGAGCCGGCATATAGCTTTCGCTTTCTGTAAGGATACTTGCCGGTTTCCGTCTGCACCATCTGCTTGATGCGCTCGACATTGTTCTGCATGGCAGACCAGTCGATCACTTCGTGCAATCGGTGCTCATTGTAGTAACCGGCACTAATATTTACCGCTGCTGTTTTGAGATATGGCGCAACAACGGAAATGTCGCTGAAGGAGCCCATTGCCTCACGGAAACCGAAGGAGCAGACAAACTCAGAAAACTTCGGGTTGTCGCAGTTGTAAAACACAGCGTCGTTGTTCCCACGGCGGTCCACCTCTACAATGTAATTCACATCGATCTGGATCCCGCTCCGTTCAAACGCTTTGGCGCCCTGTCCGCCGGTTTCCTCATCCTCGCAGAACAGCACATGGCAGCGTACTTCGCTAATGATCTGTAAGATTATATATACGCCGCACCGGTCGTCGCCGCCGATCCCTTGCGGGGACATGATATAGCGCCCGTCTTCGGATCGGCAGATGATATGCGGCAGCTCATTATGTACGGTGTCCAAATGGGCGACCAACAGCACCGGCACTGTGCCTTCGGCATAGAGGAAGCCTTTCTTTTTGACTGTTTCATAGCCAAGCTTCTTCAGGTGACCGGCCAGATAATGCTTCAGGTCCTTTTGCCGCATACGGAGAATATCATCAACTCGGATCATCTCGCACCGCCTTCCGCAACTGTGATCGAAGTCCTGTGGCAGAACGCATTGCCGATAATGCGGCAGATACTGCAAACGCTGCAGGCCGCACACGGCTCAAGCGATGCCCGGTAACAGGACTCGCATATCTCTACCAATCGACCTCTGCGGTCATAAGCCGGATACATCGTTCCGTGCAACATCTCACCGCACGAGCCGCAGATATGCAGGCACGCGTGGCAATGATAGGTTCCTTCCACATATCTTGCATTTTGCTTGGGGACAGTGTTGCCGCAATCCATGCAGACAACGGTATCCTCACATCGGCATTTCAAGTGACCCGAATGGTATGCTTGACCGCAGCAAACACAGAATGATGGTCCTCCGATGACGAAATGACTGGGTGCGGCAGCGGTTTTTAGCATTGACAGGTTCCCGTAGTAATTATAGTCGGGATATTGCCGGCTGCCTTCCCCGCTGGTGCAGCACTCATTCACATCTTCGCGCTTCTTTTTCAGTACCCAGCGATTCGGCACGCCGAGGCAGGCCGCGATCGCTTTCTGCACGATGCTGCGGTACAGATCCATCTGCTCCGACAGATCACTCGGATAGAGCCTTGATTGAAACAGCGTTTGATCCTTGTAGAAAAACATCTGCCGTGACCGTCTCGGCGCACGGTAATAATGATCTTTTACTTCCGGGTCAACCGTGAAGAAAATCATACTTACATCGTCTGTCATATAGGACAGTGCACCGGCCTGATAGCTGCCGCTTTCGAGATTGTGGCAGGAAGTCCAGGTGTTGTCCTTGTTGGACATTTCAAGAAAATCACACGGGTGCAGAGATAACAGCGCCGTTTTGAGCATTTGCAGAGGATTCAGAGAATCGGAAAGCTGGGCAAATACCGCGTTATAACGCTCATGCCCGTCCACACCGAAACTGCGGCACAGCTTGCCGATGATCCGGCTGGTTTTCTGTCCCTCGGCGCATTTTATACCGCCACGGTTCCGGACGATCTCCAGCGTTTGCTCGGACAGCGTGCTGCTGTACTCGTTGACAGCGGCACGCAGAGCAATGCGGAAATCCTCCAAACGCTGTTCTTCATTGATCTGCTCGGCGGCAAGATCCTCCATAGTAAAAGCGATCTCGTCCACGACATCACGCTGAATACCGCGCCCCTCGTCAAAGGAAAACACGATTGCCTTTGCGTCCTCATCCCAATTCGGATGGCGGCGCAGCAATTCGAGCAATCCTGCTTTTTCTTGTGCCCATAAGTTCAGATTTGTCATAACGCCGGTTTCGCCAAAGGATTTTTCATACTTATACATGACCTCGTAAAAGGCCTTTTTTAATTCTTCCATTCGTTTCAGTCCTTTCCTAAATAGTATTTGCTTCAAATTCAACGCCGGTAAAATCATCGGCAGTCAGAATATGCTTGCCGCTGTACCATTCGTCGCCGACGATCTGCTCAGCGGCCTCTTTGCTTTCTGCCGTCACATCGACCGTTCGTTTCAGCGCTTCGGTTATGGTGACCCTATATTTCTTTGCCATAGCATTTCCTCCGATCCGACAAGGGCGGAGAAGAAAAACTTCCTCTCCGCCCTTCATTCTATCGATTATTTCTCTCCGATCATACGGAAAAACTCTGCCGGAGACAGTACGGCAACGCCGAGCGCTTGCGCCTTGGCGAGCTTACTGCCGGCATTTTCGCCGCAGATCAGGTAGTCGGTATTCTTGGATACGGAGCTTCCGGCTTTCGCACCCAAAGAATATATCTTCGCATTGATGCCGTCACGGGTGTACGGCTCGACCTTGCCCGTAACCACGAGCGTTTTCCCCACAAAGGGGTTGTCCTGTACGACGGACATAGCGGTTTCTTTCTTTTCAATGTTTACCATAGGCTTTAATTCCTCCCATAAAATGCGGTTTTCTTCAACTGAAAACCATTCGTGAATGTTGTTATGCAGCGTTTCTCCGAAATCGGGAAGCTGCGTAAAATCATAGCCGGAATCGACCGCTACCTCAAAGGCACGGAGACTCTGATCGAAGCATCGACCGAGCGCAGCGCTGGCTGTGTTGCCGATCATCGGAATGTCCATTGCGATAAGATAGCGTTCAAATGTGGTATTGCGGCTTTTTTGAATCGCATCCCACAACCGCTGCCAGGACCTTTCTCCGAAACCGTCCATACGGATGATCTCTTCCCGGTGATTATCCAGCCGGTAAATATCCGTAAAATCCTGAAGCCAGCCACGGGCAATGAATTGCTCCAGCGTCGCCTCTGACAGTCCATCAATGTCCATCGCTTTCTTTCCGACGAAGTGAACGAATTTCCTCAGATTCTGCGCTGCACAATTCGGATTGTGGCAGAATAGTGTTTTCGTCAGCTTCTGCTCACCGTCGGTCCGCTTCTGTGTAGTATGGATCATCGTCTGATACCCACAGCAGGGGCAGAGAGACGGAACCAGCACTTCCATTGAAAAATCTCCACGGTCAAGGTTTTCTTCGACCTGAGGGATGATCATGTTCCGCTTACTCACCAGAATGCGGTTGCCCGGCATCAACTCAAGCCCCTCAATAAAAGAGAGGTTGTGCAGCGTTGCACGGGACACCTCGCATCCGTCGATCTCTACCGTGTCAAAAACAGCTACCGGAGAAATCTCACCGGAACGGGTCGGCGTCCACTCAATGTGGTCGAGCCTTGTTTCAAAGAGCTCGTCTTCAAACTTAAAGGCAAGACCATCCTTGAAATGGTGCCCTGTCCGTCCGCAGGTGCGGGAGTAGGAAATGGAGTCATAGGTCATGACCAGTCCGTCGATCGGCAGATCATCCTCGGCCGCTTTGTCCCGCAGCACCTTAATGTGCAGATCCATCATATCGTTATTTGCCGTTGTGAACTGAAGAGAGCGCACTCTGCCGAAGCCGAATTCAGTGAGCTTTGCCAGTTTCATGCGTTTGCTGTCCGTCTCGGCCTCAATCTCCGGCAGTCCCTCTATGACCGCAAAGGGCAAAAAGTGGACGCACCGCTTGGCGCATACCGCAGAATTGTAAGCACGGACGGAGCCGGCGGCAAGATTGCGGCTGTTTCGGTACGGCTTTCCCGTACTGTCAACCAGCTTTTGGCGCAGCCGTGCAAAGTCGCTACAGTGAATAAAACTCTCACCGGCAACGACCAGTCTTTCCTTGTACGGGATCTGCACCGGTATTCCTTCGATGGCTTCGGCGTTGTGGGTAATATCCTCACCGATGTCGCCATCGCCCCGGGTAGAGAGCCGTTGCAGAAGGCCGCCCTCATAAATGATCTCGGTCGTCAGTCCGTCCAGCTTCAGTGAGAAATTCACTGCGCGGCCGTCCTGAAATGCAAGCAGCTCGCTTATCAGCTTTGTTTTATCCAGTGATAACAGCGGAATATCGTGCTTTGCCTGCGGCAGCCTCGACACAACGGGGTAGCCCACGGTCTGCGTCGGCGAATTGGACATCACCACGCCGGTTTCTTTCTCCAGTTCAGTCAGCTCATCAAAGAGCCGGTCATATACAGCGTCCGATACTGACGGAGCATTTTGGTTGTAATACTCGTCCCGGTATGTATTGAGCCGGGCGGTCAGTTCACGCTGCCGTATCAATCTTTCTTGCATTCTGTATCATCCTTTCTCGTTATGCTGCCCGTTCAAGAGCAGGTGCGTATAGCACATTTTCTTTCCAGCTTTCGATAAATCTCTTCACCTTGGGCGGCGGGACAACGTTGTTCTGGATCCTTGCCTGAATGACATCCCCATGCTTCACCTCTACCGTACAATACGGCTTTTTCGGTGCGGACGCTTTTCGGATGAAAAGGATCGTGGTATTGTTTTTTACCACATCTTTCACATAGCGTCCGACACAGTGGTGCAGTTTATCGCCCTCCTGTGTGATCTCTTTTGCGGAATGCGGAGGAATAACAACAAACCCCATTTGGGTGTATCCGTAACGGTGCTGCAATCCCTCAAACATTTTGGCAATTCTCCGATCATACGCCTGCGACACATCATTTCGGGACATATCATTTACCCGGTCATGCTCCGCCTTCAAATCATTCGGAAACAGGACAAAGCTGCTTTTCATATCGTGCTCCAATAGTTCGCACATACAAAGGTAATCCTTATAGTCGGACATCATCTCACGCATGGAATAATAACCGGGGGCGTAATAAGAGGTCTTTAGGTGTGTGGCAAACTGTTCCGTAGCATACCGCATCAGCTTATGGGGCGTCATATAGCGCAAGGGAACCGTAATATACGCTTCCTCTCCGATGTCGTTTTTGCTGCACCATTTCATCAGTTCCAGATCCGGTCGGATATTATCCCGCAGAAATGCTTTGAACATCGTAAGCTGGTTCGGCCCGGGGTCGATCGTCTGCAAAAGCGGTATATATTTTTTACCGACGCCCAAAACCTCTGTTACGGTTTTGCCCTTGCTGTTGAGCACGCTGTCGTCATAGAAACGAGCCCCGCCCGTATCTCCGTAAGCAACATAGGTTGCGAGACGATAGAGCTTCAGCTTTACTAAATACTCCAGCATAGGATAGCGTAAATACTTCTGCAGATACTGCCCGGCATACAAAGGCGTGGGATCTCCTGCATAATATTCCTTCAATGCGGAATACTGCCACGGCGTTCCTTTCAGTTCACTGTCCAGATTCCGATGATAGAGATAACCGCAGCAGTCTGCCTCAAAATTGTAGTACCACCGGCTGAATACCGGCCTGTCGCCCGGATGCCACGGTGTAATGCGATCCCGGGAATAACCGTAATAGTAGCTTTCACTGGCTATGATCTTGCTGCCGTCCCATTGAAGAAACAACCGTGCGTTTTCATAAACATGAAACTCCGGCGTGTCGCTTTTCGGATAACGGCGATAGGCTTTTACGAAACGAATGATCATTTCGTTGCTACCCAGCCGCTGAATAACCTGTGCAGTAGAACGGTCAACTATATATCCGCGGCGCCCACGGCTCTTAAAGGTGATTTTCCTCTTGCAGTGTGGGCAAACGCCTTCGCCGTTGTGCTTGGCTTCAGCGACCGATACATTATGCTTGCAGGCAGTACAGTATGCGTTTTTCGGCGCTTTTCCCTTGGCATAGTCATAGAAGATATAATGCGGCAGGGTTTCTCTGTGCATAAAGCCTTTGATGTCCCTGGGTAATGCGCCTACCAGTTTCATCCGCTCGATGATCCTGCGCTGCTTTTTCAGTTCATTTTCCCTCTGCTTTTTCCGCAATAAATCCAACTGAAGCAGGCAGAGACTGTCAAATCCTTTTTGCTTTTCGGACTGACAATATCTCGTGACCCGTCTCTCGTCGGCTTGGGAATAGAAAGAGCATTTGTCCCTGAAAAAGTAATCCTTTCCGAGATTCTCAAACATAGACTGCTGCCAGCGTGTGCCTTTATCATCGGTGCATAAGGTGATATAGCCGCCTTTCTGCTGAAACATTGTCCAGCGAGGGGTATGATTTCCGGCCAGCACACTTTCCTTTGCGTAGATATACAGTACCAGCGTGCGCTGATGGTCGATGTTTTTGATCGCCGTGCGCACCACATACTTCACCTGATCGGCACAGAAAATGCCGTTTTTCGGGTTAGGACTGTTGCTCGGTATTGCAAATTTGCGCAAGACTCTTTTATTCATCATGCGCCCACCTCAAACAAATTCATCTGTGTGCTATCGTTCGGATGTTCCTCTGCCGGCGGTTCCTTTTGGGGAGCCGACTTTTTCTTGTCGGCTTTCTTATTGGATCTCGGGGCCGGCTTTCCGGGATAGGGCTTCGGAACGAATTTTTCCTCCTTTTCCTTGTCTTCCTCTGCGTCCATATCCATAAAGTATTCTTCGGCCCAGAGATAGCACATATCATCTGGCACATCACAGCCATAACCGCCTGCGATCGGCTTTTCGTCGTTGTCCTTCATTTCCTGCTCGGCAAACTCCTTGGCTTTGCGGGTAATGTAACGGAAACAACGGATCATATTCTTGCGGGGGTGCATGACCTGCCGGGCAAACTCCGGTTCGCTGAGGCACTTGGTCTGAATATGCTCGGTCACGCATTGCTTCATATTGCGGCGGGTCAGTCGCTCGGCGTCATCACCGACACGCTTCATCGAAGCTATCATGACCTCATCATCACCCATAGCTACGGCGTTTTCCCAGGCAGCCTGTTCAGCTTCGGCTTTTTCACGCTGTTTTTGCTCCCATTCGGCTTTGCGCTTGGCTTCGGCCTCTTCATGAGCACGGCGCTTTTCGTCCTCGGCTGCAGTATCCTGCATTCGCTGAAGCACTTCCTGTGCAGCCTCGGCTTCCGCCTGCTGCCGTTGATCATCTCTTTGATCTGCGATAGTCGCCAGATCAGCGCCTTTTTTCAATTCCGTATTGTTGGTATCAACACTCATAAAATGTTCCTCCTATAAAAATAGGGACACAGCGCAGTTTTACCCACGCTGTATCCCATTCTTGACATATAGCCGTTTCCGGCTGTTCCTATTTCTTTGCGAGCATCGGAGAAAACTTCACCGGACAAAAACCGTCTGTGTCACGGTAGAAATAACGCCGTCCCGTGTCGTCATACAGTTCTATCACATCGGATGGGGCGACGCTCCTGCCTCGGTAATCCTTTGGCAGAACATCACCGAAAAGTTCGGCAATGCGTGTGAGCCGCCCTGTATCACTCACCATTTCCTCACAATGCAGCATACCGTCATGTATCAGCCTGTACTGCGCTGCCGGCGGGTATTCGTGACCTGCTTTTTGCAGTTCCTTTATTCCGCCGAAGGCAAAGGGAATGACCTTGTAAAGACTAACCTCCAACTGGTATATCCGAAACCGTTGCTCCTGCCTTTGCGACAGCAACCGATTTTCAAGCTCGTCGGAGCTTCTGACAAACAGAGAATACTCTTCCACCGTCAGTCCGAGATATTCGTGCAGCTCGCTCGCACATTCAGTGCTTTCGTGCCACTGTGCAATATCATCGTCGATCACTTCAAAGTCACAAAGACCGTACATAAATCTTTGCCTGAAATTCTTCCTGCTATCCTCCTTTGCGTAGGCGTTTCGCTTTAAGGCAAGCTGCCAGTCGTCCACGCCCTTGTAATTCGGATTCCAGTTGAGTCCACGGCACACCATGCCGTATTTCCTTGCCAATTCGTGCAGCTTCAAGGCGCCCTTGCAGGCAGCCTCATTCCGGTATTTGTCCATATCCTCCGATTCAATGATCGTATGCGTGCCGTTCTCTGCCAGCTCTTTCAGTAGAAGCTCCAGCTGCGCCATATTGTTGACGCCGGCCGTAGCGGCAAAGGAACGGTTCATCAGATAATGGGCAATGTCGGATTTCAAAAGCCCTTCCGTCACATAGACAACGCCTGCATTCGGATCACCGACAAAATGCGCCGGGCTTCCGGAGGAGGTGCCTTTCGGCTTGCCGGCAGACGAAAACCAGATGTATTTGGCCCCGTCCTTTTCCGGCGGATCATCCTCATTCTTCAGCGGCACATCCAAACGGATCTGAAAGCCGCTGATAAGACCTTGTCTTGTCCGTGCAGGGATCATAATGCCGGCAGTAAAGCTGGAGCTGGCAATCGTCCACTGACCGTCCTTTTGATAAAATCCCGGCACTCCATCCAGCTGATGCCCGTTTTGCAGAAGCCGGTTTGCCAATGAACGGCACATATAAAAGGGAGGCATGGTCTTATAGCCCAACCTCTCGATCTGTTCGTCCGGCAAGCCTCTGACCGTTTGCAGATGCGCACGGTGCTCCTTGGATAGCGTCAGCATAGCAAGAAGTGCGGTATAGGTCTTATGGCGCACGGCAATGTCGGCAGCAGGCGCAGCTTCGACCGGCGTTTCCTTCGGCTTATCCGGGAACTTGACCGCATGATCCGAAAGGTTTACTCCGTTGAGCAGCGCATCGCTGATCTCCCGATAGGCAGTACTCGTGCTGATGCTATGCACCTTTGCATATAAAGCCAGCATACCGCCGCTTTCATCGCAGTAATTGCACCGCCAGGTATCGGTCTGCGTGTTGATGTGCATTTTCCCTCGCTTGTCATTACAGATAGGACAATCCACATAAAGCCCTTGCGGGCTCGGCCGCCGTATCCGTAAGTGAAGCAGTTCCGCCACATCCGTTATGTCGAACGGAAAATCATGCGGCTGGCTCATGAACAAGCCTCCTTTCTAAAGAAATATCGGTGAATTTTAGCTTGCTCTCTGCATTTCATCCAAAGACGCCTGCATGATCGTAGCTGCCGCACGAAGAATGTTATCATTGCCGGAATAGCCGTTGATGTACCATTTCAGGCTCGCAGGGCGGCGGTCAGCCACTTGCGACATCGCCCAGCCCTTGCAGGTGCCGAGAGGCACGATCACATTGCCGGCCTCTTCGTAGGTCATCATAGAGCAGATCTCATCGACCGGCATATCCGAGGAATAAGTCGGCGCTGCCGTATCGGTATCGGCGGTTTCTTCCTCAATTTCTTCGCCCTCAGCATCTTCCATAGCAGGAGCCGCAGATTCCATGACCTCTGCGGCCGGAGCTTCTGCAACGGTTTCCTGAACAACAGGGGGTTCCTGCACAGGCTCGTTGATTACCTCTGTCGCCGCTTCGGCAACCGTAACCGGCACTTCTGTGGAAACTTGCTCCGCCGTGGCGGTTTCCGCTACTGTCGGCTGCTCTTTGACGGTTTCGGCCGCTTTCTCTGCGCTCGCTGTAGGAGCGGCAGCAGAAAACTGTACGCCAAAACCGGCGTCCGATAATGCCTGGTCGATGGCAGCGTGCTGCGCCGACTCGATATACAGACCGCCCGGAGTGGCTTTCGCCTCTCTCTGGGCAATGAAGCTGGATCTCGGCTGTGCGTCGTTCTTGTCGAAATACACACGGGCCTCGATGATCGCCAGCTGATCCGTAATCTTGAGGGAGGACAGCTTGATCCTGCCGTTCGGATATTTCAGACGGAACCAGAGCTTTTTGTATTTGAGGTCAAGAACCTTTTCGCCCTTGGTCGTTCTGCGCAGAAATTTGAGCGGGTCAAAGCCCTGCACCTTGTTCAGCTCGGAAACCACAGGGACAGATTCATACATCGTTGCACTTTGATTTGTATTCATACGGGAAATCTCCTTTCATAAATAAACACGAAGCACTCCTGCACTTTTCTGCAAGCCGCTTCGTATTAACTGACCTTTTTCAATTCATTTTGGCGGGTAAAGGCTTTCAGATATTTGCCGATACGCTCGCCAAGCTGCGTATTTCGTTTTCCGGTGGCCTTTTTGAGGATCGCCATGATCAGCGCTTTCTTCTGCCCGACCGGGATGACCTGCTCCTTCGCACGGGTGATCGCCGTGTAGACGATGTTCCGATTCAGCATAATGTAATGGCTGCGAAGAATAGGCATGATCACAATATCAAATTCCGAGCCCATCGCCTTATGTACGGTAGTCGCATACGCCAGTTCCATATGACCCATTTCTTCCATACCGTATTCGGCAATGCGGCCGCCGGAAAATTCGATCGTCACAACCATTTCGTTCTTTGCATTGCGCCCCATTTTGCGAATGTAGCCGATGTCACCGTTGGATGCCTTCGCATTGTTTTTTGTCTGCATCACCTTGTCGCCCACACGGAAGTAGTGGCTGCCGACCTTCAGATCGGCAAACTCGTCCCTCGCCGGATTGACAAGCTCTCGGATAGCGGCGTTAAGCTGCTCGACCGAGGCCGGCCCTTCCGAACGGAACGGAGAGAGTATCTGCACCTTTTCGATTCCGTGCAAAGCGACCTGTTCACAGAAGATCCTGCAGATCAGGTCAGCGGCATCTTCCTGTGTCTGGCACTTGACAAACTGAAAATCCTCGCCGTACTGAAGGTCGATGTTGGCCTCATTGATGCGCTTTGCATTGTAGGCAATGAGGCTGCCTTTTTTCTGACGGAAGATCTCATTGAGTACCGTAACGGGGATAAGTCCGCTGTCGATCAGCTCACGGAAGACATCGCCGGCGCCCACGCTTTGCAGCTGGTCCACATCACCGGTCAGGATAACTCTCGTACCCATACGGACACGGCTGAAGAATTGCCTTGCCAGCCACATATCGATCATGGAGCTTTCGTCCACGATGATGAGGTCGGCATCAAGCGGCTCTTTTTGTTTATCCCTTTGGATCGGCTCACTGTCGCCCAGCAGCCCTAAAAGGCTGTGCAGCGTTTTGGCGTCGTTTCTGCCCGTGCTTTCTGCCATTCTTCGGCTGGCTCGTCCGGTCGGAGCGGCAAGAAGGATCTTCCCCTTGGGGCAGAGCATCTGAAAGACCTCAATGATCGCCCGCAAGACTGTGGTTTTACCGGTACCGGGAGAGCCTGTGATGATAGACAGATTACTGCGAAAAGCCATATACACCGCCTCGCTTTGCCTTTGTGAAAGGGCAAGACCGAGGTTTTTGCGGACATATTCGAGTGATTCGGATATATCCAGCGTGACCGGCGGTACAGCCAGCATTTCCGCAATTTTCCGGGCGGTTTCATCCTCCTGCACGAAAACATTGCTCTGATAGATGTTGCCGTTGCTTGAAACGATCTCACCCTTGAGGATCATATCCTGAACAACGGCGTCCACTTCCTCGGGCGTGACCTTGACCTGTCCATCGGTAATATTCTCATTGAGCAGCTTCACACCCGTTTTCGCAAGCGCATCTTCTTCCAGAAAAAGATGGCCTTTTTCGTTGCGCCCCGTATCCAATGCCGCAAATACGGCGCCGTGGATCCGCATAGGAGAATTCAGCGGCAGATCGCCCTTGCGGACGATGGCATCGACTCTCTTAAATCCGAATCCGGATACCTGGCACAATTCATAGGGGTTCTTTTGCAGAATGTCTACGCTGCGGGAGCCGAAATGCTCATAAATCTTCATGGCCGTTACCGGCGTGACATTAAATGGGGTCAGCAGGATCATCAGATCCCGCACGCACCGGCTTTCCGCATAGGAGGCTTTGATGTCCTCCAGCTTATCCGGGGTGATTCCTCGAATCTCCAGCAGTCGCTCCGGCTCGTTTTCCAGCACACGCAATGCGTCGGCACCGAAGCGGTTTACGATCAATGCGGCAGTCTTTTCACCGACGCCTTTGATCAGCCGGGAGGAAAGATAACCGTATACGCCCTCTTTGGTCTGCGGCACGATCTCCTCGCACTTATCGACCTGCAGCTGAACACCGTGTTTTCCGTTCTCCCATTCGCCGTCCAGGATCATGCTCACCTTATCGGTTTGAGGCAATTCATACCCGACGGCGATAAACCGGATCATATTGTCCCGGTGACGGTAAGCACTCCGTGCCTGCTGCGGTACGCTTTGGTCGGAGGTTTTCACGCTGATAATGCAATACTTATTGCTCGGATTATAGAAGAGCGTCCGGTCATAAGTCCCGACATACCCCACGGTTCACCACTCCTTTCTCGTTTTCTTTCTGTGCATCGTTTTTCATCTGCACCATCCTTTCTTCCGTTTATGCCGCCTCGTCATATTTGCGCTTTACATAGAAGCGGCGGCTTTCCGATACCGTCACATAATCCTCGTAAATATCGGGATGTTGTGCTTTCAGCCGTATCAGCCCTTCCTTGCCGATGTCGGGCTTTCTCGTAGGCTTGTAGCTGATGGAATAGAAAACGCCGCCGCTGTTTGCCGTAGCCGTGCAGCTTCGTCCCATTTCCGCTACAATGCGCCCTTGCAGCCGTTTCATCTCGTTTTCGACCCGCTTGACCTCACGGTTCAATTCCGACTTTTCCGCCTGCAGCTCGGTATAGCGCACCAGACTGCTTGCCAGCGGCACGCTCAGCTCGATCTCAGGGGCGTTTTCGTCGGCAGGGCCGAAGTGACGCCGAACGCTTTCAAGCGTCAGCTCACCGTCCTCTGTGTACGGCGGCGGTGTCTGTGTCAGAACATGGTCGTTCCAGAAGTTGCCCTCCAGAGCGATCATTTCCGCCTCGTAATCCGGGTCACGCTCAATGTGCCGGATGATGACTTCATTTTCGTTATTGCCGTAAAGGCAGCAGAAGTACACCTCATCCATATTCATCACGCACATATAATGGCGGCCCTGGATCTCGTAGTTGACGGGAACGATCTCCTGTCCGTCGCACCACCAATGATCCTTGGCGTTGTAGTTTGTGGTCTTGATCTCAAGGATCGCCGTTTTGCCGTTTGGCAATCGGATGAAGTAATCAATGTCTGCCAGCATATAGGTGTAGACCGGGTGATAAAACATCTTCTTCACCTGATAGATCTCAAAACCTGTTTTCACATGGAAAATCTCAGCGACCAGATCCTCAAGCAAATGCCCGACCTTCTTTTGCACCCAGTTGCTTTCGCCGTCCTCATACGATACGACTTTGAGTTTGTCGTAGTAGAGGTCGCGGGCGGTCGCAAATGGGGACACACCTAAAATGGCAGCGGCGTCACTTCCGCCGATTCCTCTGCGGCGATATTCCAGCCATTCCTCCTCCGGCAGATCTGCCGTGTCAACCAAAACCAGCGGTTCGTAGGTACTCGTTGTATTCGGCATATTATGCACCTCGATTCTGAGGCTGATAAAGCCTTGCGTGAGGGACATATACCGTTTTCAGCGGGTACTTTGCAAGCTTTCTTGCCTCCTTTCTTTTCACCTGCTGCTTGAACACAGCAGGTCTGGACACTCTTCTGTGCGAGTGCCGATGGGTTCGTCTTTTCATTCGGTTTCCGCCTTTCTAAAAATGTATTCCAAAAGCACGAAGGCTTTTTGGGCATAAAAAAAGCGAGAACAACAGCCGATGCCTTTTCAGGCATTCATGTCCGTAATGAATTACGAACAGGTGTCATTCTCGCAGAGGATATAAATATCCTGAAAAAACAAAAAATGCCAGTACATAACCGGCCTCACGGCACAGTTATACTACTGACATACTGCAAACTTAACGATATGTGCAATGCAGAAGCGTACTGCTGGTCCTTACGGACAACGCACAAAAATCAATTACAGAAGAAGTATAGCACAATATATCGTGTTTGTCAAGAATTTAGAAACTATATATAGTTATGCGGGTGGCAATACGGAAAAGGAAATTTCGCTTTTTTGAATTTTGATTGCAGAAAAGGAGGGTATACCCCCGTGTTTATTAGTGAACGGATAGAGGAAGAAGCTCTATCCGCTTATGCACCTTGAAAACCGAATATCCTTCCGCTGGGAGTTATACAGGATCTGCGGACAGTATGCCACAATGATCGATTCGGAGCGTGCCCACAGAAGAATTGCCGCATAGCGGCAGCCTGCCAATACGCGGCTGAAATGGGCGCAGGAAATGGCCCGGCGGACAGGCGTTTTTAATTTGAACACAAACTAAATATAAATATATGCGGACAGCCCCACACGGGATCTTTTGCGAAAAGTAGTATAATGACAATATCGCAAGGATACTCCATTGCTGCAGGCTGTCAGAAAGGAGGAAAACATGGCGGAATACAAACCGACAGCATTACAGACGAGCAAAAGATACTTGACAGCAACGGATGTTGCCGAATTACTCGGTGTTTCCCGCAGTACGGCATACCGCATTATCAAGCGGCTTAACAGTGAACTGGAAAAAGCCGGAAAGCTGACTGTGGCGGGCAAGGTATCTGCCAAATATTTTTACGAGAATACCTACCTGTAAGTGACGAGGGAAACCGTATCCGGGCGATGAAACTTTTACAGATCGGAGGTGAAATCATTGCCGACCTACAAAGACGAAAAGACAGGGTTATGGTACTGTAAATTTGTTTACACAGATTGGACAGGCACCAAAAAGCAGAAAAAGAAGAAAGGTTTTCGCCTGCAAAAAGAGGCCAAGCAGTATGAACTGGATTTTCTGAGCAAGACATCAAATTCCTGCGATATGCTTTTTAGTGATATGGTAGAGATCTATATGGATGACTGCAAAGCCAGAATCAGACCGACTACCTACAAAGGGAAAGAGGACATCATTGCGGTACATATTATGCCGTATTTCAAGAATTTGAAAGTCAATGAGATCCAGCCGATGAATGTGCGTCGCTGGCAAACCGAGCTGATGAACAATCAGAAGAATTATAAGCCAACCTATCTGAGAACTCTGAACAGCCAGTTGTCTGCGATTTTCAATTTTGCAGTCAAGTATTACGGCCTCGGCAGCAATCCGGTACAAAAAAGCGGAACTATCGGTAAAAAGAATTCTGGCTTGGAACAGATCTGGACAGCGGACGAATTCAAGATTTTTATTGATGCTGTCAGTGATAAGCTGCAGTCCAAGGTCATCTTTAATCTGCTTTACTGGACAGGAATGCGATCCGGAGAAATGCTAGCTTTGACCCTGAACGATTTCGACTTTGAGGAACGGACGGTTTCCATTACAAAAAACTATGCGCGTATAGACGGCGAGGACTTATTCCTTGACCCAAAGACGCCAAAAAGCAATCGCAAAATTACCTTGCCGCAATTCGTTTGCGATTTGGTAAAGGATTATGCCGACAGATTGTACGGCTACGATCCGTCAGATAGACTGTTTGAAGTAACAAAGCATTATTTGAAGCACGAAATGGAAAGGGGCTGCAAGAAGATCGGACTCCGGGAGATACGGGTGCACGATCTTCGTCACAGCCACGCCAGCTTGCTGATTGAACTCGGTTTTGCACCGCTGCTGATCAGCGAACGCCTCGGGCATGAGAGCGTAACGACAACTTTGGAGATTTATTCCCACCTGTACCCGACAAAACACGGGGAAGTTGCAGACCGCTTGGAGGCTTTCGCATAAATTTTTCGTGTACCCGCCGTGTACCTTTCATGTACCCGGAGCAAAAAAGAAACCCGAAAACCCTTGAAAATAAAGGGTTTTCGGGTAAGTGGCGATTACTCCCACTCAATAGTCGCCGGCGGCTTGCTCGTAATATCGTAACAGATTCTGTTGATATTCTTGACCTCGTTTACAATTCTTACGCTTGCCTTTTCAAGCACGTCATAAGGGATTCTTGCAAAGTCGGCGGTCATAAAGTCGCTGGTCGTAACGCCTCTTAATGCGAGGGTGTAGTCATAAGTTCTGTCGTCGCCCATAACGCCTACCGAGCGCATATTTGTGAGCACCGCAAAGTACTGGTTTATACTGCGGTCAAGGCCTGCTTTTGCGATCTCCTCACGGAAGATGTAGTCTGCGTCCTGAAGGGTTGCCAGCTTTTCACGGGTAATTTCACCGATGATTCTGATAGCAAGACCGGGGCCGGGGAACGGCTGACGCCATACGAGGACATCCGATAAGCCAAGCTCGGTTCCGAGCTTTCTTACCTCGTCCTTGAATAAAAGGCGGAGCGGCTCGATTATCTCCTTGAAGTCAACATAGTCGGGCAGACCGCCTACGTTGTGGTGTGACTTTATAACTGCGGCATCGCCTGTACCGCTTTCGATAACATCGGGGTAAATCGTACCCTGTACAAGAAAATCGACCTTGCCTATCTTCTTTGCTTCTTCCTCAAATACACGGATGAATTCTTCACCGATGGTCTTTCTCTTTGTTTCGGGGTCGGATACACCTTCGAGCTTGCCGATAAAACGATCTGCGGCATTTACTCTGATGAAGTTTACATCCCAGTCCTTAAACGCCTGCTCGACCTCGTCGCCCTCGTTCTTTCTCATAAAGCCGTGATCAACGAACACGCAGGTGAGCTGGTTGCCGACTGCCTTGGAAAGCAGTGCGCAGGCTACCGAGCTGTCAACGCCGCCCGAAAGAGCAAGCAGTACCTTACCGTCGCCGACTTTTTCACGGATCTGCTTTATAGCTTCTTCCGCATAGTTCCTCATTGTCCAGTCGCCATTGCAGTGACATACTTTATAAAGGAAGTTTCCGAGCATATCAAAGCCCTGCTCGGTGTGATTTACTTCGGGGTGGAACTGTGTAGCGTAAAATCCCTTTTCAACGTTCTCGATTGCGGCGTAGGGGCATTTGTCGCTGTGACCTACAGCCTTGAAGCCGTCAGGGAGAACCTCGATATAATCGTTGTGGCTCATCCATACTACCGAGTTTTTCTTAAGACCGTCAAATACGGCGCATTCTGTATCAAATTCGCACTCTGTTCTGCCGAACTCAGCGGCGGCGTTTTCGTTTGCCTTGCCGATAGTACCGCCAAGACCGTAAACCATAAACTGCGCACCGTAGCAGATGCCGAATATCGGTACTCCAAGCTCGAATATTTCTTTTGTCATTCTGGGGGAGTCGTCAAGATATACGCTTCTCGGACCGCCCGTGAAGATGATGCCCTTAGGATTCTTTGCCTTTATCTGCTCGATAGGTGTCTTGTATGAGATGACCTCGCAGTATATGTTATGTTCTCTGACTCTGCGTGCGATAAGCTGATTATACTGACCGCCGAAGTCAATGACGAGTACGAGCTCGTGCTCGCTTGTTGAAAATTCCGCCATTTTCCAGTTTCCTTTCCTTCTTGTCTTTGGGAATTCAAGTGCGAAAAACCGCACCGATGGTGATGTTACATATTTCTTAAAGTATAACATATCCGGACGGCTTTTGCAACGGCTTTTTGAAAAAATAAAATCAGTAACGTTTACGAATTATCTTGACATTTCCCTTTAAATATGATAAAATCATATACAGAATAAGTGCGATAAATTTACGCACTATATTCTTTGGAAAGCAATAAACCGAGAAAATGAAAGGAAGTATCAATTATGAGCCATATAGATGTAACGTCGGAAAACTTCAAGCAGGAGGTTTTACAGTCTGATAAGCCCGTTCTGGTGGATTTCTGGGCATCGTGGTGCGGTCCGTGCAGAATGCTCGGCCCTGTGCTTGAGGAGCTTGGAGAAGAACATCCAGAAATCAAGATATGCAAGGTCAATACGGACGATGAACGTGAGCTGGCAATAAGCTTCGGTATAGATTCTATACCCTGCGTAATATCTTTTAAAGACGGTAAACAAATAGACAAATCGGTAGGTTTTGTCAGCAAGGACAAGTTGCTCGCTTTACTCGACTAAAACTGCAAAGCAAGACGGGGAGCGGTTTTACAGTTGCTTAACGCTAACTTGAAAATGACGTAAATTTTCAGAAAAAAGTGTGATATTTCAATATAAATTTATCAAAAGGTCTTGATTTTTTTTGAAATTGTGTTACAATATAAGCAAGTCATATAACTCTATGACAAAAAATCACAAGGAGGATCATTCCGATGGCTTATAAAATTTCTGATGATTGCATCTCTTGCGGCGCTTGCGCTGCTCAGTGCCCCGTTGAGGCAATTTCTGAAGGTGACGGCAAGTACGTTATCGACGCTGACACATGTGTTAGCTGCGGTGCTTGCGCAGGTGTATGTCCTGTTGGCGCTCCCGCTGAGGAATAATTTTAAATTAAGGACAGCCATGAGTTTTCAGCTTATGGCTGTTTTCTTTACTGTTTGTGAAAACGTTAACACGCAGAAGAATTCTGCAAGTTAAAAGGAGAATCTGATATGAAGATATATTCGGTAAACGATAAGGAATTTGCCGCATACGGCAAGGTACATACCGGTTATGACGTAAGCGATCTGCTTTCAGCACTTGATAAGAGCACGCCGTTACCCGACGCTGTAGGATATGTTCCGAGCGAGGCGGCGCTTGAAAATACAAAGCTGTTCGGCCTTTTGCAGAACAACGCATACGGCGGTATGCCTGTTCAGCTCGGCTGGTGCAACGGTCACAACACAAAGCTCAACTGTCTTGAGTATCACCGTGACAGCGAGTTCAACATAGGCTTATACGATTTTGTCCTGCTGGTTGCGAAAGAGGATGATATTGTTGACGGCAAGCTCGATACATCAAAGGTTATGGCTTTCAAGGCTAAGGCAGGAGATGTTGTTGAGGTTTATGCTACAACACTGCATTACGCTCCCTGTAATGCGACTAAGGACGGATGCTTCAAGGTGGTCATAGCACTTCCTAAGGGAACAAACGGAGCAAAGCCCAACATTACTCCCGTATATGATGAAGATAAGACGCTCTGGGCTTGCAACAAGTGGTTACTGGCTCACGCAGAAAGCGATGAGGCAAAGCAGGGTGCTTATGTCGGTCTTACAGGAGAGAACATCGACATTAAGGATATTATATAATCTGTTTTTCATAAAATCCGTACCGGTGAACTGCCGGTACGGATTTTATCTTTTAGAAAAAGTCTTATATTTGATGTACTTCTGTTATGTCATTCAGCTTAGATTGTGACAGCAAGCTACCGATAGTTCTTTTTGTCGGACAGCACTTCTCGGGTTCGCTATTCGAGTGGGTACACCTGTCAATATGAAAGAGGGAGACAACCAAAGGGATCAGGACAAGGGACTTGACAGCCCCTCTCCCTGTCCCTTAGGTTTTCTCCCTCTTGGCTCCCTCTTTCCTTACCCATACCCACACCCCGTCGGGGTGTTGGCAAAACTCGAATAACCATTCGAACATTGAATATCCTGTCAATTCAGGGACGCTTAACGCTACACGTCCGCAGATTAGTACATATATCTCAGGTTAGTGGCGTTTTTTTGAAGAGTCAATGTTAGAGCAGTTGCACTGATACACTCACGAAATTATTAGTGCCTTGTCCGTACGGAAAATGTTTTAAGCGGTGTTGGCACTATATTTCACAGTGAGGCTTTAATAATAATCTGTTTTTCATAAAATCCGTACCGGTTAGCTGCCGGTACGGATTTTTTTGTATCTGCAAAAAAATCGCTCCCTTGAAAAAGGGAGCGATTGTAAAGATGCATTTATTCGTTTGTTTCGCCGTTGTTATCGTCGATGACCTCTGCGGTATCCTCGCAATCGGTAGGAGCGGTATCACTGTTTTCGCTGACGGGAGCGGCAGTATTATCATCAAGCGGTTCGCCGTTCATCAGCTTTATGAAATCATCACCGTCAATCTTCTCATGTTCCATAAGGTAATGAGCGACCTTGTCAAGCTGATCTCTGTGGCTGAGCAGTATCTGCTTAGCATTTTCGTAGCTTGTGTCAATAAGCTCACGAATCTCGCCGTCAATTTCTGCCGCAACGTTTTCGGAGTAGTTTCTGCCCTGAGAATAATCTCTGCCGAGGAACACTTCCGAGTTATCGTGTCCGTATACGATAGGACCGAGCTTTTCAGAGAAGCCGTATCTTGTTATCATACTTCTTGCAAGGTCTGTAGCACGTTCAATATCGTTGCTTGCGCCTGTCGAGATTTCGTCAAGCACAATCTTTTCGGCAACACGGCCGCCGAGAAGAACAATAATCTCTTCTTCCATCTGCGTCTTGCTTCTGAAGCTCCTGTCATGCTCGGGGAGCGACATTGTATAGCCGCCTGCCATACCTCTGGGTATGATTGAAACCTGGTGTACGGGATCCTGCGTCTTGCAGTGGAACGTGCAGACAGCGTGACCTGCCTCGTGGAATGCCGTAAGGCGCTTTTCTTCCTCGCTTACAACCTTCGACTTCTTTTCGGGACCTGCAACTACCTTGATGGTAGCTTCCTCTATATCAGGCTGAGTGATAGCCTTTCTGTTGTTTCTTGCCGCAAGCAGAGCCGCCTCGTTTACAAGGTTTGCAAGGTCTGCGCCTGTAAATCCTGCCGTACCCTTTGCTATTGTAGCAAGGCTAATATCGGGAGCGAGCTTTTTATTTTTTGTATGAACACGCAGGATAGCCTCTCTGCCCTTGATGTCGGGGTAGCCGACAGTAATCTGTCTGTCAAAACGTCCGGGACGGAGCAGTGCGGGGTCGAGAATATCACGTCTGTTGGTAGCCGCAATAACTATTACGCCCTGATTATCAGTGAAACCGTCCATCTCAACGAGTAACTGGTTCAGTGTCTGCTCTCGCTCATCGTGACCGCCGCCAAGACCTGTACCTCTCTGACGGCCTACGGCATCTATTTCATCTATGAAAATTATTGACGGGGTGTGCTTTTTCGCCTGATCGAACAGATCTCTTACACGGCTTGCACCGACACCGACAAACATTTCAACGAAGTCCGAACCGCTTATTGAGAAGAAGGGAACGTTTGCTTCGCCTGCAACGGCCTTTGCAAGTAAGGTCTTACCTGTACCGGGAGGGCCTAAAAGCAGAACACCGCGCGGTATCTTTGCACCAAGCTCCTGATACTTTCTGGGATTCTTCATGAAATCAACGATTTCGCTCATTTCTTCCTTTTCTTCTTCGGCACCGGCAACATCGGCAAAGGTTATTTTAGGACCGTTTGAAGGCTGAGTCCTTGCATTTGCCTTTGAGAACTGCGACATCTTTCCGCCGCCGCTCGCCTGACGCATTATGACGAATGTAAATCCTATCATCAGCGCAACCATCAGCAGATAAGGCAGGAAGCTCAGCAGGAACGAGTTGTCTGAAACGGGGTAGAAGTCCTCGACAAGCTGACTGTCGGGATTCTTTTCGTTGTATGCCTTTCTGTAGCCCTGCGTATCCTGTAAGAACAGGCTTACGTTCGGTACGGAATACTTATACTTCTTTGTGTTGTCGCTTTTCAGGGTGTATTGTAATTCGCCCGAACCGAGATCAAGCGTGTAGCCCGATACGTTGTAGTTGTCAAATTCGCTTATCACCTTTGAGTATGTTGTATGCTCGCCGGGAGTTGCACTCATCTGAAGCATTGTTACCATACCGATAACAAGCAGAACGATAACTGCAAGGTAAATGAAAATGCCTTTGAATTTGTTGTTCTGATTCATCAGTTTCCCTTTCTGTCGGTCGTATCTGCATAGCATCCGACCGCCTCTACGGTTATATTTTTACAGCCTCGACGTTGCTGTCAACGTGCCTCGACCTTAAGCTCACCTATGTAAGGAAGATTCCTGTAAAGCTGGGCGTAGTCAAGTCCGTATCCTACTACGAACACATTGTCAACGTCAAAGCCGATATAATCAGCCTTGATTACTTCTGATTTTCTGACTTTCTTGTTGAGCAGAGTGCATACCTTTATCGACGCAGGCTCTCTTTCAAGGAAAAGATCCTTTACGAATTTCAGCGTTTTTCCGCTGTCGAGAATATCCTCGACAAGAATAACGTGTTTGCCCTTTATATCTGCCGAAATATCCTTAGTCAGTCTGAGCTCTCCGGATGTGGTGCCGTTTCCGTAAGACTGAACCGTTACAAAGTCGAGCTTTGTATAAAGATCGACATTCTTCAACACATCCGACAGGAACATAAACGAGCCTTTCAGTATGCCTATCACGGTTACTTCTTCGCCCTTATAGTCCTGTGTTATCTGTCTGCCTATTTCCTCAGCTCTTTTTACAAGCTCCTCGCTCGTAAAAAGCACTCTTTCAATGTCATCATGTATGTTTTTCACTACTAATTCTCTCCGTAATCACGTTTTATTAAATAATACATCGCTTATGTTAAATAAATGTTAAGCGATGAAAACAAAACGGCAATACAGCCATTATAGCACGATTATGCCGAAAAAGCAACGGCGATAATCATTTTTAAGCTGTTTATCACATTAATTTCGTCTGAATTTCTCACGGTCTGTCACGACAAACAGCTTTTTCTTTCTTATCTGAACAAATCTGAACTGGCATGGGTTTATCTTTCCCTGTCCGGCTCTTATAATTCCTACGCAGCTTTCAACCGCTTTCATATTCGGTGGTATATCGTTATCCTTGAAAATCATCGTAACGATACGGCGAAGTATACAATCATCGGCGGTGCGCAGTATACCGACATCATATTTATTATCGGCGGTGCGAGCCTTTTCCATAAGCTCCGATGCGATTTTGTCAAGATACCTGTCATCGTCCGACACAGACTGCGACAGTCTGCTTATCGCACCGAAAAGCGAGGGGTTTATTCCCTTCAGCAAAGGCACAACCTTATGCCTTATCCTGTTTCTTGTGTAATCATCGGACAGATTGGTGCTGTCTGTGACATAATCAAGACAGTTTTCACTGCAATAAAGCTCTATATCCTCACGGGTATTGTATAACAGCGGACGGATTATATTGTCACGCTTTGCGGGAATTCCGCATATACCCGAGAGTGCAGTGCCTCTGACCATATTTATGAGAATGGTTTCGCAGTTATCCGACGCAGTGTGGGCGGTCGCTATAAGCCTGCCCTTGCTTATGCTGTCGAAGAATTCATATCTTAACCGCCTTGCACATTCCTCAAGGCTGTCGTGCTTTTGCCGTAAATCATTTACCTTTATGCTTGCGGTGTACAGCGGAATGTCAAGAAATCTGCACATCCTGCGGACAAACCGCTCATCGCTGTCGCTTTCCTCGCCACGCAGATTATGATTTACATGGCAGGCGGCAAGCGAAAAGCCAAGCTCGTCTTTCAGCGAATATAAGACATACAGCAAGGCGACGCTGTCTGCGCCGCCGCTTACCGCCACAATTACAGTATCGCCCTTATTTATCATCGAATACCGTTCTATAGTATTTTTAACGGAATTTTTTAAATTACTGCTTGGCATGGACATACTCCACATCTGTAAATCTCGTGTACTGACCGTCCCATATCATATTTATATCGTTGGTTTCACCGTGACGGTTCTTAGCAACGATACACTTGCAGGCTCTCTGATCCTCTGCCTCTTTGTTGTAATAGCTGTCACGGTACAGGAACAGAACTATATCTGCGTCCTGCTCGATAGAACCGGAATCACGCAGGTCTGACAGCATAGGACGTTTATCGTCCTTTTTCTCGGCTGAACGTGCAAGCTGTGACAGTACGATTATCGGAACATTAAGCTCCTTTGCCATTATCTTGAGGTTTCGTGTCATTTCCGAAATTTCGTTTACACGGTTAAGATCTCTTCTGCCCGAAGAAATAAGCTGAAGATAATCTATTACTATCAGCCCGAGATTATCGATACGGCGCAGCTTTGCCTTCATTTCATTGACCGTTATCGCCGAACTGTCGTCTATGTAGATATTCATATTCGACAGTACGAATGCGGCATCGACAAGATTTCTCCACTGTGCAGGGTCAAATCTGCCTGTTGACATAAGCTCGCTCGAAATTCTTCCCTCAGAGGACAGCATACGCTTTACAAGCTGTTCCTTTGACATTTCGAGGTTGAATACGCATATTGATTTTTCGGGATGATATTTTGCGACATTTGTCGCCATATTCATAGCGAATGACGTTTTACCCATACCGGGACGTGCCGCAACTATCAGCAAATCAGATTTATTCAGTCCGTGTATGTACTTATCAAGCGAGGGAAAGCCCGATTTCAGACCTTGTATGCCCTGCTTGTCGGGGTTTGCACAAAGCTCGGAAAGCTCGTTGAGAATGCCGACAATGACAGCGTTCAGCCTTGTAAGACCTTTTACCTGGTTCTCGTTTCTTATGTCGTATATTCTTTTTTCGGCAAGCTCAAGCAGAGCGGCAGTGTCCGTCTGTCCTTCGTTTGCGTTTTCAAGAATATCGCCTGCTATGCTTATAAGAAGCCGTCTTGTGTACTTATCCTCGACTATTTCTATATATCTGTCAATGCTTGAAATGCTGGGGACAGTTTCCATCAGCTTTACAAGATAGTTTCTGCCTTCCTCCTGCGACTCGAAAACATTGTTTTTCATGCAGTTTTCAAGCACGGTAACAACATCAATATTGTCGCTTGCCGCAAACATCTGCATCATAACAGTGTATATATCGGTGTGGACTTTTACATAGAAATGCTCCGGGTGCAGCTTTGCCGACGCTTTCGGCATATTTGCGTTTCCGTCAAGCAGTATAGCACCCAGTACGGACTGCTCTGCATCAAGGCTGTACGGAAGATTTACCCCCGCAAGCTCCATCTCAGCCATTATTCTTCCTCAACCTTTACACTGAACTGTGCAACGATGCCTGTAAACAGCCTTGCCTCTGCAGTGAATGTACCGAATGATTTTATATCGCTTTTTGTAACGATTTTTCTCTTATCAACATCAAAGCCGAAATCACGCTTTATAAGTGCGCTTATATCCTTGGCGGTAACAGAGCCGAACAGCTTTCCGCCCTGACCTGCTTTTGCCTTGAATGTAAGCACCTTGCCGTCGATAGTATCCTTTATCTTCTTTGCGTTGGCGGCTTCAACATCGAGCTTGTGCTGTGCGGACGCCTTCTGTCCTTCAAGGTGGTTAAGGTTCTCGTTTGTAGCCTCGACTGCAAGACCCTTCTTTATAAGGCAGTTTCTTGCATAAGCGTCCTTAACTTCCTTTACCTCGCCCTTCTTGCCTGAACCTGCAACATCCTGTGTGAAAATTACCTTCATTTTATATCGTCCTTTCTTTAACTGCGCTGTGCAGTCTTATTATCGTTTGAGTTTACCTTTATAAGACTTAAATAGTAGTCGTCAATCGACTTCTTGAGAGTATCAAGCGCTTCGTTTAACGTAACGTCCTTTAGCTGAGCACCTGCCATAGTCTGATGACCGCCGCCGCCAAGAGCCTCCATTATAAGCTGGACATTTAAGTTACCCATACTTCTTGCGCTTATTGATATTTCGTTGCTCATCGTTTTGAACAATACAAACGATGCGTCAACATTCTTGATAGTCAGCAGTTCATCTGCCGCCTGAGGAGCGACTATCCTCAGATCGTCCGCATAGAAGTCACACGGCGCTATCGCACACTTGCGGTAAATTTCCGCCTCTGCGACTATCTGCGTTTTTCTCTTGTAGCTGTCTATAGAGCTTGAGAACATCTTCTTTACGGTTATCGTATCCGCACCCATCTTACGCAGTACAGCCGCCGCTTCAAATGTTCTTACACCCGTTTTCATAACGAAATTCTTTGTATCAAGCATAATGCCTGCAAGCAGACACTCCGCCTGCACTGCTCTGAGCTTTCCTGCCTCACCGAAATACTGTATAAGCTCCGTCACCATTTCTGATGCGGAGGAGGCGTAAGGCTCGTGGTGGAATATCACCGCATTGTCTATGTAGTTTACCATCTTCCTGTGGTGGTCGATGACAACTACCTTCTTTGCTTTTTCGTAAAGCTCCTTGCTTTCTATTATCAGCGGATTATGCGTATCGCAGATAATCAGCAGTGAATTGTCCGTCAGCTCCTCCATTGCGTCCGCAGGCTCTGTGAACAGCGGTTCTTCTCCGTCAACGTGGGGGAATCTGTCTATCAGGACTTTTGCAAGCGAGGTGCTGTAGTCGCATACCGCCCAGGCGCTCTTGCCGAGATTCCTTATGGCGCAGGTAAGGCCTACAGATGAGCCTACACTGTCAAGGTCGCTGTACTTGTGACCCATTATGAATATCTTGTCTGCATTGTCAACAAGCTCAAGCAGTGAGTTTGCGATGATTCGTGTCTTGACCTTCGTGTGACGCTCAACGCCCTTTGAAACACCGCCGTAAAATTCAAAGCCGTTGTCTGTCTTTACAGCCGCCTGATCGCCGCCTCGTCCGAGAGCCATTTCAAGCGCCTGACGTGCGAACTGTTCGCTTTCTTTCAGCGTTTTACCTGTTCTGCCGATACCTATCGACATTGTTACGTTAAGGCGGTCATTCACGAAAATTTCTCTTGCTTTATCGAGAATTTCGACCTTGTTACGCAGGATTTCCTGCAGGTGTCTTTCTTCTATTACGGCTATAAATCTGTCGGACGCATTCTTCCTGAGTACGCCTGTCGTCTGTCCCGCAAAATCTTCGAGCAGCTTGTCTATCTGTACAGAAACGTGAGCCTTTTCACTTTCAAGGCAACCGCTTATAAGCTCCTCGTAGCCGTCTACCATAAACAGTATGACAACGGGCTGTGACAGCTTTTTCTCTGTTTCAAGAGCGGTTATGTCGGTTATGTTCTTGAAGAATAACAGCGTCAGCTCTTTTGCTTCGTTCTCATCGGGTATTCTTGCAAAAACCTTATATACGCTGTCCTTGTATCTGACGGTTATTCCGTCATCGGTGAAGAAATCGGCAGGCGGAATATCGGTTATATTCGACAGCTCCATACCGTATTCGCAACAGTCGGGAAATTCTTCTGTGAATTTTCCGTTTGTCCAGACTATTCTTCCGGCGCTGTCAATTATAACGGCGGACATAGGAAAGCTATGCACGGACATATGCATCTTCGATTCAAGCTCATCGTCTATTCGTGCATAATACTGGAATGTTTTTCTTGTGACCTGTATCAGTTTTCCTATCGCAAAACCGCCTATAAGCACGACAAAAGGCGCAGACACCCAGAATACATTGATGTCCTTCGTGTAAATATATCCCTGGATTATTACCAGTGCGACAACCAGTGCGGAAACCGATATTACAAGTCCGCCGTCACGATAAAAATTCTTCACCTTTTGCGCCTCCTTTGTATTCCGTTATTTTACACTTCCATTATGATAGGCAGTATCATAGGACTTCTCTTGGTTCTCTGGAATATGAAGTTGCCAAGCTCATCCCTTACGTTAGACTTTATATTGCCCCATTCTCTGATGTTCCTGTCTGCACAGGTCTGGAGCGTTTTCTTGACAAGCTGTTTAGCGTCGTCCATAAGCTCCTCGGATTCCCTTACATATACAAATCCTCTTGATACTATATCGGGGCCTGCCGCTACCATACCTGTTTCACGGTTGATAGTGGTTACAACAACAATAAGACCGTCCTCGGACAGATGCTTTCTGTCACGCAGTACGACCGAGCCGACATCTCCCACTCCGAGACCGTCGACAAGCACCTTTCCTGCAGGCACCTGACCTACTACCTTCATTTCAACACTGTCGGTTTCAACCACCTGACCGATATTCAGAAGGAATATGTTTTTCTCGGGTATGCCCATCTTTATTGCAAGACCCTCGTGCTTTTTCATATGCTTGTATTCGCCGTGTATCGGTATAAAGAATTTCGGCTTTGTCAGCGCAAGCATCATTTTAAGCTCGTCCTGGCAGGCGTGACCCGAAACGTGTACCTCGTACATAGCCTCGTATACTACCTCTGCACCCTGCTTCATAAGCTCGTTTACGAGCTTTCCGACAAACTTCTCGTTGCCGGGTATCGGAGTAGCCGAAATAATGATAAGATCGCTCGGTGTTATAGATACCTGTCTGTGATCTCCCGATGACATTCTCGAAAGTGCGGAAAGCGGTTCGCCCTGGCTTCCCGTTGTGATAATTACCATTTTTTCGGGAGGATATTTGTTGACATCTTCTATATCTACAAGCATACCCTGAGGTACTTTTATATAATTGAGTTCAATTGCGGTAGTAAGCACATTGAGCATACTTCTGCCCGAAACAGCGACCTTTCTGCCCCAGCTTTCCGCATTGTTTATAATCTGCTGTATTCTGTGAATGTTTGAGGAGAATGTAGCGACAATTATTCTCTTGCCCTCTGCTCCTGCAAAAAGGCTCTTGAAGCTCTCTCCAACCTTTCTTTCTGTAGCCGTATAGCCCGGACGCTCTGCGTTTGTACTTTCCGAAAGCAATGCGAGAACACCCTTGTTTCCAAGCTCACCGAATCGTGCGAGGTCAATTATACCGCCCTCGATAGGTGTATAGTCAACCTTGAAGTCGCCTGTATGCACTATCACGCCTGCGGGCGTATGCACTGCCATTGCGCATGCATCGGGGATTGAGTGGTTCACTCTTATAAATTCAACGCTCATACAGCCCATTCTGACATTCTGACGGGGTACGACCACGTTCAGCGAACACTGCGACAGTATGCCGTGCTCACGGAGCTTTCCCTCGACAAGTCCGAGCGTCAGCCTTGTGCCGTATACGGGTACGTTTATCTTCTTAAGGAAGTAGGGGAGTGCGCCTATATGATCCTCGTGACCGTGCGTCAGCACAATTCCCCTTATCTTCTCCCTGTTCTTTTCAAGATAGGTGAAGTCGGGGATAACAAGATCGACACCGAGCATATCGTCATCGGGGAAGGCAAGTCCGCAATCTATGATGAATATATCGTTACAGCACTCGTAGACGTAGATGTTCTTGCCTATCTCGTTTACGCCGCCGAGCGACATAATCCTTACGGGCGTCTTTCTGCCGCTTTTCTTTTCGTCCTCCGCAAAGAAAGAAGGGTACTCCTGCTTTCTCGTTTCCTGCTTGTTATTGTTATGATGCGGCTTGTTGTCTGTAAGAACAGGCTTTTTATCATTTCTGCCGTCTGCTGAGATGCTTTTCTTTTCACTGCTTTTATTGTCGGTCAGCACCGGCTTTTTGTTCTGATTTCTGTTGTCGGTAAGCACCGGCTTTTTGCTTTCGGATGCTCTTCTGTCAGTCAGCACAGGCTTTTTGCCCTGCTGTCTGTTGTCTGTCAGAACTGTTTTATTTGCAGGCTTTGCATTTAATATCCCTGTAAGCGATTCGCTTGCGGGAGCGTCCTTAGGGGCGTTCCTGTCGGTCAGCTTGAACTGCTTTGCAAAAGGATTCTTTCTTCTTTTCGAATAAGGCTTTGTAGCCTTCGGCTTTATGTTTTCAGTTGCCGTCAGTAAGTTTTTTGAGTCAATAATTCCCATTCAATATACCATCCTTCCGAATAGCCGACAGGTGTTGTCTTTTTATCTTTATGTATGACATACAGCCATTGTCGGCGGTTCTGTACGGAAAAGCAGCGGTATATAATTTCGTCCACAGCTTTTACGGCAAAAAGCCAAAACCGCTTGTACGCTCCTGCAAAAAGACACACCTCTCCCTGCAAAAGCCAAAGCGAAGCTAAGCCTGTATCGGTGATACAGCCATTCCTGCCGTAAGCGGCATTGTCAATATGTCGTCCTGAGTACAATAAACGTGCTGCTCTTACCGTAACTGAACGTTTACCTTGTAAGTACCGTATTCGTGCTATCGAAATTTTATGCTGAATTAAAAGGAAAATATATAATTTCTTAAAGCCGCTTTTCCGTTATTCTTTTGTTTTTATAATTTACTTAAAATAAATCCGTTATTCATTCCGCTTAAAATCATTTGCCTAGCCTGCATGGAAAATCTGTCACGCTGTCACCGTGAAAAAAGCGGAAAGCGGTTACTGCCGCATTCAACATATATTTTACAACATAAAAACGATATTGTCAAGAATAATAAGTATGCCGAAACGGTCGTATTTTGCTTTATAAAGCCGAAAAAGAGAAAAATAATTTTGCTTTTCCGCTTTTTTGCCGCTTTGCTTATCATCACTCTTTCGCTTCCTGCGGCATATATTGAAGCAGTGAATATACGGAAACGAGGTACTGATTATGTATTTTATTGTTTTACGCTCGGCTACAGCCGCCGAAAAAGCAAGAAAAATCCTCAGTGGCTATAAAATATCATCTACTACGGGAAAAATCACCACTTCAAAGGGCTGCAGGTTCGGAATTTACACGGAACACGATCCCGACAAGACCTGCCGTCTGCTGTCGCTGGGCGGTCTTAACTGTATGGAGATCAGAAACGGCGGTGATGCCGGATGATATATCTTGACAATGCCGCCACCACCTATCCAAAGCCCGTTTCGGTGCTTCATTCGGCGGAAAAGGCACTGTACGACTATGGGGCAAATCCCGGAAGGTCGGGGCACAGGCTTTCGCTCGAAACCTCACGGCAGGTGTTTTACGCAAGGGAGAAATGTGCGGAATTTTTCGGCGGCGAAACCGAAAACACGGTTTTCACGCTCAACTGTACCCATGCAATAAATTTTGCGCTCAAGGGCGTTTGCAACGCAAAGGGGCATTGCCATGTGATAACGTCCGATCTTGAACATAATTCGGTAATAAGACCGCTTCACGCACTGTATAAACAAAAACGGATAAATTACAGCATAGCCGACAGCGGCGGCAGTGACGATGAACTGCTGTCGGCTGTGGAAAAGCAAATCCGCCGTGACACTGCTGTGGTCATTATGACCGCAGGGTGTAACGTAAACGGCAGAGTGACACCGCTTGCAAGAATTGCGGAGCTTTGCAGGAAGCACAATATATGTCTTATAGCCGATTGCGCTCAGGCGGCAGGCGTTATACCGCTTAATCTGACGGACGGTATCAATATTATATGCGCACCCGGTCATAAGGGACTTTACGGACCTATGGGTACGGGAGTGCTTGTGACTGACGGAAAATATCCGCTCAGCACGCTTATAGAGGGCGGAACGGGCAGTGCGAGCGGAGAAATCGACCAGCCCGACTTTCTGCCCGACAGCTTTGAAAGCGGAACGATAAATACTCCGGGTGCTATCGCACTCGGCAGGGGAGTGGAATTTGTAAATTCAAAAGGAATCGACAGAATTTACGCCCACGAAATGTCGCTGTGCGATTTATTTATAAAGCGTGTTGAAAATATCGGGAAAATCAGGGTCTATCGTCCGGAAAAGGTAAAATCTCTCCCTGTGGTATCTTTTACAGCGGGAGATGAAAACAGCTCGGTCACAGCCGATATGTTGTCGAAAAACGGGTTTTATCTGCGTGGTGGGCTTCACTGCAACTTCCTTGCCCACAAAAAGCAGGGTACGCTTGAAACGGGGACGGTACGGCTTGCGCCGTCGGTGTTCAATACACGTTCGGATATTATAAAGCTGACGGAATTGCTTTATAAGAAGTATTCATAAAAAACCACAGCCCGCAGCGGTAAGACCGTTACGGGCTGTAGTCATATATAAATATTATTTCAAAAGAGCAATCGTGTCTTCTGCTATCTGTTCGGGAGTCAGATGCGCCTTATGCATAAGCTCGTTTACATCGTATCTGTCGTAGAACTTCTTTTCAAGACCGAAGCACAACGTTTTAACATCGCTGCTGCCATAGAAACGTGCTATCTTTTCACCGAAACCGCCCTCAAGAATTCCGTCCTCAAGAGTTATCACAACATCGTGGTTTTTCTTGAGGTCTTCAAGCATATCCTTGTCAATGCCCGTGATATAGTGAGGATTGATAAGAGTAGGAGCTGTGCCTGTCTTTTCTTCGATTAGCTTTGCCGCTTTCTCACCGAGCTGATAGAAAGCGCCGAGTGCTATCACTGCTATTCTTGAGCCGCTTTTTGTAATCTCGTACTTGTTTATATCCGACCAGTCGCTTTTAACTTCCTTGCCGTCCGAAATTACCGCACCGCCCGGTACACGCACCGCAACGGGATACTTGTTTTGTTCGATTGCCCAGTCAAGCATAGAAAGATATTCTTCCTTTGTTGCGGGAGCAAGATAAACAAGATTCGGAATGTTGGAGAGCATAGGAATGTCATAGAGTCCGAGATGTGTAACATCGCTCATACCGTAGACAGAGCCTGCAAATACGCTTATCGCAACGGGGCTGTTGTTTATGCATATATCCTGCGAGATCTGGTCATAGGTACGCTGGATAAATGTGCTGTATACCGTGTACAAAGGCTTTCCGCCGCCTGCTGCGATTCCCGAAGCCATAGCCGCCGCATTTTCTTCCGCAATTCCTACATCTATAAACTGTCTGCCTGCCTCATCTCTTCTGCCTTTCCAGAAGCCGCCTACTGTGGGAGTACCGGAGGTCAGAACGCATACGCTTTCGTCCTTCTTCATTTTTTCAAGAAGCATCTTAGCTGTAAGGTCGCCGTAATCCTCGCCGTCATAATTGTACTTTGCCTTGCCCGTTTCAACGTCAAACGGCATATGCCAGTGCCAGTCCTCCTTGTTTTCTTCCGCAAAAGACAGACCTTTTCCCTTTTCGGTAACTATATGCACTGCGACAGGACGCTTGCTGTCCTTTACTTTACTGAAAGCGGCGATAAGACTTTCAATATCGTTGCCGTCCTTTACGAACACATAATCAAGACCCATAGCTGTGAACAGGTTCGTATCGGCTTTTCCGTTGCCATCACGCAGAGCCTTGAGATTTTTGTACATACCGCCGTGGTTTTCAGCAATAGACATATCGTTATCGTTTATAATGACGATAAGATTTCCGTCAAATTCGCCGGCGTAGTCGATAGCCTCAAGAGCTTCGCCGCCGCTGAGCGAACCGTCGCCTATTACCGCAATAACGTTTCCGCTTTCGTGCTTTAAATCCCTTGCCTTTGCAAGACCGAGTGCAAGGCTTACAGAAGTTGAGGTGTGACCGATGACGAAAAAGTCGTGTTCGCTTTCGGCGGGATTAGAGTAGCCCGAAATATCGTCAAAATGCTCTTCGTAAAGGAAACCGTCCTTTCTGCCTGTGAGCATCTTGTGGCAGTATGTCTGGTGAGATACATCGAATACTATTTTGTCTACAGGCGAATCGAATACATAGTGCAGAGCGACCGTTGCCTCCGCAAAACCGAGATTGGGACCGCAGTGGCCTCCGTGACGGCTGAGCTTAAATATAAGTGCGTCACGCATTTCCTGCGTCAGCTTTTTCATTTCGTCAACGCTCAGCTTCTTTATATCCGACGGTGAATTGATTTTTTCAAGATACATTGTTATTCTCCTTTTTAGTATGCGCCTGCCGCTATAAGACGGACAGCACGTTGCTTTCCTGTTACAACCGTATTGTATCACATGGAGTTAACTCCAAGTCAAGAGGTTTTGAAAAAATTTTTCGGAAAAATACGCAATACTGTTTTTTCGATAATATATGCAAAAATTGTAACCAAATTGTAACCATTTATTAGTTGATTTTTCAAAATTTAAATGCTATACTCAAGTAAACAGTTATTTATATTAAAAATCCGAAAAATCATAAAATCAAGAATAAAAAGGTAAAAGCCATGACATCTTTATCTTCATCAGCATCAACATCAGCTAAAACGGTCAATAACAACGCTCAAAAAAATATTTCTGTTTCTGTCTGTGAAAAAAACGCCTTAACGGCTGTAAACGGGCATAAAAAGCGAAAACAAGGACGGCTGCGGGATTTCTGCATCGTTTTTCTTTCGGTCGTGATAGCCTTTTGTACGGGGATAATGCTTTTCTGCGGTTATGCTATGACACAAATGAATCAAAACAGCCCTTACAGACCTTCTACCGAAGTACAGCCGTCTTTGACAGTCACAAAAATAAAGCCTGTACCGAGAATCATATCCGTATCGGTAGCGGAAGAACTGAATGCAGACTTCACACGCAATGTAGCAATAGAATGCAGAAACGAGGACGGTACAACGGACGGGTTGTATTATTCATATAACGGCGATAGTGACAGGAAAAGGCTTGAAGGCGGAAAAGCAGTATTAGCTCTGCCAAAAGGAAGCTACATTATAACCGTGACCAACGACAGCGGAAAAGCCGTGCAGAGTGATGAGTTTACGATAAACGTTGATGCGGTAACCAAAATCACAATAGACAAAACCGATACATATATGAATGTTGGAATGACAGGTACGCTTACAACCGCTTTTGAAACTATCGGTAATCCCACAGACAGCGAAAAGTCGGTAAAGTGGAACAGCTCCGCACCGAAAACGGTCAGCGTCAAGGACGGTGTAATCACCGCACTGAAAGCGGGTACGGCGACAATAACAGCAAGCGTATCGGACAGCATTTCAGACAGTATAGAAATAACGGTCACGGATTTACTCAGAGCGCCGAAGATCACTGCAACAAAGCCGCTTCTTCAGCCCGGTCAATACAGTGAGGCGGAGGGAAGTATGATTGACGCTGTGCTTGAAAGCCGTGTAAATACCGCAGGCTACGGAACAAGAGCAGGCGTAGTTGCGGCGGCAAGGTTTATTCCGCTTGAATTCAATTACAAGATACCGTATTTCTATGAAAACGGCAGGCTTGATCCACAGCCCGAAAGACCGTACTGTGACGGCGAGGGCAGATTCTATCACAAGGGGCTTTATCTGACGCACAGTAAGTTTGACATTCTTGATAAGAAAGGCATATTATACGGACCTGCAACGTGGGGTGAACCGCTCACAAACTGGGAGGACGCATTCGGACTTATTCCCGGTGCGAAATATGCAAACGGCATGACCTGTTCGGGATTTGTTTCGTGGTGCCTGTATAACGGCGGTGTACCGCTGGGCGATGTCGGCGCAGGGGATACTCCCGGCTATGACGATGAATATTCCGATTTCGGCGAGCGTGTATGGCTTGACGAGGAGGTAATGCGAAGCGGAATATTGCAGGTGGGCGATCTTATCGGCTGTGACGGTCACATTGCGATAATCGCCGGCTTTGACGAGAATAATATCTATATTGCGGAGGCTCTCGGAAAAGGTATTGTTATGGAGGTGCGTGAACGCTACCGTGAGGTGTGGCAGTGCGGCGATTATACATACGCTATGCTTATGGGAGATATTTATGCGAAGCATAACGGCAATGGAAACGTAACTGAAATGTGGAAGGAATATTCCGCCGAAAAAAATCAATAAAAACATTGATGCCCGGCCTTTTACAGCCGGGCATCAATGCTTTGGGGAAATATATGAAAACGAAGATAGCAACTTTATAGGGCTTTTCCTCACCCTGTATCTGTATTATATTCGACGTTTGTTAACTGAATTTAAATTAGTTGCTATTTTTATGATGAGTTTTATATTAATTCAGATGGATTGATAGTTATTTTATGTTCAGTTAAAAAATCGTAAATTTTTCTGTGATTGATATCACTGGCAAACGGATTTATTATCGCATAGTCAATAATATTATTTAAATTAACCGAAATTTTCTTCCAGTTTTCTTTAGCACGTTCGTACCCTATAAAACGTATTTCGTGATCATCTATAAAGCGACCATTTTTAAATTTCTCTTTAACGTTTATAAAGTATTCCCATTGTGCCAAATCGTCATAAAAGGTTATAAAAGGCATGTTAATAATGATTTTCTCATTATTTATTTCAATATAATCCACTTCACACGGGAAAAAATAATTACTATCTAATTCATTTAATAACTTGCCTACCGTGGTTGAAATAGCAAATCCGTTTTTGTCTTTATCGTAGTTTTCCCATAACTCTTTGCATTCTTGTTTACTCCAACAAGAAACAAACGACGTGAATATTTTGTCTGTGTGTTCACTGATAGATTTATAGAATTGTTGTTCGCTTGGTTTAAGTCTAGCAAAAATGCACTCTGGTATCGCTCTTTCCAAAGATTCGCTTTCACGTAATTTATTAATGCTTGGGAAGAATATGGCGTTGCTTTTAAACAAATCGTCATATTTCCATTCTTCAAAAACTCTTATTATTCTTGTGTTAGGATTTATTTCATTAATACCGTGTTTTTCAGTTATTCTTAACATTTAACCTCCTGTATATTGTTGAATATTTTTTAAAAGACAGAATTCTGTGTTGTTATTTTATAACAGGTTTCCTGAAATGTCAAGACAAAAACATGATGTAAAATATGGTTATATAATTGAAAGCAGATGTTGTAAAGTTTCACCCGATTATTTTTAATATTTTCTTCCCGTTCGTCTATTGACAGTGTTGCTTCTTTATAGTATCATAGTCAAAGAATTTAAACGTTCACACGAAAGGAAAACGGCTATGATAAATACGATAGACATCAGCGGAAAGTGGGAGCTTTTCATAAGCGAAAATAACCGTACCTCGCTTCCGGATAATTACAACGACAGCATAATTCTTCCCGATACTCTGTCAGATGCCGCAAAGGTGGCTGAGAACAAGAACAGGGACGAAGGATACCTTACCGATAAATACACATTCACGGGATATGCGTGGTTCAGACGTTCGTGTACCGTTGAAAGCGATATGACGGGCTTGGTGTCGATACTCACGCTTGAACGCACCAGAGTAAGCACGCTGTATATTGACGGTGCGGAAGTAGGTACCTGCGACAGCCTTTGCAGCTCGCACCGCTATGATATTTCTTCATATATGACCGCAGGCACGCACGAAATTGTTATCCGTGTGGCAAATGTCGGTTATAAGACGGGCGGAGGTCACATGACAAGTCCTGATACCCAGACAAACTGGCTCGGTATTGTAGGAAAGATGAATATCGAAATATATCCCAAGAGCTACATTTATGATGTAAGAGTGATCGCGTCTGCTGACGGAAGTTTATCGGTAAGAGGCTTGGTCAACGGTGCAGACAATGCCGTTGTTACTGCGACTGTTACCGCTCCCGGCGGAATCCGTGTGCTTAAAGCTAATATCATATCTGACGGAGATAAATTTGAAGCAGAGTTCAGGCTTGAAAACGCTCAGCTGTGGGATGAATTTGAACGCAATATCTACAGTCTTGAATTACGTTGCGGTGAAGATATATTCAACACATCGTTCGGCTTTGTCACATTCTCGGGTAATGACAGGAAACTGCTCGTAAACGGCAGTGAGGCATTTCTCAGAGGAAAGCACGACGGAATGATTTTTCCTCTTACCGCTTATGCTCCCTGTGATGTTAACGATTGGAAAGAACGTCTTAAAATCGCCAAAAGCTATGGCATAAACCATTATCGTTTCCACACCTGCTGTCCTCCCGACGCCGCATTTACCGCCGCAGACGAGCTTGGTATCTATATGGAGCCGGAGCTTCCTTTCTGGGGAACGATTGCCGCAAAGGGCGAGGACGGTTATAACGAGGAAGAACAGGACTACCTTATAAACGAGGGTATCCGTATTATAAAAGATTTTTCCCACCATCCTTCATTTGTTATGATGTCGCTCGGAAACGAGCTTTGGGGCAGCCGTGAAAGGCTCGGAGAGATAATCGACATTCTCCGCCGTGAAAATCATTCAATCTTCTTCACAAGCGGCTCAAACAACTTTCAGTTCTGGCCTGCCGAAATTCCGCAGGAGGATTTTTTCGCAGGGGTAAGACTTTCCCGTGACAGACTTTTCAGAGGCTCTTATGCTATGTGTGATGCACCTCTCGGTCATATCCAGACGGACAAGCCGAATACCGCTTACGATTATGATGCGATAATCAGAGGCGAAAACGGCTCGGAGAATGAGGGCGGCGATACGATACAGATACAGTACGGCACAGGGGTAAAGACGGTAAAGCTGAGCGCCGCAGACGGCAGTTATATTCCGCACAAGCCGGTAATATCTCACGAGGTCGGACAGTATGATTATTTCCCCGACTTTGACGAGATGAAAATGTACACAGGTCCTCTCGTTCCTCGCTATCTCGATATTTTCAGAGAAAGGCTTGAAGAAAAGGGACTTTACACGCAGTGGAGAGATTTCTTCGAGGCGGTCGGCGCACATTGTACTCAGTGCTATAAGGACGAGATAGAAACTGCTCTGCGTTCTTCCGAACTCAGCGGCTTTCAGCTTCTCGATCTGCAGGATTTCAACGGACAGGGAGTTTCGCTTGTCGGCGTGCTTAATGCCTTTATGCAATCGAAGGGCTTTATAACACCTGAGGACTGGAGAGGCTTCTGCGACAGTAATGTACTGCTTGCAAAGACGGAAAAGTATGTTTTCAGTGCGGAAGAAAAACCGATTATCGAAATTATTCTTTCTTCATACGGCAAGGATAAGATAAAGAGCGGAGCGGTGCAGTATTCGCTCAGAAGCGATGAGCTTGATATAAACGGCAGTGTTGAGTTTACCTCATCGGATGCACGCCTTACCTCTGTCGGAACATTCGTTCCCGACTTCAGCGGTATCACAAAACCGCAGAAAGCCGTCCTTACACTTGCTATGGGCAAACTGCACAACAGCTATGTATTCTGGCTTTATCCGCAGACAGATGTTGAAATTACCGAAAACGGCATAAAGACAGCCGATGACGAACTGATTTTTGCAGACAGCGTTGAAAAGGCAAAAGTGCTTATAGCGAGCGGCAAAAAGGCTATGGTTATAACCGACGGCAGTAATGCTATAGAAAACGCATACTGTGCGGATTTCTGGAACTATCATATGTTCCGTGTCATTTCGGAGAGTATGAACAAGCCTGTAGCACCCGGTACGATGGGACTTCTTATAGACAAGAACGATAAGCTGCTGAGTGCCTTCCCGTGTGAAAAGTTTACCACGCCGCAGTGGTATGAGGCGGTAACGCACAGCAAGGCGGATATTCTTGATGATACACCCGATGTTACTCCGATAGTTCAGGTTGTGGACAACACCGAGCGTTGCCACCGACTCGGAATGCTGTATAAGAAGAACGGTATTCTTCATTGCAGTATAAGACTGTGGGAAGCGGCAGACGTTCCCGAAATAAAACAGCTTGCAAAGAGCATTACAGAAAATTTCTGAATGGCAAGACCGCCCTGTGTATAAAAACGCAGGGCGGTCTTTTGAAATAACGCAGATAAAAACCTCCGCATTGCTTAATAATGCGGAGGTCGATTTATTTACTTGTTATCCTTATCGGGCTTCTGATGAGTAAACGGTTTGTGAAACTCCAACCCCGTTTCAGAAAGATTATCGGTACGCTTAACGCTTCCGTCATTTCTGACAAGCGAAGTTTTAGGGTCAGCCGTACTCTTTTTGCCCTGAGATAAAGTACCGTGTTTCATATAAAGCCCACCTTTAAGGGAGTAGTTTTAGTGAAATCGGATTATTATACACAACCCTGAGCCTTCATAGCTTCAGCAACCTTTAAGAAGCCTGCTATGTTAGCGCCTGCCATGTAGTTGCCCTCTAAGCCGTATTCCTTAGCGGCTGTATCGCACTGCTTGAAGATTTCCTTCATTATATCGTGGAGCTTAGCGTCAACTTCTTCAAATGTCCAGCTGTAACGCATTGAGTTCTGGCTCATTTCAAGACCTGATGTAGCAACACCACCGGCGTTTGCAGCCTTAGCAGGTCCGTAAAGAAGACCGTTTGAAAGGTAAACCTCGATAGCTTCGGGAGTAGAGGGCATATTAGCACCTTCTGCAACTGCGAAGCAACCGTTGTTTACGAGAGCCTGAGCTGACTCGCCGTTGATTTCGTTCTGTGTAGCGCAGGGGAGTGCAATGTCGCACTTGATTGTCCAGATGCCTGAGCAGCCTTCTGTATATGTAACATTCTTGTGTGATGTTCTGTTAACGTATTCCTTGATACGCTTTCTTTCAACTTCCTTGATCTGCTTTACAACATCAAGCTCGATGCCGTCGGGATCGTGGATGTAGCCGTTTGAGTCAGAGAGAGCAACTACCTTAGCGCCGTACTGTGTAGCCTTTTCTGTAGCGTAGATAGCAACGTTGCCCGAACCTGAGATAACAACTGTCTTGCCGTCGAAGCTCTTGCCGTTAGCCTTGAGCATTTCGTTTGTGAAGTAGCAAAGACCGTAGCCTGTAGCTTCTGTTCTTGCAAGTGAACCGCCGTATGTCAGACCCTTACCTGTGAGAACGCCTGAGAATTCGTTTCTGAGTCTCTTGTACTGACCGAACATATAACCGATCTCACGTCCGCCTGTACCGATGTCGCCTGCGGGAACATCGCAGTCAGGACCTATATGTCTGCAAAGCTCTGTCATAAAGCTCTGGCAGAAACGCATAATCTCTCCGTCGCTCTTGCCCTTGGGGTCAAAGTCAGAACCACCCTTGCCGCCGCCCATAGGCAGTGTTGTAAGGCTGTTCTTGAAAATCTGCTCAAAGCCGAGGAACTTGATGATACCGAGATATACGGAGGGGTGAAGTCTGATACCGCCCTTGTAAGGTCCGATTGCCGAGTTGAACTGAATTCTGAAACCTCTGTTTACCTGAGTCTTGCCGTTGTCGTCTACCCAGGGTACACGGAACATGATCTGTCTTTCAGGCTCAACGATTCTCTCAAATACGCCTGCGTCAACGAGATCCTGTCTTTTTTCAACTACGGGCTGAAGGCTCTCGAAAACTTCTGTTACTGCCTGAATGAATTCGGGCTCGCCTGCATTTCTTTTCTTAACTGTTTCGAGCAGGTCGATAAGATACTGATTTTTTAACGCCATTGTTAAATCCTCCTGATATTTTCGGCTCAAGTGTGATATACATTGGTTTTACGGATAAACACGGTTTTTCTGCGTTTCATATAATAATTTGTGAGAAAACCGACTTCATCGGTAAGCTTTACTGCATTCTCTGTGACTAAAGCCGTTATTGCTTTTAAACTGCAAGAAAAAGTATACCACATATACGCAAAATTTGCAATAGTTTTTTTAAAATTTTCATAAAAAAGTTTAAAAAACTCAAAACTACGCATTTAAATGCGCATTTCCGCAAGATTTTATTCGTGTTATTGCAAAATGCAGGAATTTTTTACAATGTGAATGTAAATTCGCTTGCAAAAATACCGGTTTTATAGTAAAATAATATATATACCTTATTTAAGAAAACGAATATCGGCATTTTGCACTGCCGATTATACCTTTATATATAAGAAAAGAGAGGTCACAATGGAGAAAACAGCACTTAAAACGATTGCAGACAACAGAAAGGCAAGGCATGATTATTTCATCCTTGAAAGCTACGAGGCAGGAATAGAGCTGACCGGCACCGAGGTGAAATCTATCCGTGACGGAGGACTTAATCTGAAGGACAGCTGGATTTCTATCGACAACGGCGAATTATTTATCAAGCAGATGCACATCTCGCCTTACGAAAAGGGCAACATATTCAACAAGGATCCGCTGAGAACCAGAAAACTGCTTATGCACAAGCGTGAAATAATGAAGCTGCTCGGACAGGTAAAGCAGGACGGTTTGACGCTTATTCCTATATCTGTCTATTTCAAGGGCAGCAGAGTGAAGGTTCAGGTCGGTCTTTGCAAAGGTAAAAAACAGCACGACAAGCGTGACGCTATGGCTCAGCGTGACGCAAAACGCACCATCGACCGTGAGCTGAAAATGCGTAACAGATAAACCTAAAAACAAGTCGGTTTGTTGGAGTACAGAATTTTTTGAAAAAATCAAAAAAAGTGCTTGACAAACCGATTTTATTCTGCTATAATAGATTATGCTGATTTGCGGGGATGCTGGAATCGGCAGACAGGCAAGCTTGAGGTGCTTGTGTCAGTATTGGCGTGTGGGTTCAAGTCCCATTTCCCGCACCAGTGTAAAGGACATTCGATTTTCGAGTGTCCTTTATTTTTGTTTTAGCGAAAACTTACACATTGCAGTATGCTGAAAAAGCTGTGGCAGTTTCATTGCTGCCACAGCTTTTATATTTACTTTATCTGCGACTGAAGTATATCGAGAACCTCACCGAATCTCTGGAAATGCACTACTTCACGTTCACGCAGGAATTTTATCACATTGCTTACGTCCGGATCGTCGCAGACTCTGAGGATGTTGTCATAGGTAGCTCTGGCTTTCTGCTCCGCCGCAAGATCTTCGTGAATATCGGCGAGCGGATCGGCTTTGCTCTGGATGTATGCGGCGGTAAACGGCACACCGCCGGCATTGGATGGATAAACCGCATTTGCGTGATCCATATAATATGCGCCTACTCCGTATCGGTCAAAGCTCTTTGCGCCCTCGCCTGTTGTGAGCTGGGATACTATAGAGCCTATCATTTCGAGATGGGATAGTTCTTCTGTACCGCTATGATGTAAACGACTGCCTAATATATGGTAGAAAATTCGCACATTTTTATGATTTCGGCAGCTTCGGATATATAGTTATCTCAAAATCATCCGGCGATCCGCTCCAACGAGTGTTTTGTGTCTTTTTATAAACAACCTTTTCTAACACATCTTTTAGCATATCGTTCTTTTCTTTTGCAGACGGCAGTTCGTGGTATACATCCAACAGCTTTTCAACTTTCGGTATTATTTCTTTCATACTTTTTTCACGTATAGTTTCTACCCCAAGACGTTTCTCAATTTCCGCCTTGTCATATGACAACTGATTTAATCGTTCTGTTATGGTCCGTGAACGTTCGAGGAATACATCCGTTGTATATATGTCCTGTTCAAGTAATTCGTGAGCTTTTATCATTTGCTTGTTTAGCTTGGCTATCTGTGAGTTGATGTCATTTAGTGATTGCCTTAATATCTCGGATTCTGATATGAGTTCCGACGGTTTGTTGTTGGATAAGTTCCATTGCAACTTATAATTTCGAAGCCATTCTTCAAGAGATTTGAGTATTCTTTCTTCAACAAGGTGCAAAAATGAGCTTACGTTAGGACAGTGAGGGACTGAACAAATTAATGTTGGAGGGCAAGAGGCGGAGGTATATGGCCTGCGAACGAGCTTTCTTCCGCAGAAAGCACAGACAACTATACCGGCGAGAGGATTTTTGGTAGGAGCATTTCTTTTTGTTGGTCGTGGTGGATTTTTGGCAAGGTATTCTTGCACTAAATCGAATGTTTCTTCTGTAATCAACGCAGGGTGCAAGCCATTTACAATTATGCAGTTGTCCTCTTCGGAGCGTGGACGTGAGATACTTATGCTTCCGCTCTGCATTCTTTTATTCTGTGATCGCCAATTCCAACGAATTTTCCCAGCATACACAGGATTACGCAACATATCTTTTATGCTGGCAGGTACCCAATATTCCGATTTTCTTGCAGGTATTTTCATTTCGTTAAGTTTTCTCGCTATTAAGGCAACACCTATTCTTTTATATGTGCCGTCAGGCTGCAGTTCACCTTTTGTATATAACTCAAAGATCATTTTTATTACATCGGCTTCGTTAGGGTTTGGTGCCAGCGTAAACCCTTTATCGCCCTTTAATTTGACTTTATCATACCCATAAGGAGCGATGCTGCATACGCATTTGCCCTCTTTTACTGAAGAGAGCCTTCCACGCTGAAGACGGCGGTTGATAGTCTTGTATTCTCGCCGGCTCATAAACAAGCCGAACTCAAAGTATTCCTCATCGTACTCGTTGTTCGGGTTGTACGTCTTCATCGGCGTTATTATCTGCGTGTCGCTGTACTTAAAAGTTTGCGCAACAATGCCCTGGTCTATCGTGTCACCACGGGCAAGACGTTCTACCTCAACGACTAAAACGCCACTCCATATACCGTGCTCTACCTCTGACAGCAGTTGTTGCATGACAGGGCGAGCGGCAATCGTTTCGCCGGAAACGACTTCACGGTATATCTGAGTGACGTTGTACTCTCTCTTTTTTGCAAGCTCGAGCAAGATTTTTTCGTGCCTTGCGAGCGTTTCCTCTTCTCCGTGATTTTCGGCTTCAATGTCCGATCTGGATTTTCGCAGATATAAGCAATACTGTTCCATTTTTCCCTCCGACTAAAATAGGTATATTCGGAAGTCAAAATTTTATGTTGTACTTTCTGCTGTTTAGCGGCAAATGTACCGCAGAACAAAGATTTTTCCGTTTTTTTGTTGTACATTTAATCACTCCGATATAACGCATTTCGATATAAAATAACAAAATGCTCCTATTTTTCAAGTTTTGTGTTAATATCAAACTTGAAGGTGGTGTGATTATGGACCTTTCGGAGCGAGAGGCGTTGTTAAAACGCTTCTGTGAGCTTGTCAAGACTTTCGATATTGTCAGCCTCAAAGCACTTGAAAGCTACATAGAAGACCTTAAATGCAAAGAAAACGAGCCAAAAAATTAGCACTCCTTTGCATCGAGCGGAAGTCTTTAGGGCTTCCGCTTTTGTTTTTCTATATCCGGGTTCTTTTGAGATATAATTTTTTTCATTTCTTCAATTAACGTCTTGAAATAGTCCTCGCTTACGCCGTTCCCTTGAGGAAACTCTGAAAGGCCGAGCAGATAGTCCGATGAAACCTGCAATGTGTTTGCGATGGCTACCAAAGTTGATAATGTAGGTTCTCGCTCGTCGCTTTCATACAAGCTTATTGTGCTTGGTGACACATGGATTTTATTCGCAAGGTCGTTTTGTGTAAGACAGCATTCTATACGCTTTTTCTTTAATTTTTCGCCGAAAGTCATTAGGACTTCTCCTTTACAGTTAGTAATTATTCTTTCCAAAACAGCGAAAAAAATTGACATTCTGATATTTTGGGTTATAATAAAATTAAAGGAAAGAGATTTCCCACCTGCTAGTTGGGGTCGCATTTATAGTGATGCGATGAGCTCATCTGCCAGGAGTAGAAAGAGGTTCTAAAAGTGCTTTATCTGATTAAGGTAAAGCACTTTTTGTTAGAAATAAAAGCGTATCATTCAAAATATGAAGCATTAAAGCAAAGTTAATAATTTGCGGGGTTAATATAATATCCTTGATTTGAAAGTTCCTTGATTAAATTCACTCTAACTTCATCTACATTGTTAGCAAACGGAATGTAAATCAACCCGTCAATATCCGACGGCTTCTCAAAGCCTTCGAGTGTTTTTAATAATATTGCAACTCTTTTACGTCCGAGTTTTGATAAAAACATTCCCAACTCTAAAATTACGTTTTGACGGACTCTGAATTTTTTATCGTTTTCTTTGTCTTTGCAGTATCCTATATCATCAGGAGTAGCCAGTACAATTGCATAATGTATGTCTTTCGAGCATTCTTCGAGTTTTTCTATAACAGTTTTGCTTTCCGAGGCAAGCTGATCCAAAATGATAGGTTCAAGTTCCCAACGTCGAAGAATTGCCTCTAACTGTACTTTAGCTATTTCATCATGTCCGTATACAACGAATACTTTATTTCCAATAGGAGTTTTTGCATCGTTTTCTATATAAGTCTTAACTTCATCTAAGTTTTTTCCTTGGTAAGTAATTCTTTCTGTATTAAACCAATTAACGATTGCACCGTTGTTGAATTTAATTTGCTTTCCCGATGGCAAATCTTTTTGTGATGCTATCGTGAATTTGCTGTTACTCTGAATTTTGTTTAATAATGCTTCGTATGTCATATAACCCTCTTTTCTTATTTTTCGCTTATTTTATATCTTTGCAAGCAGATCCGCCTTTTTCTGCTCAAATTCTTCTTCTGATATAACACCCTTGTCCTTTAATTCAGCGAGCTTTTCAAGCTGTTCAATGCTATCATCGCTCTTTGCAGGCTCATCGGGGGTCTGCTCGTCTTTTTTGCCGTTAACTTTTTGTGTTATAGGTATAATCACCTTGAACAGCAGCGTTAACGCAAGAACGAGAACAACGGTGCAGATTGAGTAAGGCATAGGAACGAGGCTGAGCATAAGAACGCTGAGTATCAGAAGTGCGAAAACCCATGTGATTACGCTTGCAACAAACTTCACTTTTTTGTTAGCTACGTTGTGTGATATATAAAGACAAATAAGGCAGATAACGGGGACGGCCACCACTAAAGCGATAATAATAGATGTGTCTAAATGTAACATAATTTTCTCCTTTAAATTAAATATATGTAAAACAGCTCTTAGGGGCTGTTTTTTGTTTATACGCTAACTGTTTGTCGTTCCTGCTTCATTTTCAAGGATACTCTATATTGCTCAGCTGCCGGCACATCGACGTATTCAACGGTTTTGTCAAAATTATCTCTTATTACTTTCTTGATCTCATCAAGAGTAACATTGAAAAATTCTCTGCGCTGATTAACAAAATTAAGCTTTTTATCTTCAAATGCTCGGTGCAACGCTGCTTCTAATGCAGGTGCATCTTCGGTGAAGATCATTGCATGAACGTCGAAATTGAAAGGCACGGAAGCATCGCCAAGTTCGATAACTCTTTCCATAGGATCAAGTCTTCTTGTCATACCGATTTTATATACGTTTTCGCCAAAAGCGCCTATATTAGAGATTATGTACACATAGCCGGCTCTTGCGTTAGCTTCTCTGTAGTCCACGTCTTTTATAGAGTTATCAACTTCATCAAGCTTAGTGAGAAGCTCCTTCTTTTTTTCTTCCAATTCGGCTAATGTAGTTTCATCTGCATTGCTGATCTGTTGATTGAGCTTTTCAAGAGCGTTCATATAGTGTGTCTGCTCCTTAGCAAGCTTTTTACGTTCTTCCTCAATTTCTTTTTGCAGTTTTGCTTCTTCTCGCATTTGTTCACGAATCGCTCTTTGCTCTTCTTTTTCCTGCTGTTTCTTTTCGGAATACTCAAATGCAAGTCTGAGCTCTTCAATTTTCAGATTAAGATAAGCGTCTTTTATACGGACATCCATTATGGTGTCGCCTAATTTAGAATAGGTTTCACATGAACTTTTAATACGCTTGAGGTAGCTGTCAAAATTACTATATTTTACTTTAGACACGAGATCGTCACATTCGCTATTAAAAGCACGAAGTATCAACTTTTGCACACTCTTGGTAGTAGTACGTCCTTTAGCAACGCTTCCGTTAACAGACCAATTATTATTGAATGTAGTAGCCTCGTTATTTTTAATCATCTCTTTTTGACGCTGCCTTACTTCATTCAATTTATCTTTGTATTGATCTGAATTGGCAAAATCAAATGTCGGACGATACAGACCGAAAGATTGCACAAGTATTTCGTCATCAAGCTGTACAATTTGCGTGTTCTTTTCGGCTAATGTAGTATCGAGTTGCTGTTCCTGACCTTTTCTGAGAGCAATTGCTTCATCAAGCTTTGAAAGTTCTTGATTTTTCTGAGCAATCTTATCATCTAAAGAAAGCAAAAAGTCAGCTTTATCTATAGCTTCATCAGGGATTAGACCTTTTAATCTGGTTAATTCGCTTTTCAAAGATGCAAGCTCTTTTTTGTGAAATAAGTCCATAATAGCACTCCTTTACCTACGTCTTCTATCCATACGTTTCATTGTATTTTTCTTCTGCTTTCCTGCTTCGGATACTATACAGGCTGTAACAGCCGCAACTGCCATTACAATAGTAAATGCAAACCACCCTACTGCAACAGAGCCTGATCGTGCGATTAAAACTAAAGCAGTAAACGCTAATATCAATCCTACTACGACTATGATAAATGACGGTCTGATGATTTTACTCATTAGTGGTGCACCTCCAAATTTTTAGCGTTTCTTTACTTTTTTTCATTGTTTTTGAGCTTTAACAGCTCGGCATACTCAATAACTTTTTTCAGATCGTCATCTGATAATGTGCTTGCCTGTTCAACAAGTAATGAAGTTAATTGGTCAGTTGGTGTGCTGTGACCGATTAGATAATCTACTGAAACATTAAAATAGTCAGCTATCTTTAACAAAGCATCAGCGGTAGGGAGGGAGCCGTATTTCCATTTTGTGATTACCCCTGAGGAAATACCTAAGATTTTCCCTAAAGGATTGGGCTTGATGTTGTTTCTGCAACAAAGCTCGTAAAATCTTTCCCAAAACATAGTTATACCTCGAAAAATGCACAGTTTTTGAACGTGAAAATTGTACAATTTCACGAAATCTTACAAAAGTGAGATAAATGCGTTGACAATCTCACAGCAGTGAGATATAATAAACGTGTAAGAAAAATTACAACTCAAAAGCCCGCCCGCTTGAGCGTATCAAGCCCAGCGCATTATGTTGACTGGCTCACCACAAACGAAGCGCCAAAATCGGTAGGAGCGTGATGACAGCTCGGAAAGACGAGCGATATGTGAGCGAAAAGGACAGACCTCTTCCCTTACAACCAAGCAATTGAGTAAAAAGTATATATCATATATCCTCACAAGTATATGATATTACTTTTTACCTCATTTGTCAAGTTTCCTTACAAAAAAAGTCTGAAAAGGGGTGTTTAAATGCGTGATAACCGCTTATTTATAGCGGAAGTGAAAAAACAGCTTGCAATAAGAGGTTGGAAGTACGACCGGCTTGCCAAAGAGATAGGTTATCCGCTTGGAAGTCTTTACGGCTTTATGAGCAACAAACGCAGTAGCGACCGAATGAGAAATGCAATCGCAAGCGTCCTTGAAATTTCAAGCTAAGCAAAACGCCGAGTAAGAATGTTGACACCAAAGGCTGACATTTTCAGTTGCCAACAAGCTACCCGGCGGAAAACAGAAAGTAAACACAAAATGCTTGACTTTCTGTATTTAATTATAGTACCGAAAGGAGTGAAATTAAATGTCGAAACAGGCGACAAAAGCTTGCGGAAACAGATACTTTGAAGCCCGAATGAGAGCGGCAAAGTTTAACGAAAAACTGTTCACACGAGCAGGAGCTTCAGAGGTGATCCCAGGCGTGACGGAAGACAGCTTGAAGAAGTACGAGCTGGATATAAACAGACCGCCGAACATCGTTGTTGCTCTTATGGCAGACGCTTACAATGAACCTGAGCTGCGGCAGTGGTACTGCGCTAATGAATGCCCGCTCGGCAAGGACTGCCGAGAGACACCGCCTCAGATGCCTGCCGAAAGAGCCTTACTGAGATTACAGAACTCAACTTACGAAATGGACGACGTAATCAAGCAGTTATCGCTTCTTATGGAAGACGGCGAATTAAGCGATGATGAACGTACTCTTATCCCGAAGCTTAAAGAACAGCTGTTAGAGTTCCGCCGCAGAGCTGATGAAAACCTCATCAACCTCGAAAAAGCGGAAAAAACAGGGCGGTTTACATAAGGACAAGCTCACGGCGAATAAAATGACGAAAGGAGGTGTCAGCTATGGAGTGCGCAGAGCCCAAAATTGCCGAAGAGTTTATGATCGGCAACACGAAAGTCAGGATAGCAACAGACTACTGTTGCAGAGCTGAGGAAGTGCCGAAAATTCTTGAACGCATAGCAAGAAATGCCTTGGATAGCTTGCGAGCTAAAGCGTCCATAGCGTGCAATGGCGAAAGTAAAGGATAGACCTGTAACAAGCAAGTTTCTTTATCAAGGTCGCTTTTATACCGTACTGCCTGCGAAATATCCAAAATATCAGGCGGCGATACTTACGGGAAGCACCTGGACGAGAGTTTCAATCTTCGGTGATAAAATCATCGAGATTGAAGCGGCAATAAAAAGGACAAGCATACCTAAGCTTTTGGCGCAGAAAGAGGTGTAAAAAGAATGAAAATAAAAAAGGTGATTACCTTCGTTGTTGCACAGTTCATCAGAGTATGGGTGACAGCATTTGCAGGTATAGCGGTATATGTTCCGCTGTCAGCGCTTGCCTTTGCCGAACGTGGATATAAAGCCATTGGAGGCGAAATAATCCCTGTAATCCTTGTTGTTGCGGCTGTATGGGTTGGCTTTGACTACTGTGCACAGCTGTGGTACAGAAGCATGATAGGGGGTCGCAAGAGATGATGACTAACTATGATGTGCTGGTAAACAGCTCCGAAGAGGAATGTTGCAAACTGCTTGAAGCGTGGAAAGAGTCGGGAACGAAAGCTTTTGACTGGCTCGGTGCGAATCTTGCACCCGGATTTACAGGCTTTAAAGACAAGAACGGTAAGAAAATATACGAGTATGATACATTGAAATTCCAGGGCGAAGACAACGAAATAAGTAGTATCTATTACTATTTTGTAGAGATGCGCAAGGGAAAATGGTCGCTGAAATGTTTATCATCAGGCAAGTACGAAAAGCTTGACGCTTTTATGGCAAGCCGCTCGGAGGTGCTTGTACACGATGACTGAGAAGCTTATCAAAAGTAAACAGCGTGTAAGTGATTTTGGCGAGGTTTTTACTCCAGCACACATCGTCAAGGACATGTGCGATTTAGTGCCCGAAGAAATGTGGGTAAGCATAGATATAACGTTTCTTGAACCCGCCTGCGGCACAGGGAACTTCTTGACAGAAATACTTGCACGAAAGTTTAAATTGTGCAAGGACTGGCAGGACGGGCTGATAGCACTAAAAAGCGTTTATGGCATTGATATTCAGATGGACAACGTTATAGAAGCAAGACAACGGCTATTTGATATGTACATAGCGAAATTCCCAAAATCACCCGCTTTGTCAGGTATAATGGCGGCTCAGATACTTGCAAGCAACATCGTTTGCGGTGATTTTATCCCCAAATTTACACGGAAAGTCAATGAGAAAAGGAGAAAAGCAAATGAGAGGTAAGAAATTAACCGCCGAAGAAATCGCAAAGTGCGAAAAACTGATTGCTAAAGGTTTTAAAAACATCGAAATCGAAGAAATACTCGATATAGGTCGGTCATCTGTACGCCGTATACGCAACAAGGAGCAGGTTCTACAGTGCCCTATCGCAGAGCCGCAGATTGTTGAGCCTGAAATAGATATAGACAGCGTAGAACCGGAAACACAGCAAGCCGAAATAACGCAGGACAAGCCCGAGATAACGCTTGCCGACATAGCGGCAAATCAGCGTGAGATCATCACATTACTTAGGCAGTATCTCGCAGAATGGAGGGTAAACTGATGAAGTTTAAAGTTAGCACAACGGTTACTTCCTATAAAGAGGTAATGGCAATTGTTCAGGCACTTGCCGGTATTGTTAGTAATATCGAAGTAACAGACTGCGAGGACGAGGAGGACGAAGACGATGATCAGATATGATACCCCTATCGTCAAGACTGCCGATGAGATGCAGCCAGGCGACATCTTCCGCACCGAATACGGAGATGTTGGCAACTGGTGCGAGCTTGTTTTTGTGTGTTGTGGTGCTTGCGCTCCAAACTGTACGGTAACAACGTTTCGTCATATTGGCAGAAATAACACAAAAATATGCTACGAATACACAGACATAAACCGTGTTACATATACGGTTGTCGGCAGAGAATCGGCATAAGAGAAAAGGCTGTCACAAGGACAGCCAAAGAAATAAATATAAAAGTGCTACTGTGATGAGTATATCACATTCGGAAAGGAATGTCAATTGCTAAAAGAAAAATACTCCTTTAAAGAAATAATCGAGGCTCAGAAAAGGCCTCTTGAAGAGAAGATAAGCCTATCTGTGGAGGTTTTAAGGAAAGCATATAAGTTAAGCCGCCACAATGTAGCGATTGCATTTTCAGGAGGAAAGGACAGCACAGTTGTTGCTGATTTAATAGAACGCTTTTTACCCGAAGAATTTTCAAGAACGTTTTGCATCTTTGGTAATACGGGTGTCGAATTTCCCGAAAGCTTAAAGTTTGCACGCAGTTACGGCAACAATCACTTCGGTGTACGTTTCAAAGAAACTAAACCTCTTGAGTTGCAAGAACCCGAGCTAAGATACAACTTTGCAAGGGAAATAGTCAATCAGCTTGAAAAAGAGAATGCACTTGATGAAGTTTTGAAATCTGACGGTAAGCTGAAAAGTCAGAAGGCACTAATCAATGCGGCAAAAAGAAGAGGTTATGTTCTCGACCGTTCAAATTGCTTTAAAGTAGGAACAAAGATGACGTTTGCGTATTGCTTGGAGCAATATGGAGCTCCGCTTCTCGGTAAATCTGCATCAAAACTTGATGCACATCGTATAAACATCGAATGCTTTCTTAAATACTCAGACACTGCTTCGGAAAAAGATGAACTGAAAGAGTATTACGACACATTGAGAGAATGTAAATATTCTCAGCATTGTTGTACGCTACTAAAGAAGAAACCGAGTGAAAAGATACAGGCGGAGCTTGATTGTGATGTTATCATAAAAGGGCTTATGGCGGCAGAAAGCCACACAAGAATGGTAAACGTTGCAACGAGAGGTCATATTTTTGCAAGCAGTAGACCTCATATAAAAGACGGGGCGTTTTACCATGTGTCTCCTATCGCAATGTGGACCGATGATGACATTTGGGACTATATCCACAAATATGCAGTAGAGTATTCGAGCCTTTACGATATTACATATACAGACAAAGACGGCGAAGAGAAGCATATCAAGCGTAACGGATGTATGTTTTGCGGCACGGACATTCAGTTCAAAGATAATCATTTGTCTGTTCTTCGTCAGACACACCCTAAAGCATATCGTGTTTGTATGGAACAGTATGGATATAAGCACGAACTGAATAAGCTCTTTGATCTGAAGAAGAATCCAAACATTTTAGCTGCAACAACCGATTTAGGAAGAACGGCAAGAATGATAGCCGTTGCCGGGGAGCAGCAGACGTTACTCGATATACGGCCTTGCGCTTACGATGATTTTGCAGAAATGGTTGATTTGAAAGGAACGGGACTTGACAATGAGTACGACCCAGATGTGTAATAATCAGCTGGCAATGAAGGTAATGCTTCTCATTGGATCGATAACATGGGACGAGTTCTGGATTGCATTGCCAAAGGCTCACGCAAAGCTCTTACGCATCGTAGAAAGAGAAGGAGATGCTGGCGGAGCAAGATTAACGATAGATTATGCTGTTATGCTGATTGCAGAACAGATAGTCATAGACAGAATGATGTCAGAAACATTAGGAGGTGCTACACATAATGGAAGGTCAGGTTATCACAATTAAACAGTTGCCGATAATCGAAGAAAGATTACAGCTTATCAAAGCTGAGATTGACGCTAAGACGCAGCACGTTTTAGCGCTTGACTGTAACGACGCTACAGTCAAGGCAATCAAAAGCCTCAGAGCAGACTTAAACAAGGATTTCGGCGATCTCGAGGAAAAGCGCAAAGAGGTCAAGCGTGCGGTTATGTCACCGTATGAAAGATTTGAGGAAGTGTATACCGAATGCGTAACCAACATATACAAGCAGACGGACGCAATCCTCAAGGGACGCATAGCGATTGTTGAAAACGCAATCAAAGCTAACAAGGATAAGGAAGTCAAAGCGTACTATGACGAGTATGCAGAAAGTCTGGGTATTGACTTTGTCCCCTACGAAAAAAGCGGTATCACGGTAACGCTTTCAGCAAGTACCAAAAAGCTTAAGGAACAGGCTGCTGCATATCTTGACAGAATAGCGGACGAGCTGAAGCTTATCGCCACTCAGCCTCAGGACTTACAGCCGGAAATCCTTGTTGAATACAAGCGGACAGTCAATGTTGCGTATTCCATTCAGACGGTGATTGAACGCAAAAAGGCTATCGAAGAAGAAGCAGAGAGAGCCAGACAGCAGGCGGAACAGCAGACAATCTATGAAGCGGCTGAGGCTCGTGTCGATGAGGCAGTCGAAAGTTACGGCGAAGAACAGCAGGAAGCGATTGCACCGCCTACTGTTGCCGAAGCACAGGAACAGCCTGCAAAGCTGTACCGTGTTGCATTCGCTGTTAATGGAACGCTTGAAGAAATAAAAGCGTTAAAGAATTTCTTGGTAAACGGAGGTTACAAGTATGAGCAGTTATAATGCACCGGTCGAGAAGAAGCATAAATTTTCGGTGGCGATAAGCACACCAACGTATCAGAATCTGATACGCAACACGCTTGCCGATCCCGAAAGGGCAAAACGCTTTATTGCGTCAATCACATCTGCGGTAGCGGTCAATCCGCAGTTGCAGGAGTGCGAAACATCTACGATTGTAGCAGGCGCACTCCTCGGCGAAAGCCTTAATCTTTCGCCGTCACCACAGCTTGGTCAGTTCTATTTAGTACCGTTCAAGCAGAAAGCAAAGTATGACCGTAATCGTAATCTGATTTCGCCCGAATGCGTCAACGCACAGTTTGTTCTTGGTTACAAAGGTTACATACAGCTTGCAGTGCGTAGCGGTATGTACCGCAAGATAATTGTCCAAGAAATCAAGGACGGTGAACTTATAGGTTGGAATCCCCTTACCGAAGAGTTTGATGCGCTTATCATTGATAACGAGGAAAAGCGTGATAAGACGGACACTATCGGATATTATGCAATGTTTGAGTATATTGACGGCTTCAAAAAGACAATGTATTGGAGCAAGGACAAAATGCTTGTGTATGCAGACAAGTACAGCCCTGCATTTAGTAAAGATGCGTATGCAAAGCTGATAAACAACGAAATCCCGGCAAACGAGATGTGGAAATACTCGTCGTTCTGGTATAAAAGCTTTGACGATATGGCAAAAAAGACTATGATCCGTCAGCTGATCAGCAAGTGGGGCGGAATGGCAGTAGAGCCGTTGAGAGTAGCGCTTGAACACGATAACAACGTTCTTCAGCGTAGCTCGGACGGTTTTGAGAATATCGCAACCGAAGCGGACGTAATGCCCGTAGAGCCGCACCTTGTAAGCAACAGCGAGATAACACAGCCCGAAGTTGCTGATGTTGTAGAGAATATAAACCTTGAAGACTTATGATTAAGTACGAGATAATCTCCACCGGATCGCAGGGCAATGCGGTGGTTATTGAGGATAACATTCTGATTGACTGCGGTGTAAGTTATAAGCTGATACATCCGTATGCGGACAAGCTGAAGCTTGTATTGCTTACACACATTCATTCAGACCACTTTAATAAATCCTCGATACGAAGTCTTGCAAGGGACAGACCGTTACTGCGTTTCGGTTGTTGCGGTTGGCTTGTGCCCGTGCTTTTAGATATGGGTATATCCAAACGCCGAATAGACGTTTATGAATACGGAAAAATGTACGGTTACGGGATATGTAATTTAATCCCCGTACCGCTAAAGCACAACGTACCAAACTGCGGCTATAAGCTACATTTTGCCGACAAGGGTAAGATGATATATGCCACCGACACAAACAACCTTAACGGCGTTACAGCCCGCAATTACGACCTCTATATGATAGAGGCTAATCACACGGAGGCGGATATAAAGGAACGCATCGCAAAAAAGAAAATTGCAGGCGAATACGCCTACGAAATTCAGGCAGAGAAAAATCATCTGTCTAAAGAAAAATGCGATGACTTTATCTACCGCAACATAGGTCCTAACGGCGTATATGTGTATATGCACACTCACAGGGAGCGTGATACAGATGATAACGACCGGAAAGATACTTAAATTTGACAAGCACGGCAATAAGCTGTTGCTGGAACTTCCCGAAAACGTTGAACGGGAATTGATACAAAAGCATATCGGCAGTGTAGAACTGCGACTGAATGACGGTCGCAGGATCTCCGCCGACCAAAGAAGAAAGATATTCGCTATTGTTCGTGACATCGCATTATGGAGCGGACACGAGCCTGAATTTATCAGGGCATACATGACGTGGGACTACATCAAGCGTCACGACGGTGAATGGTTTTCGCTGTCCGATGTCGATATGACAACGGCAAAGGACTTTATAACACACCTGATAGAGTTCTGTTTTCATTGGGATGTGCCGACGAAAGACACACTGCTTCACGAAACAGACGATATAGGTAAATATCTGTATATGTGCCTTGAACACCGCAAATGTGCTATATGCAACGCACGAGCGGAAGTACACCATGTAGACCGCATAGGCATAGGCGGAGATCGTGAAGAAACAGTCCACATAGGAATGAGGGCGATCGCTCTATGTCACGAACATCACATGGAAGCGCATATCAGAGAAAAAGAGCTGTTTGAAGAAAACTACATCTACGGCATAAAGCTTGACGAATACTTATGTAAAAAGCTCAGGCTTAATACAAAGTCAAGGAGGTAGCGATGGCAAGACCTCAATGCGACGGTTTGTCGTACTTTCCTTTTGATGTGGACTTTTTTTCGGATAGAAAAATCAAGATTATACGAGGCTCGGAATATGGCACTGATGCGATAATAATTTACATTTACCTGCTTTGTGAGATTTACAAAGGCAAAGGCTACTATATCGCATACGATGATGATTTAGTGTGCTGCGCAAGTGCAGACACGGGAGTGCCGGAGGGCAAGACAAGGCAGATAGTACAGCTCCTCGCAAGCAAGTCACTGTTTGATAACACACGGTTTTCGGCGGACAACTTACTTACTGCTGCATCAATACAAACACGTTATCAGGAAGCAAAAAAATCCACAAAAAGAGACGTGTTTGTGGAACCCAGCGTTTGGATTTTAAACGAAGAAGCGACGTTAGGGTTTATTAAAGTGCACCCAAAAGAGAGTTTTTCCGAGAAAAAACCCAGTAAATCCGAGAAAAACCCCAGTAAATCCGAGAAAAACCCTACAAAAGAAAATAAAATAAAAGAAAATAAAAATAAAATAAATAAAACTAAAACCGCAACAGCTGTTGCGGTTGCTCCGGAGCTTGAGCCGGCATGGCAGGCATTCATCGAAATGCGAAAGAAAATGCGCAAGCCGATGACAGAGTACGCAATGGAAATAACAATCAAAAAGCTTGAAACTCTTGCGCCCGGTGATACGGTAACGCAAAAGAAGATTCTCGAACAATCTGTAGAGCGCTCATGGCAAAGCGTGTATGAGCTAAAAGAGAAAGGCGGCGTGAACAATGGAAGAAATGAAAAAACTTTCAAACCAAGCGATTGGTAATGTTCACGGTCCTATCTATACAAGCAAAGAAGTCGAAGAATTGGGAATACCGAGTACACAACCTGTTCCAAAACCGGAAAAGTGCAAATACTGTGGGAAAACGTTGTACTACGAGTGCGTTGTACTTATGGGGCAGGCGATGATCTGGAATCTTGAAAAGCCACGTTGCGATTGTGAAAAAGCGGTTGCGTTTTGGAAAGGCTGGGATGCTAAACAGGAAAAAATCAAAAAAGAAAAAGAGCTTGCCGAAGAACAAGAACTCAGAAAGCAGAAAATTGAAAGCATACTCGGCAAGTCGGGAATAAAGAAACGTTACCTATCACGGACGATAGATAGCTTTTCCGTTACCGCTGAGAACAAAAGGTCGTTTGAAGTGGCGACTGATTATATCAAGAATTTCAGAGAATACTTCACTCAGGGTAAAGGGCTATATTTGGAAGGTCCGTGCGGAACAGGTAAAACGCACTTGGCGATTGCAATTGCGCTTGCAATCATCAATACAGGAGTTCCGGTTATCTGCAAAACGTCAATAGACATTCTCGGCGATATAAAACGTTGCTACGAGCGCAACAGCGAAGTAACGGAAGAGGAAGTCCTCGAAGCATACAAGACTGTTGACTTGCTGATAATAGATGATCTTGGAAAGGAGCAAGTGACAGAATGGTCGGTGCCCGTGCTGTATAGCATTCTGAACGAACGCTACGAAGCCTTGTTGCCGACAATAATCACAACGAATTACAACACAACTGCTCTTGCAGAAAAATTATCTGCAAAAGGCGATGCAGAAACAGCTACAGCAATAATCAGCCGCTTTGTCGAAAGTTCAAAAAGAGTTACGATGTCTTGGGCTGATTACCGCAGGAAAGGATAAATCAAATGGGAAATAAAGAAAGTGCTATGACCAAATTAAATAACGAAGCTGCTACAGTTAGCGGCTACAATGTGCCGGCAATCGCTGTCAGAGATCATATTGCTCAGCGCATAATGACCGATGTCATTTACGCCGAAAAAGTGATAGCCGAGGGCAAGACGCTTAGCAAGTGCTATCAGTACATATCTGATATGGCGTACGAAAAAGCCCGTAAAATGAGCAAGACTGACAAGCGGGGCGGAATAATGATAGGAATGTCTTCTGAGGAGATATTTGCACTCGCAGACGAATACTACACGCTTTCTGATGATGAACTGAAGAAAAAGCTTGAAGCAGAAGGGCCGAAGCCTGCACCTGCCGAAAAGGCTGAAACGACTAAGAAGAAAATAGCGGATAAACCTAAGAAAACAAAGCCTGCCGAGGAAAAAGAGAAATTAGAACAGTCCTCACTGTTCGATATGGGTATGGAGGAAACAGAAGATGATAGCATATAAAGCTTTCAACGAAGATCTGACCTGCCGTAAGTACAAATTCAAGGAAAATGAGCCTAACTACACAGATAAGGCAAATTGCAGGGAAAATGGATTCCACTGCGCCGAAAATCCGCTTGACTGCTTATCATACTACCGCTTTGATAACTGCGTGATTTACGAGGTAGATGCAACAGGCGATGTTGATGAGGATAATATAGATAGCAAGATAAGCTGCACTGTTCTCACGCTCCGCAAAAAGCTTGATGTGCTTGATTTTGTAAAGGCGGCGGCAAAATACATCACGCTGCACCCATACCGTGAACAGAATCACCATGTACATAACGATATGGCTTGTGGCAAAGAAGGCGATAAGTTCCTTATCGTCCGTGGGAAAACAATGGCAGTAAGCGCACAGAAAGACACCGTAGTGTGTATGCTCAAAGAAAGCCAGTATAGCAAAGAAATACTGTGGTATTCGATTTTTAAGGTTGACGGTAAATCAATGTTGGCGGGCGTACCGTACAACGAATACGGCGAAATAGTGACAGAGGCAGAAATGGAGGCTCTTCATGAAATTAAAAGAGCTGAGTAAGCTTCCAAAAATCACAGCACCGAAGTCGTTCGTTGAAAAGGCAGGAAAAGATACTCCCCGTATGATAAAAAAATACGGTTCGACCGAGTACAGATATGAAACAAGGGAGTATGCAAAATGCCGAATATATGGTGACATAATCAAAGTTGCTTTGTTCTATACAAAGAACTTGCGGCTCGGAGCAACGATGCCGGCATATGAGATATTCATCGATTACAAAAACGATGATTTTGTTACTTACGACTACAGTGCAAACCGTTGGAGCAATGCAACGATAGAAAAGCTTGACACAAGCTTTTACTGGTGGTCCGAAGCAAAAGAAAAAAAGTATATGTCGGTCAAAGACAGAGCACTTCTGAAAATTAACTTGAAAATCGAGGAAGACAATAGTTGTGGTGACTATTACGGTATTCTGAAGTTTCAGCAGAGAGTCCGAGAACGTCAGCTGCTCGCAAGGCATAAGAAGGAGACGGATAAATGGGATGAGGCAATGAACAAGGTAACGCAGGTCCCGAAAGACTGGGATAAGTTTATTGCTAAGTCGGTCATCAAAGATCAGTACATTTTTTACGAGTACAGCAGAAAATCCGAAAAAGACGGTTACTGTACTTGGTGCGAGAATGGCGTAAAAGTAAAAAATCCTAAGCATAATGCACAAGGTCGTTGTCCCCACTGCGGTCATAAAATAACCTACAAAGCGTCAGGGAAATCCGGAAGCTTTTACACTAATAATTTTGCCGCATATTTAATACAGCCTTATGGTGATGATTTTATAATCAGACTTTTCGAGGCACGTTGCAGATACGAAAAGCACAAAATGGGCGGCATTCGCAGAATAGCTGAAGCGTATTCATGCGAGCGTTACCGCTACATATACGATAGCAACAATTCTGCAACCGGATACAGCTACGAGTTGTACAAACAGCGTGAAGTGCGTTGGTGTTGCTTCGGAAGGGTAAACCCGGATTACTATAACAGCTCATTCGGAACAGTTTACAAGAGAAATTTTTCCGGAAAAATTGCAGAACGATTGAGCAGAACGGGACTTATCGAGTATATCAAAGGCAACGACGAATGTGATCCGAGAGTGTTCATCACAAAGTTGAAAAGATCTCCCGAAATCGAAAAGCTTGCAAAGGTTGGACTGCCACGTCTTATAAATGACTGTATGTATGAATATCGCTATGACGAGAGTTGTGAGTTCAGCGATGGGAAATTAGCCAAAATGCTGTTAATTGATAACTTCCGTACCAAAAGGCTTATTGCAAACAATGGTGGGCTTGTATATCTCGAATGGCTCAGAAATGAGAAAACAAAAGATACAGTCTACGACGACAGAACTATACAGTGGTTGGTCGCTCAGCATATCAGACCTGATATGCTGGATTTTATATCCGACAGAATGAGTGTTCAGCAGATAAAAAACTATATATGCCGTCAGATGTCCGAAAACAGTATGACAAGCAGAGGTGTAATACAGACGTGGAGCGATTATCTTAGTATGGCCGAACGGCTGAAAATGAATACATCTGATCCTATCGTGTACCGAGCGAAAAAGCTCAGGCAGCGTCACGACGAACTGGTAAAAGAGGTTGATGACAAAGAACGTGCATTAAGAGCGGTTGAAATTAGCAAGAAATATCCTAACATAGAAACGGTTTTGCAAAAAATAAAGCCAAAATACGAGTACGAAGACGAAACGTACTCAATACTCATACCGCAGAATATAGAGGATATACTTGCCGAAGGAGCGGCACTGCACCACTGTATAGACAAAACAGACAGATATTTTGACCGCATAAATGTACAGGAGTCATATCTGATGTTCCTGCGCCGAACGGCCGAAAAGGACAAGCCGTATTATACCCTTGAGGTCGAGCCAAACGGCACAGTACGGCAAAAGCGGACGGAATTTGACAGGCAGAACCCCGACATAGAGGATGCAAAAACGTTTCTGCGCAAATGGCAGAAAATCATATCAAAGCGACTTAGCTCCGAAGATATGAAACTCGCAAGCAAAAGCAAGAAACTGAGGAACGAGGAGTTTGAAGAGCTTGAACGCACAAAGGCACAAATCCGCAACGGAGCGTTGCAAGGACATTTACTTGTTACGGTGCTTCGTGAGGACTTAATGGAAAATAATACAGACGAAAGCGAAAAGGTGAGCGTATGATAAGAATATATCCTCAGAGAGGCGGTGCTCTGAACGAAAATGACAGACTGGACCTCGCACGACTGCTGATAAAAGCCGGATATAAAGTGAGGATCGGCAAAGAAAAAATGAACGGCGGTAGCACATATACCTACTTCATCGAATACGAAGAGGTGCGCAATGGCGCTTAATCTCACGAAAAAACAGCTGAAAGCTCTCGGAATATCAATTCCAGAGAGCGAGAAGCCGAATAAATATCGCTCAAAAGCCTGTAAAATCGACGGTATAACGTTTCAAAGTACAGCAGAAGCAAATTACTACTACAAGCTTAAAATGCTTGTAAAGGCTAAAAAAATCGCCGGTTTCTGCCGTCAACCACGTTTTGTTATAACCGAGGGCGATAACAATACACGTTGCGTAGAATATGTTGCTGATTTCATCGAATTTCACAACGACGGAACGTATCGCATTGTAGATGTCAAGGGCATTCAGACACCAGCGTTTAAGCTCAAAATGAAAAGCTTACACGAAAAATACCCGACGATAAAAATAAACTTGGAGGATTAAAAGATGATGGCCAATAGAAAAGAACTCTCAGATAAGCTTAAAAAGCTCAAGGATGTAATCATGAAGGATTCAGGCGCACTTTTCCACAAAGGGAAAATTATAGCAAGCAATCCTGCGTTCGCCCTGTCTGTCGATTTCGACTGCGGCAATTCCGAAGACTTTGTGTTACCGGTAACGGCAATAAATTTCATCGAAAATATGTCTGATGATGAAATCGAGCTTCAGCCGAAGGAAAGCAAAGTTACCATTAAAGGCAGGCACAATAAGGGAGTATTCACAACGATTGCTCCGTCGATCTATCAGATAAGCGAGCCGGAAGTAAATGATGCACTTTTGACGTTTGCAGATGATGATTTTCTGCGAGCGGCCAACAGTGTTACATACGCTTGCAGCGTTATCGATACACGGCCTGCGCAGATGGGCGTACTGCTCGATAGCGACGAAAACGGAAAGCTGAATATAATCGCAAGTGACGGAATTAAGCTCGCCGCAAACTCGGTAGATTATAATGGAGAGATCAGAGCGGTAATACCTAAAGCCGCATTTAAAAAGCTTTTGTCGGTTTCAAGCGGTAACGGTATCACGCTTAAAAAGACAAGCAGTACAAATCAGCTGGCGTTTGAAACAGGAGAATACACGCTGTTTGTTCAGCTGTTGGAAAACAATTTCTTTAACTACAAGCCGCTTGTAGAGCTTACAAAACAGAAAAGCGAAAATAAGCTGAAAATCAACAGCGTATCGCTTCTTAATGCACTTCAGAGGGCAAAAATATGTGAGGGTACCAAACGTTCAGCGATTGTGATGACACTTGAAGAAAGCATGAATACGGTGATGATTAAAACGACCGATTCCCTTGAATCGTTTTCGGAAGAAATCGAGATAGAAAACACTGTCGATAAAACGGTGAGCGTAGCATTTAACGGTGATTATATGTGCGAGATGCTTCACGCCGCAGGCACGGATAATCCGTCAACAACACTGACTGTAACAGGCAGTGGAAGGCCGATTATAGTCAAGAGTGCAGGCGGTTTTATAGGCTTGTTACAGCCCATACGAATGAAAAAGTAAGGAGAGTAACCAATGAAAACCCTGAATGAAATAAAAGAGCTACCTAACTTGATGATACAGCATATCACTGTAGACGGAGGACTCGGAGTGTTATTCAAAGCCGGCAAAAGCTTCGCAACGGTTGTATGGAGTAACGGCGGCGGGTGGGAACACGTCAGTATTAGCCCGTTCAAGCGTTCTTATACGCCGACATGGGACGAAATGTGCAAGCTGAAAGATATGTTCTTCTGTAGCGATGAAACGGTAGTGCAGTACCACCCTGCGAAAAACGAGTATGTAAACAACCTACCGAACTGTTTACATCTTTGGCGACCTATCAACGAGAAAATGCCTGCACCGCCGTCAATCTTTGTAGGCGTTAAGCACGGTCAGAGCATTGAGGAAGTCAAAGCGGCTATAAAAGAGTATGATCATTTAGCGAGGAGCAAAGATGAAAAAATTTGATAGAATAGAAGCTGTTGACTACTACATAAAAGGTGAGTATCACTGCGACAAATGTCCGTTCTGCTGGGGTGGCGAATATATGCCCGGATGTGATGATTATGACGATGCCGGGTGTTATATCTTCGGAGATCTTCGTGATACTTGTCGGTTGATACCGCCGATCCGCTTTATTCTCGGATGGGGCAGGAGAAAGAGAGCGGAATATTTTCGGGCACACGAATACGATGATTTTGCAGAATGGTATGCAGAAAAAGAGAAAAAAGAAACTGCATTTATTCAAGCCTTTAATGACAGAATTTTCTCACATTTTGCGCTGTTTTGGAAAGATAAAGACGGCAATATTTTCGGTAATCCTATTGACGCAGAGAGATTTTGCGAGTTTGATAACATGATGCGGCTTCTGGGTGACTGTGAAGATATATTTGCTCCGCCGTCATATGTACCACTAAAAAAACGATGGGCGCAGCTCGTCAATGACACATGGCACAAGTTTATCATGATCTTTAAGCCATACTTTTGCAAGTGAGGCGTAACACATGAGGTATTATAATAATAAACGCTATAACAGCGCAAGACGTTCAAGAAGATTACGCAAAATGTTTGAAAAAACGTGCCCGAAAGCCGATTATTGCAAGAACTCCGATAGATGCGATTACGAGCATACGTTCGTTGGAGAAAAACTGTGTTTCGAGAGAAAGGAGTATGACAAATGAAAATAGCGGAAAATATTCAGAAACTGATTTGCCTTGCAAAAGAGCATCCAGAACTGCCTATTATTGCAATGGTGGACGGAGAAATCGTCGGTGACGACAGTTACAGCCGTTGGGTAGGCTATTTCGGAAGCGCAGAACTCGGAGAATTTGTACTGTACAACGACCGATTTATTGATGACCGTGAGGAATTCAAAGAGCAGTTTTACGATTACAACGACGATGAACTGTGCAAGAAATTCGGCTATGAGCCGTGTATCAACGAGTATTCGCTAAAAAACGGACATTACACACAGGAGCAGTATAACGAAAACGAGGAGAACGGAAAGAAACTTGAAGCATATCTCGATGAAGTGGCGAAGCGAGCTTTCAAAGCGGCGATTATCGTCAATATCGATCTCCCAAATGATGTTGAGAAATTTGAGGAGGCTGTCAAATGAGAGAAATATTATTTCGTGGGAAGCAAGCAGATAACAGCGAGTGGATTGTAGGTAGTCTTTTGCAAGACGATGACGGCAAGACTTATATTGTCGGATATGAGCATCGTGGTGGAATAGACGGAATGATAGATGCCGAATTAACTTCGTGGGCTGTTATACCCGAAACCGTAGGTCAATATACAGGACTGTTCGACAAGAACGGTACAAAGATTTTTGAGGGGGATATTGTTGTATATTACACAAACACCAACAGAGCAACAAACAAAGAATTTCACGAAGTTGTTTTTGAAACGAGAGGCGAAAGCGGATATTTTGGCATTAAAATATCAAATATCGAAACTTGGCAATTTTGCCTTGAGGTGCCTGCAAAACTTATGGAGATCATCGGCAACATTTACGATAACCCAGAACTGATAGGAGGTGAAACGAATGAACGAAGAAGAAATCTTGAACAAATGTAAGGAAAGGTTTGCTGCGCATAAAGCAACGTTGATACAGGACACTGACCGCTATATGATTATTGATTGGCGCAAAGCCGATGGAAGTATCGACTATTACGTTAATTACATTCTCGACAAAAAAAGAGGAAGTCTGATAATAAGCGGCGACTTGGGAGACTGCATTGCAACGTGGTACAATGCGGTTAGTCCCAGACAAATGAGAAGCTATCTCAAAGATGTTCATTACTTCACAAGCAAATTTCAGTGCTCGACCGATAAATATATCTACGATCCGGACAGTGCTTTTGAAGGCATCAAATACCAACTGAAAGACTACATGAAATTAGAACCCGAAGAACTGCTGAATGCCTGCAGAAAGCATTTATGGTATTCAGTTGAAACAGAAGAGGAACTTTGGGATGCTGTAAAATCGGATATAGATGAGAATTGGTTTTCGGATACCAAACCACATTATTCGACAGATATGACAAACTTTTTACAAGAACTGTACTATGAGTATTATGAGTGGCTTTATGACTGCGGAAGTAGTATAGATATGCGTGTATATCTATGGGCGGTTGGTTACGAAATGGCTTATACACAGCTGGAATGTGAAAAAACGGATAAGGAGACAGAATGAAAACGGTAACACTAATACTCGCTGATGAATGTGACGAGGTTGTGTCTTTAACAACCTTCGGTACAAGCAAAAAAGACGGTTATCCGAGAATATGTACAGGTGCTTTTAAAGTAAATCATGGAGATGTGGTGCATTTTCCGGGAGCTATAGAGGAAGGAAAGGAGAAAAAGCATGAGCGTTAGAGCGGTGATGATAAGCATTCAGCCACAATGGTGTGCTTTGATTGCAAACGGCAAGAAAACGCTTGAAGTGCGCAAAAGCAAGTCTAAAATCAGAACTCCCTTCAAGTGTTATATATACTGCACTAAAGGCAAAAACAAGCTCTTTTGGACTGGAAAAAGATACTCATACACTGATGACCACAGTCACAACGCTTTCGATAAAGCGGGAAACGGAAAAATCATTGGAGAATTTGTGTGTGATTCAATTTTTCCGATAAGCGTTGAATATAGTGATGCTTCGAGTAGTGCCGCTTTAAACGAATTTCCTTATACTTGCCTGACCGACAAACAGATTATGGACTATCTTGGCAACGGCAAAACAGGATATGCGTGGCACATATCTTGTCTTAAAATTTACGAAGAACCAAAAGAATTAAACGAGTTTGTTTGTAACGGCAAAACAATCAATCGTCCGCCGCAGTCATGGTGTTATGTAGAAGGGTTGGAAATATGAGATGTGATTGCTGTCCTTTATGCCCTATTGCTGAGGACGATGTGTGTCCAGAAAGCGAAGGAAAATACGGAATAGAGCACGCTGACGGTATGCTCGGTTGCCGTCACCCGAAGAATTGGGTAGAAAAACGAGATAAAGAGCACGATGAATATTTCGGCAACATGGGCATCGATATGGGTGTCGAAATGTCTATGACAGAAGACAAAAGAAAAATAGCTGTAGAATATTGTAGCCATATGGTAGGGCTTGATTATGTAAAACCGTACCGAAGACATGGCAAGGCGTTTTATAAACCGTATCGTAATTATTGGGGTGCAAATCCCGACGGCGAGCCGATATTAGATAAACTTCCGAGGTTTCTCATAACGAGAGAAGCCGACAGAAAAGGTGTTTGGTACACATTAACTACTGACGGTTTAAAATGGCTTGGCAGACAGCTGAAGATAACAATTAAATGTTAAGGGAGGTGTAATGTTGGAAACGAACCGTATGGACATCAATTCCGAGGGCTATCGAGATCCGACGGCAGGCAAGGCGTATGAAAATATATGTCGTGAGGAACGTAGAAAAGAAGCGGAAACGCTTGAAATCCTCGGCAACCTCGTCAAGACAATCAAGAGGGTTGCAGAGCTTGCAGGTTTTGAAGTTGTCGGACGAATAGCCCTCAAGCACAAAGTGACAGGAAAAGAATACAGATAGAAATAAATTATACAGTGCTGCTACAACAGAAGATTTCGGACTTAAAGCCAAAGGGGGAGCTTATGCCTACTTACTTAGAAGATGAGATCATCAGAATAGCAGCCAAAGCAGGTGCCGAAGCCGCTATTCAAAAAGAAGCTGAAAAAAAGAAAGAACTTGAAAAGAAAAAACACTCAAAGCGGCTTCGTAACACTAAACTGTTGCTGGAGCATTACCGTGAGTTTAAGGCGTATTCTGCAAATGCAGTCTATAATGCCGAAACATCACCGCACGCTATTGATATACTCGAAGCTTTGTGGATAAAGGATGACGACCGCAGAGAACTTGTGATTGACAGCATAAAGCGCAGTGCGGTGCGTACTATGGTAATCGTATCGCATATTGATACAATGCTTGACGTATACAACAGCCTCGTTGAGAAATCTAACGATGAGTTGGAAAAACGGCGTTGCAGAGTAATCACCGCCAGATACATTTCTGACGAACAGCTCACGATAGAAGAAATCGCTCGTGAAGAAAGCATAGAGCCAAGAACCGTATATCTCGACATCGAAGCGGCAGTAAGTAAGTTGTCTACCCTATTCTTTGGAATCGATATGTTTCTTAATGTGTGATTTCAAAAAGTCTTCATTGACACTTCAAACGGTCCGTGATACAATGTTATCGTAAAATCCTATATGTAGTTTCTCCTTAGTAGCAAAGAAGCGGCATATCTCGCCGGATATGCTCAAGTATTAAGGAGGTCCTATGAAAAGTCAAAGAAATGTTGAGTATATCTCGCCGGATATGCTCAAACCACACCCAAAAAACTCCCGTATACACTCTGAGAAGCAGATAGAAAAGCTACAGAGAAGCATACGGGAGTTTGGTTTTGCAAAACCTGTTATAGTTGACGAGGATTACACCATACTCGCAGGACACGGAGCAGTGCTTGCCGCAAAAGCCGAAAACCTTAAATCAATCCCCTGCTTTATCCTTACAGGGCTCACAGACGAGCAGAAACGAGCGTATATTATTACGGACAATCGCATGAGTGATTTATCCTATTTTGATATGAATGCCGTTGTAAGCGAAATTGAGGAGCTTTGCGGGCGTAATTTCGATGTCAGCATTACGGGTTTTGATGAATCTCTGATATGCAATGACAGCCTTGATGACCTTGAGGACATTTTTGAGGAGAAAAAGCCCGAAAATAGCGATGATGAGGAAAAGGACAAAAAAGACAAAAGCGTGATCTGCCCTGAATGTGGTCACGCTTTTACGCCGTGAAGCTGTTCCTTGCAAGCTCAGAGGGAAAGCAGTATTTAAAAGACGAATTGATGAAAAGCCGTTATTTGCTGACGGCTTTTTTCTATTACCGAGAGTGGCAAAGAAAGTTGATAAAGAGTACCGATATGTTTCTGCTCGATTCGGGGGCATTTACATTTATGTCAAACTCCAAAGGCACTATGCCCGACTGGAACGATTACATATCGCAGTACATACGCTTTATCAACGAAAATGATATTCAATATTTTTTCGAGTTGGATATTGACTGCCTTGTCGGATATGACAAAGTAAAAGAATACCGCAAACGAATCGAATGTCAGACACAGAAACAAGCTATACCGGTATGGCACAAGAGCCGAGGCATAGAAGAATTTAAAAATCTGTGTGCCGAATACTCATATATCGCAATAGGCGGCTTTGCAATCAAAGATATAAAGCCTGCGGAATATAAATACATACACTCTTTGCTGAGCTATGCAAGAGCGCATAACACCAAAGTACACGGCTTAGGGTTTACGCCTGCCGACGTAGAAAAATATGACTTCTACAGTGTTGATAGTTCGTCGTGGACGATAGGCTCACGATATGCAAGAATATATCTGTTCAAGGACGGCAGAATGACACAGGTAGGCAGACCCGCAAACACACGGCTGAAAGATTATAAGGTGTTGGACGCACATAATCTCAAGCAATGGATAAGATTTCAACAGTACCTTGATAGATGATAGGAGAACATAAAAATGATAAAGAGCGAAAAGAATTTAAATATAATGACAGCACTGTTTTGTGCCTGCCTTGTCATATCGAACGTGGTGGCCTGCAAGGTAATTGACACAGGCATATACCTGTTCGGAAGCGTAATAACAATCCCCGGAGCTGTGCTCTGTTACCCTTTAACATATCTGATAACAGATATTGTAGGCGAAAAATGGGGCAAGAAATCAGCTAATCGCATAGTGTGGACAGGGCTTGCCACACAGCTGCTCGCAACATTCATCATAATGGTGACGCAGTATATGCCTACAGTTTCGGCAGAAACGCAGAAAGCCTATGATATGCTGTTAGGGCAGAACTGGATATTTACACTCGGAAGCCTGACCGCATATCTCATCAGCCAGAGCTTAGACGTTTCGGTCTTTCACAAAATAAGAGACGCATACATAAAGAAGCACGGTAGCACAAAAGGCGGTCGCTGGATATGGAACAATGCGTCAACGCTTACAAGTCAGCTTGTAGATACCGCAATATTCTGTGTAATTGCTTTCGGCGTTGGCTTTGGTTGGCTGTGGGATAATCCTCAGGCTGTCGTAAATATGGTTATAGGTCAGTATCTTGTAAAGGCGTGTATCGCTTTACTGGATACTCCTTTCTTTTATTTTTTCACAAAAAGGCGTTCTGCCGAAGAAGATTGCTGTGAAAATACGAATTAAATAAAATCCGAAGCGGAGAGGTGGGATAGGTGGGCAGACAAAGAAGCCCTAACAGAGATAGGGCATACGAGATGTGGAAAAAATCCAACGGCACAAAACCGTTGAAGTCTATAGCGGAAGAACTCGGAGAGCCTGAAACACTTGTCCGTAAGTGGAAATGCCAGGATAAATGGGATAGCAAAAGTAACGTTACCGAAAAAGAAAAAGGTAACGTTACTAAACGCAAGCGGGGCGCACCGAAAGGCAATCACAACGCAAAAGGACACGGCGCACCGAAAGGAAACACCAACAGCTTAAAGCACGGCGGATACTCAATGCGAATGTACGGTGAGGGACTGAGCAAAGAAGAACAAGAGCTATGGGACAGTATGGATGAGGACGAAGAAGAACTGCTGCTTGAGCAAATCCGCTTTTACCGTTTAAGAGAACGCCGCATACTGATAGCAATTGCGTCTTTGCAGGAAGAACACCAGCTGATAACAGGCGTAATGCGAGTTGAAAATAAGCGTAACTTCAAGAACGCTTCAGAAATGGAGCGGTATAATGAGCAAATCGAGGAAAAGGTTGCAAAGGGCGAACGCCTTGCAGGCGATGCGTTCCAGATGCAGACGATGACGGAAAACAGCTATAAGCGCATAGAACGGCTTGAAGCAGAGCTGACAAAAGTACAGCGAGCAAAAGTTGAGGCTATCGGTAAGCTTGCTGATATACGCAAAAACCGCAACGAAGCTACCGGAGATGAGGCGGTTGACGATTGGATAAAAGCAATTATGGACGGTGATAGCATTGAATAGACAAGATTTTATCACCGAGCGCATTAAGCTTTACCGAAAAAATCCTGTGCTGTTTGCTAACGAAGTAGTATGCTTTGTGCCTGACGAATGGCAAAGCGGTGTTCTTATGGACGTGGCTACAGCGCCGAAAGTTTCTGTCCGCAGTGGTCAAGGCGTCGGCAAGACAAGTATCGAAGCGGTTATTGCCTTGTGGTTTTTATCGTGTTTTCCTATGTCGAGAGTTGTCGCCACCGCTCCCACAGCAAGACAGCTCAATGACGTGTTATGGGCAGAGCTGTCAAAGTGGATAAGTAAAAGCCCACTCCTTAAAGCTCTGCTGAAATGGACTAAAACCAAAGTGGAAGTAAGAGGCTACTCGGAGCGGTGGTTTGCGACAGCAAGAACAGCTACTACAGCCGAGAATATGCAGGGCTTCCACGAAGACAATATGCTGTTTATTATAGACGAGGCTTCGGGTGTCAGCGATGAAATCATCGAAGCTATCCTCGGTACGCTGTCTGGCAAGAACAATAAACTGCTGATGTGCGGTAACCCCACTAAAACCTCAGGCGTGTTCTTTGACAGCCACAATCGTGACCGTGCGTTATTCAAGACGTATCGTGTTTCTTCGCTTGACTGCCCTCGCACGAATAAAGAAAACATAAACGCAATGCTTGAAAAATACGGACAAAACAGCAATTTCGCCCGTGTTCGTATATATGGGGATTTTCCCGAGCAGGAAGACGATGTGTTTATAACACTGTCAGCACTCGAACGATCGGCAAATGCGGTTGTCGATGAGAAGACCGTTCCTGTTACCGTGCGTATCGGCTGTGACGTTGCCCGATATGGCGATGATAAAACCATTATCGGCGTAAAGGTTGACGAAAAAGTGAGCTTTTACGAAAAGGCACAGGGGCAAGACACGATGCGTACAGCTGATAACATAGCAATGTGCTACAAAAAGCTGATAGACAGATACAGCCAATATAAAGGCAAAATCATCGTCACTGTCGATGATGGCGGTGTCGGTGGCGGCGTTGTTGACAGATTACGCCGTATATGCAAGGCTGATCCGCAAACTTACGGGCGCATGAAGGTAGTGCCTGTCAAGTTCGGTATGAGAATACGTCACCGCTACTATTATGATACGACAACTTATATGATGTCTGTCGTGAAAGAGCTATTGTCTGATACTGACAAAAACGGTGAAGCAAAGCCGATAGAACTTGTACTGCCGAAAGACGATGACCTTATAGCACAGCTGTCGTGCAGAAAATATACAATGACTGAAAACTCGGTTATAAAAATCGAAAGTAAAAAAGAAATGAAGGCGAGAGGGCTACCCTCTCCTGATGAGGCAGACTGCGTATTGCTGTTATGCCTGCCGATAAAGAAGGACTGAAAGGATGTTGAAAATGTCTGATGAAAAGAAAAAGCCGTCTGTTACGATAGGTGTCAAGTTTGTGGACGCACCGATAAAAAAAGCTCTGTCGGACACGGCTATGGAAAAAACAGACGAGTATACAGCCGGAGAATGGCTTGAACCGCCTGTTCCTCTTCAGGATCTCTACGAAATGTACAGGCACTCTTCAACGCTTCCTCAGTGTGTAGCCGCTTACGAACGCAACATAGCCGGCTTTGGAATTTCTATCGAATATTACGACGACAAAAACGAAGACGAAGCAATGTCAGCTGAATATACAAAAGCCGAAAAGATACTGTCTTTGATGAACTTTGACAAGCCTATCGAAGGGGTTTTCAAGGAAGCCATAAGAAGCCGTGAAATATATGGAATAGCATACATCGAAATCATTCGTAATGCTATGGGCGATGTTGTTCAGATCGAGAACATAAGAGATGTTGACACTATCCAGAAATCTGTTCTTTCAAAGGAATGGTTCGAGGTGCAGTATATGGATAAAGGCGTCCCATTCACCTATAAAAAGCGTTTCCGCAAATACAGACAGCAGGTAAGCGGTAAGTACGTTTATTTCAAGGAGTTCGGCGACAAGCGAACGCTTGACATCCGAAGCGGTGATTACGTTGACGAGGTGATTCCCGCTCAGTATCAGGCAAACGAAATTCTTGAAATAAAAATCGGCAGTATGCCTTACGGTGAGGTGCGTTGGATAGGTCAGACGCTTAGCGTTGACGGCTCAAGGCGAGCCGAGAACCTTAATAACACCTACTTCCGAAAAGGCAGACATACGCCTATGGCGATACTCGTCAAAGGCGGTACGCTCTCCCAAAAGAGCTATACTAATCTTCAGCAGAACATAACCGAAATTGAGGGCGAAAAGGGACAACACGCATTTATGGTGCTGGAGCTTGAAGGATTAAACAGCGACACAGGCTTTGAAAACACACAACGCCCGGAGGTTGAAATAAAAGACCTTGCGCCTATTCTGCAAAAAGACGAGCTGTTTCAGGAGTATCTTGACAACAACCGCCGCAGGATACAGAGTGCTTTCCAGCTTCCCGATATATATGTCGGATACAGTTCCGACTATACAAGAGCAACCGCTCAGGTAGCAATGGAAGTCACGGAACAGCAGGTTTTTCAGCCCGAAAGAGCAAGCCTTGAATGGATTATCAACAACAAGCTTCTTAACGGCTATGGTTTCAAGTATGTTCATATAACGTTCAAAGCACCTGAGATACGCAATCCCGATGATCTCTCAAAGATACTCGGCATTACAGAACGTGCAGGCGGCTTAACTCCGAACAAGGCAAAAGAAGTAACGTACAAGTTCCTTGGCGATGAATACGAGGACTATCCGGACGAATGGGGCAATATTCCTATAGCTCTTGCTCAGCAATCGTCCGCTTCTCCTGCACCGGCAGACGATACACTGATAGCCAAAAGCTCAGATGATGTTATATCGGTGCTTAAATCAATACGGGACAGGTTCGAGGAATAGAAACACTATGGATAGAAAAGCTTGCTGTGATGCCGAAATCATTGAGTGCATTAACAGGATAATCGAAAAAGACAACGACAAGCTTTACGATAAGCTAAAGAAAATGGGTATAGCTTTTGCGGCAATGACGGTCCGGCAAATCTCTTTGCTTGAAAAGCGTATAGCAACAGCAATGAAAAAATGGCATAAAAGCGAAAAGACTTCTCTGCTTAATTCAGAAAGTCTTTTTTCTTTTCTGTCCTCCCACACCACAGAATCGGAAGCTGATGCGGAGCTTGTGCAAGCAGTTTCGCAAGCGGTTGAAGAAACCTGCGGCGATGTATTACAAGCGTCGGCAGATCAGTACATACGGCAGACGGACGCTGAACTGTCGGTGACGGAAATAAGTGCGCCGACAGCGGCGGCAGTAAGTGAGGCAAGCGTACAGGCAGGTACATCAGTTTTAAGGCACGTTACCGATGAGATAAGCAATATCATACAGGAAGCGATAAACAACGGTGACAGCGTTGACGATGCGGCTAAACGTATCTTTGACGATAGACTGCGTGACGAATATTACGAAGCTCGCCGAGTGGCACAAACAGAAATGATGCGTACACACGCCTATGCCAAATACGAAGCACTCCAACAGTCGCCCGTTGTAAATGCTAAGCGGTGGAGGCATACAGGAGCAAAGGGTGCAGCTTCAAGAGAGAATCACGTCAACATCAGCGGTCAGACAGTGCCGAAAGATCAACCGTTCACGCTGACAGGACGTGACGGTGCTACATATCACCCAATGCTACCGCATGACACCGCATTGCCTGCGGCAGAAGCAATCAACTGTCACTGCATACTTGAAGCGGTTATAGACAAAGATTTAAAATCCCTGCCGCCCGAGCAAAAGGCACAAATGCAACGTGACAATATTCGTATGCTTAACGAGAATTATGCTGAAAAGAGCGGAAAACACAAGCAGATTGCAGGTTTACCGGTTGACAATCAGGAAAACGGTGGTATAATGAGAATGGGCAAAACAAAAAGCCCCGTTCAAAAGCCACCTGATTTTTCTAAATATGAAGTCAAGGAAGATTTTGAGGCTGTAGAGCGAGTTAAGCAAGTTTTAATAAACGATTTTGGCCTTGAAGAAAAAAATATACAGCTTGACGGGCTTAAAAATGCTGATGCTCTTGAACCTTTTGTAAAACGAATGAATAAAATAAGGCAAGAAACAGGGCTCGTGCTTCCAAATATAAAAGCAGTGGAAGTAATCGAAGGTGATCCCTGTTGCATTTCGAGCTATAAGCCTTACGAAAACAGTTTGTACATATCTTCAAAATACTTCAACAGCAAAAACGCAATTGAAGATACCTTAAAAGACTGGTCAAGCAAGAAAATCATGCCTAAGCAGGCAAAATCAATTCAATTCCTTGCTGAGCACGAAGCAGCACATATTAGAATACCAAAACAACTTATAGAAAGTGAAAATGGGTATAATATATTCAAAAAAGCTATAAAAGCGGGCGTTTGTGAAAACGATAAGAACATATATGAATTTTATGCGGACAGTATGGCTTTAAGCAGAATAGGATATTCCGATAAAATTGTTGAACTTGTAACTGAACATTTACATCAAGGAGGGATAAGATAGTGATTTCGTCAAATACAGTTAAATGCAATGTTTGCAAAAACAGAACAGGCAATAAGGGTGAATGGGGCATGAGTTGCAAAGCTTATCCCGAAGGTATTCCGCTCGAAATAATCAGTTCGTTTAAAAATCCGAGCTACGACAGATGTAACAATTCAGAGTATGGTTATGAAACTAATGAAGAACAAAATAGCACCCGAATTTGAGCACAAACTTTGCAAAAACAGCCGTTTTTTTGTGAAGTTCGGCGCAAAAACGAACAAACTCAATAATTGTACCGCCCCTTTTGGAGCGGTATTTTTATACCAAAAATCAGAAAGGAAGAACTACAATGGAACTTAAAGACACGGTTGCACTTATGGCAAGTGCTGACTACAAGGAGCGGTTTAAGGCCGAATATTATCAGCTTGTAATTCGTTTCAAAAAGTTGCAGACAATGCTTGAAAAGTGGGATAAGGGCGAACTTGATTTTACACCCACTTGTCCGAAAGCCGCTTATGCTTTTCAGGTTAAAGCAATGAGCGAATATATCGCAAGTCTTGAGGTAAGAGCGGCTATCGAGTGCATTGAATTGTAAGAGGTGGTTGCTATGACTACAAGGAAATACCGCAAGAAGCCCGTTGTTATCGAAGCATATCAGACAGACAAGGAAATGATAATACACACGCTTGAGGGTGATATGAAAGCCTCTGTGGGTGATTACATCATAACAGGAGTAAACGGCGAACAGTACCCCTGCAAGCCCGATATTTTTGAAAAAACCTATGAACCTGTTGACGAGTAATATATCGGAATGAAGCACCTTAACGGGTGCTTTTTTTATATTCAAAATCAGAAAGGAGGACACCGATATGAACAATATCGAAAAGGCAATCGAGATAAGAAACGCAAGAATACGTTTTGTGTCACTTGTCGATAAGGCGGCAAATCTTCAGAGCTTCCTTGTCACCAAAAACAAGGACGGCGAAGCAAGCTTCACGACCTGCGGACAGATAGTAAAGGCGGACGCAGATAATCACTATGTCACAGGTATTGTCTATGAGCCTATGGTAAAAGACTCACAGGGCAACTTCATGACAGAAGACGAGATAGTCAAGGCGGCAAGGTGGTATGCAAAGAACGGCAATATGGTTGATGTTCAGCATAGCTTCTCGCCGCTTTCTTCGGCTTCGGTCGTAGAGAGCTGGGTTGCAAAAGCGGATTTTTCGCTCGGCGACAAAGCGGTCAAAAAAGGCACTTGGCTGATGACGGTAGAGATTTCAGACGATAAAATCTGGAACCGCATTGAAAAAGGCGAGATTACTGGCTTTTCAATGGGCGGTGTCGGTGAGTATGCTACCGAAGACGTTGACATTGACAATCTCGAAAAATCATTTAGTGATGCCACTCCGAAGAAGCGCAGAGGTATCATAAAAACACTGCTGTCATTACTTGACGGCGAAAAACAGGAGGAAACAGAAGTGACAAAGGACGAAATGAAGGCTATCGTTTCTGAAACGATAGAAAAGTCTGCCGGCTCTATTGCGGCGGAAGTTGCTAAGATCATCAAGGAAGAAGCTCAGGCGGCAGACAACGGCGCATCGCAGGCAAGCTCCGAGGAAAAGAGTGCAGAGGCCGACAACACAAAGGATGCCGAAAAAAAAGAAGAACCTCTCACAAAAGAAGAAATCGGCGCAATGATTACTCAGGCAGTCAAGGAGGCAGTTCCTGCAATGCTCAAGGAAGCTCTTGCCGCACAGAGAGGCACGACACAGCAGAGCGAAGAGGCTGACGTAAACAAGTCTAAGGACGGTGCTCAGAAGAAGCACTATCTTGCAGGTATCATCTAAGGAGGAAAAAACCATGTTCCAGAACGAAGAGATCATCAAAGGTACAATTACCACCAACTCCATTTCAAGCGGTCTGCTTAATCCTGAACAGCCTAAGCAGTTCATCAAGCAGACATTTGACGCTACACCGCTTGCAAGTGCAGTACGTCACGAAATGCGCAGAGCAAGAACGGGCTACATTGACAAGATCGGCATTGCAAAGCGTATCGTGAGAAAGAAAGTCGAAAACACCGATGACGGCTACAGAGCAACTGTAACACCGTCACAGGTTGAGTACAAGACAACGGCCATAAGATTACCCTGGGAGATTACGGGCGAAACGCTCAGAGAAAACATCGAGGGACAGAGTTTTGAAGCAACAGTTACAAATCTCATGACTACACAGCTCGGTGTAGACCTCGAAGACCTCTATCTCAACGGCGACGAGGCAACACCTGCACAGTATGACACAGGTAAGAAGGACGGAGAAACAAATCCGATTATGGCGGCTACTCCCGATTACGACTTCTTATCTATCAATGACGGCTGGATCAAGCAGATTAAGGCTAACGGACACATCGTTGACGTTTCAAGCAAAAACAGCGGTGCAATGTCACTTGATATGTTCTATGATGCGCTGAAGTCCATGCCGAACAAGTACAATAACGGCAAGCTCCGTTGGGTTATGTCACCCCACAGAGCGCAGGAGTGGGAACTTTACCTGCTCAACAAGGCTATTACAGCTGGTGGCATGATACCTCAGTCAATGTACAATGAGCCTGCAAAGATACCCGTAATTTCTTGTCCGTCAATCGCCGATGACTGCATTCTGCTTACCGACCCCAACAACCTTATCGTAGTTAATACATACGGTGTTCAGATCCGCAAGACAGATACCGACAAGGAATCTATTATGCAGGACAAGATTTTCTACGCAGTACACCTTGACTTTGACGCAATCATCGAAGAAGCTGACGCAACAGCTATCATCACAGGTATTGCATAATACAGGAGGGTGCTATGTATAAGTTAAGACTTATCAAGGGGCTTTCATACAGTGGGGCTGTTTCTGCAACAAGGAACAGCCCTTTTGTATCGGTTGAAAACAAGGATATTGCCGACAAGCTTATTGCAGACGGCTATTTTGAACTTGTCGAAACCGCAGAAAAGCCTATTGATTATAAGGACCTGCCGCTTGACGAGTTAAAGTCTATTGCCGCCGAGCGTGGCATTGATATAACATCGTTAAAGAAAAAGGCGGATATTGTAAAAGCGATAACCGACCTTGAAGCTGACAACGCAGAATGCGAGGCTGATTACGGTGAGTGTGACGTGGATAACAGCTGATGAGCTGAGGAGCTACACAAACTATCCGTCAGTAAAAAGTAGGAGCGATAATCAGCTTGCCATAGATATAAAGCGAGCTATGGCGGCAATCACGAACTACACGCATAACAATTTTGCTGACGGTGAGATACCCGAAAATGTGAAAACGGCTTGCTTACTGCTTGCGGAAGCTTACGCTTATAACGCAATGGCAACAAGCAAAGAAATGAAGTCGGAAACATTCGATGATTATTCGTACACGGTCAATGACACGCTTGTAAGCATATCTGACTTAAATCTGGCTCCTTTGCTTGATGAGTATGTGATATCAGTACAGAGCGGAAAGGTCGTTATGAATTTAAGAAAGCTGTAAAAGGAGGCGGTACAATGAGTTTAGACGCTTTGCTAAATCACAAATGCAACATCTATCACTTGCAGGCTGTTGAAAAACAGGTTGGCTATGGCTTGCCTGCTACAAAAGAGTTTAAATACTCCGATGAGCCTGACTGCACAGATGTTAAATGCCATTTTTGTACCGCCAATACAGGCTTGAGCCTTCAAACTTCTCCTGCGTATAACGCCGTATCCGCATCTATAAAGTTGGTGCTTCCTGTATCTACAGATGTCCGTATCAATGATAAAATTGTTGATACGGAAACCGGATACGAATACACCGCCGAAGTGCCGAGAAATATCCGTAATCATCATATTTTTGTTATGTTGACTCGCAGAGAGGAACAGAAAAAGATATGAACAAGAAGTATGTAAGCTTTGATTACTCGCAGATAGAAGATTATCTGCACAAATTTGAAGAGCTGCGTCCCCTTGTCGAGCAGGTTATAAACAACGTGCTGAATGAATGGGGAATAATCTTTTTGAACAAAGTTACGGATAACATCATAGAGTGCAAGTCTGTAGTAACATCAAACATGATCGCAAGCTTTACGTTTGGTGATACCAACAGTATATGGGAAGTCGATAAGAACTCGATTACTGTAGGTAGCAAGGTCAGGTACGCTTACCTTGTCGAAAACGGACATTGGAACATGGGGGAAGATGTTACTCACAGGTTTGTTCCTGGCTACTGGAAAAGCGGCGATACGGGAGATAAGTTTGTCTATGATCCGACCGCTAAGGGCGGAATGATGCTGAAACGGAAGTATATTGAAGGCAAAAAATTTTTTGCTAAAGCTCTTCTGGAAATGGAAGGGCAGATAGGCGAGATATTTGACAGCTACATGGCGGAGCTGTTGGATATATTCTGACAATGTGTGTGAGGTGGAAGAATGATTATTACAAGCGAAACGGCAAGTATTGCAAAATTCATCATCGAGAACGCCGTGGAGGGTACAGTGCCGTATTATGAAGAAATGCGAGAGAATTTTGCTGTTCCGTCTGTTTTCTTCCCCTCGCCCGTTGTTTCTTCAAGCGAACACACCGTTTCCTCGTATTCGTTTATATACAGCTGGAGCGTGGTTGTGTTTGCGACTAATGATGATTTAGCGTATGAAAACGCTATAAGGATTGCAAAAGCAATTCGTGACAATGCTATGCTGATCCCTGTCGTTGACTCTGACGGTCAGCCGACAGATGATTATATACGCATAACAAAATGCGAAATAAACGCAAATGATAGTTGTGCCAAAAGCATAGACATCGGCTGGCGAAGCACTGAATTTTACAGAGATGTAAGAGAAGTTAAGCCTACAGCTGATGATGTGATGTGCTCTATCTCAAGAAAGGAGAATACATGAGCAAAAACACTAATGCAACAACAGCAAAGAGCGAAAAAGCGGAGCTTGTTTTTACTGTAAAACAGCTTCGTCAGCACGCTTTAAAGCTGTTCGGAGTAACTGTCAGCACATTTGACGGTGCTGTTTACGGGCTTGCAGAAGACGCAAAGTTTACCGTAAACGAAATGGCAGAAAAAATAAGACAGTGGCAGTCAAAGGAGGTAAAGTAACAAATGGCAGGTGGAAGATTTGACAAGCGTACCGGAAAGACACGCCCCGGCACCTATATCAACTTTGAGAGCTCGGTAACAGAACTGATACAGTCGTCTGACAGAGGTGTTGTGGTACTGCCTCTTATTGGTCATGATTACGGACCTGAAGGCGAGTTTATCACCATTGACAACGGCTCTCCCGATGAGCATTACAACAAACTCGGTTACAGCGTTTATGACGCAGGTAATCAGTTTATGCTTATGATAAGAGAGGCGTTAAAGCTCGCAAAAAGCGTAATCGTATATATGCCTAAAACGGGTACTAAGGCAACCGGCACAGGCGGCGGTCTTACCGGTACAGCAAAGTACGGCGGTACACGAGGCAATCAGTTTTCTTTCTCTGTTGCTTCAAACGCCGCAAGCGGCTGGGACGTAAATGTTTATATCGCAGGAACGGTTGTTGAGGAGTTTGTCGGCATCACAAACGCCGCACAGCTGACAAGCGAATACATTGATTTCGTTGCTTCGTCCGACATAGAAGCTGTGGCAGGCGTTGCGCTTGAAGATGCAACAGCTTCAGAAGCATCAAACAGCGATATAACAGCTTTCCTCGATAAGCTCGAAAGCATAACGTTTAATACACTTGCGTTTCCTTCGACGGAACAGTCATTACAGACGGCTTGTAAGTCAAAAATCGTTTATATGCGTGAGAATATGGGACGTTGTGTAAACGCCGTTCTGCCTAATTTTGCGGGCAACTACGAGGGCATTATCAACGTTACAAACTCCGTAATACTGAGCGATGCAACGCTTACAGTTTCACAGGTAACAGCATGGGTAGCGGCGGCTTATGCTTCGGCAACTGAAACGCAGTCAAACACCTATCTGAAATATGATGGTGCAGTTGCCGTAAACGGCTTAAAGACACACGAAGAAAGCATTACCGCTATCAATGGCGGCGAATTTTTCTTTACGAACCTTGAAGACGGCTCGGTTGCGGTTGAGTACGACATCAACAGCCTTATTTCGTTCGGCGACGGTAAAGACTCAAGCTACAGAAAAAACCGTGTAATCCGTGTCCTTGACGCAATCGCAAAGTCTATTCAGGATAATTTCCCGCCTAACAAGTTCGACAATGACGAGGACGGCTGGAACATCATGGAGGGCATAGGCGTTTCGCTGCTCAAGGAATACGAGGAAGAAGGGGCTATAAAGAATGTCGACACCGAAGCGGACTTTCTTGTTGATAAGGTGCGTTCTTCCGGTGATTCAACGTATTTCGATGTAGCAATCACTCCCGTAGACAGCGCAGAAAAACTGTATTTCTCGGTAACCACAAGATAAGGAGGCAACAGAAATGCGTAACGATATATCAATCAGAAACGGCAAGATAATGCTTGACGGTTACACAGTATATGACGGTGTAAACTGTACTATCACGGCAACTCCCGAAGTGCAGACAAGCAAGTGTATCGGCGACAAGGGAGAAAGCTCTCGCTGGATGGACTTAAAGTATACCGGCACTATCACACGTCGCAGAGCTACAACATGGTTAAGGGATAAGATTAACTATTATCTTAAAACAGGTAAAACACCTGTGTTTACCATTCAGGGCACGATGAATGATAAGGCTTCGGACTACTACAAGAAGAACAAATCAATAACTACAACAGCTACAGGCTGTGTAATAACAAGCGACATTAAGCTTCTGGAGCTTGATGTTACAGGTAACTTCCTTGAGGATCAGATCAACTTTAACGCATACAGCGTTGTAACGAAGTAAATAAAAACAACTCGGAGCGAGCTATAAAAAGCCGCTCCGAAGTTTTATTATAAGGAGAAAACAGTATGAAAAAGAATTTATCCTATTTTATGAAGAAAAACAGAGAGCCCGAAATCGTTTCTGTGTTAGGTCCTGAAAGCTTTGTAGACGAAAACGGCGCTCGAATCATGTTCCAGATAAAGAAGTTAAGCACAGCCGATATCCGCAAGATCAACAACGGATATAAGGATAAGCGTGTTGCTTATGGCAAGAACGGCAGACCTTATGCAGAAAACGGCGAGGTGCTTTTTGTTGTTGACAATGACAGAGAAAAGGCTCTTTCACATATAATCGCAGAGGCTCTTGTATATCCCGATCTTAAAGATGAAGAACTGATGAAAAGCTATGACTGCTTTGATTTTACCGATATGCCTTCGCTGGTGTTCGATGATATCAATGACTACAACTACGTTGCAGAAGCAGTCATGAAAGTATGTGGTATGGCATCGGCTGAGAGCGAAGACGAGGAGATTGAAGAAGCAAAAAACTAATTGACAGCAAGGGGCTTGAGTATTGGGCGCACGTTCTTTGGCAACGTCATCATCTTCGTATGGAAGAGTTTAACGATATGCCAAGAGAAACGCAGTTGTTTTATATAGCATCAGAGCTGTACGAAGCAGAAAAGCCCTGCGTTCCCCCTGCTGTTAGATTGTGAGGTGAGACATACGGCGGAGAAATTACAAGCAAAGTTTTCGCTGATAGACGACTTCTCGAAAAAGCTTGATGTAATCACAAAAGCCGGAGATGCGTGTGTCAGAAAGTTTGATACTATCGCCACTTCTGCCGACAAGGCAATGAATAAAGTGGCAACCGGATTAAACAAAGCATCCGATAAGATGTCTCAGACAGTTTCAAGCGCCGCTGATATGTCGGCGGCTACGGATAATGTTACAGATAGCATAGGGCAGACAGCGGAAGCTTCCGACGTACTTGCGAAGAAACTTGATGAACTGATAGAATTACAAAAGCAAAATTCGGAATCATCGGTAGTGTTGCAGTCCGACTATGATAGCTTGAAAGAAAAGCTGGAACAGGCGGAAAAAACAGTCGATGAGCTTTCAGAGAAAATTAAAAAGCTTACCGAAGAAAGCGAGAAAGCTCCAAAAGGATTTGAAGCTTTAGGGAATGTAATTCAGACACTCGGACTTGCAAAAGTCGCTCAGGAAATAAGTGCAGCTCTTCTCGATTGCTCGCAGAGTGCAGCGGAATTTGAAACATCCGTTGCAAAAGTGTCTACGCTTGTAGATACCAACAAAGTGTCAATGCGTAGCATGAGAGATGAGCTTTTACAGCTTTCGGGTGACACCGGAAAGAGCGTAAACGACCTTTCGGACGCAACATATCAGGCAATTTCTGCAAGCGTGGAAGTCGGAAATGCGATTGCTACAGTTGACAAAGCAAACAAACTGGCCGTAGGCGGTTTTACGTCGAGTGCTACGGCGGTTGACGTGCTCACGACGGCGCTTAACGCTTACAACCTATCTGCCGATCAGACCGAGTATATTTCGGACATTCTTGTTACTACACAGAATTTAGGTAAGACAACCGTTGATGAATTGGCAAGCTCGGTAGGCAAGACTATACCGCTTGCGGCGGCATATAACGTAGAGATGGATAATCTGTCTACTGCGTATGCCCAGCTGACTAAAAACGGTATTGCGACAGCCGAAGCAGGTACATACATCAAGTCAATGCTTAATGAGTTGGGTGACAGCTCGAGCAATGTTGCCAAGGCACTGAAAGATGAAACCGGAAGCACCTTCGCCGAGCTTTCGAGCGAAGGCAAATCAATAGGTGATGTGCTTGACGTTCTCGTAGATAGCGTAAACGGCAATCTCACAAAATTCAACGAATTGTGGGGTTCGGTAGAAGCGGGAACAGGCGCATTGTCACTTGCAAAGGCAGGTAGTGACGCATATAACGACACTCTTATGGCGATGAAAGACAGTGCAGGAGCTACCGAACTGGCATATAGCAAGATGATGGATACGACAGAAGCCGCATCACAGAAACTCAGCAACAGCGCTCAGAACGTTGCAATAGCGATAGGCGATGATCTCAATCCTTGCCTTGAGGCTATGTATAATACAGGTTCTAATGTGCTAAATATATTTGCTTCGTGGATAGATCAATGCCCGGCACTGAGTGGCGCTATAGCAGGACTTGCTGTTGCAATAGGTGCTATGGGACTTGCAGGTGCTATCGCAGGAATAGTAAAACTTGTTCCTAAAATTGCTGAAATGCTTTCGTTAAGCCCTAAAATAATGATTATTGTTGCGGCAATTGCAGGTGCTGTGGCTGTAATAACGGCGCTGACTGTTGCTCTTTCTAACACAAACAAAGAGTATGAATCTTGGACTGCTTCCACGAAAGTCAATTATGACGAATTACAGAAAGCAAACGCCGAATACAAGAATGCTTGTGAGGAATTTGGTGCAACTTCCGCCGAAGCAAGCACTCTGAAAAATAAGGTTGACAGTCTTACCGAGTCATTTGAGAATAACAAGATGACCATAGAGGAACTTTATGATAGGTTTGATAAGCATATCGAATTGTCACAACAGATAACATCAAGTTATCAAGATAATAACTTTGAAATTGAAAATCAGTACGAAACCGCAGGGAATCTTGTTAATAAGCTCGAGGAATTAGCAACCAGCTCTGAAAAAACGGCGGCAAGCCAGGAGCAAATGAAGCAGATAGTATCTACTCTTAACGGAATGTATCCTGAGCTTGGCTTAAACGTTGAAAGCGTAACTGACAATATAGCCGCTTTGGGCGATAAGATAATGGAAACGGCCGAAAAGACCTATAAAAAGCGAAAGGTTGAAAACGCTCAAAATAGTATAGCTGATCTTATGGGTCAAGAGGAAACGCTTCGAAGGGATATTGAAATTGCAGAAGCCAATATGCTTGCTGCGGGTAAGAAATATTCTCAGCAGAATATATTTGAAGGAGCTGCCACTACATTGCTCAACTCGGGAGCAACCAAAGAATATAATGACGCTAAAGCAAAATGGGAAGCTCTTCACGATCAGCTTACTGCAAATATACAGGCTCAGGAAGATGCAAAGCAGGCTATCGAAGACTATGCAAAAGAGGCAGAGGAAGCCGCAAACGCTGCATTAAGCTACGGAGAAGCTTGCGAGCGTGCTGTTGACGGTAGTAAGGATGCAATACAGGAACTATGCGATAAATACGACGAAGCATATGACGCAGCAAGAAAAAGCATTGACAGTCAGATAGGGCTTTTTGACACAATGGCTACGGAGTCAAAAATAAAAGTTGAAGATATGTTTGACGCTTTTACGAGCCAGTATGAGTATCTTACAACATACTCCGAAAACTTAAAGAAAGCGGCTTCACTTGGGCTTGACGATGACCTCATAGCAAAACTTTCGGATGGCAGTGCGGAAAGTGCCGGCTATCTGAATGAAATTGTAACGCAGGCCGAAAACCTTGACAGCGACGGCGCAAAGAAATTTGTAAGCGAATTTAATGACGCTTTCAAGAAGACAGAACAGGCAAAAGACACGTTCTCGCATACTGTAGCAGGCATGCAGACCGACTTTGATAAAGAAGTAGACAAGGTTAAAGAAAGCCTTGAAAATGCCGTAAATGACATGAATATGAGCGACAAATCGAGAAAAGCGGCACTAGAAACAATGGACGCTTATATCGAAGCAATAAAGAGCAAACAGGCTGAAGCTGTTTCGGCTTCTGAAGCCGTTGCCTATGCTACGGCAAATATCCTTAACGGCAAATCTCAGTATGCGACAGGCTACGTCCCCGGAATGCCGTCAGACGTCTATGAGAAAATTCAGCATAATGCGAACGGTACCGATAATGCCGCAAATGCGTTTATAGCAGGCGAGGAAGGACCGGAGCTTGTTGTCGGTGCAGGCGGTTCTAAGGTATTTACAGCTGATGAAACACAGTCGATATTCAGAAATGCGGCGGCAGCTTTAGGTGCTGCACAGTCTTCAGCTCTTCCGTATGCTTCGCAGGAGCGTAAAATCGTTATTGATTTTGGCGGTAAAGGCTCGATTAAGGTTGACGGAAACGCAAATGTCGATGACATTGTAGCAGTGATGTACGAATACGCAAAACCTATACTTGTTTCTCTGCTGGAAGAAGAAATGGTGGAGGAAGGAGAAGAAAGCCATGAGTTCTAAGTATTCAATGCACTTGTCATTCAACGGCTCTAAGGAAAAAATTACGTTGCCGGTCCTGCCGTCTGAGTTTTCAGTGAAATATTCAAGCAAGCTTCAGACTATGGACATTGTTCAGCTTGGCGAGGTCGTAACCTCGTCAACTGAAAGTGCGGCAACGATAAGTTTTTCTTCTTTCTTTCCTGTTACAGCCTTTCCGGGCATAAAAGTAAAGAATACTCCTCGCTCTCTTGTCAATAAAATACGCAAGTGGAAAGCGAGCAATAAACCTGTCAGACTGGTGGTGTCCGGCTGTGGAATAAATATGTACTGCATGATTGACTCCTTTACCGTAACGGAAAAAGGCGGAGATGTCGGTACAATATATTACTCCTTAGCACTGAAAGAATACAAGGAAATCAAAGTGCGTAAGCTGAAAACCAAAATTACAATAAACGCACAGACTGTCGCTGTAGGAACGAAAACTAATCGTGTCGATAACACTGTCGGCAGTGCGACTTATGTGGTAAAAGATAATGATAGCTTATACAGTATCGCATACTATCAGCTTGGGGACGGACAGCGATATAAAGAACTGTACGAGTACAACAAGTCAACGATAGATGCCGCAAACAAAAGCGAAAAGGGCTCTAAATATACCATACACACAGGGCAGGTATTAGCAATACCATAAGGAGAAGCGCACATGAAACTATATTTCGTAAACCATGACAGCGAAGTCTTTGACGCTACAGAAGCTACATCAAGCGTTAAGTGGTCGGGAAAAAACGAAAGTGCGAGCCGATCTGTTACAGTTACAATGCTGAATGACCGTGCAAGAAACGCTAATTTTAAGCTATCGCCTGAAGAAGGCTGGCATTGCATACTACTGTACGACGAAAAAGAAATCTTCCAAGGTATCATAACGAAAATATCAGAAAGCCGTGGCAACTCTATGACTGTCACGGCTTACGATTTAGGCATATATCTGTCAAACAATAAAGATACGTTTGTTTATGAGGGATATACTCTCTCGGAAATCTTTGTAGATGTGTGTAGCCGTTACGGTGTCCCGTATGATAGCGTATGCTCCTCATCGGCGTGTATAGAGTCTATCGTCAAGAAGAGCTCTACGGCTTACGATGTGCTCACAACGGCAATGGAGGAAGAATATAAGGCTACGGGCATTAAGCACTCCATTGTAGCAAGTAAGGGCAAATTAAGCCTTATTGAGCGCAAGGAGCATCTTATCGAGTGGATGATAGAAAGCGGTCGCAACATATCGGCGTATACATATACTCGCAGTATCGAGAAGATAAAGACACGAGTTAAGCTGTACTCTAAGGATAATGTGGCAGTGGCAGAGGAAGCAAATACCGCACTTGAGGCAAAAATAGGCGTGTTCCAGGACAGCCAAAGTACAAACGACGATGCAAGCGAAGGTGAAATATACGAGTTGGCTAAGTCATTGCTTGACGAACAGGGAAAACCGTCTGTCAGCTTGTCGGTCACTGCTGACGGCAAATCCGAGCTTATCTCGGGACGGTGCGTATATTGTGTGCTGAAGCCGCTTGATATTGCCGCATCATACTATATCGACAGCGACACACACACTTTCAGCGGTGGCAGACATCAAATGTCTTTGACACTGACACTTGTGCAGGGCAATGTGCTGTCAGCTGGCAGTAACAGCGGTAGCACAGTCAATGCGCAGATTGGTGATATAGTGTGGTTTAACGGAGGACGGCATTATTACACAGCTAATAGCGACGAGCCTACAGGTCCGTTACTTACTGCCGGTCCTGCGAAAGTACAGAATATTTGTGCAGGGGCAAAACACCCGTATGCGCTTGTTCACACGGACAATCAAAGCATGGTTTACGGCTGGGTTGATATAGGAACGTTTGAGAAGAAAGGATAAAAAGTGAGTTCTTTGAAAGGCTTGATTCAAGCAATGAACAGCAACGGAAAAACCGAGATCCTTGTTGCAGATGTCTTGAAAATGTCACCCATTACTTTTCAGGCACGGTCAGATAAACAGTTGCTGATAACCGAGCGTAGCGTAATTGTGCCAGAGCGTGTAAAAAAAGAACTGTCGGTAGGTAATAGTGTTTATCTGCTTATAGCAGGCAATGTAATCTATTGCCTTGACAAGAAAGCGAGTGACAAGTAATGCTGAATGTACCGATAAACGTCACTGTCGATACGGAAGTCAACGAACCGAGCAAGACGTATGCGCTTGACTATGACACATATTCGGTTGGTAGTGACAAAATAGACGGCATAGAAGCCGTAAAACAGGCGATAAGCAAGGCACTGTCAACACCACGCTTTAAGTGTCGTGTCTATGATAATCAGTACGGCTCGGAAATACGAGAAGCTATAACAGAAGAAGACGCTTCGGACGAGTATATCGCCGATAATATGGCGTTTCTGATAGAGGATACCCTGAAGGTTGACGACAGAGTGTTGAGTGTTTCCGATGTATCTGTAGAGCACGTTGATGACATGCTGTATGTATCATTTTCTGTGAGTACAATATTCGGAGATACCACAATTGAGGAGGAGATATAAATGTTCAGCGACAAGACGTATGACAAGCTACTTGACGAGGCGTTATCAAACGCCCCCGATGATGTAGACACACGGCAAGGAAGCATATACTATGATGCAATTGCAGGACAGTGCCAGATAATAGCTCGTATGTATGAGGAAATGTCAGCACTGAGCGAGTATCTTTCGCTTGATAAGTGCTACGGTGAAGTGCTCGACAGCAAAGCGTACGAGCACGGAATATCAAGAATAGGAGCAACAAATAGCGAATACTTGCTTGAATACACTGGAACGGCACCTGCTGTAGGCAGTCGTTTTTTTGATAACAGCGTTTTCTTTGAGGTCGTCAAAAGCGGCGACAACCTTGTGCTTCGTGCGGAAGAAGCTGGAAGCTTAGATGATAGAGTTAACGTTGGTGATATTGTCGTGCCTGTAAACACGATAGTCGGTCTGTCAAGTGCAACCATCGGCGATGTGGTAACCGACGGCGTTGACGAAGAAAGCGATGATAATTTGCGTCAGCGACTTGTAGAAAAAATCACAACGCCGTCGCAGAACGGCAATAAGAGGCAGTTTAAGACGTGGTGTGAAGCAATTTCGGGCGTAGGCCATGCCCGAATATTGCCACTTGAGAACGGTCCGAATACCGTTGTAGCTGTGCTGATTGGCGCAGACGGTCGAGGTGCTGAACAGAGTACGGTTGACGAAGTGCAAAAGCAGATAGACCCGCTGGACAAGCAGGGACTTGGTGAAGGTCTTGCGAACATAGGCTGTGTATTTACGGCGAAAGCCGCAACAGAAAAATCTATCGCTGTAAATGTTTCTGTGGCTCTTGCAAAAGAAAAGTCTATGCAGGTAGCAAAGACCGAAATTGAAGAAAAGCTTATCGCATATTTCAAGGATCTTGCACTTGACAACAAAAGCGACACCGCTATTGTTAGGCTGACGAGCATAGGAAATATTCTGCTTAACTGCGATTCAATAATAGACTACAGCAATCTTACTCTCGATGGCGGATCGTCGAACGTCACAATTTCCGTAAATAGCGTCCCGATACTTGGTACGCTTACAGTGTCGGCAATGGAATAAGGAGGGCTTAAATGAGTGTTATTTTTCCTAAGCCGCTTGACACTTGCTACGAAGAACTACGCCGTATGTACCCTGTTTTTATGCTCAAATTCAAGGAAATTGATGCACTGTTAAAAACCGAGGGAAAGCAGTTGGACGAGATTGACGCAGCTATAAGCAAGATTGTTGATAATCAGCACATAGCTACAGCCGATAGCAATGCGCTGACGGAACTTGAAAAGCTTTTGCTAGGCTACACAAATGAAACGCTTGAAATGAACGAGCGCAGAACCGTATTAACTGCACTGATTATCGGAGATGCTAAATGCTCGGCTTCAACTCTTGAACGATACATTATGAAAGTTTTTGGCGCTTCGGCAGAAATACGATTGCGGCAGGCGGAGGGGTATAAGTATCTCGAGTGTAAGATCGACATGGATCAGAACGCACGACTTGCAAAGCTACTGGATGTACGGCAGATTATCTCTGACAAGCTTCCGGCACATCTAAGTCTACAGCTGTTGTATGTGTCGAGCGTAACGTATGATCTTTATACAGGCATAAAACCGCTGTACAGTCATCATAAAACGGAGGTAAGTATTAGTGGAATGGAATAATTACTGTGTCACAAATGCAGGCGTAGAGGTGCTTAAAAAAGCTATAGGTGGCAAAAAGGTTACGATTACCGCCGCAAAAAGCGGCACTGACACGGTACCCGAAAGCGAGCTGAAGGAGCAGAGTGTGCTTTCGGGTACCATGCGAAATGCGACTATAGCAAATGCAACGAATCAACCTGAAGGTTACAGAGTGACTTTGAGAGTTACAAACACAGGTGTCAAATCGTCATATATCTTTAAACAGTTGGGATTATTTGCAACGGCAGAAGACGAATCAGAAGTCCTTTTTGCAATTTTACAGTCGGAGAACGGCGAGACAGTTCCCGACGAAAGCGAGCTGTACACATATGATGTGTCATTGATTATCGCTATCAGCGACACATCGAATATCACTGTAAATGTTGATAAAACAAGCTACGTTACCGAAGAAGAACTTGACGGGCATAAGACAGACAAAACAAATCCTCACGGCGTAACGAAAGCGCAGGTGGGACTTGGCAACGTCCCGAACGTTAGCACAAACGACCAGACACCGATATATACTGTTCCTACGGCAAATGCAGAACTTGTAAGCGGCGAAAAGCTCGGAACGGCGTTCGGAAAAATTGCAAGGGCTGTAGCTTCGCTTATTGCACATATTGCCAACAAATCAAATCCTCACGGCGTAACGAAAGCGCAGGTGGGGCTTGGCAATGTGGATAATACATCAGATGTGAATAAGCCTATATCTTCGGCAACACAGACTGCGCTTAACGGAAAATCAGACAAGGCACATAAGCATAAGACAGCTGATATATCAGATATGCCATCAGCCCTACCGGCTGATGGCGGTAACGCCGACACTGTGGACGGTAAACACGCAAACGAATTTTACCCCGCACAAAAAGGGGTTGTTTTTGGTGGAGATTATAACTCGTTGATGACAAACGGTATTTATGAGTTACTCGGAACTAGCGATCAACCGACGCAAAACGCACCTAACGGAAACAACTCTAATAATGATTGCTATGTTCAAGTGTTTGCACATAGTGCAAATTATATAACACAGATAGCAACATCGGGCAGACGTGATAAGACACAGTACATCAGGTCGCTGAGTAACGGAGTGTGGGACAGCTGGGAACAAATAAAGTCCGGTGATGCAGATACGGTAGACGGCAAGCACGCAAGCGATTTTGCTGCGAGCAATCACACGCATACGGCGGCAGATATAGGAGCGGCGGCGAGTGGCCACACGCATACAAAGTCGCAGATAACCGATTTCCCTGCAAGCCTGCCTGCAAACGGTGGTAACTCTGCTACTGTAAACGGTCATACTGTAGCATCTGATGTTCCGGCAAATGCAAAATTTACGGATACGCAGTATTCGCCGTTTGCAAAATCGGGAACAGGGGCAAAAGCAGGGCTTGTTCCTGCACCGTCCACGACAGCAGGAACATCAAAATATCTTTGTGAAAACGGCACATGGGCGGTACCGCCTGACACTAAGTATAGTGTTGCAACAACTACATCAGCCGGATTGCTTTCCGCTTCTGACAAATCAAAGCTTGACGGCATAGAAGCCGGAGCTGATAAATACAAGCTTCCTGTTGCAAGTGAAACCCTCGGTGGCGTAAAAACAGGTCCGTCTGTAATAGTAAACAGCGATGGCACAATGTCAATCGTAAAGGACTCCCATTACCACTCTGCGCTTGAAGCGATTGACATTACGGGAAAAACGATTGACCTTAACACACTGAATTTAAGCGATGCACCCGGACAGATCAAGCACTACGTTGAAAAGACGTCAGGCGGATCGGCGAACATTACAAATGCACCACAGGCAGGAATGTTCCTTATGGTAGCAAGAAACATAAGGTGGGCTTCAAGTACGGACTATATTACCGAGCAGGTCTTTGTTTCGGTCACGACGAAAAAAGAGTACGGCAGATGGTGCACAAGCGGGACATGGAGTGCGTGGGTAGAACGCAACTACACTAACACATGGCGAGGCATTCAGAACAACCTAACATCTGACAGTGCAACAGATAGCTTATCGGCTGCACAGGGCAAAGCGCTTAAAGCACTTGTGGACAGTAAAGCTTCAAGTGGGCATACTCACAGTTATGCCGGCAGTTCATCGGTAGGCGGTGCGGCGACGAGTGCTGACAAAATCAATACCGATGCAGGAAGTGCTACACAGCCGGTATATATCAAGGATGGTGTCCCCAAGGCGACCACATACACTCTTGGAAAGTCCGTACCTGCATCGGCCGTGTTTACTGATACATGGAAAGCGTTGGTTGGTTCGACAACAACCGCCGCAGGAACAGCGGGGTACGCTCCTGCACCTGCAAAAGGTGCGTCAAATCGCTATTTACGATGTGACGGAGCGTGGGTTGTGCCGCCGAACACGGTAAATACTGTAGTGATTAAACAGGGGTCTGCTTTACAAACTGCAATAGATATTTCATCCAGAAAACAGGCATATATCGAGTTTTATAAGGTATCGATTACAGCTGCCGGTGCTTCCGAAAGTTTTTCTTACCCATTTGTGATAACTGACACTACTCCGGCAACGGCAGTTACTCATAAATCAATATATGGTTCAGCAGACATTGCTATCGTATATTCGTTAACAACAGACGGAAAAATCACATTCGAAGGAAATGGCGGTTGGGGATACAAAATACTGCTATTTGATTGATAGGAGGCAAACATGATTATTTATGAAGACGGAAGCTGGCTTTGCGGGGAAGATGAAACAACAATCCCTGACGGAGCTATGATTATAGGTGATGATACTCGACTTGCGGATGAAATAAAGCAGTATCCAAAGGTCAGACTGGTGTCGCCGACTGATGACTTTGACGATATTGACAACATACAGGTAGTGCCGATAGAGGACAGACACAGAGTAATACTTGCCGAGCTTGACCACTTGGATTTACAGGCGGTGCGCCCGCTTAGAGCGATTGCCGCAGGAACAGCAACAGAAACAGACAAGCAAAAGCTCATCGCTTTAGAAGAACAGGCAACACAGCTCCGCACGGAGCTTGCAAATATAACAGCTGAATAATCAGCAGAAAGGAAAAAGTTATGGAAAAAATAAACGGAATTTTCGGCGGTATAGTTGCGACTATAGGCGGTGTGATAGGCTGGATATGGGGCGATTTTACGCCACTGCTCGCCGCTCTTATTGTCTGCATGGTGCTTGATTACATATCGGGCGTGGCGTGTGCTGTGGTTCGCAAAGACGTGTCAAGCGAGGTAGGATTCAAAGGTATTGTAAAGAAGATACTGATACTTATGCTTGTCGGTGTAGCGCACGTTCTGGATGCCTATGTGCTTAACAGCACACCTGTATTACAGTCGGCGGTGACTATGTTCTTTATTGCAAACGAGGGCATATCCCTTGTGGAAAACGCCGCAGGGCTGGGTATCCCGATACCTAAGAAGATGTTGGAAGTATTAAAGCAGCTGAAGCTTAAGGGCGATAGCACGGAAGAAAATGAAAGCGAGGACGAATAATATGAGCAACAGCAAACTGATAAGTTACACCAAAATAAGCCCACACAGAAACAGTCCCAGAAACCACAAGATAGACACTATCACAATTCACTGTGTAGTCGGCCAGTGCGCCGTTGAACCGCTCGGCGAACTGTTTCAGACAAAAGAAGCGTCATCGAATTACGGCATAGGTTATGACGGCAAGATCGCAATGTACGTTGAAGAAAAAGACCGCTCTTGGTGCTCTTCGAGCGCAAGCAACGACAACAGAGCTATCACGATAGAGTGCGCAAGCGACAGTTACGAGCCGTATGCTATCAATGACAAGGTGTACAAATCACTGATTAAGCTCTGCGTGGATATATGCAAGAGAAATGGCATTAAAAAGCTAATGTGGAAAGCTGATAAATCGCTCATCGGACAGGTCGACAAGCAGAACATGACCGTACACAGATGGTTTAACTCCGGCAAATCATGCCCGGGTGAGTACATATACAGCAGGCTCGGTAAAATTGCCAATGAAGTCAATGCTCAGCTTGGTGTAAAAACCACAACAAGCACTACACCCAAGAAGTCAAATGCCGAGATAGCTAAAGAAGTAATACGGGGATCGTGGGGTAACGGCGTAGAACGCAAGCATAGATTGACTGCTGCCGGCTATAATTACACATCTGTGCAGGCGGAAGTTGACAGAATGCTCGGCAAGAAAACATCAACAGTTTCCACGACCGCTAAAATCAGCAAGGGCGACCGTGTGCAGATAAAGCAGGGGGCAACCTGGTACGGCGGAACGAAAGTCCTTACAGGCTGGTTACTTAAAAAAACCTGGATTGTCGATGAAGTTGTCGGTAATCGTGCTGTACTCGGCAAGGATACTACGGGCGTTTTTGACATACAGTCGCCGATAGATGTTAAGTACCTGAAAAAGTAAAAAGTAATTTGATAAGCCTCGATGAAGATATATTTTTATCTCCATCGGGGCTTTTTTCTTTTTATATAAAAATTATAAAATTTTTCAAAAAAACACTTGACATAGGCGTACGACTATGATATAATATAATTACAGAAGGGAGGTGAGCAAATGAACAATATAGCAAAAGCCTTGCAAGACTTGGCAAAAGCAGTAGAAAACAACCCGACCGTTAAGAGCGTAAAGGTTACAGTAACACTGCAAAAGCCGAAGCCCAACAAGGCTAACGAACCCAAGAGCGAATAATTAAGCTCATAGGCAGGAAGGGGGCGCAACCCCTTCCGTAAGTCCTATTATATCATAAAGAGCTGAGAAAATCAAGACGACATATAGAGGAGGATAAAATGGCAAAAAACAAGAGCGACATTGTATACACTGTAATGGATAACGGAAGTTATTGGAAGGTGTCATACAAAGAAAACGAATTATCTGTATGCTTTAATGTAGAAAAGAAACTCTGCGAAACAGAAGCAGAGGTCGTTGACTATGTAAAGCGGCAGGTGTTAGGGGGCAATTCTGATGAGTGAGCGTAAGAAAACACCGCAGGAAAGGTATGCGGCAAAATATAAAAAGCAGTTTAAGATAGATTGCATTACTACCACCGAACAGGACATTATCGAAAAGCTTGAAAGTGTACCAAATAAGGCGGGATATATCAAGCAACTTATTCGTGCGGATATAGCGAAAGGTAAATAGAAAAATATAAAAAATCCTTCAATGAGAACAATTTATTCATCGGAGGATTTTTTTGTTATATTAGAAACTTTGCACAAATTAATTTTGACTTTTTTGTGCATGTATACAAACTTTTGCTATTTTTTAAAGATATTAAATATCGAGTGACGTTATTATCTATCTGATGTGGTTCATTGACCTATAAATTATATAGAATTATAGGAAGGAGGAACTACATATGATAAGATTTTTACTGTCCACGAAGCTCGGCGAAGTCAAGTGGACACAGGCGGATCTTGCAAGAGCTACAGGCATAAGACCAAATACGATCAATGAGTATTATCATGGCATTGCCGAGCGCATCAGCCTTGAGCATCTTGACTTGATCTGTGAGGCGTTACATTGCCAGCCGTCTGACATTATAGAGTGGGTGCCAAATAACCCGCCACGAACAAAAAGCAGAACAACCGGCAAATAAGAACGAAGTGCACCTGAAAAGTATCAGGTGCGCTTTTCTTTATCGATTTATCATTGACATCATGATGGAACCAATTCTTCTGTACCTGCATCGTTCCCGGAATGATCCCTTGCGACCTCACTGTATTTCCCGTGATGACACGGTAGCTGTCCCCTCTGCCTGTTGCGGTAAAGCAGGTCGTAAAGCCTTTTTCTATATCCTTAAGATACACTGTAAGAGTGCCGTGGATATAATCGGCTCTTATGACCAAGAGCCATATCGGATCGCTTGTGAAATCAAGAAACTTTTCTGCGTTTTTTCTGATTTTATCCGTTTCAAAAATGGATCTGTCGCTTGAAATTTCCTGCGACAGCTTTTCTATAATACTGTCATAGTACGATTTCTGCTCGATAAGCTCCTGCTGTGTTATCAATCCGTCCAGCATAAGATCAACCGCACGGCGCTTTTTGGCATTGAGCGTTTCGATCTTTCTGCGCAGTGCAGGGATGTCTGGCTTGTCTGTTCGGGATAAGCCCTTTATTACTGCGTTTATGACGGCTGTTTTGTCGATGGGTATATCGGTGAAAATACGCTTTATGCAGGCTTTTAGGGCGGTCACGTTAAGCGTTTCGTTGTTGCAGGACTTTCCGCCGATTCTCCCCGAGCAACGCAGGGCGTGGTATATCTTGCCGTTTTTCAGCTTTTTTACTCGGGATACCATCACACTGCCGCATACACCGCAATATACCTTTCCGCTGAAGACATATCGGTCGCTGTGGCGGCTTGTGTCCGTAGGCTTTCTCCGGCTTATCTCGGCTTGGGTCTGCTCCCACAGCTCACGGCTTATTATCGGTTCGTGATGATTTCTTATATAGATATGCTCCGAGCTGTTGAGCCTTTTCTTATGCGTGAGAAAATCCGGAGTGCAGGTCTTTTTCTGCTCAAGGTCGCCGACATATTTTACATTCCGCAGCACCTTTCGGATAAACGCACCGCTCCACCTTCCGCCGTTGACGGTTCTTATCTGCTCGGCGTTCAATCCGTCCGCTATGCTTTCTGCACCCTTTAAAAGCACGGTATACTCTGTGAAAATACGCTTTACTATTTCTGCCGAATCCGCATTGACAGTGATTTTGCCGTCTTTTACGTCATATCCGAGACAGCTTCTGCCGAACACTACGCCCTGTTCCATTTTCCTTTGCTGGCCCCATTTTACACGCTCGGAGATTTTGCGGCTCTCCTCCTGCGCTATCGTTGCCATTATAGAAAGCCTCAGTTCGCCGTCGCTGTCACGGGTGTCTATATTATCGTTTATAAAGATAATGCCTACGCCCTTCGCCCTAAGCATACGGGTGATGTTAAGGGTGTCTACAGTGTTTCTTGCAAAGCGACTGACCTCTTTTGTGAGGATAATATCTATGCCGCCGGACACGGCAAGGGAGATCATTTTGTTGAAGCCGTAACGGTTGAGCGTTGTCGTGCCGCTTGTACCCTCGTCATAGAACACTCCGACCAAAGTCATGGAGTCCGAATTTCTGATATAATCATCAAAGAACGACCGCTGTGAAGCAAGCGAGCCGGATTGCTCGGCACGGTCGGTTGAAACACGGCAATAGGCTGCGGCTCTGAGCTTATTCATCGTCTGCGTCCTCAGGACCGACAGCTGATGCGTCACGTTGATGATTTATGATGATTTTAACAATCTGCCTTGTAATGATTTCTATCTCTGCTTCGGTTATTTCCATAATATCACCTCGCAACAAAATATTCTTACATTGTTTGTACATATTCCTGTTGCTTTTTGATAAATGCAGTGTTATAATTAAATAGGTAATATTTGGCGGGAGGTGTTGACTTGCAGAAAAAGGCTGTAAAGGATAACGCTAAAAAAGCAAAATACTCAGTGCGGCGGCAAACTGTTTTATATCAGACGGATTCGAGGGCACTTCAATAAGGAAAATAATGAATGAGGCAGGCGCTGAGGTCGGTCTGTTCTATTACTATTTTAAATCAAAGGATGATATATACAGTGCGTTTATAGAATCACTGTTCATAGATTATAGAAGCAAGATAATCGGAATGACGGAAAAAGCCGTAAGGTCGCCGTATACTTCTTTTATTGATATATTCGGAATGTTTGCGGATGAAGCTGAACGCTTCCGCAATGAATTTGTAGGGAAAATGCACGAAAGCACGCTGAGAGATATTCGTGATCGCTCGCTTGAAATATCTGTCCCGTATATAAAGCAGATTATTGAAGTGCTGATAGAATACGGCGCAAAGCCGCTGATAAGCACGGAAGAGCTTGCTATAATAATGACATACGGGATAGGCAATCTTTTTTTGCGTGATAAGGAATCACGGCTTGCCGGAACGGATAGGGAAAGTATGAAAACGACCGCACTTCTGTTCGGACTTGACCTTGAATATGTTTCGCTTACCCTGCCACGCATCCCTTATGCTGAGGAAACGGAGAAAATAACGGCTCTGGCTGAGCTTTGCAGTGAGAATTTTGCTGACTACAATGCCGAAAGAATGGCAAGGCTTATAAAGAAAAGAATGTCAAGCGGCGAGATATTTGTTATAGCACACAAAAATAATATCGCAGGCTTTATTATGTTTTCGAAGAAGAACAAAACGATAGATCATATCGCCGTGTCGCCTGACTACAGGCGTATTGGTATAGCGTCAAGACTTATGGTTACGGCTATGGCGCAGTTTGAGGTCGGTGAGGAACTGTCAGCCATAACTTTCAGACAGGAACATCTGATGTCGGACGGGGTAAGCCGTATGTATAAGAAATTCGGCTTCGACGATGAAAAGAATATCGTTGTCCGTGGCGAGCCTCTTGTAAAGAGAACCGCTGTTGTACCCGAAAAGGCGATAATAACCGAATAAAGCAAAATGGGGCATAAATGATGCTCCTTTTTATTTAACCGGCAGGCTCTGCAATGATGAAAAAAGCCCGAAATACTGCCGATAATGAAATAAGTCTTGAAATTTGCGGCGATTTAGTATACAATATAATAAGTAATGCTGTAAATCAAACGTATGTGCCTTGCACAGCGGAAAGGAAAATAAATGGAAAAAGTAATCAGCTTTTTAACAAATAAATGGTTCAAATTCGGTGTGTCATTCTTGTCGATAGCCTATCCCGTGTTTCTGGGCTTCGTGGCGTGGCTTTTTATGGGATATTATCTTGAGCCGACGCACCAGGGTGCACTTGTTACGCTTTATATCTTTATCAATATTATCTTCTTCGGGATTATGCTTTTCACAAGAAAGCAGATAGTCACGAGAATCATTGCGATAATTTCGCCTTTTTTGGCGTTCGCTATACTTCTGTTCGGCTTCGGCAACTGGTTTGCCGCAGTGCCTCCGATAGTCGTAAGCGTACTTATATTCCTGCTGAGCGGTGCGGGCGAGACCACAAAGATCATTATCGGCACTATATATCTGCTTATGTATGTAGTAGGAGTGCTTGTTTATCTGACTTTCAAGATGCTGTTCGGAAATATTACTCTTATGGATGTCGATCTGTCTGCAAGAAGCACAAGCTACCGCTATTCGCCCGACAAGCAGTACAGAATAGTTCTTTATGTCGATCCTGAGGGCGACACCAGCCGTTCGGTATCCTTCTATCTTGAAGAAACAGACGGAGATATAAGTCTGCCGTTCCTTGAATGCCGTAACGCATTGGGCGGTATCCATATAATAACCTCCGACTATAACAAGCCTGCCGATGTCAAGTGGAAAGACAAGCATACGCTTTATGTTGACGGCAGAAAGCGTGAATTCAACTTCGACGCAGTATCGACAGATGACACATCGGAAGACTATTAAAGGACCTGCGGAAAGGAAAAGCGGATATGAGTATAAAAAGAACAGTCAGCTTAACCGGTATAAATTCGAGTGAGATATATTCTCTTTCATATCCGCAGTCTGTCCTTAAATTTGCCGAATATGACTTTTCCGGCTTTATCAGACGCTGTACCGATTATTGCAAAAGATGTGCGGAAAGCGGAGAGTACAGACTTGAGGATATTGTTGCGCTCCGTAATTCACTCGGTGCGTGTCACAAATATGTTGAGGCGAATATCCACGGCATTTATGAAAAAGCGGTGCAGGATCTGTTTATAGAATATCTTTGCAGAGAAAAGGGGCTTGGTATATCTTCCTTATGGAATGAGCTTATAAATGCCAAAACTCCGTTTGAAAAGCTCATATTCACAAGGCTTACCGAATATCGTCACAATAAGGCGGTAAACCGCTGGGTGAGCCTTCTTCAGCTTCAGGAATACGCAAAACGCAAGATAGACTTTGTGTTCGGTGAAAAGGTCACTGCAGAGCAGGCGTTTGCAAAGCGTGATTATTTTGATCTGACATTCAGCGTAGCCGCAAATGAGATGGGCTATCCGTCGGAATGCTTTACCGCCGCAAAGGTGTACACTGTCGGCAGGCTGCCGTCCGCTCCGTTTATAACGTGCAATATTTCAAAGGCGATAGCCGCTTCTGCGCTTCCCGAGATCGAATATGAGGGCGAGCACAGACCGTTTGCCGCTCTGCATTCGGACAGCGAGGCGATGGATGTCTTTGCTAAGATAAAGAATTATGTTCCCGAAAAACCGGATTCGGTGCTGAACACGATAATAACAACGATGCGTTCTCTGCCGAAGAAGGTGTACGTTTCGGACAGCCTCAAGGCAATAATAGATCTGGAAATAGACCTTTTGCTTGAAAGCGGGGGAGTTCTTCAGCACTGTGAACGTTGCGGAGAGTATTTTATTCGTGACAAGGATTACGACTATGACTATTGCAGTAAGGCTCAGCCGAGCGGCCGCACCTGCCTTGAGATGAGCACGGCGGTACCTCCGAGAACACCGGATGAAATAAGACGGCTTGAGGATATGACCAAAGAGCTGTACACATATATGTCGAAGCGTATAAACGTCGATCTTACACAGCGTGATTTTGCAGAGTGGTATCAGAGCTTTATGGCTATAAAGGAGAGCATTCTTCACAATACGCTCAGCGTTTCGGAATTCAGAGAATTTGAGAAGTATTCTCACGATCTGCATTTTGCGCCGGTCAAGCACGAAGCCGAAAGCAAGAGCGAGCCGTCCGCACAGGAAAGCAAAGAAAAAACCGGCAAGGCAAAACAGCCCCAGGTAAAGCCTTTTGTTTTTGAACGGGTAGACCGCAGTGTTCTTTACGAGCAGGAAAACCGCCGCAGAAAGCAGGAGCAGGAACGTGAGCTTTATGATATGATGCAGGAAAGCGCCGTACCCGTACAGCAGGAAGCGGCCGCACTGCAAAACGAAGCTCCTAAGGCACCTGTTCACGTTGTAAAGGCCGATGAAACGGATAAGCTGGATGTCAGCCTGTTTGAAAATCCGTTCGACAATGCTTTCGACAGCGAGATCTCCGAGCTTGAAAAGGTCAGCGGTTATGATTTCAAGCCGCTTGACGATATTTTCAGTTTTGGCGGAGCAGATGACAAATTACAGCAGACATCCGGCGGATATACTGATGAAGGCACTGCAGACGAAGACAGTTCCGATAAAGACAATAACGCATATACAGAGCCTGCTGTTGATACGGGCTTTGCAGGCGAATTTGCAAAAGCCGACTACAGCATAAGGCACTCTGTAACGCCTAAGAGCAACTATGCGGCAAATATGTACAGGCATACCGTTGAAACAACACAGACACCGGCAGAAGATTTCCCTGATGTACAGCAAAGCGGAGAACATCTGACGCAGGATGATTTTGATATTCTGCCATCCTCGCCGTCACTTACTGTACCGGTCGGAGAAAAAGCGTCCGTAAAAGCAAAGTCTGAGGAAAAGCCGGCTGTGAGCGAAAAGCACACTCCGCCTGTTATAAAGCTGGATGCTCCTTCCGTAGACAGCCTTACCGATGCCGATGATATTCCGGGAGCGGACAGATGCAGACGTGACAACGGCGGCACAATGAACAGAAATACAGCGAAACGTCTGCTTGACGGCATAATAAAGCCGACAAAGATACGCAATCCGTTTATAGATGAAAATGATGATGAATAAATACGAGCTGAAGCGTATACTGCTTGATTGGTTCTTTCCGAACCGCTGTCCTTTGTGCAGTAAGGTCATAGGAAGAATGGATTATATCTGCGATAAATGCGCCTGCGAATTCGAGTATAACGAGAAAGAGGAAAGCCTTTGCGGCGGCAGGCTGTTAAGCGTATGCCGTTATAACAAAAAGACTTCGCCTGTAGTTATAGGTGCAAAGAAGCACCGTGACGGCAGTAAAATCAGTTTTATGGCATATACGCTTGTACAGAAGATTACAGGGTGCTATGAAACTCTGCCGGATGTCATCGTACCTGTTCCTATTTATTATACGGATAAAATCAAAAAAGGCTACAGCCATACCGAGAAGATATGCCGTGAGATTTCCGAAATAACCGGCATACCGACAGTTAACGCCGTTGCCAAAACAAGAAAGACCGCACAGCAGAAAACGCTCGGTAAGAAAGAGCGTGAAAGCAATCTCGACAACTGCTTTACTGTGACAGAGCCGTCAAAGCTCAACGGAAAGCATATTCTCATAATTGACGATGTAACGACTACCGGAGCAACGCTGACCGAAATGTATAAAACCATAAACAATTGTGAAGGCTGTTTATGTATCGCTATAGATTTTGCGGTGTTTGCAAGAACGTAGAAAAATATAATAACAGCAGCAACCCCTGCACCGTTCAGACAATCGGTGTGGGGGTTGCTGTTATTATTGAAGCCCTTAAAGCAAAGCTGTACGTTCAGCGCTACAGCTTTTTCTTTTTGCCGGTTCATCGGGTTTTCCAATCTGAATATAGCAGTTGCAGGCACGGTTCAGAAATTCAGCACGGCAGGCGGTAAATGTCAAGAGGTATGTAAGCTGTTTTCGTGGCTGTTTTGCGCTTTGATATACGGTGGGGAGTATGGAACACAGAAAAATATACTTGTCCGACGGTTTTACTTTGGCTGTAATCTTTTGCTCAAGGGCAGGGAGGAAAACTCAACTCGGTTACGGGAAAAGTTTACAATGAGATTTGGCTTACTGATGGGATTTACAGCAATATGACAATTTGATAGGAATTCTGCGTGGAATTTGACAGTGGAAAATATATTTGTTGTGTGATAATATGAAAAATAATAAACGGAATGTGCAAATTTTATATCGGTTATATCAAAATACACGTTTCGTATGCAGTAAAGCCGCAAGGCTGTCAATATTCAAACGGAGGAAATCAGATGCAAGCGAGAGATTTAAAAAATATTATCGAAAGTGAAAATCATGAACTGAAAACTCAGTTCTGCAATGTTCCGTTTACAATTACTCCTGACAGGAACATTTATAACATTATCAGAAACAAGTACAAGGAACTGGCTCTTGAAGCGCAGACAAAATTTGCAGAGATAAACGAGCAGTTTGAGGATCTTGACGATCTTATAAACAATGCTCCGAGCGCTTTTGTATACTGCATTGAAAAGGCTCTGCTCGAGCTGATACAGGATATAATCAGCGTAGATATTTATACAATAGATAAAGATGCTGTTGTGAATATGGCTTTTGACGGTGTATATTTTGACGAATTCACAGAAGCGTTCAAGGTCATTGACAAAAAGTATGAAAAGATACTTACCGATCTTAACGATGCCGAATATGCAAGAGAACTGAGAAAAGAGAGCAGACCTCGCTGGCAGTCGGCTACATTCGGCGGAAATGCCATAAACGCCTGGTCAAATCAGCTTGATGCAACGGCAATGAATATCACCGAGGGTATAGCGTACAGCCTTGTTAATGCGGTCGGAAATATGATGAGCCGCAGCTATGCACGTTCACAGATAAAGGAACTTTTTAACACAATGAGTCTTCGTCAGGATATGGTGAACAGTGTTTATGATTCCTGCTTCAATCTGCATTTATTACTGCTTGATATAGTAGAGAAGAACACCGCAATAAAGTTTGACGGTACTGTGAGTGCGGCTGATACGCAGAAAGCACAGGCTATGTTCAACAATATGATGTCTATAAGTCTTCCCCCCGAAAAGAGAGATGCTTTTATCGTGCAGATATTCGAGCTTGATCCTTACGAGGACAGTTTCTATTCAAAGCTGATTGATACAATGGGCGATGAGGATGACTCCATAGGGAAATTCTCCGAATTTTTCGGCGTGAATATATTCGACATCAAGAACGATATTCTTGCTCGCTTTGTAAACGATAATATCGGTGAAACCGAAGAAGATGCTGTGAAGTGCAAGGGACTTATGGAGGAGTATGCCGCAAAGATAGGGCTCAGTACCGTACAGATTGTACAGGCAAGGAATATAGTCGAAGAACGTCTTAAATATTTCAATGACCTTTATTGCACCGTAGACGGCGTTCTTATGGACTCAAGAGCGGAAGCAGACCTTGCAAGAGAAGAACTTCCGCAGATTACGGCGATATTTGAAACGGTTGCAAAGCCGACCGACAAGTCTGACCTTGATTATGAAAACGACCTTATCGAAAAGAGAAAGCAGATAGATTCGTTCAAAACAAAAGTTAAGGATAAATATCTTGAAAGTATAGACGCATTGCTTGCCGATTTCGACAGGCTTTTCAGAAAAGAGGGAAAATTCGACCGTAGCCTGACGAGAGAAGAAGCGGGGGCAATAAGAGCCTTTGAATATGTAAAGGGTATGAGAATAACATCTTTTGAAGAACGTGACAACGCTGTTAAGATGCTGACCGAGCGTTTGCCGCATCTCGGTATAACCGAGGCACAGGCGGAAAACGCTTACGCTTATCTGGACGAGGTCGAAAAGAACCTTTGCGTAATTGACGGAATACAGTTTGCAAACAGGGAAGAGGCTTTAAAGGCTACCGCAGAGCTTAACGAGATAACGGCAATAGTAAATGCCGTGCCGAAGCCTGACAAGAACAGCGTTCTTCCTTATGAGAAAATGCTTGATGAAACTAAGGCAAAGCTGGAATCTTATGAAACAGACGTAAAAAACAAGTATATCGGAATTATCGAGCAATACAAGGCAAAGTTCGACACAACATTCCGTACGGTAGGATTTACGGTGTATGAAACAAGAAAAGAAGCGGCGGCACAAAGAGCACTGAATTTTGCAAAGAACGTGATTCCCAAGGGTTACACCGAGCAGGATCTGATTGACGCAAGGCAGAAGGTCGATGAATTTTTGTTAACGGTCGGAATAACCTTTGAGGAAGCAGAGCAGGTTAGTGAGCTATTCAGACAATGCTATCTCAATGTCAATACCGTTGACGGAATTGCTTTCAACAGCAAGGAAGAAGCAGAAGCGGCAAGAGCCGAGTTTGCGGAGATTACCGCTATAATGAGCGATGTACCGAAACCGAATCCCGATCTTCTTCTCGATTATGAGCAGAAGCTGTTCGATGTAAAGGCAAAGCTCGAAAGCTACAAGACGCCCGTAAAGGATAAGTATATTGCGATTATTGACGATTATATAACAAAGTTTGATACGACCTTCAAGACGACAGGAGCGTTTTCAAAGGCTGAAACACGTCAGCAGGCGGCACAGATAAGAGCATTGAAGCTGGTAAAATCCATAGCCCCGACCGGTTGCACCTATGATGACGTTGACAAGGCGATAAAGGCGCTTGATGACACGTTGCCGAAGCTTGGTATAGATAAGACACTCGCAACCGATGCGACAGATTACATACAGGCACAGGAGGACAAGCTGAATACGGTTGACGGAGTGGTTCTGCCTGACAGGGAGAATGCCGCCCTCGCCAAAAAGGAGCTTGAGGAGATACAGAATATAATGTTCAAGGTCGCACCTCCGCAAAATGAGCCTTTACTGAGCTATGAAAGAAACTTGCTTGAAATTGAGGATAAGCTGTCACAGCTCAGGACTCCCGTAAAGGATAAGTATATAGGTATTATCAAAAAGCATCTGGTGGATTTTGACGAAAAGTTCAGAAAGGTATCACTTATCAAAACCGCCGCAACAAGAGAAGAAGCGGCAAAGGAAAGGGCTCTTAAATTCGTGAAGAGCAAGACTTACAACACAGTAACCGATGTCAATAATGCAAGGAACGAGCTTGCAGAGCTTCTTCCCGAACTCGGCATAACATCAGAGCAGGCGACCGAAGCAAATGAATATCTCACAAATACCGAAAACAAGCTGAACGGAACAGCACCGCAATCAAAGCTGAAAGGCGTTTTCGGTATGTTCAAAAAGTAATATCGGTATAAAAGTAAACCGACATATAAAATTATCCCGCACCTCAGAGTGCGGGATAATTTTTATGCGTTGTCAGTCATTTCTTGAGCATTTTTCCGCATCAATGGCAAGAACAAGCATCAATACATACAATGCGTCCTGTGGGTCTTGCACGTCAAGCACATAGGTATCTGTCCAGTTCCAGATTTCTTTTGATACACAAGCTATGTAACGACCGGTACAGTCACGGATGTTATAATCCCACTCAAGCCAGTCGCCGTCTATATTCCAGCCGTTATAATCAATGTTGAATCTGGGCCTTATGAATGTAAACTCTTTGCTGATGCAGCCGACATAACGAGAGTCGACATACATCTCAAACTTCGGAAGCCAGGTAAACACCTTTTCCTTAATGTATCCGACCTCTTTTCCGCAGGAGTTATAAATACGGAGCAGGTGTCCCCACGCAAGCTCACCTTTTACAACGAACACAGTATTTCCGGCTTCATCATAAATGTCGTAACTGTCAAACCACGAGAATAATCTTTGCTTGAATAAAAGTTTCATTTATTACTTTCTCCTTGATGCGTGAAAATACATATTATCTGCCATTAAATCTTTAGCCGGAATAATTCCGGTTTTCAAGTTCAGTATAGCATATCGGGATTTAAAAGTCAAAGGTGATTATATTATAATTACGGCGGTGTCAGGTACGGAAAATGTGGGATAATTTTTATGCGTTTTGTACTACCGTACACAAAAAATTCCACACCCATAAGCCGGAATAATTCCGGTTTTCAAGTTCAGTATAGCATATCGGGATTTAAAAGTCAAAGGTGATTATATTATAATTACGGCGGTGTCAGGGCAGTACTGTCAGGTACGGAAAATGTGGGATAATTTTTATGCGTTTTGTACTACCGTACACAAAAAATTCCACACCCATATATATGAGCGTGGAAAAAATGGTGGAGCCGAGGAGAATCGAACTCCTGTCCGAAAACCGATCCGCCAACCTTTCTACACGCTTAGTGAAGTCTTTTGAAATTCCCTTTCTCCTCTCCGGCTCACAGGATAGAAGTCCGGTAGTCCTTTGATGTGTTGACGGTTACAGGACTCTCACCGAAAACATTGGCTGTTAGTCGACGCCCTTTATAGAGCCACAGCGCTCTCTACAAGGACGGTAGCGCACTTAGGCAGCTACTAATTCAGATCTATTGTCTGCGTTTAATTTTAAAAATGCCCCGTTTAAAGAGATAAGGCGATCTCTGCGTGCTTAGCCGGGTTCACAATCCCCGTCGAAACCTTTACGGCCCCGTTTGTTTGGATAATTATTGTAGCACAAAGGAATAGATTTGTCAAGGAGAAATTTGCACTTTTATGAGGTTTAGGATATAATAAACCGTATATTTTGACATTTTTCGCTTTTTAGGCTGATTGGAGCAAGGCTTGCATATAAACGAGCAGGGCTACAGAGCGATTTTTGACGACTTCCTGAAATATCTTGGAAACTGATTTTTGACAATACCCCTTGCCTATCAAGACTGGCAAGGGGCAAATTATATATAAAAATAAACCCGTAAGAAAATCTTACGGGTTTGGTGGGAGCGGGTGGATTCGGACCACCGAAGCGAAACGCAACAGATTTACAGTCTGCCCCCTTTGGCCACTCGGGAACACTCCCATATTAAGTTAAAGAAAAAATTGGAGCTGGTGGACGGACTCGAACCCCCGACCTGCTGATTACAAATCAGCTGCTCTACCAACTGAGCTACACCAGCTTGTTAATTTGTTTCTTGTCAACCGACGTGTTATATTATATCATATCGAAAACCGCTTGTCAAGAGTTTTTTAAAATTTTTTTATTTTTTTACTCTCGGCTTCATCAGTTTTTGCTGTGCCGTGACAACAGATAATATTTTATCACAAAGTCAAACGTTTGTCAACCCTTTTTCGACAATTTTCTAATTTTTTTGAACGGAAATAAAAAAACCGCTTTGCAATGCGGCAAAGCGGTAAAAAGCAATATCGGATGTTGTCATAGCTTGCGGTAGTCGCACAGTACCGTATTAGTCATAAGCCAGCTAAGACAATCCTCGAACAGCACGCCAAGTCTTGGCTCGGTGCCGTAGCTGTAGGTGGTTTTAACGGCAATTTCCGTGAACGTGGTTGCACGGTTAAGGGCAATAGGCAGGCTTTCGCCCTTCAGCAACGATGCGGTAAGCACTGATGTGAAGATGTCGCCTGTGCCGGGGTAATGTACGGGAATATGATCCCAGTCGATACGCCAGAAGCTGCCGCTTTCCTTGTCGAAGCCTACGTTAGAGAGCTTCTGGCCGTCATCGTCTATCAAAGGTACTCCCTTTATTACTACTATTCCGGGCTTGTCGCTGAGGCGGGCAAGCCACGAGCGTGCCTGAGCCACCGACATTACTGGAGGACATTCCTCGCCGAGAAGCATACACGTTTCGGTGAGGTTAGGGGTTATAACATCTGCGGCATCAACAAGCTCCTTCATCCTGCGGATAAGCTCGGGAGTGTAAGTGCTGTAGGGTTTTCCGTTGTCGCCCATTACCGGATCCACTACTTTAAGTGAGTCGGGGTTTCCGTGAAGGAATTCAAGGCAGCAATCGACCTGTTTCGGAGATGAGAGAAAACCGCTGTAGATCGCATCAAACTTCAGATGCAGTTTTTCATAGTGGTTGTAGCAGGCTGAAATATGATCCGTAAGATCCTCCATAGCAATATCGGTAAAGCCGCCGGTGTGAGTTGACATAACGGCGGTCGGCACCGGACAGACCTGTATCCCCATAGCAGAGATAACGGGCAATATAACGGAAAGCGAACATCTTCCATAGCCGGAGAGGTCATGGATAGCCGCTATTATTTTATGCTGTGACATTAAAAAACGACCTTTCTTTTTTACACATACATTTATTTTAGCACAAAATTATCATATTGTCGAGATGTAAATTTTATATAGCTCACTTTATTTTTGATACACAAAGAGGATAATAAGGCAAATTCTGATGTCAGATTTATCAAGCTATAATTTTTTAACGGCGGCACATTATATTATCGAGCCGAAAAAGGCGGTTATGAAAGGAAACGGAAAAATGAGCAAGAAAACTTCCAATAATATGATATGTGCCGCTACCGCAATGGTGGCAGGCGGCATCGCTTTTGCCGCAACAAAGGCTATGACCTCAAACAAGACGCAGAATGTCAAGAAAGCAACAGGCAAAGCGATAAAAGCTGTAGGGGCGGTAATAGAATCGCTCCAGATGTAACGGGCTTACAGTAAAAAGCCGTTCACGAGCCGTTTTTGGTAAGTGGACGGCTTTTATCTGTCGGGACTATTATAATCGCCGTTTTTAAAAACAAATATATTCGGCATCGAGCGAATAATAAGGCGAGGGGAGGTTTGACTTTGCGGCGGTATGGTGATATAATTTATTGTACTATCAAGAGATAAAGGCAAGGTGTATTTATGATAACAGGACTAAGAACGAGAGAGCCGCTCGGATTTACTAAATTCATTGAGATGATTCAGCAGGCTGCCGCAAAAAAGGGAAGCGTGTTTTTCCTTGATTGCAAAGAGGGTCACGAGCAGGTGAAGAACGGGCTGATTGCAAGTGATTGCAGCGGATGGCTTGTGCCGGCGGAAGAAGCGGAGGAGTTTAATGCGGAATATATGGACTTCAGCGAGTGCGATTGCTGGGATAAGTATTTTGCGTGGGAAACCTGGTACGAGGACGAAAACGGCGAGCTGAAGATAGATGTTTCGGTAGTGTAACATTGATTGCGACAGTTACCGCAGGTAAATAAAACGCCGTAAAAGCGACAGCGTAAAATAAAAAGCGAAAATGTAAATTTTTGTGCTTGACAAATGCAAAATTATCTGATATAATAAACAAGCTGATTTGCGGGGATGCTGGAATCGGCAGACAGGCAAGCTTGAGGTGCTTGTGTCAGTATTGGCGTGTGGGTTCAAGTCCCATTTCCCGCACCAGTGTAAAGGACATTCGATTTTCGGGTGTCCTTTATTTTTATTCATAGAAGATTTGAAAATCAATAGCATTAAAGACAGCCATATCAGAATCAGAACTTTCCGATAATGCGGAAGGTGAAGAAATTTTCAAAAAACACTTGACTTTGAAGCTCCGCTATGATATAATATCAACGTTGACTATTTGGCAACACACTAAATATGCAGGTGTGGCGGAATTGGCAGACGCGCTAGCTTCAGGTGCTAGTGATCGCAAGG